>Ga0247825_10000046_pt1 | contig 66549 bp, 72 predicted proteins | sample 13C_Vanillin_Day_FD_194413 | JGI IMG/M metagenome (GOLD analysis project Ga0247825, IMG submission 194413) | Soil microbial communities from agricultural site in Penn Yan, New York, United States - 13C_Vanillin_Day48 | ecosystem: Environmental > Terrestrial > Soil > Agricultural land | place...
TCGGCCCCGGGCTGCACGCGCAGGTGATCATCGACGCCTTCGTCGTGGTGGTAATCGGCGGCATGGGCAGCGTGGTGGGCGCGCTCGTCGCCTCGCTGCTGGTCGGCATCGTGAACGCCTTCGGCATTCTCGCCATGCCCGGCACCGCGGTGGTGCTCACCTTCGCGCTGATGGCGATCGTGCTTATCGTGCGGCCGCGGGGACTGTTCGGAGCGCCGGAATGAGGGGGGCCGGCGGCATGAACCGTTCCACTGTCATCTCGATCCTAAGCGCCGTGGCGCTCCTCGGCGTTCCCTGGGTGCTCTCCGAGTTCTGGACCTTCATCGCCATCGAAGTGCTCGCCTTCGCGCTTTATGCGGTGAGCTTCAACGTGCTGCTCGGCTACGGCGGCATGCTGTCCTTCGGGCATGCCGCGTTCTTCGGCGTCGGCGGCTACGCCGCGGCGATTCTCGTGAAAAGCGCCGGCCTGCCCGCCGGCGTCGCCTTCGCCCTGCTGCCGCTCGCGGCCATGGTGGTCGCGGCCGCGTTCGCTGCAGTGATCGGCTTCTTCTCGGTGCAGCGCTCGGGCATCTACTTCGCGATGCTGACGTTCGCCTTCCAGATGCTGCTCTACACCATCGCCCTCAAAGCGACGGGGCTCACGGGCGGCGACGACGGCATGACCGGGCTCAAGCCGCCCGGGCTGCTCGCGCAGCCGCTCTACTACTACTACTTCGCCCTGGCGCTGATCGCGCCGGCGCTCTACCTGCTTTACCGCCTGGTGAGCTCGCCTTTCGGCTACACGCTGCGCGCCTTGCGCGCCAACCCGAGGCGCGTGCAGTACATCGGCGTCGACGTGCGCGCCCACCAGCTCGCCACGTTCGTCATCACGGGCGCCTTCGCCGGGCTGGCCGGCGGCGTGTTCGCGCTCTCCACGGGCAACGTGTTCCCCGGCTGGCTCAACTGGACCGCGAGCGCCACGCCGATCATCATGGCGGTGCTGGGCGGCGTGCAAACCTTCCTCGGGCCTGCGCTCGGCGCAGCGGTGTACGTAGTGCTCGAGGTGCTGATCAGCGGGCGCACCGAGTACTGGCCGCTCGCCATGGGCGTGGTGATCCTGCTGCTGGTGCTCGCCATGCCCTCCGGCCTCGCCGGCCTGTGGCAGAGGAAGGCCGCCGAGGTTGCCCAATGAACGAGCCGATCCTGCGCGTGGAGTCTCTCGCCAAGCGCTTCGGCGGGCTGGAGGCGCTCGGCGGCGTGGATCTTGCCGTTGCGCGCGGCGAGTTCCGCGCCATCATCGGGCCGAACGGCGCCGGCAAGACTACCTTTTTCAATGCCATGACCGGCCTGTTGCGTCCGGACCGCGGCCGCGTGATCTTCGAGGGGCTCGACGTCACCGGCGAGCCGCCGCACCGGCTGGTGCGGCGCGGCCTGGGCCGCACCTTCCAGATCACCAGCGTGTTCCCGGATCTTTCCGCCCTGGAGAACGTGCAGATCTCGCTCCTTGGACATGCGCGGCAAGCGTGGAGCGTCTGGCCGAAGGCACGCGCCCTGCACACCGACCGGGCGAGAGAGCTGCTGGGGCTGGTGGGACTGGATAAAGCAGAAGGGCGCGCGGCCGGCACGCTGGCGCACGGCGACCAGAAGCGCCTGGAGCTCGCCATCGCGCTCGCCGGGGAGCCGCGCCTGCTGCTGCTCGACGAGCCGACCGCCGGCATGGCGGCGCAGGAGCGGCTGGAATCCATCCGGCTGGTGCACCGCGTGGCGCGCGAGCTGGGCGTATCGTGCGTCTTCACCGAGCACGACATGGCCGTGGTGTTCGCCGTGGCGACGCGTATTACCGTGATGCACCAGGGCCGCGTGCTCGCCGAAGGCACGCCGCAGGAAGTGCGCGCGCGCCGTGAGGTGCAGCAGGTCTATCTTGGAGAGGCGGCATGAATTTCGACCCGGTCCCCGAGCACGAGATGCTGCGCGAAAGCGTGCGCGAGTTCTTCGCGCGCGAGCTGCCCGAGGAGCGCATCCGCGAGATGGACCGCGCGCGGCGCATTCCGCGCGAGATCTGGAAGCGCTTCGCCGCACTGGGCTGGACCGGCCTCTCGGTGCCCAACGAGTACGGCGGCAGCGGCGCCGACGTGTCGACCGCGGCGGTGTTCACCGAGGAGCTGGCGCGCCGTTTTCCGTCGCTCGCCACGGACTGGCTGCTGATTTCCATGACCGCGCGCGTGCTGCGCGAGTCGGGCAGCGAAAAGCAGAAGGCCGAGCTGCTGCCGCGCCTGGCGGCGGGCGAGTTCCTCATGGCCTTCGGCATGAGCGAGCCCGGCGGCGGCACGGATGTGCTCGCCCTCAAGACGCGCGCCCGCCTCGAAGGCAAGGAGTGGGTGGTGCGCGGCCAGAAGCTCTATACCTCGCTCGCCGACGACGCCGACGCCATCCTGGTGCTCTGCCGCACCGACGCCGAAGCCGCCAAGCGATCGCGCGCGCTGTCCCTCGTCCTGACGCCGCGCCACCAGGGTGGCGTGCAGGTGCGACGCCTCGAGCTGATGGGCCAGCGCGCGGCGTGCACCTGCGAGGTGTTTCTCGACGACGCGCGCGCGAGCGCCGATGCGCTGGTGGGCGAGCGCGGGAGTGGCTGGCAGACGCTGCTGCGCACGCTGGACGAAGAGCGCATCCTGTGCGCCGCGATGTACGTCGGCATTACCGCCGCGGCGCTCGAGCAGGCGCTGCAGTACGCGCGCGAGCGCACCGCCTTCGGCCGCCCGATCGGCGCGTTCCAGGCGGTGCAGCACCCGCTCGCCGACACCGCCGCCGAGCTCGAGCAGATCCGCCTGCTCACCGCGAAGGCGGCCTGGCTGCAAAGCGAGGGGCGCGAGTGCGCCGGCGAGGCGGCCATGGCCAAGCTCGCCGCGAGCGAAGCCGCGGTGCGCGCCACCGACCGCGGCATGCGGGTGCTGGGCGGCTTCGGCATGGTCGAGGAGAGTCCCATGGAGCGCCTGTTCCGCGACACGCGCCTCGGGCCCTTCAGCCCGATCTCCAACGAGATGGTGCGAAACTTCCTGGGTCAGCGTTTGGGGTTGGAGCGGAGCTACTGATGAGTGCCTGCATCATGGGCGCGTACGAGCACCCGACGCGCAAGGCGCCGGACAAGTCGGTGGCGCAGCTGCACGCCGAAGTGATGAAGGGCGCGCTCGCGGACGCGGGGCTCTCCAAGCAGGACATCGACGGCTATTTCTGCGCCGGGGACGCGCCGGGCCTCGGGCCGCTCTCGATGGTCGATTACCTGGGGCTCAAGGTGCGCCACGTCGACTCCACCGAAACCGGCGGCTCCTCCTACCTGGTGCACGTGGCGCACGCTGCCGAAGCGATCGCCGCGAGCCGCTGCAGCGTGGCATTGATTACGCTTGCCGGGCGGCCGCGCTCGGAGGGCTCGAGCGGCACCCAGCCGCGCGCCTATGGCTCGTCGGCGCCGGACGCGCCGTTCGAGAATCCGTACGGCCCGGCCACCGTGAACATGTACGGCATGGTCGCCATGCGCCACATGCACGAGTTCGGCACCACCAGCGAGCAGCTCGCCTGGATCAAGGTCGCGGCCTCCCGCCACGCGCAGCACAACCCGAACGCGATGCTGCGCGACGTAGTCACGGTGCAGGACGTGCTCGACTCGCCGGTCATCGCCGATCCCCTGCACCGTCTGGATTGCTGCGTGGTAAGCGACGGCGGCGGCGCGCTCATCGTCACGCGGCCGGAGATCGCGCGCGAGCTCGAGCGACCCATCGTGCGCGTCATCGGCGCGGGCGAGGCGGTCAAGGGCCAGTCCGGCGGCAAGGTGGACCTGACGTGGTCGGCGTCCGCCTGGTCAGGCGCCGCGGCCTTTGCCCAGGCGGGCGTCAAGCCGGCCGACATCCAGTACGCGTCGATCTACGACAGCTTCACCATCACCGTGCTGATGCAGCTCGAGGACCTCGGCTTCTGCGCCAAGGGGCAAGGCGGAAAGTTCGTCGCCGGCGGCAACCTGATCTCCGGCTCGGGGAAGCTGCCCTTCAACACCGACGGCGGCGGCCTGTGCAACAACCATCCGGGCAACCGCGGCGGCATGACGAAAGTGATCGAGGCCGTGCGCCAGCTGCGCGGCGAGGCGCACCCGGCGGTGCAGGTCAAAAACTGCGCGCTGGCGCTCGCCAACGGCACCGGCGGGCAGCTCGCCTCGCGCCATGGCAGCGCCACCCTGATCCTGGAGCGCGCGTGAGCAACGTCGAGGCCAAGCCGTTCTTCGACGCCGCGCGCGAAGGCAGGCTGCTTATCAAGCGGTGCCTCGCCTGCAGGGAGCTGCACTACTATCCGCGCGCCGTATGCCCGTTCTGCGCGAGCGACCGCACCGAGTGGGTGGCGGCGCAGGGGCGCGGCGCGGTGTACTCGTACAGCGTGATGCGCCGCGCCGAAAAACCCTACGCCATCGCCTACGTGACGCTCGAGGAAGGCGTTACAGTTCTCACCAACCTGGTCGACTGCGATTTCGACCGCCTGCGCATCGGCATGCCGGTGCGCGTGGTGTTCAAGCCCAAAGGGGAAAATACCGTGCCGATGTTCGCACCCGCATGAGCTTCGCTCCCCTCAAGCCGGCCCGCTTTCCCTGGTTCGACTACTCGCGCTATTCGTTCTCGCTCGGGCTGAAAAGCGCTTCCGGCACCTACCTCTCCGGCCATACCGCGTCCCAGTTTGATCCGGACGCGAAGCGCATCGTGGTCCGCGGCTCGATGACCGAGCAGGTGCGCACCGCCTACGCCAAGATCGGCGCAATCCTCGAAGCGGGCGGCCTGTCCTTCGCCGACGTCACGCGCGTCGTGGAGTACGTGCGCCCGGAAGGCATCGAGCGCCATGCGGAGGCGGCGGCAGTGCGCGCGCAGCTTTTCGATGACAAACCCATAGTCGGTACGGTGCCGGTGAAGAGCCTCCTTCGGCCCGAGGCGTTCATCGAGGTCGAGGTCACGGCCGCCACGCCGCCGGAGGTGGTCTACCTGCCCACGGTGCAGCCGCTGGATGACCGGGGCAACATCGTCGGCGCCGGCGACGTAGTGGCGCAGGCGCAAGCCATCTTCGAGCGCGCGCGTCGCATGCTGGCCGCGCTCGGCCTGGGCTTCGACCGGGTGGTGAAGACCCTCGACTACATTACGCCCGCCGCGCTCGCGGCCTACAAGGGAACCGGAAAAGTTAGAAGGCAATACCTGGGGCCGGTCTATCCGGCGGCCGCCGGGATCATCATGCCGCGCCTGCTCCATCCGCAGGCGCTGATCCAGTACGACTTCATTGCCAGCCGCGAAGCGCCGGTGGCCGTCAACCCGGGCTGGACGCGCTACCAGAAGCTCACCTACAGCCCGGCGGTGCGCGCCGGCAAGCTGCTCTTCATGTCGGGGCAGGGCTCGCTCGATCCGGCCACCGAGCGCGTGGTGTTCGACGGCGACGTCGCGGCGCAGGCCGAATACACCTACGGCAACATCCTCAAGGTGCTCGAGGCCGCCGGCGGCGGGCCGCAGAACCTGGTGAAGACCATCGAGTACGTGACGCCTTCGGCGCTCGCGCGCTACCGCGAGGTCGCCGGCGTGCGCGCGAAGCTGCTGCGCGAGCCGTTCCCGGCATCCACCGGCCTGGTGTGCGAGGCGCTGCTGCGGCCGGAGATGCTGATCGAGGTCGATCCGTTCGCGGTGCTCGAATGAGCCAAGGCAAAAATGGGGACGGACCCCATTTATTTTTAGGGATAAGCTCCAGCGGGAAAAATAAATGGGGTCCGTCCCCATTTTTGCAATGAGCCTGCTTACCGAGGAGCTCAAGTCCTGGATCGGGCGCGAGGCGCACTACCCGGCCCGCGAGGAGCTGGGGCGCGCGTCGATCCGCTATTTCGCGCTTGCTCTCGGCGACGACAATCCGCTTTATGTCGATGACGCTTATGCGCGCGAAGCGGGCTACCCCTCGGTGATCGCGCCGCCCACCCTCATCTGCGAGACCTGCCAGTACGCGCACCGCCCGCCCGACGCAGACGGCTACATCGGCCACGAATGGCACCTGCCGGTGGCCGGCTGCCGGCTGATCCGCGCCGGCAACGACTACGAGTTCGTGCGCCCGGTGCTGCCCTCGGATCACATCTCGGTCACCTGGAAGCTGGAAGACATCGTCGAGCGCTCGAGCTCCCGCGGCGGCACGCAGCTTTTCGTCACCTCGGTGGCGCGCTATTTCGATGCAGGCGGCGCGCTCGTCGCCGTCAATCGCGAAACCCTGGTTTATCAGCCTTTGTGATCAAGCCCACCCGGACCGCCGGCGAGATATCCCCCGGTGAAGGCCTCCCGGTGCTGAAAAAGCGATTCACGGCGGTCGACCTCGTCGCCTATGGCGCGGCCACGTGGGACTGGCACCGCCTGCACTACGACGCCGACTACGCGCGCAGCCGGAAGCTGCCGGGCGCGATCGTGGACGGCCAGGCGTTCGGCGCCCTGCTCGCCCGCGCGGCGCTCGAGTGGGCGGGCCCGCGCGCCTTCATCACCCGCATGTCGCTGCGCATGAAGTCGATGGCCTTCGCGGGGGATACGCTTCGCGCAGAAGGGGTGGTTTCAGAAACAAGATCGAATCTGGTGATTCTGAGCCAGCGCCTGATGAACCAGGACCGCGTGACCGCCGAAGCGACCACCGAGATCCGCCTGCCGGCTTGAAACACGAAGAGCTCGCGTGGCGCAGCGTGCCGATGCCGGGTGCGAGCGGCCCGGTGGAGGTGGCCGAGCTGCCCGGGCTGCCGGACGGCGCCTGGCGTGCCTACGTGCGCTTCCCGCCCGGCTGGTCGCGCCCCGGATCCGGCCACTACGCGGTCGCCGAGGAAGTGCGGGTGCTCAAGGGCGACCTGCACATGAACGGCGAATCGTGGGGACCCGGCGACTGGATATCGATCCCGGCCGGACGCACACGCCGCGACACGCATACGACCAAGGGTTGCCTCGCGCTTGCCTGGTTTGCCGGCGCGCCGCGCTGGATACAAAGCGATAACACTTAGAAACCGAACACGGCAGGAAGCGGGCGGCGAGCCTGGCTAGCATGCGGCCTTCTGCAAGGAGAATCGCATGCACCAGGACGCCCGAGGCAACACCGTCACCCTTTCCAATCCCCGCGCGCTCGAAGCCTACGAGCGCGGCCTGTACGCGTTCCAGACCTACCGCGGCGACCCGGTCGCGCCGTTCGACGAGGCGATTGCCGCGGACGAAGGGTTCGCGGCGGCCTACGCCACCAAGGCGCTGGTGCTGTGCGCGTTCTTCGAGCGGCGCTTCATCGACGCCGCGGCGGCGACGCTCGCCGCCGGCCGCGCCGCGCTGGAGCGGGTCACGCCGCGCGAGCGCGCGCTCGCCGAAGCCGCGCGCCTGATCATCGCCGGCGAGCTGCATGCGTCCACCCGCGCGCTCGACCGCATCCTGGTCGATCACCCGCGCGACATCGTCGCGCTGCAGGTGGCGCACCTCATGGATTTCTACCGCGGCGACGCGCTCAACCTGCGCAACCGCGTCTCGCGCGTGCTTCCCGCCTGGAGCAGCTCCGTCCCGGGCTACGCCTACGTGCTCGGCTTCCACGCCTTCGGCCTGGAGGAGTGCAACCAGTACCCCGAGGCCGAGCGCGCCGGCAGGCGCGCGGTGGAGCTTTCGGGCGACGACGCCTGGGCGGTGCACGCCGTGGCGCACGTCATGGAGATGCAGGGACGCATCGCCGAGGGCCTCGCCTGGTACGAGTCGACGCGCGAAGTATGGGACGGCGCCGACAACGGCTTCGCCTTCCACAATGCGTGGCACACGGCGCTGTATGCCATGGACCGCGGCAACCATGCGAGAGCCCTGGCGGTGTTCGACCAGCGCTTCGCGAAGGGCACCGAGATCGCGCTGCAGCGCATCGATGCCACCGCGCTGCTATGGCGCCTGATGCTCGAAGGCACCGACGTCGCCTCCCGCGCCGCGCCGGTCGCCGACGACTGGGAGCGCGCCCTCGAGAGCGAGGCCGGCTTCTACGCGTTCAATGATTTCCACGCCGCGCTCGCCTTCGCCGCCGCCGGCCGCATGGACGCGCTTGCCCGCACGCGCGTAATCTTGGCGAAGGCCGCGACCGGAAGCGACGACAAAGCGCGCATGGCGCGCGAGGTAGGGCTGCCTGCGTGCGAAGGCGCCATCGCGTACGTCGAGCGGCGCTACGCCGAGACGGCGGCGAAGATGCTGGCGGTGCGCGACGGCGCCTCGGCCTTCGGCGGCAGCCATGCGCAGCGCGACCTGCTCACGCTGACGCTGATCGACGCGGCGCGGCGCGCGGGGGACGTTTCGCTCGCCCGCCACTACATCAACGAGCGCCTGGTGCACAAGCCGGCCAGCGCCTGGGGCCACCGCCTCGCCGCAGCGCTTACTCCCGCGCCGACTCCGCTGCAACTATCCGTTCAATGATGCGGCGTGGCGATTGAGACTCGCTACTCGAGCGCCGCGCTGAGCTCGAAAGTCGTCGCGCGAAGTCGCGTCGCCATGTGCAAGGCGAGGTTGAAGAGCAGCTTGGCGTGCAGCCCCGGCGATTCCCGCGCCAGGCGCTCGAGGGCCTCGCGGTGCAGCGTGTAGAGCACGGTGTCGCTTTCGCAGACCGCTTCCGCCGAGCGCGGCTTGCCCTGCAGCACCGCCATCTCGCCGAAGTTCAGTCCCGGGCCATAAGTGGAAAGCCGGCGGCTGCCTGAATTGCCGGGCAGATAGACGCGCAGAGTGACTGCGCCCCGCGCGATGAGGTAGATCGAGTTGCCGGGGGCGCCTTCGGCAAAGAGTATCGTGCCGGCGCGGTGCGCGTCGCGGCGCAGGTAGCGCTCCAGAGCGGCGGCTTCATCGGCCGACAGGCCGGAGCACACCTCCATCTGGGCGACCGGCAGGTCGTGGGCGTCCTCCGGATCGGGCCAGCGAATGGCGAGCATGCGGTTCTCCGCATCCTCGAGCGCCGCATCGTCATCCGCGAACCACGCCTCTGCGGATACCACGCGCGCCACGCCCGCCTGGCTGAGCACCCGGCCACGAGCGCCCTCCGGCCGCACCGAAGCGAGCGCCACGCGGGTTCCGCAAGCTTTCAGCCGTGCGAAAGTCTGCATCAGCACGAAAGCACCCGTCGTGTCGATCTCCGTGACGCGCTTGAAGTCGACGATCAGGTGCTTGGCGCGCCCCGCCCGCTCTTCCAGCTCCCGGCCGCACCGATCGGCCGTGCCGAAGAACAAGGCGCCCTCGAGGTCCACGAGCACGAGGTCCGCGCCGTGCTTCTTCAGGAAATCGCGCTGCGCCTGCGGACGCACGCGCAGCGAGGCGCGTGAGGTGCCGTCCTGGTGGCCGCGGATCGGCGCCCGGCTGGTGTTGTGCACGTACAGGAAAACGGACCCCGCGATTCCCACGAGGATGGCTGGCACCGTGCCCAGCGCCAGCGTGACGACCATGACGAGCAGCCCCACGGCGATCTCCGGGCGGGTATTGGTGGCAAGGCGGCGCGCCCAGGCCGATGCCACGTCCCAACCGACCACGGCGAGCACGCCGGCCCAGGCCGCGAGCGGCAGCCAGAAAAGCAGCGGCGCCGCGGCGAGGCCGACCCCTCCGACGAGCAGGCCGTTCACCGCGCCCGACAGGCGCGTGCGCCCGCCGGCGTTGTAATTGATGACGCCGCGAAACGGCGCCGCCGCGCTCGCCACCCCGCCCGCGGCGGCGATGGCGATGTTGGAGATGCCCTGGCCGATGAGCTCGCGCCGGCTGTCGTAGCGGGTGTTGCTGGCGATGCCGAGCACCGACGAGGAGAGAAGCGTTTCCAGCGAAGCGACAAAGGCGAGCGTGAGGATCGCAGGCAGCAGGTCGATCAGCACCGACAGGGTCGCCGGGCCGAACGCCGGCTCGGGGACTTGCCACGGCAGCATCGGAAAGCTCGCGCCGATGAGGTCCCACGCCACCGGACCCGCGCCCAGGGAAGGAAACGCCTTGAGTACGTAGTGCAGCGCCGTGGCGGCGAGCATCGCGACCACCGGCGCCGGCCATCTTGGCAGCGTTTTGCGCACGTACGTCAGTGCCGCGATCGTGAGCAGGCCGACCAGCAGCGCGCCCGGCTGCACGCCGGCGAGCGGCTGCTGGAAGCTCCAGTCGGCCGGGTCGCGCATGCCGAGCAGCGCCGGAGCCTGGGGCGCGGCGACCAGCGTGCCCAGGCCGACCATGAATCCCGAAATCACCGGATAGGGGAGGAAGCGCAGCAGGCTGCCCATGCCGAGCAGGCCGAAGAGGACCTGGAGCGCGCCGGCCAGCATCAGGCAAAGCATGACCACGCCCAGCACGCGCGGCGCCGCGGCCGTCGCTCCGTCGTTCAACGCGGGATGCGCCATGGCGAGCGCGATGAGGCTCGCCATCAGTACCGCGACGGAGGCGCGCGGCCCGTTGATCTGGCAAGGCGTGCCGCCGAGCATCAGCACGCCGGCGATGAGCGCAGTGACCAGGCCGGCGAGCATGCCGTGGCCGACGTAGGCGGCGCCGAGCGGCGCGAACGCTAGCATCGCCGCCGTGACCGCGTAAGGCAACCCGACGATGGCGCTCGCCAGGCCTCCGCGAAGATCGCCGGCAAGATGCGGAAAGCGCCGGCCCCACCCGGCCCAGCGCGTTCCTGCCGGCTCTGATCGCAATCGATTCCTTTGGAGTCCGGCCGCTAGGTTACACCGCCCTACTGATAGTCTTCGATGTCGCTGCCGGCGCCCACCGGGATGGCGGAATGCATCTCGCTGAACTCGGTGACATACGTGCCGGCCGCCGTGGCGGCATTCGCCTCCGTGACCGGAAAGGCTTCCACGGCCATCTCGCAGGCGGTGGTAGTCAGGAGGACGAGGGCCGAGGCGATGGCGACTTTGAGGTTTGTCATGATGACTCTCCTGGTTGGGTTGGTGCTGCGGGAACCACTGTAGGCAATCGCGGAAATCGCCGAAATGGCGCGCGGCATCGGAGGGTTGTGCCGCATTACCAAACAGTGTGCACCGCACAAAGAGGCGGCGATTGACGCTCGCCGGTCGCCCCGCCTAGCATCGCCGCGGATTCAACGCCACGAGGAGGATCGCAGTGAAGAAAGCACAGGCATTCTTGTTCGGCATCGCGGCAGCCGCGCTGGCGCAAGCAGCGCTGGCGCAGACCGTAAAGATCACGCCGCTCGGCAGCCACGACGGCGAGTTCTGCCCGCTCGACCGGGCGCTGATTTTCGAGGACCCGGACGGCACCCGCATCCTGTACGACGCCGGGCGCACGGTGCGCGGCGCCGACGATCCGCGGCTCGGCAAGATCGACGCGGTGCTGCTCAGCCACGTGCACGGCGATCACCTGGGTGACCTGATCCAGCCCGCCGCCAACGCCGGCGAGTGCGGCAAGCCCGATTTTTCGGTCAAGGCGACGCCCCACTCCAACACCGTGAACATCGCCGCCGGCAAGAAGGCCCAGCTGCTGGTCGGCGGCGAGCTGAACACGTTCTTCGCGCACAAGATGAAGGCGGCGGGCGGCGACCCGTCGCTCGTGAAGGTGCTGCGCTACGGCGCGCACGCCCGGGTCGGCAAGGTCGGTCTGGCGAGCGTGCCGGCGGTGCACACCAACGGCCTCGCCCCGGCCTTCCTCGAGAACGCCGAGGTGCTGTCCGCGAACGGCCTGACGGCCTATGTCGGCGAGCCGGGCGGCTACGTGCTGCAGTTCAGCAACGGCCTGGTCGCCTACCTCTCGGGCGATACCGGCATCATCGCGGAGCAGGACCTGGTGGTGCGGCGCTACTACAAGGCCAACCTCGCCGTGATGAACATCGGCGACGTGTTCACTACCGGCCCGCGGGAAGCGGCCTACGTCATGAACGTGCTGGTGCGGCCGCAGTCCGTGATCGCCTCGCATGCCAACGAAGTCGCCACCAAGGGCGGCAAGCTCCTGCCGAATAGCAAGACCGCGGCATTCAAGAAGGCGGCGAAGATGCCGGTGCATATCCCGCTTTCCGGGCGAACCATGGAGTTCGACGGCAAGGGCAAGTGCGTGAAGGGCTGCTGAGCCGGAAAGGCAGGAACGTCTGGAGACGTCGCCCCCGCGAACGCGGGGTCCATTCTTTTTTTTGAGAAACATGGGTCCCCGCCTTCGCGGGGACGACGAAACGCCGCTTTTTTCCTAAGCGTCGAGCTCGGAGGTGAAGCTGCGAGGCTTCGCCTCCGCCGCCGCCTCCAGGTCGAAGTACACGCGGCCGATCTCGCGACCGTCGGTGGTCTCGACCTGCACCTTCCATTCGCCCGGCTGGAAGTGCGTCTTGACGCCGTAGCCGCGGAAGCCGGCTTCGCGGCCGCCGACGATCCTGATGGAAATCGTGTCCTGCAGCATCCAGCGTTCTCCCTTTCTGTACCAGCGCAGCAGCACCTGGTCGGAGAAGCGCGCCGGCGAGAACACGCGGAAGTAGACGTACACCTTGTCGCCGGGCTGGGCGACGAAGCGCTGGTCGCCGTTGTGCCAGAGACGCCAGCGCGGCCGCTCGTGCGCCAGGCGATAGCCCTGCTCCGTGCGCTCGACGTTGTGGTACACGCCGATGAACGGGATGGACAGCGGCACGGGTGGAATCAGCCGGAAGAGGTAGAACGCGAGGAACCCGAGCAGCACGCCGCCGAGCGGCACCAGCATCTGCCGGCGGGCGCTCGGGAAGAGCTCGGGCTTGCGGCGCCGGATCCACAGCGCGGCGAGCGCGATCGGCAGGCAACCGACCCCCATGGAGAGGAGAAACACCCACAAGCCGATGGAGCCCAGCACTACCGGCACCAGCATGGCGAAGAACGACAGCAGGCAAAGGCTCAGCAGCACGAACTTGAACGGCGGGCCGAGCGACTTGAAGCGCTCGGACTCGTTGGCGAGCAGCAGGATCACCAGGAAGGCGAGGAACGAGAAGGACACGAGCAGCGACGAGCTCTTGAAGAAGAACAGCGCATACAGGTTGAGCAGCGCGCCGAGCAGGAAGTGCACGAGCGGCTCGCGGTACCTGGCGAATCGCTCGTCGCCCAGGAGCATCTGCAGCAGGAGCGCGAAGATCACGCCGAGGTAGGCGAGCTGCTGGCCGATAATGAGCCACGAGTCGATGCGTCCCAGGGTCACCATGTCGAACAGGAAGCCGGCGGCGAAGAACACCGCCGCCGTCCCGCGCGGGTGGCTGGCGTAGTAGAGCCTCAGCCGCTCGATCACGGCGCGCTCTCCGCCAGCCGTGCGAACTGGCGCTTCGCGGCGCCGACCTGGGCGAGGTAGGCGGCGAGGCCGTGGTCGCCGCAGCGCTGCCCGGGCGCCGGGCGGAATCCGCGGCGCGCGTACGCCTCGCCGGCGCTGGCGCCGCACAGGTGGATCACCGCCGCGAGATCCTGCTTCTGGCGCAGCGTCGCGCGCGTCGCCTTCGTGCGCGCGATGGTGAGCGCCACGCTGCGGTCCAGGAACGCCGAGGTGAGCTCGACGGCATGGCTCGGTAGCAGCCGGTTATAGAGGCCGTTGAACCAGCACCCCTCCTGCTCCACGCGGTTGCGATGGATGCAATAGCGCTTCGCTTCCGCGAAGCGCGCATTCGTGATCTGCATCATGCCGACCGCGCTCGACGCCGGCTGGTACAGGTCGAAGGGATTGAGCGCAAGCTGCCAGCGCCAGTACGTGCGCGCGAGGGGATTGCCGCCGCCCTCGACTTGCGCGAGCGCCGCGAGCAGCTCGGGCGACATCACCCCGGTGGCGTGCTCGCGGAACAGCCGGCCGTACTCGCGCCACGTGGTGGCCGGGGTCTTGAATAGCACGCCGCTCACCGGGAAAAGCAGCTCCGACGGCTTGCGCGCGGCGTGGTAGGTCCAGTTGGCGAGCGCGAACCCGATCACCAGCGCCAGCAAGGCCGCCGTGGCGAGGACCGGCCGGGGGACGGCCTTGAGCGCACGCAACATCCGCCGGGTCCTGCGTTTCATTGGACGGCATCTTCGTCTTTTCGGACTAGCGCGGCGCGGGCGCACTTCACGCGCGCCGCCTAGCATGCGGACCTTCATGCCCTATCCCTTCGCTCATCCCGCGGCAATCCTGCCGCTCGCGCGCCCCATGGGCCGCTTCGCCGTGCCTTCGGCGCTGGCGATCGGCTCCATTATCCCGGACGGCTGGTACCTCGTGCCGTTCCTCGCCCGGGATGACAGCCACAGCCTGGCCGGCCTCGCCGCCTTCTGCCTGCCCGCCGGCTTGCTCGCCTATCTTGCCTTTCACCTGCTCCTGAAGGAGCCGCTGGTCGCGCTGCTGCCGCGGTCGATCGCCTGCCGCTTGGCCGGCGCCCTCGCGCAGCCCCTGCCCCGCGTGCCCTGGCGCGCGGTGATCGCCTCTCTCCTCGCGGGTGCCGCGACCCACATCGCCTGGGACGCGCTCGCCCACGAGCGCTGGGTCGTGAACGGGTTCCAGCTGCTGCAGCACGCGAGCACGCTGGCCGGCACCGCGGTGCTTGTCGCATGGCTGCGGCGGTGGCTGCGTACCGCCCCGGTCAACCGGCTGCCGCCTGGCTGCCTGCTTTCGCCCGCGGCACGCACGGCGATCGTCGCGTTGCTTGTCGCCTTGTCGGTGGGATGGGCGCTCGCGGCCGAGCCAGGCGGCCTGCCCGGCAGCACCGAGGAGGCGCGCGGCACGTTGCGCGCCGTCGGCGCTGCGGCTGCCCAGGCCTTCGTGTTGTCGGCGATCGGCTACGCCATGCTCTGGAGGCTCCTGCGCTAAAATCGATTCTCGATCAAGCTACCGGCGCGGCTTAGGGGAGCCCGCGGGACCGAAGGGAGCGGCCGATGCGGCCGATGAAACTCCGTTCTCACCTGCTTCTCCTGACCCTGGGCACGGTCCTCCCCCTGGTGGTCGTGGCCGCCGCGACCGGCTGGATCTTCGCCACCGACGCGCCGGTGAACGAGCACGAGATGGCCTGGCTTATCGTCCTTGGCGTCTTCGGCACGCTATGCTTTGCCGCGCTGCTGCCCCTAGCCCTAGCCGACCGCATCGCCCAGCCGCTCGGCGCGCTGGCCGACATGGCGAAGGCCGTGGCGTCCGGCGCGCCCGCCGAGCCGCTCGCCGAGCCGCGCGTGCGCGAGATCGGCGAGGTGGCCGACGTGATCGCGGCAACCGGGCAGACCGTGCGCTTGCGGGAGAAGTCGCTGCGCGACGCGGACCGCGCCAAGGACGAGTTCGTCGCCATGCTGAGCCACGAGCTGCGCAATCCGCTCGGCGCGCTGTCCGCCGCGGCGCAGGTGCTGCGCAAGGTGGGCCTCCAGGAAGGCGCCGCCGCGGATGCCGGGGACGTGGTATCGCGCCAGGTCGAGCACATGACGCGCATGGTGGAGGATCTGCTCGACGTAAGCCGGGTAACGCGCGGCAAGGTAAGCCTCGCCCGTCAGCCGTTCGATTTTTCCGAGGTGGTGGACAAGACCATCGCCGAGATGCGCACCGCCGGGCGCCTCGTCGGCCACGAGGTGCGCCTCGACCTCGTCCCCGTATGGGTGCGGGCGGACGAGGCGCGCGTGGCGCAGATCGTCTCCAACCTCGTCGGCAACGCGGTCAAGTACACGCCGGTCGGCGGACAGATCGCGGTGAGCCTGCGGCGCGACCGCGACACCGCCGTGCTGCGCGTGCGCGACAGCGGCATCGGCATGGCGCCCGAGCTGGCGACGCGCGTGTTCGACCTTTTCGTGCAGGGCGAGCAGCAGCTCGACCGCGGGCCCGGCGGCCTGGGCATCGGCCTCACGCTGGTGAAGCACCTTGCCGAGCTGCAAGGCGGCAAGGCGTTCGCCGCGAGCGCCGGGCCCGGCCAGGGATCGACCTTCACGGTGACGCTGCCGGCCGTCGAGCCGCAGCCCGGGCAGCCGGCGGACCGCAAGCAGCAGGAGCGCCGCCGCCACCGCATCGTGCTGATCGAAGACAACGAGGATGCGCGCCACTCGCTCGCCGCGGCGCTTACGCTCGACGGCCACCAGGTGCACGAGGCGGCCGACGGCATCAGCGGCATCGCCGCGCTCGCCCGGGTCAATCCGGACATCGCGGTGGTCGACATCGGCCTGCCCGGCGTAGATGGCTACAAGGTGGCCGAAACGCTGCGCGGCGCGCCGGAGCACGACTCGATGGTGCTGATCGCCCTCACCGGCTACGGACAGCCCGACTCGCTGCGCCGCGCGCGCGAGGCCGGGTTCGACGAGTACGTCACCAAGCCGATCGCGCCGGAGCGGCTGGTGCGCCTCATGGACGTCGCGCTGGAAGCGCGCGCCCGGCGCGCGGCTATTCCTGCGGTTCCTCGCGATAGAAGCCCAGAGCCTCGATCACCGGCCGGTCACTGATCGAGAAGAGGATCGCCTCCTCGGCGCCGCAGTTCTCGTGCGCATGCAGCGCCCACGACGGCAGCGCGATGATGTCGCCCTTCTCCCAGTCGAACGCGCTTCCGTCGATCATCGTGCGGCCCTTGCCGCGCACCACGTGGAACACCGAGCTGCCCGTGACGCGGCGCGCCTTCAGCTTCTCGCCCTTCCTCAGCATCTGGATGCGGCAGGCGATGGTCGGGGTGACCGGCCCGCCGGTCTGCGGATTGGTGTACTCGAGCGCGATGCCTTCGTAGGCGGAGCCCTCGCTCGCCTTCAGCGCCTCGAGCGCGGCCAGGGTCTGGTCGAAGGAATAGAGCATCAGCGGCGAGAAGCGCGGGCGCTCCTTCACCCAGGTGGGCGCGAGGTGCCCATGGCCGTACAGCGCCTTCGAGCCGTTCACCGGCTTTCCCTGCGCGAATTTCTGCTCGCCGTGCATCTGGAAGAAGATGCAGTTCAGCGCCTTGGTGAGCGGCACGTCCAGACCGTCCATCCACACCACCGTCTCATTCGTCTCGTTGCCGTGGTCGTGCCACTGCCAGCTCGGCGTGAGGATGAGGTCGCCCTCGTGCATGACGACCTTCTCGCCCTCCACCGCGGTGTAGGCGCCGTTTCCCTGGATGATGAAGCGGATCGCCGCCGGCGTGTGGCGGTGCGCGCGGGCCACCTCGCCCGGCAGCAGCACCTGCACTGCGGCGATCAACGTGTTGGTAGTGGCCCACTGGCCGTCGAGGCCGGGGTTGAAGAGCTGCATCGCGCGGCGCTCGTCACCCACGGGCACCGCGGTGGCCGACTGTCGGGCCACCTCGTCCAGCAGCGCCCATTTCCACTGGTAGGGAATGGCCTCCGGCCGGGGATGCGGCGTCATCTGGCTCGCGATCTCCCACAGCCCGTACATGTGGTTCTCGTGGATCAGGCGATGGAAGGCATCCTCGGATTGTCGATGCGCGGTCTTGATCGGTGCGTTCATGAGGCAGGGTCCTCGTTGGCTTGCCTGATTTTAGCCCACAGGGGGTCGAGGATCTCGAGCATCCTCAGCGCCTCGCGGTTGCCGCGCGAAGCGGCGATGCGCAATGCGTACACCGGCGCCATGCGGCGCGTGAACCAGCCGACCGCGAACAGGTTGGCACCGAGGAGCGCGCCTTCCGCGAACGCGTTCTTGAAGGTGAGCCACAGCGCGAGCAGCGCGCTCGACAGGCCGATCGCTGCCAGCACCGACCCCGCCTGGGCGGCGCTCGCGGGGTAGGCAAAGTAGAAGCGATAGCGCTGCACGAGTCCCGCTTCCTCAGCGCTGAAGCGGTAGGGCGGCTCGCCGACCGCGATCGGGCGCGTGTCGAGCGCTCGCATGCGCTGCGCCAGCCACAACTCGAATGCCGCCACCGCCGCCATGTAGACCCACGACACCGGCCGCGGCTCGAGCGCCGCCCAGCCGGCGAGGATCAGCATCGCCACGCTGCCGAGCTTCAGCACTGCAGCTCCAGCCACTCGCTTTCCAGCCGCTCGAGCTCCCGCACGACGTAGGCCTGGTCGAGCATGAGGGCTTTCACCTTCTCGCCATCCTGGTACACCTCGGGCTTCGCCAGCAGCGACTCTATTTCGGTTTTCTTCGCATTCAGCCTCGCCATGGTTTCCTCGATGCGCTTGATGCGCGACGCCGCGCCTTTCTTGTTCGACCCCCTGACAAGGGGGTCGCGACCCCCGATCCGGTCGGGGGGAGCGGGGGGTTTCGGCGGCTCCGGCTTCACCTTCACCTTCAGCAGACTGTCGCGGTAGTCATCCAGGTCGCCGTCGAAAGGCCGCACGCGGCCCTCGGCCACGATCAGCAGCTGCTCGGTGGTGGCGCGCAGCAGGTGCCGGTCGTGCGATACGAGCACCAGCGTGCCCTCGAATTGCGCGAGCGCCACCGCCAGCGCCTCACGCGTTTCCAGGTCGAGATGGTTGGTCGGCTCGTCGAGCAGCAGCAGGTTCGGCCGCTGCCACACGATGAGCGCGAGCGCAAGGCGCGCCTTCTCGCCGCCGGAGAAGTGCTCGATGGGCCCGGTCGCCATGCCGCCGGGGAAATTGAAGCTGCCGAGGTAGTTGCGCAGCTCCTGCTCGCGAGCATGGGAAGCCGAGCCGGCATCCACGCGCTGCAGGTGCCAGAGCGGCGACTGATCGTCGCGCAGCATCTCCACCTGGTGCTGCGCGAAGTAGCCGATGGCGAGGCCCTTGTTGAAGATCGCGTTGCCTGCGAGCGGCGCGAGCACGCCGGCGATGGTCTTGATGAAGGTCGATTTGCCCGCGCCGTTGACCCCGAGCAGGCCGATGCGCTGTTCGGACTGGAGAGACAGCGATACGGAGGAAAGCACCCTCTCGTCCCCATAACCCGCTGCCACGTCTTCGAGAACCACGAGCGGGTCGGGCGCGCGCAGCGGCTCGCGGAACTCGAAGGAAAAAGGCGCCGCCACGTGCAGTGGCGCCAGCTCTTCCATCTTCGCCAGCATCTTCATGCGGCTTTGCGCCTGGCGCGCCTTGGTGGCCTTGGCGCGGAAGCGATCGATGAACGACTGCAGGTGGGCGCGCTCGCGCTGCTGCTTCTCGATCTGGGCCTGCGCGAGCACCAGCGCCTGCGCGCGCTGCTCTTCGAAGCTCGAGTAGTTGCCGCCGTAGCGACGCAGCTTCTGCTGGTCGATGTGCACGATGGCGCCCACCACGCCGTCGAGGAAATCGCGGTCGTGCGACACGACGATGAGCGTGCCGGGGTAGCGCCTGAGCCAGTCCTCCAGCCAGATGATGGCGTCGATGTCCAGGTGGTTGGTCGGCTCGTCGAGCAGCAGCAGGTCCGACGGGCACATCAGCGCCTGCGCCAGGTTGAGGCGCATGCGCCAGCCTCCGGAAAACTCGGCCACCGACCTGGACAGGTCCGGGGCTTTGAACCCCAGGCCCAGCAGCAACGCCTCCGCACGGGCGCGCGCGGTGTACGCGTCGGCGTCGGCCAATGCGGCATGCAGCTCGCCGATGAGGTTGCCGTCATCCGCGGCATCGGCTTGCGCCAGCTTCGCTTCCAGGTTCCTGAGCGTCGTATCGCCGTCGATGGCGTACTCCACCGCGGGACGCTCCAGCGCGGGGGTCTCCTGGGCGACGTGCGCGATGCGCCAGTGCGCGGGGAAGTCCGCGTCGCCCTTGTCGGTGTGCAGCTCGCCGCGCAGCAGCGCGAACAGGCTCGACTTGCCCGAGCCGTTGGCGCCGATGAGCCCGATGCGCTCGCCCGGGTTGATGGAGACGTCGGCGCCTTCCAGCAGCACTTTGACGCCGCGCCGCAGGGTGACGTTCGAAAAGCGGATCACGCGGGGAAAAAGGCGCGATTTTACAGGGTACGATCCACGCATGGACCGCCTGCCCGCGCCGACCGTCCGCAACTTCATCGACCAGGCCTTTCAGCGCGTGGGGCTGCCCGAGGCGGATGCGCGCGCAGTGGCCGAGCTGATGGCCGAAGCCGACCTGCAGGGCTCGGAGGGCCACGGCATCTTCCGCCTGCCGCAGTACATCCGCCGCATCCGCGCCGGCGGCATCAACCCGCGGCCGCGCATCCGCATCGAGCGCGAGCGCGCGGCGACGGCGCTCGTCGACGGCGACAACGGCATGGGACACCTGGTGATGAAGTACGCCGCGCAGGTGGCCATCGCGAAGGCGCGCAGCGCAGGCTCTGCCTGGGTGGGCGCGCGCTGGAGCAATCACGCCGGCCCGGCGTCGCTCTACGCCAAGATGCCGATGCGCGCCGGGATGATCGGCCAGTACCTCGCGGTGGGGAACGCCAACCACCTGCCGCCATGGGGCGGCGTGGAGATGCTGCTATCCACCAACCCGGTCGCGGTTGCGATTCCGGCGCTCGAGGAACCGCCGGTGGTGCTCGACATGGCGACCACGGTAGCCGCCTTCGGCAAAGTGAAGACGCGGGCGCAGCGCGGCGAGTCCATGCCCGAAGGCTGGATGGTGGACCGCGACGGCAAGCCGCTTACCGATCCCCGGCGGATGAACGAGGGCTTCCTCCTGCCCTTGGGCGGGCATGAGGGCGGCTACAAGGGCTACGGCATGGCGCTCGTCTTCGGCATCCTCGCCGGCACGCTGAACGGCGCGGCGATGGGCCGCGGCGTGATCGACTTCAATGCCGACGACGCCTCGGCTACCAACACCGGCCAGGCGATCCTCGCCATCGATATCGAGGCATTCGGGGAAAAGGAAGCGTTCCTCAAGAGCGTCGACGCGCTGTCCCGCGACATGCGCAGCTCCGAGCGCATGAAAGGCTTCGAGCGCATCTTCCTGCCCGGCGAGCAGAGCTACTTCAAGTATCAGCAGAACGTGCGCGATGGGGTCGCGATCCCCGATGCGCTGATCAAAACGCTGAACGCGCTTGGCGAGAGCCTCGGCATCGGCAAGCTCGCCTGAAATGGGGTCTGTCCCCATTTCAGGCGAGCAGCGCGCCGCAGTTGGGGATGCGCGGCTCCAGCTCCAGCAGGTCGAGCATGTTGCGCACGGTGCAGACCGAGGTGGAGGTGACCGGGATGCCGAGCATTTTCTCGGCGGCCTGGATAGCGGGAAGCGACTGCAGCTGCACGCAGGCCGACAGCACGACCGCGTCGGCGTTGGCGATCTTCAGGCGCTTCGCGTCCTCGAGCAGGTGCATCGGGTCGCGGCGCCCGACTTCCAGGTTATCCGCGATCTCGAACGAGATGCGGTCGAGCACCTCGATGCCCTCGTTCTCGATATAGGCCACCACCTTGGCAGTGAGCGGCTTCATGTACGGGGCCATGAGGGAGATCTTCTTCGCGCCCAGGCGCTTGAGGCCATGCACCAGCGCGCCCGCGGAGGTCATCACCTTGGAGCGCGCGCCGTTCTCTGCCACGACCCGGCGGAAATCCTCCTCCACCTGCCGATGGTAGCCGAGCCCCTGCGCCATGATGGCGACCAGGCAGGCGGTGCTCATGAGCTCGACGCGCGCGTCGGCAAGCTCGGCGGCGCAGCGCAGTCCCTCGCGGTTCATCGCCTCGAGCTCCTCGGCGGACACGCGCTGCATGCGCATGCGCGAGGAGTGAAAGGTGAAGCGCTCGGGGAAATGCTGCTCGCGCGCCCGCAGCATCGCCGGGATCTCCGTCTCCATCGTCGTGTTGGAGGACGGAACGATCTGGCCTATGCGAAAAAGCTTGAGATTGGATCCGGGCATGGTCCAATCGTATCAAGCCATGCCGTTCGGCGGGGCGCTAACGCATACCCCTGCGCGCAGCAGGCCGGGCGAATGCCAGGCGACTACGGCGCCGAAGATGCGCGCGTAGGTAGCATGCCCCAGCATGCGGGCGCCAGCGCGAGCGAGCGCTGTCAGCGAGGAGAAGTTGTCGGCATCCACCAGGCTCACCGATGCACGGCGCCCGCGCCACAACTCGGGTCGGTCGGCGAAAGCGTGCAGCGCCTGCAGGATGCGCTGGCCGCGGTGCTCGGGGCGCACGAATCCCTTGCACGAGTAGCGCACCGCCGGCGGGAAAGATACCCACACGCCCGGAGAATAGGGCGTGTCGCCGAAGGAAAACCACGTGTAGCCGATCAGGTGTGCGCCTCGCAGTGCGCCGACACAAATTGCGCCGCGGCCCAGGGCAGCTTTCACCCAGGGGGCAGCCAGCCTCAGCGTAGCGTCCTCGGCAAACGCGAGCACCTCCGGCTCCGAGAGCTCGCGGCACACCACGTCGCGGCGCTCGCCGGCAGCGCGCGCGGCATCGCCGATCCTGTATTCCATGACGCGCAGGAATCCCATGCCGAGGTAACGCCGCGCGCACGGTAGCAGCCGCCTTGCCACTGTCATCCCCCCTTTCTAGGCTATCCGGCATTGCGCCACCATCCGACCGGGCCGGTCCGGTCGTACCATGTCGCCAAGAAGAACCGTCCCTTGACGCCCGTCCACCTGCTCGCTTTCGCCGTCGCCTTCGCGATGACCGGCATCTGCACGGCGCTTGCCTTGCAGGCGGGCAGCAATCCGTTGACCGTGGTCACCGTGCGGACAGTGACCGCCGTCGCGCTGCTCGGAACATGGCTCGTCCTGAACGCAATGTCTTTCCGGCTTCGCGGTCGCGAGGCCGGAGTCGCGCTGCTCATCGGCATTCCGCTGTCCGCGAACAACTACATGATCAATGCGGCGATCGGCGAAATCCCGGTGCCCCTGGCGGTGCTCATTTTCTACACCTGGCCGGCAATCACCACCGCGGCGAGCTGGCTCCTGGGCAAGGAGCGCTTCCGCTGGCGCACCGCGGCCGCGCTCGCGCTGGCGTTCGCCGGGGTGGCGCTGGCGCTCGACGTCGAGCTGACCGCCGCGCAATCGAAAGGCGTATGGCTGGCGCTCGCGGCGGCCGTCATGTGGTCGGCGACCTTCCTCCTCACCGGCCACTTCTTCCACGGCCGCGACACGCGCGTGCCGACGCTCTACATGATGCTGACCGCGCTCGCCGCTTTCGCCGGCGCCTGCCTCGCGACCGGTGATGTAGCGTGGCCGGCCACCCTCGCCGGCCGGGCCGGCATCGGCGGCGTGGGCGCCTTCTACACGTTTGCTCTGATAGGGCTGTTCCTGGCGAGCGTGCGCATCGGCGCGACGCGCGCCGGCTTCTACATGAACTTCGAGCCGATTGCCTCGGTGCTGCTCGCCGCGCTGATCCTGGGGCAGCGGCTGGCGCCGGTGCAGCTTGCCGGCGCCGGGCTGGTCATCGCGGCGCTGTTCCTATTCCGTCCGCCCGCAGCCGCATCACCTTCCAGAAGAAGTTGATGCTCGACACGTGCTCCACCCGGAAGGAGCCGTTCACCAGGCTCTTCAGCTCGAAGTCCGGATGAAAGCCGAGCTGGTTGGCGAAGCGCGCCAGGCTTTTCTCCACCGCGCCCACCACCGGATTGTCGGAGCGCACGTGGTTGACGATGAAGATGTCGCCCTCCGGCTTGCACACCCGCTGCAGCTCGTGCAGCAGTTGCGCCGGGCGGTCGGTGACCGAGACGACGTACATCGCCACCACCTTGTCGAACGTGGCGTCCGGAAAATCCATTACCTCGGCGTCCATCTCGAGCAGCGCGTCGACGTTGGCCAGCCGCCTGCGCGCCACGCGCACCCGCGCCCGCTCGAGCATTTCGCGCGACAGGTCGATGCCGGTAATGCGCACCGAGGCGGGATACATGGGGAGCGACAGGCCGGTACCCACGCCGACCTCGAGCACCTTCTCGCCGGGCCTGCAGCCCAGGGCTTCGATGACCGCCTTGCGGCCCGGCTGCAGCACCGGGCCGAACACGGCGTCGTAGACATTCGCGTACCGCCGATAGGCGGCCTTTACCGCTTCTATGCGCATGGGCTCCTTTGTATAGCAATCCATGGTCCCGGCACAACATTTGCGGCAAACCGGGGCCCAAGCCATGAAGATTGCCCAGATTGCCCCCCTTGCGGAGAGCGTCCCACCCCGCCTCTACGGCGGCACCGAGCGGGTCGTTTCCTACCTGACCGAGGAGCTGGTGCACATGGGCCACGAGGTGACGCTCTTCGCCAGCGCCGACTCCACCACCGGCGCCCGTCTCGTGACCTGCGCCCCGCGCGCGCTGCGACTCGACCCGGGCGTGAAGGACCCGATTCCGCACCTGCTGCTCATGCTCGAGCGGGTGCGGCAGCGGGCGCACGAGTTCGACCTGCTGCATTTCCACGTCGAGCCGCCGATGCACTTTCCCCTGTTCAGAGGGCTTGCCGACAAGACCGTCACCACCCTTCACGGGCGGCTGGACCTGCCCGACCTGCACCCCCTGTTCCGCGAGTTCACGGACATGCCGCTGGTGTCGATCTCCGACAGCCAGCGCCAGCCGCTGCCGGGGGCGAACTGGGTCGGCACCGTATACCACGGCCTGTCGGCGCACGTCTGCCCGTTCAATCCGGCGCCGCGCGGGAACTATTTTGCCTTCCTTGGCCGGGTGGCTCCCGAAAAGGGCCTGGGGCGCGCCATCCTCATCGCGCGCGCCGCGGGCGTGCGGCTGAAGATCGCCGCCAAGGTCGACGCCACCGACCAGAAGTACTTCCGCCAGCACATCGCGCCGTTGATCGGCGGCCAGGTCGAATGGCTGGGGGAGGTGGACGAGCGCGGCAAGCCCGGTTTCCTCGGCAACGCGACTGCGCTGCTGTTTCCGATCGACTGGCCGGAGCCCTTCGGCCTCGCGATGGTCGAGGCGATGGCGTGCGGCACCCCGGTGCTCGGGTGGCGCAACGGTTCCGTGCCCGAGATCGTCGAGCACGGCGTGTCCGGATTCATCGTCGACTCGATCGAGCAGGCGGTAGCGCTGGTGCCGCGCATCGCGCAGCTCGACCGGACCTGGGTGCGCGCCCGGTATGAGGCGCGCTTTACCGCGCACCGCATGGCGCGCGACTACCTCGCCGTGTACCGCGCCCTCGGCAGGCGCTACGCGTTGAAGGCGGTATGAAGCACGAGCCCCAGGCCGAAGTCGCCACCGGGCCGGTGCTCATTCCGGGCGTGGTATCGCTGTCGGCGTCGAGCCGGCGCACGCTGAAGCACGACAACAGCTTCGCGATGTTCGACGAGTTCGGCGACGTGGTGGAAGCCGAGCACAGCCCGTCCGGACTGTTCCACTTCGACACGCGCCACCTGTCGCGCCTGTACTTCACGCTCGAGGGCCACCGCGCGCTGTGCCTGTCGTCGACCGTGCAGCCCGACAACCTCACCCTGGATGTCGACCTCACCTCCCCGGACATCTTCCAGGGCGATCGCCTGGTGCTCGCCAAGGACACCTACCACGTGGCGCGCGCCAAGTACTTGTGGCAGGCGGGCTGCTACGAGCTTTTCACCGTGACCAGCTACGCCGAGCAGCGAAGCCGCGTGCATCTCGCGCTGGAGTTCGCCGCCGACTTCGCCGACCTGTTCGAGGTGCGCGGCTACCGGCGCAGCCGGCGCGGCGCCGTGTCGAGCGATGTGCGCGGTCCGGCCGAGGTGGCCTTCGTCTACCGCTCGCTGGACGGTATCCCGCGTGCCACCCGTGTGTGCTTCGAGCCCGCGCCCGCCCGGCTTACGGCGACCCGCGCCGAGTTCGACATCGACCTGGAGGCGCGCGCGCGCCGCTGCCTGGGCGTCACGGTGCACTGCGAGCGCGGCGCGCGCCCGGTGCACGACGAGCCACAGCGCTATTTCACCACCCTTCGCCGCGCGCGCCGCACGCTCGCCGCCGAGCGCGCGCGTGCGCCGGCCATCGAGACCTCGAATGCCAGCGTGAACGGCGTGCTGTCGCGCGCGCTCGCAGACCTTGCCATGCTCACCACCCAGACGCCGCACGGTCCCTACCCGTACGCCGGCGTCCCGTGGTTCTCCACGGTCTTCGGCCGGGACGGCATCCTTACGGCCATCGAGACGTTGTGGCTCGATCCTTCCATCGCCCGCGGGGTGCTGCGCTTCCTCGCCGCGCACCAGGCGAGCGCCTTCGATCCAACGGCCGACATGGAGCCCGGCAAGATCCTCCACGAGCTGCGCGACTGCGAGCTCGCGCGCCTGGGCGAAGTGCCCTTCGCCCGCTACTACGGGTCGATCGACTCGACGCCGCTGTTCGTGGCGCTCGCCGGCCTCTACTGGCAGCGCACCGGCGACCGCGCCACCCTCGAAGCGATCTGGCCGAATGTGCAGGCGGCGCTCGACTGGATCGACCGGCACGGCGACCGCGACGGCGACGGCTTCGTCGAGTACGACCGCATGCGCAACACGGGCCTCGTCAACCAGGGCTGGAAGGACTCCGAGGACTCGGTATTCCACGCCGACGGCCGGCTCGCGCACGGGCCGATCGCGCTGTGCGAGGTGCAGGGCTATGTCTTCCTCGCGCGCCGCATGGCGGCCCTGCTTGCCGCCGACTTCGGCGACGTCCCGCGCTCGCGCAAGCTGTTCCAGCAGGCCGACGCGCTGCGCGAGCGATTCGAGCAGGCGTTCTGGCGCGAGGAGCTCGGCAGCTACGCGCTCGCGCTGGACGGCGACAAGGTGCCGTGCGACGTGAGGAGCTCCAACCCCGGCCAGCTGCTGTTCACCGGCATCGCCCTGCCCGAGCACGCGGGGCGCGTGGTGCAGCAGCTGTTCGGCCGCGAGTTCTTCACCGGCTGGGGAGTGCGCACGCTGAGCTCGCGCGAGGCGCGCTTCAACCCGGCTTCCTACCACAACGGCTCGGTCTGGCCGCACGACAACGCGCTGCTCGCGCTGGGACTCGTCGAGTACGGTCATACCGAGGAAGCCCAGATCCTCACTGCGGCGCTCTTCGATGCGGCTGCCCACATGCACCTGCGCCGCCTGCCGGAGCTCTTCTGCGGGTTCGAGCGCCGGCGCGGCAAGGCGCCGACGCCGTATCCCGTGGCGTGCGCGCCGCAGGCCTGGGCCGCTTGCGCGCCGTTCACCTTGCTGCAGGCCTGCCTCGGCGCCGAGGTCGACGCCACCTCCGCCACCGTGATCCTGCGCCGCCCGCGGCTGCCCGCCTTCATCGAGTGGCTCGCGGTGCGCGGCTTGCGGATCGGCGAGGGGCGCCTCGACCTCATGTTCCGGCGCCACGACTCCAGCGTGGCGGTCAACCTTCTCGGACGCTCCGGCGACGCCGACGTGCAGGTCGTGCTGTAATGGCATGGCCATGTTTCGAAAAAGCCGCGAAGCGGATCTGCCCGCCATGCTCGCCATCGTCAATGCCGCGGCGCAGGCCTACCGGGGCGTGATTCCACCCGACCGATGGCACGAGCCGTATATGCCGGCGGAGGAGCTGGAAAAAGAAATCGCCGATGGCATTGAGTTCTGGGTGGCCGTAGATGACGGACGGCCCGTCGGCATCATGGGGATCCAGGACAAGGGCGACGTTACCCTGGTGCGCCACGCCTATGTCGCCCCCACGGCGCAGAGGAAGGGCGTCGGCACGAGCCTCTTGCGCTACGTACGCAGCCTGACGGAGAAGCCGGTTCTGATCGGCACCTGGGCCGACGCCTCCTGGGCGATCGACTTCTACCGCCGCAACGGGTTCCGCGTCGTTCCGCGCGACGAAAAGGATGTGCTGCTACGGAAATACTGGTCGATCCCGGAAAGACAGGTGGAGGCTTCGGTCGTGCTCGCCGACACCCGGTTGCCGTAGATGCCGGCACGAAACGTCGCCTTGATAGGGGTGCTGCTGCTGGTCGCGGTGTTCGCGGCGCTCAACTGGAGCGTGATCACCGCCACCACCACGCTGTCGCTCGGCTTCACGCAGATCCAGGCGCCGCTCGGCCTGGTGCTGCTCGGCATCCTGGCGATCCTCACGGCCGTCTTCCTTTTCTACCTCGTCTACCTGCAGAGCCACGTACTGCTCGAGCACCGCAGGCATGCGCGCGAGCTCGAAGCCAGCCGCGAGCTCGCCGACCAGGCCGAGGTGTCGCGCTTCACCGAGCTGCGCGCCTTCGTGGATAGCCGCCTGCACGAGGTGGAGAGCTCGCTTTCCGCGCAGCTCGGCGAGCTGCGCGACCGGGTCGAGCGCGATACGCGCGACCTGCGATAAGGCAACTGGATACCGGATGTAGCCTTCGAGAACTAGTACCGCGGCGGCGAATCGGCCCAGCGAATAGCATGAGTATCCATGGACTTCGCTCTCATCGGCGCGATAGCGGGAGGGGTGCTCGGCATCGCCGGCGGCGCGGCGGGGACATACTTCAGCATCAAGAACACCGACGGGGCGGGGGAGCGGCGGTTCATGATCCGCGTGGCCGTCGCTGGCTGGGCGGCGATCACCGCCTTCCTTGCGCTGCTTTACTTCACGCCCGAGCCGTACCGCTGGCTGCTCTGGCTGCCCTACGGCATCCTTCTGGCCGCCGGCATCCTCTGGTGCAACCGCCGGCAGGCCGCAATCCGCATCGAAGAGCACTCAGCAAGCTAGCGATGGTTCGCGCGCTTCGGCCGACTTCGTTCTGGTATCTCGTGGATTCGCACCGCATGGACATCGGCGAAACGATGGGCCATGGCGCGCAACCCGGTGCTCCGCCGCCCCGGTTGGGTTGTCATGCTTCTCGCGCGCTGGGCCGGCGGGTTGTTCCTTGCGTGGGTCCTCTGGGGCTTGTGGATGCATTGAGCATCGCGCCGCATCGTCGATGCGAAAAGCGGGAAAACGAGAAGGATGACGTGGCCTGAAGAGCGTGCTGTCGCTAGGCTGTCTCGTCGGTCAACAGCCGGGGGACAGGTCCATGGTGAAACGAATCGCCTGTGCCGTAGCAGCCAGCGCCTGCTGCGCTTCCGCGCAAGCCCAGATCGGCGTTTCGGCGCCGCCGCTTCCCGGGCCGGCGCTGGTGATGTGCACCATCCTCGAGCTGGGCAGGCAGGTGCCGTGCCCCGATTCCGAGATGTTCTTTCACCAGGGACGCGCCTGGGTGCAGCGCGCCTTCAATGCGAAGGATTTCGCCAGGCTGGATGAGCTCTACGATCTGTGGTGCGACGGAAAAGAGCGCTTCCCCGATGGCAGGTGGAAGCTTTCCCAGTACGGAGAAGCCCTTTATCAGAATTTCATGGCCTGGAAAACGTGGACCAAGGACCTCGGCGTAATCCAGCAATGGCAGCGGGCTCGACCGCAATCGAAAGCCGCGCAGTATGCCGAGGCGATCTACTGGCGGGCGAGCGGCTGGAGCGCTCGCGGCGGCGGCTATGCGAGCAGCGTTTCCAAAGAAGGCTGGGAGCTGTTCCACGAGCGGCTCGTCAAGTCCAGGGAAATCCTCGCCCGCCTGCAGGCCGCGGAATCCTCGTGCGCTGCGCCCTACGCGCTTTCCCTGAGCGTGCTGACCGACCTCGGCGCCTCGGAAGAGGACCTGCAATCGGTGTTCGCACAGGCCGTGCGAAGGTATCCCGAGTACCACAACCTTTACTTCGCCATGGCTCGACACTACGAGCCGAAGTGGGGTGGAAGCACCGAGCTGTACGAGCGGTTCGCCGACCAGGTGGCCGAACAGACCCGCGGCTTCGAAGGATGGGGGATGTACGCGCGGCTCTACTGGCTCGTCGACCAGCGCCGGGACCTTCCGTTCGTCAACGAGGAGTCGGCGCCACCGCACTGGAAGAAGCTCAGGTCGGGCTACGAGGACCTGGTTCGCCTGTATCCCTCGAGCATGCACAACCTCGGCAAGTTCGCCGGCGTGGCGTGCCGGTCGAACGACGGCGAGCTCTACCGGCAGCTGCGCGCGAAGATCGACGGCTACGAGCAGGGCGCCGACATGCTCGACCCCATCGATGTGTGCGATCGCCGGCATGGCTGGACAGGCATCGGTAGATGAAGCTCTTGCATCTTGGGGCTCTACCGCACGGCGGAAGCGGCCGGCGTCTTCTGCTACACCTTCTTCAAAGCAGTGGGGCAGCTAGTGGGCGCCGGCCAAGGCTGCAGCGTGGGCGGCCCTGCCCACGGCCGCGTTGCTCACGCTCAACGGCTTCTATTTGAGCGACGCCTTCCGCGCCAGCCGTGCGCTCTTCTGGCTGCTCGACGCGCTGCAGTTCGTCGTGGTGCCGGCGGTCAGCCTTCGTCGAGGAGATCGTTTCCGCGGCCTTCCGGCCATTTCCTGCCGGCGCGCGTCTACCCGGCGCTGTCGGCCGCCGCGTTCGCGCTGATCCACTGGGAGAGCGGCAGCCGCGAGGTCATTGCCACGTTTCTGCTCGGCGTGGTATTAGCTGCGCTCTCCTTGCGAATAAGAAACCTGTGGCCCTTCGTGGCGGCCACGCGATCACCGATATGCTCACCTTTACCGGACCTATGCGTACTGAAAAAGATCTTTACGTGCTGCTCGTGGGCCTCGCGGTCGGGGCCTGGGTGCTGCCCTGGTTGCTGCTCGGCAACCGGGAAGCGTGGGACCACTGGTCGTACTTCGCCATTTCCATGCCGGCGATGTGCGCCGCGGCGGCGTACGCCGGCTATCGTGCGAGGAACCTGGCGTGGCGCTGGCCGCTCACGCTCGTCCTGGCGCAGTTCGCGGCGGCGGTGTTGACGACCGGCGAATTCCTGTTGATCGCGATCGTGGCGTTCGCCCTGTTCGCGATGCCGATGATGATCGCCACGGCGCTGGGCGCCTGGCTCGCCCGCCGCCGGACCGCCTCAGGCTGAGCGTGGACCACCGTTGCCCGCTGTGCGGCCGCGACCTCGCCGGGCGACGGCTGAGCCAGGCGATCATTGCCCGCATGGAAATCGACTGCCCGCACTGCAAGCGGCGCATCCGGGTCAACGTGCATCGCCTGGAGGAAGCGCTGCTACTCGCGACCTTTGCCGGCTTCATGGTGCTTGCGGCACTCGGGTATTGGCTCGAGCGGGAGAGCTTGTACCTCGCCGCGTTCGCCGCCGCTATGCTCGGCGCCGGGGCGCTCCCCTTGGCCGAGCGCGTCTGGCTGCGCACATGGCCGCGGTATGTTCGGATGCAGAATTCGGGGTCAGAGTCGCAGTGAATTCGGGGTCAGAGTCGTGAATTCAGCAGGTCCTTCCACTTCGCCCGCGTCTTCTCCTGCAGCTCCTTGCTCGCCTCGGCGACGGCGGGGAATTCGTGCAGGTGGTCCCAGGGGCGGCAGGCGTCGATGATGGCCTTGGAGCTGAAGGGCGCATCGTAGCGGTAGGCGACGAACATCGGGTCGTTCTTCGAGCCCATGCCGCGCTGGATGATGTCGATGTCGATGGCCGGGTCGGTGCGCGTGGCGACCGCCCACATCACTTCCTGCAGGTTGGCCGGGTCGATGTCCTCGTCGACCACCACCGAGTAGCGCGACATGTAGGCGCCGACGCCGCACTGGCTGAGGATATGCCCGGCCTGGCGCGCGTGGCCGGCATAGCGCTGCTTGATCGCCACGACGTTGAACATGCGCGCGCCGCCGATCTCGTGCGCCCACACCGCCTTCACGTCCGGCACGCCGGCCGCGGCCAGCGCGTCGAGCAGCAGCGCCGAGCGCATCACGGCCTTGGAATAGGAATAGTCGTTCGGCGGCTTCGCGGGCGGGCTCCCCACGAGGATGGGGTCGTTCCTGAAGTAGACCCGGTGGAGCGTGACGACCGGTGCGGTGCCGGCCTTGCCGGGATAGTAGCCATGGAACTCGCCGAACGGCCCCTCGGTGCGCTCGTCGTTCGGCGCGACGAAGCCTTCGAGCACGATCTCCGAGGCGGCCGGAAACGGCAGGCCCGTCACCTCGCCTTTCACAACCATTACTTTCTCTTTGAGAATCGCCCCCATGTAGTTGTACTCGCACATGCCGAACGGCACCTCGATGCCGGAAATGAGGTAGCCGAGCGGATCGCCGCCCACCACGATCACCACCGGGAAGCGCTTGCCGGCCGCCTTGTGCTTCTCGTAGTGGATGCGGCCGTGCTTGCCCGGCACCATGTCCAGCGCAACATGGCTGCGGTCGATCACCTGCACGCGGTAGGTGCCGACGTTGATCCAGTCGGAATCGAGGTCGCGCGTGACCACCGAGCAGCCGGTGCCGATGTAGCGCCCGCCGTCGAGCTCGTGCCAGAGCGGCGCCGGGAATGCGAGGACGTCGGGGCTCTTCTGGATGTTTTCGAGCACCGGCCCCGCGTTGGTCTCCACCCAGTCGAAATCCTTCGCCGAGGCCTGCCACTGGGCGGGCTTGCCGCGCAGCGCGTCGACCAGGCCCTTGTGCGTGCTCTGCACCGGCAGCCGAAGAATGGAAGAGAGCCGCGCCGGGCTGCTGGTGCTGCAGGTCAGCACACGCCAGCCCTTCGGATAGCCCTCGATCTCGTCGAACAGCAGCGCCGGCGGCACATCCTTCTTGACGTTGAGCTCGCTGATCGCGCCGAGCTCGAGGTTCCAGTGCGCCCCGCGCACCTCGCGCAGCTCGCCCAGCTCCCTCGCCTGCGCGAGCCAAGCCCGCAGATCGAGAGGATTTCCGCCGCTCACTTGAGCTGGCCGAACGGCACCACGAGGTGAACCGGTCGCTCGGCGCGTCTTTCCATGGCCGGATTATATGAGCGGACGGCTTTTGGACTACTATCGTTCGCAGAGGAGGAGGCACCGATGCGCGCTCTAGCATGGCTCTTCATGGCCTGCGCGATGGCTTGGCAAGCGACTGCCGCCGCGCAGACTTATCCCAATCGCCCGGTACGCGTAGTGGTGGGCTTCGCGCCTGGCGGCGGCGTCGACATCAGCGCGCGCCTGCTCGCGTCGAAGCTGTCCGAATATCTCGGGCAGCAGTTCGTGGTGGAGAACAAGCCTGGCGCCGGAACCAATATCGCGGCCGTCGAGGTGGCGAAGTCGGCGCCGGACGGCTACACGCTTTTCATGAACAGCCCGGCGGTGGTGATCAACACTGCGCTCTACGCGAAGCCACCGTACGCGCTGCGCGATTTCACCGGCGTATCCATCTTCGCCGAGACCACCAACCTGCTCGTGGTTCCCGCCTCCTTCGAGGCGAAAAGCGTGCAGGAGCTCGTCAGGATCGCCAAAGCGAAGCCCGGGGCGCTCAACTACGCGTCGGCCGGCCAGGGCACCACGCAGCACCTCGCCGCGGAGCTCTTCAAGCTGCGCTCCGGCACGAGCATCGTGCACGTTCCCTACAAGGGCAGCGGGCCCTCCATGTCGGCGCTGCTCGCCGGCGAGGTGCAGCTCAGCTTCATCAATCCGGTAGCCGCCGGCGGGCACGTCAAGGCGGGCAAGCTGCGCGCGCTCGCGGTCACCGATTCCCGGCGCACCGAGCTCATGCCCGAGGTGCCGACGATGAAGGAGGCCGGGGTCGACGGCGTGGAAGTGAGCCTGTGGTACGCCTTGCTCGCACCCGCCGCGACGCCCCGCGAAACGGTCGACAAGCTCGCCGCCGCGGTCGCCCGCGCGGCGCGCGATCCCGGCACGCGCGAGGTGCTGCGCAAGCAAGGCGCCGACCCGGTGGGCAACACGCCGGACCAATTCAACACCTACCTGCGCGAGGAGCAGGCGCGCTGGTCGGAGGTGGTCAGGGTGTCCGGGGCGAAGGTGGAGTAAGCCGGATCTCTTCCAGCACCGGACGCAGGTAGCCGAGGAACGCCTCGGGGTTCTCGCTCATCGGGAAGTGCCCCAGGCCCTTCATCACCGTGAAGCTTGCGCCCTTCACGCGCTCGGCCACCGCCTGCGCCTTCGAAGGCGACTTCGCCCCGGCGCAGCAGCGCGAAGAGGTCGTGCCAGCCCGGCGGCGGCCGGTTCTGCCAGTGCTTTTTCCAGCATTCCCTGGGCGCGCGGATGGCGAAGCGCCATGAGCGCATGACGAGCTTCTCTTTTTCAATCGATTGAATCTGTCCTGCCCGGCGGTGACGAGGTACTGCGTGTCGCCCACCTCGACCATGAACGTGTCGTTCATGTGCCGGCCCCAGCGGAGCAATGCGGCGTCCCTGTTGGCCAGCGCCGCGATGCGCTCAATCACGGCTCGCCCTTTGCGAAAAACTGCGCTCGAACACGGCTTCGGCGATGCGGTTCTTGAGGATCTCGATCGAGCCGCCGGCGATCATCCAGCCGCGGCAGCGGCGCAGGCAGTATTCGACCAGCTCTTCCTGGCTGTAGCCGAGCCCGCCCATGACCTGCAGCGCCTCGCTCGCCACGTCGAAGCCGGCCTGGTTGCAGAACGCCTTCGCGATCGCCGTTTCCTCCGCCGACGGAAACCCGCGGTCGGCGTTGGCGGCGGCCCGGTAGAGCAGCAGCTGACCGGCGTCGAGCTTCACCTTCATGTCGGCGAACTTCCACTGCAGGCCCTGGAACTCGCACAGCAGCCGGCCGAACTGCTTGCGCTGCATGGCCCACTGGCGCGCGCGCTCGTAAGCGTACCTTCCCAACGCGAGCGAGCGCGCGGTGTTGCCGATGCGCTCGACGTTGAAGCCGGCGATCTGCTTCTTGAAGCCGCCCTCGCCGAGCAGCACCCGGTCCGCCGGCACGTAGACGTTGTCGAAGCGCAGCTCGGCCCATTCTTCACCCGACATGAAGGAAGAGGCTTTCCCCCTCTCCACTCCCCTAGCGCTCGTTTCGATCAACACCGAGCCGATGCCGCCGACGCCCGGGCCAAAGCGCACGTAGGTGAGGACCACGTCGGCGTAGGCCGAATGCGTGGTGAACACTTTCGCGCCGCTGATGCGCCAGCCATCGCCGTCGCGCGTGGCGGACGTCTTGAGGTCGGTGACCGCCGAGCCGGCCTCGGGCTCGGTCATGCCCACGGATATGACGCCTTCTCCCTGCAGGAGGCGGGAGAGGAAGGTTGTTTTCTGGGAAGCAGAACCGTACTCGGCCAGCACCCGGATCGGGCCGAAGTTGCCCGCCTGCACCACGTCGGCGCTGCGCGGACACGCGGCGGCCACCTCCTCGATGGCGATCACCGCGTCCATCAGGCTGCCGCCCTGCCCGCCGTCGGCTTCGGCGAGCGTGATGCCGAGCAGTCCCTGCTGCGCCATCAGCTTGGCCACGTCCCACGGATAGCCTGCCGCGTGGGCACGCTCGCGCGCGCCCGGTGCGAGGTGCTTCTCGGCGAAGCGCCGCACCGAGTCGCGGAACTGCGCCTGCTCCGGCGTCAATCGGAAGTCCATCGCCCCCCCTTGCGCACGACGAGCGCGTCCACGGCCACGAGTCCCTTCGGTTTCACGAGCAGCGGGTTGATTTCCGCTTCCGCGATATCGGCTGCCGCGGCAAGGGAAGAAACCGCGGCAACCGCCTGCGCCAGCGCATCGAGGTCGCCGCGAGGCAGGTTGCGATAGCCGCGCAGCGGCGCGAAACCCCTTACCTCTGCGATCATCGCGGCCGCCTCGGCCACGGATACCGGCGCAAGGCGCACGGCGAAGTCGCGATAGAGCTCCGACAGCACGCCGCCCGCGCCGACCAGCACGAGCGGTCCGACCATCGGGTCGCGCCGGTAGCCGACGATGGCCTCTCCGAGCCCTTCGTGCATTTCCTGGACGAAGAGGCTATTGGCGTTGAGGCGCCTGGCAGCCTCCTGCAGCCCGGATGGGTCCTTGACTCCAAGGACCACGGCGCCCTTCTCGGTCTTGTGCGCCACTCCGGCGAGCTTTGCTGCGATCGGGTAGGGGATCGCGTGCGCGTAGTCGGGCGCGTTTGCGATCTGCCATCGCGCTACCGGCACGCCGAGCGCTTCGAACATGTCGAAGGGGTCCTCCGGGAGCCGGGGTGGCAGCGTCGCGGCCGGACGGCTTCCCGGGCTGCTCCAGGAAAGAAAGGCGGCCAGCGCGTCGGCGCAGGCTTCGGGCGTGCGAAACGCGGCTATGCCGTGCTGGGCGCACAAGGCGAGCGACGCTTCGGCGTGGGGCGTCATGAAGGCTGCCACGGGCTTGCGCGCGTTCGCGCACTGCAGGATCGGCTCGACCGCGAGCTGCGGGTGAAACTGCGCCGAGGAACCCACCACGGCGAGCACCGCGTCGCACTCCGGCGATCGCAGCAGCCGCTCGAGCGTCGCACGGTAGGTGCCCTGCGTTGCCGTCATGGTGAGATCGTGCATGGAGGCAAGCTCGACGCCGCGCAGGCCGAGGCGATCGACCACCGTGGCGGCGCCGCCGCCGGTGGTGCTCACCACTGCGACGCGGCCCGCGCGGGAAAGATCGAGGGGCGATCGATCGACCATGAGTGGAGTGATTTCGATCAGGGTCTCCAGCAGGTCCACCCGCACGATGCCGCAGTCCCGGAAAAACGCATCGAGCGCCGCGTCGGTGCCGGCGAGCGCGCCGGTGTGCGAGCGGGCGAGCGCCTCGCCAAGCGCGGAGCGGCCGAGCTTGTACGCCACCACCGCCTTGCCGGCCGCGTGCGCGCTGCGCGCCGCATCGGCCAGGGCTGCGGCGTCGCGGATGGTTTCGAGGAACAGCAGAATGACGCGCGTATCGGCATCGGCGGCAAGCAGCTCGACCAGCTCCCCCACGCCGACATCGGCCTCGTTGCCGACCGACACGAGCTTCGCGAAGCCGAGTCCGCGCGCCGCGCCCCGCGAAAGCATCGTGCCGAGCATGGTGCCGCTCTGCGACACGATGCTGATGCCGCCCGCCGGGACCCGCTCCATCTCGAGCACGGCGTTCACCGTGAGCGCAAGCCGTCCGCGCACGTCGATCACGCCCATGCTGTTCGGACCCAGCAGGCGCACGCCGAGCGCCTTCGCGCGCCGCACGAGGGCGAGCTGCCTTTCGAGATCCCCCTTGTCGGCGAAGCCGTCGCTGTAGATGCTCGCGACCGCAACGCGCTTCGCGCCGCAGTCCTCCAGCGCGCCTTCGACATCCTCCACCATGATGAAGGCATGGTCGACCTCGCCTGGCGCGGCCGCGAGGCTCGGCCAGGCGGCTTCTCCCAGCACCTCGCTGCGCCCCGGATTGACCGGCACGATGCGGCCGCCATAGCCGTGCTTTCGCAGGTAGCGCTGCGGCCGCGCGGTGTTCTTGCCCGGGTCGCCGGAAGCGCCGATCAGCGCCACCGCGCGGGGCGCGAACAGCGCTTGCGCCAGGTCCATCATCTTGGGTTGTGGATCACTCGCCTGGCAGCTTCCACAAGCGGGCGAGCACCGCGCGCGCCTTCGCTTCGCCGATGACCGGCGCCGCGAGCTCGAGATACTTGGCCTCGAGCTGCGCGTCGGAGAGCGGCGCGTCGGGATCGCCGATGCGCGTGGGCTGCAGGTGCTCTTCGCGCCGCCCGCGCGCGCGGATGGCGACCCGCGCGGCGCGCTGGCGCGGGAAGGCGGCATCGAGCTGCGGGTCGATCGACAGCGAGATCCTTTGCATCAGCGACCGCGTAGTCTCGTCCTGCAGCCGTTCGGGAGAAAACGCGGCGAGGCGCACGCTGCCATGCGTGAGCGCCGTGGCGACCACGTACTTGAGCGAGAAGCGGCCTTCGGCCGGCGTGCGCGGCGCTTCGTAATGGGCGACTTCCAGGCCTGCGCGATAAGTCGCCACCTCGACGCCTTCGATGTCCGGAACCGCAAGTTGCATCTTTTCGTTCAGGGCGAGCGCGCCGTCGATCGCGGCGAACGTGTGCCCGCAGCAGGCGTGGTTCTTGAAGGTCATGCGCGTGATGTGGAAATCCTCGCCCAGCGTCGCCACGGCCTTGTCCCAGTCCGGGTCGTCCCCCATCGCGCGGCCATAGCCCTTCATCACTTCCAGCGATCCGGTGACGCCTTCGCGGGCCGCGAGCGCGGCGGTGACGCCCGCTTCCGCCGCGCGCCCGGCATGCAGCGGCTTCGACATCGAATCGGTGCGGAAGGCCTCCTGCAGGCCCGCGGAGAAGGTAGCCACCGTAGCGAGGGCGTGCGCGAAGCGCTGCCGGTCGAGGTTGAGGGCTTCGGCGGCCGCCGCTGCGGCGCCGAAACAGCCGATTGTGCCGGTGTTGTGCCAATGCTCGTAATGCGCCCGACCCATGGCGGCGCCGATGCGCGTCGAGATCTCATAGCCGACGATAACCGCCCTGAGAAAGCTTTCCTTTCCGAAAGCCAACGCGTGCGCCGCGGCGATGGTCGGCGCGCCGGGATGGTAGATGCCGTCGCGGAAAATGTCGTCCACTTCGGCGGTATGCGCCGCGGTGCCGTGCAGCAGCGCCGTCGTGCGCGGACTGCCCAGCTCCGCCTCCAGCGCCCTGCGCAGCAGCGTCGCCGGCGGCATGAGCGTGCCGGGATAGAGCGCGGCGTGCCAGTCGATGACCGCGCGGCGCGCGTGGTGCAGCACGTCTGGAGAGAACGGACGCCGCCGCGTGGTCTCGGCCCAGGCGGCGAAGCGCTCGAGGACGTGCATGGCCATGCGGCAAATCTAACATGCAGGCGCCCGAACGCGGCCTACCATGGCCCATGGTCGTCTCCAAGCTGCCCAAGCCCGGCGGCGTCTGCAACGTCTGTCAGGCGCTCACCAACCGGCGCGAAGCGCTCAACCACCGCTGCGACCGCACCCTCAACGGCCGGCGCTGCTCGGGCAACGTCAAGAGCGCCGTCCACGTTCTGTGGGACGAATGCGATTCCTGCCACGCTACCGGCGCGGTCGGCTCGCAGAAGTGCACCGAGTGCGCAGGCTTCGGCTGGCGGCTTTACGCATAACAACAACCGCAAGGGAGAACAGCAATGACAACCGTGGCACACAATCCGTACGTCGCGCCGCGCGCCGCCCTCGAGGACGCGCGCGAGTCGTTCCAGGCGGTGCGCGTGTTTTCCGTCTCCGGGCGCATCGGGCGGGCGCGCTACATCCTCTACACCATGGGACTGCCGATGCTCATCATGCTGCCCGCGGCTTTCGTCAGCGGCTTCCTCGGCCAGGCCGGCGTCGCGGTGCTCGCCGTGGCCTGGGTCGTCATGGTCGTCCTGTCGTTCATGCTGACCATCCAGCGCAGCCACGACTTCAACATGAGCGGCTGGTTCTCGCTGCTCTGGCTGGTGCCGCTTGCCAACTTTGCTTTCTGGTTCATCCCGGGCACCGACGGCCCCAACCGCTTCGGCGCCAGGACACCGCCCAACGGCACGGGCGTGCTGCTCGGCGTTTGGATCGTGCCGCTCATCTTCGTGATGGGCATCGCCGCCGCGGTGGCCATCCCCGCATACCAGGACTACGTCAAGCGCGCCGAGCAGCGGCGGTAAGTAGAAATGGGGACAGACCCCATTTCTATCCAGAAATGGGGTCTGTCCCTTTTTTGTCCTGCTGCCACTCGGCGAGCTTGCGGCGCGCGCCGTTCACCGCCGGATCCATCTCGCGCTCGTGGTTGGCGCGCTTGGCGGTCAGCTCGATGACGTAGCCGTTGGGGTCGCGGAAGTAGATCGAGTCGATGAAGCCGTGGTCGGAAACGCCGCGCGTCTCGAGGCCGGCGCGCTTGCCCTTCTCCATCATCGGCCGCAGCTCCTCGGCCTTCACTTCCAGAGCGATGTGCAGGTCGTAGTCGTGCTGCGGCTTGAACTCGAAGGGCATGTCGGGCGCCTCGAAGAAGGCGAGGCACGAGCCGTCGTCCATGCGGTAGAACGTGTGCAGCGTGTCGGTTTGCCGGCCGCTCTTCGACTCGCGGATGCGCAGGGTCTGCACCAGCGGCAGGCCGAGGAAATCCTCGTAGAACCGGCGCGTCTCCTCGGAGTCGCGGCAGCGGTAGGCATTGTGGTGCAGGCCCTTGATCATAGCCGGGCGAACTTCTGGTCCTTGACCGCGTCGCGGAAGCCGTAGAACACCTCGTTCACCTTCGGCCAGCTCCTCAGCTTCTTCATGTTGTCCAGCCAGCGGCGGATGTTCGGGTACTCGGCGAAGTCCATGCCGATGATCTCGCCGAGCGACACGAAGCCCGCGCCGAGGTAGTCGGCGATGGTGATCTTGTCCCCGCACAGGTAGTTGGCGCGCGGACCGAGCCAGTGCTGGTCGAGCACCTTCAGCCAGTTGGTGGCCTTCTCCTTCGCCCAGTCCAGGCACGCCTGCTGGGCCGCGTCGGTCGGCCGCTTGTTGTTGGGGAAGATCTGCGGATAGATGAAGCCGTAGCCGTACTCGCGGTAGAACTGCGTGTTGAGCCAGTCCATCATCTCGTTGACCTTGGCGCGCTGCTTCAGGTCCTTGGGGTAGGCAGGCGAATTGACCTTGTCGGCCAGGTACTTCAGGATCGCCGAGCTCTCGGTGAGGCGAAAGCCCTCGTCTTCCAGCACCGGCACCTGCCGGTTGGGATTGACGGTCGTGAACGGCGGCTGATAGTGCTCGCCTTTCATGAGGTCCACGACTTGCTCGTCGCACCGGATGTTGTTCTCGGCGATGAACAGGCGCACCGGGCGGCTCGTCATGGATACTGGATGCATGTAGAGCTTCATGGCTTTCCTCCTTGGAGGAGGTAGATGGTAAACCACGCCATTGTCGAGAGCACCATCCCCGCGCGGCTCGACCGGCTGCCTTGGTCGGCCTGGCACTGGCGGGTGGTGCTCGCGCTCGGCGTAAGCTGGCTGCTCGACGGGCTGGAAGTCACGGTGGTCGGCTCGCTCGGGCCTGCGCTGCAGCGCGACGACACCCTGGGCCTGTCGGCCAGCGAGATCGGCTGGGCGGCCTCGGCGTACATCGGGGGCGCGGTGCTCGGGGCGCTTTTCTTCGGGCGCCTGGCCGACCACCTGGGCCGAAAGCGCATGTTCCTGGTGACGCTGGTGGTGTATCTCGTGGCCACGGTCCTCACCGGCTTCACCTGGGACCTGTGGTCGTTCGCCGCATGCCGCTTCCTCACCGGCTTCGGCATCGGCGGCGAATACGCCGCCATCAACTCGGCGATCGACGAGCTCATCCCCGCGCGCGTGCGCGGCCGGGTGGACCTGGCGATCAACGGCACGTTCTGGGTAGGCGCCGCGCTCGGTGCGGGGCTGAGCATCGTGCTGCTGCATCCCGGGTTCATCGGCGCCGAATGGGGCTGGCGCATCGCCTTCTTCATGGGCGGGATTCTGGGCATCGCCATCCTCCTCGTGCGGCGCCACCTGCCGGAGAGCCCGCGCTGGCTGCTGATGCACGGCCGCGCCGACGAAGCGGAGGCCATCGTGCGCGCCATCGAGCGCGAAATCGGGGTCACGCAAGGACCCGACAAGATCCTCGGAATGCGGGCGCTGCGCGCCATTCCGTGGGGCGACGTGGCGCACGTGCTCGCGGTGCGCTATCCGCGCCGCTCGGTGCTCGGCGTGGTGCTGATGGCCTCGCAGGCGTTCTTCTACAACGCCATCTTCTTCACCTACGCGCTCATGCTCACGCGCTTCTACGGCATCGCCGAGGACCGCGTGGGCTACTACATCTTTCCGTTCGCGCTGGGCAATTTCCTCGGGCCGCTGCTCCTCGGACGGCTGTTCGACCACGTCGGCCGCCGGGTCATGATCGGCAGCACCTACGCCATCTCGGGCGTGCTCCTGATCCTCACCGCCTACGGATTCAAGCAGGGCATTCTTGGTCCGATAACCCAGACCCTGTGCTGGTCGGTCATCTTCTTTTTCGCCTCGGCCGCGGCGAGCGCGGCCTACCTCACCGTGAGCGAGATCTTCCCGCTCGAAATGCGCGCGGTCACCATCTCGCTCTTCTACGCCTTCGGCACCGCCCTGGGCGGCTTCGCCGGCCCGCCGCTGTACGGCGCGATGATCGAGGGCGGCAGCCGCGAAGGCCTGTTCGCCGCTTACGCGCTTGCCGGCGGCCTCATGTGCATCGCCGGTTTCGTCGCGTGGAAGATCGGCGTCGATGCCGAGCGTCGTCCCCTGGAGGAAGTCGCCCCGCCGCTCGGCATGGACGGCATCAAACGAAAATGAAAATGGTGACTGTTGAAAATGGTGACTGTCACCATTTTGTTCAGGCGGTCTTGGCGTGCGGCCGCTCCCTGGCCACCGTGCGGATGGCAACGATGAGCTTGTCGGCGTCCACCGGCTTGTCGACGCGCTCGGCGAAGCCGGCGGCGCGCAGCCGCTCGCGCTCCACCTGGGTGAACGCGGTCAGCGCGATCGCCGGAATCACAGTCTCGACGCCGCGCGCCAGCTCGAGCGAGCGCACGCGCCGCAGGGTCTCGAAGCCGTCGTCCTCGGGCATGGCGAGGTCGAGCAGCAGCACGTCGGGCGGCTCCTTGGCGAGCGCGCCTTCCAGCGCCTTCACCAGGTCGCGGCCGGAGCCGAAGCTGCGCACCACGCCTGCGCTCTGGCGCAAGGTCAGCGCGACCACCTCGTGCGCGTCGGGGTCGTCGTCCGCCACCCAGACGCGCAGGCCTTTCAGCGCACCGTCCATCATCACGCGCCGGCGCTCGGGGCTGGGCGCGCCGATGGCGGCGAGCGCCGTGGTAAGCGGCGCGGCCGGCAGGTCCACAGTAAAGGTGGCACCCTTGCCGAGCCCCGCGCTGTCGGCGCGCACCTGGCCCCCGTGCAGCAGCGCGATATGACGCACCAGCGCGAGCCCGATGCCCAGGCCGCCCGCGCGGCGCGCCGAAGTGGTGTCTGCCTGCGTGAAGCGGTCGAATACGTGCGGCAGGAACTCCGGCGCGATGCCGAGCCCGTTGTCGCGCACCACCACCTGGGCGCGCTCGCCGTTCCTCAGCAGCGTGACCTGGACCCGGCCGCGCTCCGGCGTGAACTTGACCGCGTTGGACAGCAGGTTGGAAACGAGCTGCTGCAGCCGGCCGGCGTCGCCCACCACCATGACGCCGGCGTCGCCCGGCGAGAAGCGCAGCTCGATCTCCTTGGCCGCCGCCCCGGGGCGCGAAGCCTCGAGCGCCGCATTCACCGTCTCGGCGAGGTTGACCACGCGCCGCTCGATGTTCAGCTTGCCGCTGACGATGCGCGAGGTGTCGAGCAGGTCGTCGATCAGGCGCGTCTGGTGGTCGACGTTGCGCTTGATTGCCTTCGCCGCGCGGTCGACGAGCTGCGCCTCGAGCGGCCGCGAGGTCGACAGCAGGTGGCTCCAGCCGCGCAGCGCGTTGAGCGGCGAGCGCAGCTCGTGCGACACGATGGCGAGGAACTCGTCCTTTGCGCGGTTGGCGCGCTCGGCCTCGGCACGCAGCCGCTGCTCGGCCACCACCAGCTTCTCCAGCTCGCGCTGCGCGTGCTTGCGCTCCGTGATGTCCGTCGCCACCCCGATCACGCCGATGATGCGCCCCTGCTCGTCGCGCAGCGGCGCCTTGGTCGTGAGGTAGGTGTGCCGGTCCATCGTTTCTTCGATGGTCAACGGCTCGCCGGCCTCCAGCACCAGGCGCTCCTTGTCGTCCAGCGCGGCGCTTTCCGCGGCGCGTCCCATGGCGGCGGTCCACGCCGGGTTCACCATCAGGGTGCGCCCCTGCCGGTCCTTGGCACAGATGAGGTCGGGAGTGCTGGCGGTAATGGCGTTCAGCAGCGCATTGCGCTCGCGCAGCGCGGCGCTCGCGCGCTCGAGCGCCGCAGTGCGCCGCATGACGCGCTGGTCGAGCTCGGTGTACGCCTCGCGCATGGCGCGCTCGGCCTGCCGCTGCGCCGCTGCCTCGTGCAGCACGAGCACGGCCCCGGCGATGCCCTCGGCCCCGTCGACGATCGGCGCGGCGTTGATGTCCACCGGGTGCACCGAGCCGTCGCGCGCGCGCAGCGCCGGTTCGCCCCCGGCCGCGGCGGCGCTGCGCCGGCGCAGCGCCTCGTCCAGCGGATTGGGCATGGCGGCGCCGTCGCGCTCGTCGAATAGCGGCAGCAGCTCGTCCACCGACCGGCCGGCCGCCTCGTCCGCGCGCCATCCGGTGAGCCGCTGCGCCGCGGCGTTGAGGAAGCGCACGCGCCCGGCGGCGTCGGTGGCGATCACGCCGTCGCCGATGCTCGCCAGGGTAACCTGCAGCCACTCGCGCTGCTCGTCGGCCTGCTCCTCGGCCCTGGCGCGCTCCGCCTCGATGCTCTCCAGCGTGCGCGCCACCCACAGCACGAGCGCGCTGAACGTGGCGATCATCACCAGCGTGAACATCGCCATGCCGAACGCCTCGCTGAACAGCCCCTCGCGCTCGGCGAGCAGGCGGAACCAGCCCACGGTCATCGGCACCAGGATGGCGGGCGGCAGCAGCCAGCGGGTGATCACCGCCCCGGTGCGCCTGCTCGACAGCGTCTCGACCAGCCACGGCCCCGGACGGCCTGCCGCAAGCGCGAAGGCGGCGAGCAGCGCGGCGACCGCGCCCGGCCCCGAGAAGTCGAGCAGCGGCGCGCCGATGTCGAAGCGCAGCAGGCGCAGGCTGGCGCCGAGCAGCGCGAAGAACGCCGCCGCACCGATGGCGAACGCGCCGAGGCCGTTGGCCGACACGCCGAAGATGCGCACGTCGCGCGACATCGGCGTGACCACCGCGAGCACCAGCAGCAGGATGCAGGTCGCCGGCGATAGCGCGGCTTCGCCGATGCGCATGCCGAGCGGCTCGCCTGTCAGCCCTTCGACCAGGGCGAACAGCGCGATCGCCGCCGCCGCTGCGGCCGCCGTGTAGCTTGCCCGCCGGCTGCGGTAGTCATGCCGATGGGAGGCGTAGAAGGCCAGCGCCAGCAGTACGTAGGCGAACGCTTCGGCGGGCTGCATGGGCGCGAAATCGGCGCCGAGGTCGCGCAGGTGCGGCACCTCGAGCAGCCAGCCGAGCAGCGCAAGCAAAGCGATGAAAGCGGCAAGACCGTACGCGATGCGGGAAGCACGGCCAAGCCGGCGCAGGAGGGAAGACGGCATGCCTCTCTCGAAACTAACCCTCCCCCGAGGCGAATTCTATCGGGGAACGCGCACCGGAGCCTCGGCCGGTACGGCTGTCGCCGGGGAGCGACCGCCGCGCACCTTCGAGAGTACGAACTGCGCAAACCCGACGGGCCCGCCGAACTGCGAGCGCATGAACCAGGTGGCCCCCGTCATGAGCAGCGTGCCGAGCGCGAAGCCCTTGCCCTGCTCGCGGGTGTCCTGCGCCGGCGCCGCACGCCGGTCCCTCCTCCCGCGCGCCAGGCCCGCGATGAAGAAGCCGGCCGCCACCGTGCCGACCAGCGCGAGCGGCGGCACCATGTTTTTCGCCGCACGCCGCCGGGCCGCGCGGGTGTGATACGCAAGCGCTACCTTGCGCTGGCCGATGCGCTGCTCGACCGCGGCGATCTCGGCGTCAATGCTCTTCATGGTCCGATTGGCCCTTGAGTTGCCGCAGCAAGGCAGTAAACGGCATCTCCGATGCGAGCCGGCGCGCCCAGAAGGCGACCCCGGCCGCCCCGGCGATATTGATGAGGGCGGCGATAACGATGGCGAGCGGCCACGACACGCCGCGGTCGAACATCCACACGATGCCGGCCGCGACGAAGGCCATCCACGCCGTGATGACCAGGATGGCGATCAGCAGCCCCGCCGAGAGCAGGATGGCGAGGCGCACGCCGGCGCGGCGCGCATCGAGCACCGCCAGGTGCGCAAGATCGGCGGCGAGCTGCCTCGTGTCCGACACGACGCCGCCGAGCAGCTCGCCGAGCCCCGGCGGCTTCTCCGGAACCGCCGCCACGCCGGCTAGCGCCAGCTCGTGATCTTGCCGAACAGGTACCCGGCGGCGAGCGCGATGCCGAGCGCCATGATCGGATTCTCCTTCACGTACTCGCGCGCCTGCTCGACGTAGTCGTCCTTCATGGCAAGCCACTCGTCGCCCTTCTCTCCCAAGCGCTCGGCCATCTGCGACGCGCTCTGCGTTGCGCGGTGGAGTGTGGATTCGTTTTGCTCGGTCGTCGTTGCCATTGCTCGCTCCGTTGGTCAGTTCATTGGCACGATCGACTATGCAAACTTCATGCCGCGTGCCGCCGCTCGTCAGACGCGGCAGGCTTGGAGGGCGTCTCCTCGTCCTCGGCCGGCTCGTTCGCCTTGTAGGCGGCGAGCCGGTTGTACAGGGTCTTCAGGCTGATGCCGAGCATCTCGGCGGCCTTGCGCTTGGAGCCGCACTCGGCGAGCGTGGCCTCGATCAGGCGGCGGCTCACTTCCTCGAGCGTGCTGCCGACGCGCACGGTGAGCAGCGAAGCCGAGTCGGGGGCGGTCACGGTGGCGGGCGCCAGGTCGGCCTCGATCACGTCGTCGGCCAGGATGAAGGCGCGCTGCACGTAGTTCTTCAGCTCGCGCACGTTGCCCGGCCAGGTATGCGCGTAGAGCGCCGCGAGCGTGGCGGGGGCGAAGCTCTTGGAGGCCGTCTCCTGCTTGTTCAGCTGCTCGAGGAAATGCTGCGCCAGCAGCTCGATGTCGTTGCCGCGCTCGCGCAGCGGCGGCATGGCGATCGGGAACACGTTGAGGCGGTGGTACAGGTCCTCGCGCAGCTTGCCCTCGGCCACCGCGTGCTCGGGATTGCGGTTGGTAGCGGCGATGAGCCGCACGTCGGCGCTGATCGGCGTGGTGGTGCCCACGCGCATGAACGTGCCGGTCTCCAGCACGCGCAGCAGCTTCACCTGCAGCTCCTGCGGCATCTCGGTGATCTCGTCGAGGAACAGCGACCCGCCGTGCGCGCGCTCGAAGTAGCCCTTGTGCTGGCGGTCGGCCCCGGTAAAGGAGCCCTTCTCGTGGCCGAACAGCTCGCTCTCGATGAGCTGCGGCGACACCGCGCCGCAGTTCAGCGGGAGAAAGGGGGCTCTTTTTCTCCTGCTTAAATCATGAATCGTCTGGGCAGCCAGCTCCTTGCCGGTGCCGCTCTCCCCCATGAGCAGCACCGTGGCGGAGGTCGGCGCGACGCGCCCGAGCTGGTCGTAGAGCTTCTGCATCGGCGGCGAGGAGCCCAGGATGTGGCCGAAGCGGCCGAGCTTGCGCAGCTCGTCGCGCAGCTCGCCGATCTCCGCGCGCAGCTCGCCGGTCTTCGGCACGCGCCGCAGGATCGCCTTCAGGCGCTCCACGTCGACCGGCTTGGTAAGGTAGTCGGTGGCGCCCAGGCGCAGCGCTTCCACTGCGCTCTCCACGCTGGCATGACCGGTGATCATCACCACCTCGGTGGCGGCGCGCGTTTCCAGGTCGTTCACCAGCTCTATGCCGCGTCCGTCGGGCAGCTGCAGGTCGCACAGCATGATGTCGGGCTGCAGCCGGGACATGTGGATACGGGCGGCGCGCAGGCTGTCGGCGGTTGCCACGCTGAAGCCTTCGGCCTTGGCGAGCTCCGAGAGCCACTCGATGGCTTCGGGATCGTCGTCTACGAGGAGGAGATGGGGCATCGGGGGAGGTCGATTTACCGTTCGGTTGTAATTCCTCCAGCACGCAATCTGCGTACCAGCATGCGGTAAAAATTTCCTGCAGCGCGCACCCCTTCAACGTAAGTTCATGACCGGGCGGCGTAAAGGCGCCGTTCGGACCTGTTGCGCGACGCACACGCGCGCCTGCATGCGCCCACGGATATGTCTGTGCGGCACGACAGACACGCCGCTCCCCGTTGCCGTGCCCGGATCGGTGTTTGCTGTAGCCCACCGCATGGATTGGAGCGAGCTGTTCGGGCTCAGCGTGTCGCCGTGGGAGCTCATCATCCGCGGCAGCGCGATGTACCTCTTCCTGTTTCTCTTGTTCCGCGTGGTGGTGAAGCGCCGCATCGGCGCCGTCGGCATGGGCGACATCCTGCTGCTGGTAATCGTCGCCGACGCGGCGCAGAACGGCATGGCGGGCGAGTACCGGTCGATCACCGACGCCTTCATCCTGGTCGGCACCCTCATCGGCTGGAACGCCTTCATCGACTGGCTGACCTACGTGTCGCCGCGGCTGCAGAAGATCCTCGAGCCGCCGCCGCTGCTGCTGGTACATAACGGCCGCGTGCTCTGGCGCCACCTGCGCTACGAGTTCATGTCCGAGCAGGATCTCAAGACCAAGCTGCGCGAGCACGGCGTCACCGACCCGCGCCAGGTCGCCAAGGCCTACATGGAAGCCGACGGCCAGGTGACCGTGATCAAGAAGTAATGGCCTTCTTCATCTTCGCAGTGATGGACTGGCGCGTGGCCCGGTAATCCGCCCAGGGATCCTTCTCCTGGGCTCGCTGCACCGCGCCGCGCACGTCGAAGCGCGCCCGCATGTCGTCCTTTGGATCGAGCTCGTCCCAGTGCAGCGGCACCGAGACGCCGCCGTTCGGCCGCGCGCGCGGCGAGAACGCGGCCACCGCGCTCGCGGTTTCGGAGTTGCGCAGGTAGTCCACGAAGATCTTGTTCGGCCGCCGGTCCTTGGCGATCTTCGCGGTGAACAGCTCGGGCCGCGCCTTCACCAGGAACTCGGCGATGTGCAAGGTGAACTGCTTGACCTCATCCCAGCCGAGCTGCGGCTCGATCGGCGCAACGACGTGCAGGCCTTTGCCGCCCGTGGTCTTCAGGAATGAAACGAGGTGCAAGCCCTCGAGGAGCTCCCTGGTGAGCAACGTCCCCTCGACCAGCGCTTTCCACGGCAGCTTCTCGTCGGGATCGAGGTCCATGGTGATGCGGTCCGGGTGCGCGATATCGGGCACCGTGGCGCCCCAGGTATGGAATTCGATGGCGCCGTTTTGCACGGCGCTCACTACCGCCTCGAGGTCCGTGGCGTAGATGTAAGCGCCCTTGCTGGAACGCTCGCGCTTCACGGTCTGCAGGCTTCCCGGGCTGCGCGCCATGGCGAGGTGGCGCTGGTAGAAGCACTCGCCCTCCGCGCCGTCCGGACAGCGCACCAGCGACAGCGGCCGGTCCTTCACGTGGGGCAGCAGCCGCTCGCCGACCGCCTCGATATAGCGTGCCAGCTCGATCTTGGAGAATTTCAGCTTCGGCCAGATCAGGCGATCCGGATGGCTGATCTTGACGCCCAGCACTTCGTTGCCCGCCGTGGGCGCCGGCGGCTGCTGCGGCTTTTCCTCGGCAACCGACTTCGCCGGGATGTCCTCGCGCAAGCCCAGGAACGACGCCTGCCGCAGGATGCCCTCCTGCGTGCGCTCCGCGTAGGCCACCTCCGCCACTAACGTCGGGCGCACCCAGGTCACCCGCTTCTCCCTCGGGGGATTTTCGAACGGCGGCGCCTGGCGCTTCAGCGCCGCCAGCCGCCGCGTCAGCGTGTGCAGCAGGGGCTCGTCGAATCCGGTGCCGACCTTGCCGGCGTACTGCAGCTTGCCGGCGCGGTCGAAGAAGCCGACCAGCAGCGCGCCGAAGCCGCTGCGCGAGCCGCCGGGCGCGGTATAGCCGCCGATGACGAAGTCCTGGCGCTGGCGGCATTTCAGCTTGATCCAGGTCTTCGTGCGGCCGGACATGTACACCGAGCCCGCGTCCTTGCCGATCAGCCCTTCGAGCTGGAGCTTGCAGGCGTGCTCGAGCACCTCGCTCGCTTGGCCCTCGAGATGCTCGCTGAGGCGGACCACGTTCGAGAACCTGATTGCCTTCCGCAGCCGCGCCTTGCGTTCCTGCAGAGGAAGGCGAGTCAGATCGCGCCCCTCGAGAAACGGCGCGTCGAACACGTAATACACGATCTCCCTGTCGCGTCCCAGGTCGAACGCGTTCTGCAGCGCCTGGAAGCTGGAGCGGCCGTCCGGGCCGGGCACCACGATCTCGCCGTCGAGCCAGGTGTCCTCCAGGCCGAGCTTGCGCAGCGCCGCCGCGAGGTGCGCAAGCTTGCTCGTCCAGTCCTTGCCCGAGCGGGTGAAGAGCCTGACTTCTCCCTCATGGAACTTCGCGAGCATGCGGTAGCCGTCGTGCTTGACCTCGTACACCCAGTTGCCGCGACTGGGCGGCTCGGTAACGAGCGTCGCGAGCTGCGGCGCGATGAACTGCGGCAGCTCGGCCTGCTTCGCGCGCGCCGCGCGTTGCGGCGCGCGCTTCACGCTCTCCGGGCGCTCGCGCACCACGTCGAAGCCGGCGCGGGCGTGCTCGTCGTTGCGCTTGATGAGCAGCCACTGCGGCTTGTCCTCGGCGCCCCGCGTGCGCGTGAGGATCCAGCGGCCGTGCAGCTTCTCGCCGTCGAGCCGGAAGTGCAGCCGGCCTTTGCGCAAGGCCTCGAGCGGATCGGGATCCTCCGGCGTCCACGCGCCGCGGTCCCACAGCAGCACCTCGCCCGCGCCGTACTGCTTCTCGGGAATCACGCCTTCGAACTCGCCGTAGTCCAGCGGATGGTCCTCCGTCTGCACCGCGAGGCGCTTGTCGGCCGGATCGAAGCTCGGCCCCTTGGGCACCGCCCAGCTCTTCAGCACGCCTTCGAGCTCCAGCCGGAAATCGTAGTGCAGGCGCGTCGCCGCGTGGCGCTGGATGTAGTAGCGCAGCTGCTTCCTCTTGCGCGCCGCCGCCTTCCTGCCGCGAGGTTCCGGCGTGAGCGAGAAGTCGCGCATCTCGCGGTACCGGCCGAGCCGATCGTTCATGACTTTTCGCATCAGCAAACCGCAAGCCCGCCCGGTAATTGCTACAGGAACTGAAACTATTACAGCGTCTTGCGTATGCCTGTCGGCGCTAGGCCGCTGGCATGAGCCTTGCAGACATGGGCCCTGAAAGGAGCATTCATGGGCCCGGCCATTGCGCTACGCCTTCGCCAGCATCTCACGCTTACTCCGCAGGTCCAGCAGGCGCTGCGCCTGCTCCAAATGTCGGCGCTGGAGTTCGCGCAGGAGATGGAGCAGGCGTTGACCAGCAATCCGTTCCTCGAGGAGAACCCCGACGGCGCAGCCGCGCCGCGCGAGTCTTCGGGCGCCGTCGACGACGTCGTGGTACCGCAGGAGCCGGCCTCCCCGGGCGTATCCGACCGCGAGCAGGAGGAGTGGGCCGGGGTCTCGGACGCGCAGCCTACGCTGCAGGAGCACCTGCGCGAGCAGCTGATGATCTCGCAGATGGGGGCGCGCGACCGCGCGCTGGCGCACATGATCGTGGACAGCCTGGACGACGACGGCTACTTCAAGGCCGGCTTCGACGAGCTGGCGGCGATGATTCCCGCGGAGCACGATGTGCGCGCGGAGGACTTCGAGGCCGCGCTGCGCCTGGTGCAGAGCCTGGATCCCGCCGGCGTGGCGGCGCGCTCCCTGGAGGAGTGCCTGGAGCTGCAGCTCGCGGCGCTCGCGCCCGATACGCCGGGGGTCAACTGCGCCCTTGCCATCGTGCGCGGCCGCCACCTGCAGCTCCTCGGCAACCGGGAATGGGCGCGCCTGCAGCATGCCGTCGGCTGCGACGAAGCGACCCTGCATACCGCGCGCGCCCTGATCCGCACGCTCGACCCGAAGCCGGGCCACCGTTTCGGCGCCCCCGAGGCGCGCTACGTCGTTCCCGACGTCATGGTGCGCAAGATCCGCGACCGCTGGAGCGCGGCGATCAACCCGGCCTCGCTGCCGCGCGTGCGCCTGAACCGCGCCTATGCCGAGGCGATCGGCAGCCGCGGCGGCTCGAACCAGTCGCTGTCGCGCCAGCTGCAGGAGGCGCGCTGGCTGCTGCGCTCGATCGAGCAGCGCTTCGCCACCATCCAGCGCGTGGCCGACGCGATCGTCGCGCGCCAGCGCGGCTTCTTCGAATACGGCGAGGTGGCGATGAAGCCGCTCACGCTGAAGCTCATCGCGGGCGAGCTCGGGCTGCACGAATCGACGGTTTGCCGCGTCACCAACAGCAAGTACATGGCGACGCCCCGTGGGCTGTTCGAGTTCAAGCATTTCTTCTCGCGCCGCCTCGCCACGGAGAGCGGCGGCGCCGCCTCGGCCACCGCGGTGCGTGCGGTGATGAGGGAGCTCATCGCCGCCGAGGATCCGCGCGCGCCGCTCTCGGATGCCGAGCTGGCGCGCCTGCTCGCACAGCAGGGCCTGCGCGTGGCGCGCCGCACGATCACCAAGTACCGAGCGCTGATGCGCCTGCCCAGCGTGGACATCCGCCGCGCCGACATGAGGAGGTGATGCGATGGCCAGAATCATCGCCGGAAGGTTCGATGCCACGCTCGACGCCGATGCCGCGGTGGAGCGGCTGAAGCGCGAAGGATTCGCGCGCGACGAGCTCGATTGCTTCTACGTCTCGCCGCCCGGACAGCACGACCTGACGCCGGTCGGCGGCGACGTGCACTCCAGCGCCGGGTCGCGATTCGCCTGGGTGGGCGCGGTGCTCGGCGCCCTGGCCGGCGGCGCGCTCGGCTTCCTGCTCGCTTGGCTCGTGGCGGACAACTACCGCGCGGCGGCGCTGCTGTTCGGCGCCGCTCTGGGCGCCTACGTCGGCTCGTTCCTCGGCACCATGAACAGGGTGCGCGGCGGACGCCGCTCGGAGGCGAGCATCCAGCACCCGGTCGAGCCCAAAGGCGGGCGCATGATCGCCGTGAAGGCCGATCGCCCCGGCGCCGACCAGCGCGCCCTGAAGGTGCTGCGCGAGCTCGGCGCGCGCGACGTCGGCCGCGCCGAAGGCGACTGGCGCGACGGCTGGAAAGACTTCGATCCGCGCGCGCCTCTCATGGCGCCCTAAGTTTGAGAAGCTTCCTTGTAGCGGCCCAGCTACAACGAATTGAAGTCAAGAAACTGGCGTATCCTCCACTGGCATGGACTTCCAGGACCTCGACGAAGCGCGCGCGCTGCATGCAGCGCTGCTGGAAATGTTCGTCGCGCACACCGGCGGCAAGGAGAATCGCGCGGCGCTGGAGCGCGTCGAGCATTTGTGCGACCTGGCGATGCGCGAAGTCGACGACCTGGAGTGCCGCGTCTCGCTGCGCGGCATCAGGAGCTACGCCAGCCTGCTGTTCTCGGACGATGGCCCCGTGGGCGTCGAGTGCGGCTCGATGTCCGGGCTGGATTTCCTGCGCCTGCGCATCTCCAACGAGCTCTCCGCGCTGAGGGGCCGGCTGAACGCCATCGAAGCTGAGCGGCTGCGCCGGCAAACCCGCGCCTTCGAGCGCCAGCACCGGCGGCCGGAACCGCGCGCGCTGACGGCAGACGACTATCGCGCCGCGCCGGGGCGAAAGCACCTGAAAGTCCTGGTGGTCGAGGACAACCGCGACGCCGCCGAGAGTTTGCGCCGGCTGCTGCAGCTGGCGGGCTACGAGGTAAGCCTCGCGCACACCGGCGCCGATGGCGTGCGCTCGGCGAAGCTCCTGCACCCGGACGTCGTGCTGTGCGACATCGGCCTTCCGGACAGCAACGGCTTCGTCGTTGCCGCGGCCTTGCGCAAGGATCCCGAGACCGCGACTGCCCGCCTTATCGCGGTGACGGCCTACGGCGCCGACGAGGATCGCCGCCGCGCCAAGGCGGTCGGCTTCGACCTGCACCTGGTGAAGCCGGTCGATCCTGAAGTGCTGCTGGACAAGCTCGAGGCGTAGCGGCAGCCGGCGACCGAATCAGCCGAGGTTCTGCTCGACGAACTTCCAGTTCAGCCGCTCGCCGATGACCTGGGCGAGGTAGCGGTCGCGCTGGTTGCGATAGTCGACGTAATAGGCGTGCTCCCAGACGTCGATGGTGAGCAGGCACTTGATGCCGTGCGAAGCCGCAGCGTCCCCCTTCGTGGTCCAGGGAGTCTCGGCGTTGGCCGTGGTCTGGATCTGTAGCTTGCCGCCCTGCTCGACGAGCCAGGCCCAGCCGCTGCCGAACTGCGCGTTGCCCGCCGCGGCAAGCTGCTCGACGAAGCGCTCGTAGCTGCCGAAGTCGGCGTCGATGCGCTTGGCGAGCGCCCCGGAAGGCCGCTGCCGCGCCGGCGAGAGCGATTTCCAGTAGAAGTCGTGGTTCCAGGCCTGACCGGCGTTGTTGAACAGCTTGCCTTTCGCCTGGCGCACCACGTCCTCCAGCGTGCGCGCCTGGATCGGCTCCTTCTGCAGGAGCTCGTTCATCGTGTCGACGTACTTCTTGTGGTGCTTGCCGTGGTGCAGGCCGAGCGTCTCGCGCGAAATCACCGGCTCGAGCGCATCCTCGGGATAAGGCAGCGGCGGCAGGTCGAAATGCGGCGGTTGCACGGCTCTTGCAGAGGCGGTTGCCATGAGGGGGTCTCCTTTCATAGGACGCGCCACTCGCCGTTCGCGACCTTGCGCGGGGGACGGCGGGGGGCGGCAGTCCGGGCTGTGCCCTCCTCATGCAAGGTCTGGACCTCTTCGATGCCCCACAGGCGAAATCCGCCCCGGAAGGCGTTGAGGTTATTCACCACGCGCACGCCGGCCGGCAGCTTCCTGCTCAGGTGCCTGGCATTTCCGCCGCCGACCACCACGTAGTCGGCCATGAAGGCTTTTTGCAGCGCCGGCAGGATGGCGAGCACCAGCCGGCGCCAGGCCTTCTTGCCCTTTTTCTCGAAGGCCTGGCGCCCGAGCTTTTCGCTGAAGGTGGCATGGCGAAACGGCAGGTCGCCGAGCTCGAGCGGCAGGATCACGTGGTCGACGATGAGGGTCGAGCCGAGGCCGGTGCCGAAGCCGAGGAACAGCATGCGGCCGCCCTCGTAGCTGCCGAGCGCCTGCATCGCGGCGTCGTTCGCGATGCGCACCGGGCAGTCGAAGGCCGCGGCGAAGTCGAACCCTACCCAGCCGTGGCCCAGGTTGCCGGGCTCGGCGAGCGGCCCGCCTGGCCCCACCATGGCCGGCAGCCCGATCGATACCGCGTCGTAGCGCCAGCCGCGCGCGCTCCTGCGCACCTCTTCCACCATGCGCGCCGGCGTGAGCCCGGGTCCCGAGTCGATCTTGCGCGGCTCGGTCTCGCCGCTCGCCAGGAACTTCACCTTGCTGCCGCCCACATCCACGGCGAGGATCCTCTTCATAGCAGGTACTCCCATTGCCGCGCGAGCCATTCCCTCAGCTTCTGGGGGAAGTCGCGGTCGCGCCATTGCCGCGGATCGATTTCCCGGGAGGCAGATACGTCGCTGCGGAAGCGCCGCTCCATCTCCTGCGCGAACCCGGCGTGGTAGACCACCAGGTCCGCCTCGTAGTTGTGCACGAAGCTGCGCCAGTCGAGATTGGTCGAGCCGATGCTCGACCATTGCGAGTCGATTACCGCCGTCTTGGCGTGCATCAGCGCGTCGTGCCACTCGTAGATGCGCACGCCGGCAGCGAGCAGCTCGTCGTAATGCGAGCGCCCCGCATCCACCGGTGCCCAGAAGTCGCTGAATCCGGGAAGCACCAGGCGCACATCCACGCCGCGCCGTGCGGCCTCGACCAGCGCGCGCTTGGTGTCGGGATCGGGCACGAAATAGCCCACCGTCAGCCATACGCGCGAGCGCGCCCCGGCAACGCGCTTGAGGAGCGCGGCGTACATCTCGCTGCGGTCGGCGCCGGGGTCGCTCGCCACCACGCGCATCGCCTTGTCGCCGCGGCGCTCCAGCTTCGGATAGTAGGCAGCCTCGGCGGACGGGCCGCAGTCCTGCAGCGCCCAGGCTTCGAGGAACAGGCGCTGGAACTGCGCCACCACGGGGCCTTCGACCATCACCTGCGTATCGCGCCAGCCGCTTTTCTTGTCGGTTTCCTGGTCCGCGATGCGGCGCGCCGCCCGCGAGCTCGATGAGTAGGTGCTGCTGATGTTGATGCCGCCGGTAAAGGCGACCCGCCCGTCGACCACCAGGATCTTGCGGTGGTCGCGGTTGTTCACCTTGTCGAGGCGGGTGCGCACCGGGTTGAACTCGCACAAGCGCACGCCCGCCTCGCGCAGCCGCTCGAAATACTCGCGCGGCGTGGCGAGGGAGCCAATGCTGTCGTACAGGATCTGCGCCCTGACGCCGGCGGCCACCCGGTCTTTCAGCACCGCGAGCAGCCGCTCGCCCGGATCGCCGTCCTCGAGGATGTAGGTCTGCAGGTTGATGTGGTCCCGCGCGCGCGCCATGGCGGCGAACATGGCGTCGTGCGTGCTCGGGCCGTCTATGAGGATGCGCGCCTCGTTGCCTTCCACCAGCGGGGCGGCCGGGCGGGCGCGCTGCCGTGCCGGCAGGTCCTCCGCCGACAGGAGCGCGCACCCCGGCAGCGCCAGCGCCGCGAACAGCACCAGCGGCGCGGCGGCCAGCCTACTTCTTGATGCGGATGTCGTTCTTGACCGAACGGACGCCCTGCACTTTCTTCGCTGCGGCGACCGCCCGGCTCGCCTGGTCCTCGGAGTCGACGAAGCCGGTGAGCTGCACCACGCCGCGGTAGGTGTCGACGTTTACCGCCGCGGCGGTCCGTGCCCCGGCGTCGGTCGCGATGGCGGTTTTCACGCGCGCGGTAGTCCCGGCGTCGTCGGTGACGTCGCCCGTGCTGCGCTGTGTCGGACTGTCGCTCGCGCACGCGGCGGCGGCGAGCAGCGCCGCCGCGCCGGCCGCAGCGAGGAAGGTGCGTCGGGAGGCCTGCATCAGTTCTCCTTTCCGGGTTCCGGCCTCTCGGACGGTTCGTCCGGCCGCAACGGCTCGAACGGCCACCGGTCCTTTTCGGCCGCTGGCGGGCGCACGGCTACATCCTCTGACTGGATTCCCAGTCGCTCACCTGCCGCTCCGCCTCGTCGCGCGCAATGCCGTAGCGCTCCTGGATCTTGCCGACCAGCTGGTCGCGGTTGCCGGCGATCTGGTCGAACTCGTCGTCGGTGAGCTTGCCCCATTGCTCCTTCAGCTTGCCGGTCATCTGCTTCCAGTTGCCGCCGATGCGATCCCAGTTCATGGCTGTCTCCTGTGGTTGGTTGATGAAGGACGCGAAAGGTCCTTGCAAAGCGCGTGCCTTCTGCACTTTTTGCCCTACACGGAAGTTGTTACACGCCCTCCGGCTGCGCCAGGCGCGCCACCGTGGCAAGGAGGGCGACCGGCTCGACCGGCTTGGCGAGCTGGGCGTCGTAGCCCGCGGTGACGGCGCGCATGCCGGACTCCGCCTGCGCCGGCGTCGTGAGAGCGGCTGCGCGCAGGCATCCGCCGCGCTCGGCCGGCAGGGCCCGCACCGAACGGATCAGGCCGTACCCGTCGGCGCCGCGCGCGCCGAGCTCCGAAAGCATTACGTCGGGATGGAAGCTGCCGACCTGCTCAAGCGCCTCGTCGACGGTGGCGGCGGCGCGCGTCTGCGCGCCGGCCACGCCGAGCACCCGGCTCATGGTCTCGCGAGACGCCGGGTCGGGATCGACTATGAGCACGCGCACCCCGGTAAGCAGCGCGGACGGCGCCGCCGCCTGCGCGTTAATGCCGCGTGAAAGGTCGAGCAGGCTCGAGATGATGCGGTCCTGGGCGCGCGCGCCGTTTTCGATGGCGTCCAGCGCCTGTGCCGCCTCGGTAGAGCCTGGCACCTGCTGGCGCAGGTGGCTGGCCCAGGTGGCGATGGCCCGTGCCGGGGAGCGCAGGTCGGACAGCACGGTAGCGAAGAAGCCTTCCTTCAGGCGGCTCGCGTCCTCAACGGCCGCGCGCAAGCGCCGCTCGCGCTCCAGAGCGCGCGCCAGCTCCTGTACGGCGCGCTTGCGCTCATGAATGTCGACGCACACGCCGATGAAGCCCACGAACAGGCCACCGGCAGCAAAGCGCGGCTGGGCGCGCTCGAGCACCCAGCGGTACTCGCCGTCGCGCCGGCGCAGCCGGTATTCGGCCTCGAAGGGCTCCCGCGCATCGAAGGCGCGCAGGCTGGTATCCAGCCAGCCCGCCAGGTCCTCGGGATGCACGCCGCGCGACCAGCCGTCGCCCAGCGCCTGCTCCTCGGTGTGTCCGGTGAACTGCAACCATGCCGGGCTCACGTACTCGCACGCCATGTCGGGGCGCGCGCGCCACAGCATCGCGGGCAGCGGCTCTTCAGTTTTGGCGTGCGCGACGTTCAGTTCTCTCATCATGCTTCCCGCCGGGCATGCTGCAGGCGCCGTGCCTGCTATGGCCTGTAGCGGAATCGCTACCCGCGTCGCACCGGATGCAAAGACGTTTCTACACGCGCGGCCCGCGTTTTACACCGGCACGATGTTTGCTGCTAGCGCTGCAGCGTCAAACCTCACTCATAGGAGACGGGTCATGCTTAGCTGGGCGCTTGCTTTCTTCATCATAGCCATCATCGCCGCGGTCTTCGGCTTCACCGGCATCGCGTCCGGCGCGGCGGAGATCGCGAAGATCCTGTTCGTCGTGTTCGTCGTCCTGTTCCTGGTCTCGCTGGTGGCGGGGCTGCTCAGGCGACCGTAGGACAAACCCTCTTTCCATGTTGGAGAACCCATGAGATTGAAGTTCTGTTCCATTGCCGCGGCGGCGGCGCTCGCCGTTGCGAGCGCGGCCCACGCCCAGCAAACCCAGGCGCCCCGCACCGACGGCGCCAAGTCGCCCTCGACCTCCACCGGCGCCTCGAGCGACCGCAAGGCGCGCAACGCCGAGGAGGAGCGCATCGAGGCCGATGCGAAGGCCGCGAAAGCGAAGTGCGAGACCCTGCAGAGCAACGCCAAGGACGTGTGCGAGAAGCAGGCCGAGGGGCAGGAGAAAGTCGCCAAGGCCGAGCTGCGCGCGAAGAACGATCCGTCGCCGCGCAACCAGCGGCGCGCGGCCGAAGCCAAGGCCGACGCCGAATACGAAGTCGCGAAGGAAAAGTGCGACGACCAGAAAGGCGAGCAGAAGGACGCGTGCGAGAAGCAGGCCAAGGCGCAGCGCGACCAGGCGCGGGCGAGCATCAAGAAGCAGTACGCCCAGAAGCAGGACCAGGGCCAATCGGGCGCCGCCGCGGGCGCCACGAAGAAGCCGGCGGAGACCAAATAGGTCCGCATGCCCCGCGGGTTGTGGAAGGGCGCGATCAGCTTCGGGCTGGTCAACGTGCCGGTCGAGCTCTACTCGGCGGAGAAGCGCTCGAGCGAGCTCGACCTCACGATGCTCGACAAGCGCGATCTCGCGCCGGTGGGCTACAAGCGCTACAACAAGTCCACCGGCGAGGACGTCGCCTGGGCCGGGATCGTCAAGGGCTACGAGTACGACGACGGCAAGTACGTGGTGCTGTCCGACGAGGACTTCCGCCGCGCCAACGTCGAAGCGAGCAAGACCGTCGACATCCGGGCCTTCGTCGACCTGAAGGACATCCCGCCGCCCTATTTCGAGACGCCCTACTATCTGTCGCCGGGCAAGCGCGGCGAGAAGGCCTATGCGCTGCTGCGCGACGCGCTGCGCAAGTCCGGCAAGGCGGGCGTCGCCACGGTGGTGATCCGGACCCGCCAGTACCTCGCTGCGGTCATGCCGTACGACGACGTGCTGCTCATGAACACGCTGCGCTACGCCGGCGAGCTGAAGGCCGCCGGCGACCTCGGCATCCCGGCCGCGGCGCTGCACGCCAAGGCGAGCCCGAAGGAGATCGACATGGCGCTGCGGCTGATCGACGACATGTCGGAGAAATGGAAGCCCGGGCAGTACAAGGACACCTACCGCGACGATCTCCTGGCGCGCATAGACGAAAAGGTCAGGGCCGGCCAGACCGAGGAGATCACCGAGCCCGAGAAGGGCCGCAAGGGGGAGCGCGCCGGCGCGGAGGTCATCGACCTCATGGCGCTGCTCAAGAAGAGCGTCGGCCGGCGCCCGCAGGAGAAGGACAAGCCGCGGCGCCAGGCGAAAGCCAAGCGCCGCGCTGCCTGATTTTCAACCCGAGGACGCGAGCCATGCCCAGATGCGAACTGTGCGGCAATGATCACGGCGAGACCCGGATTCGCGACCGTGCCTAGGAAGCAGGTGCGCTACGCGGTGGTCGGGCTCGGGCACATCGCCCAGGTGGCGGTACTGCCGGCGTTCGGCAACGCGCGCCGCAACTCGCGCCTGGGTGCGCTGGTTTCCGGCGACCCGGTGAAGCGGAGCGAGCTCTCCAAGCGCTACGGCGTCGACCGGACCTGTGCCTACGAAGAGTACGACGCGCTCCTCGGGAGCGGCGACATCGACGCGGTGTACATCGCCCTGCCCAACAGCATGCACTGCGACTACGCGGTGCGCGCGGCGCAGGCAGGCATGCACGTGCTGGTGGAGAAGCCCATGGCGGTAACCGAGGAGGAATGCGAGCGCATGGCGCGCGCCGCGCGCGATGCCGGCGTGAAGCTGATGGTCGCCTACCGCCTGCACTTCGAGCGCGCCAACCTCGAGGCGATCGAGGTGGCCCGCTCCGGGCGCATCGGCGAGGCGCGCCTGTTCAGCTCGATGTTCAGCATGCACGTGGTGCCCGGCAACATCCGCGCAAGGAGCGAGCTCGGCGGCGGGGTGCTCTACGACATCGGCATCTACTGCATCAACGCGGCGCGCGGCCTGTTCCGCGAGGAGCCGATCGAGGCGCGCGCGGTGACCTGCGGCTCCATCGGCGGCGTCGAGGAGTCCGTGAGCTGCGTGCTGCGCTTTCCCAACGAGCGCCTCGCGAGCTTCATCTGCAGCTTCGGCGCGGCCGACGTGTCGGAGTACCGGCTGGCGGGCACCAAGGGCGACCTGGCGGTGGAGCCCGCGTACGAGTACGCAATGGCCCTGCAGCACCGCCTCACGCTCGGCGGCGAGGTGAAGGAACGGCGCTTCGCGAAGCGCGACCAGTTCGCCCCCGAGCTGCTCTACTTCTCCGACTGCGTGCTGAAGAACCAGGATCCCGAGCCCTCGGCCGACGAAGGCCTGGCCGACGTGCGCGTGATCCGCGCGCTGTACCGCTCCGCCGAGAGCGGCCGCCCGGTGGAGCTCACGCCCTACGAGAAGCGCGAGCGCCAGAGCCTCGAGCAGGAGATCCGGCGCCCGCCGATCGAGAAGCCGAAGACCATTCACGCGCAGGCGCCCTCCGGAGGCTGACAACGAGGTGCTCAAATGGGCCGTCATCTTCTTCATCATCTCGCTCCTCGCAGGCCTGTTCGGCTTCACGAACATCGCCTCGGGGGCGCGCACCGTCGCCAAGGTGCTGTTCTTCATCGCGCTGGCGATCTTCCTGGTGATCCTGATCTTCGGCGTGATGCTCGGGATGCTGGCGTTCTAGCGATTCGAGCCATTTCCTGTCTTGTGACCGTTTGCTTCGCCGTCGTCATGGCGGGATGCGAGCCAAACCCACCCAAGCCGAAAACCGATTCAACCCACGAAAGGAGCAATGCATGAAAGTCATCACCCTTGCCAGCGTAACCGCCCTCGCCTTCGCCCTAGGCGCCTGCGCGAGCGACCCGAACAGCTCGCGCTCCGCCTCCGGCGGACAGACGAGCGGCAGCGCCAGCTCGGAAATCAAGCGCGACACCAAGGACTCGATGCTCACCGGCAAGGTGAAAGCCGCGCTCGCCGCGGACGTCGGCCTGAGCACCTGGGACATCGACGTGGACAGCGCCGGCACCACCGTCACGCTGAACGGCGTGGTCGACACCGATGCCACTAAGAAGCGCGCCGAGGACGTGGTGCGCCGCGTCGACGGTGTCGCCACGGTGAAGAACAACCTCACGGTCAAGGGCAAGAGCTGATGGCGGCCGAGCCGCCCGTGCTGTCGGTCGTGCTGTCGAAGGACGGCGTGTGGAGCGTGAACGAGCGCGGCCCGAGCCGCGTCGCGGTCGCGTACTTCCCGAGCAAGTTCGGCGCGATGAAGCACGCGGTGCGAGTGGCTCGCGCCAAGCGCCGCTGCCGCGTCGCCGTGCTCGAGCCCGGCGGCGCGGTGCGGCTCGCCCACGAATACGACAATCCGGATCCGCGTCCGCCGGAAGCGCCATGACCGCGCGCGGCTTCGCGCTGATTTTCGGCATCCTGTACCTGGGCGTCGGGCTGCTCGGGCTCATGCCCGGCATGCTGAGGGCGCCGCTGGAGGACGCGCCGCCGCTCGAGTTCGACGTGATGCACGGCCGCGTGCTCGGCCTGTTCACCGTCAACATGCTGCATACGATCGTGCACCTCGCGGTCGGCGCGTGGGGACTGTGGGCCTTCATGGGCAATGCGAGCCCCCAGGTCTATGCCCGAAGCCTCGCGGTGCTTTTCGGCGTGCTGGGCGTGATGGGCCTCGTCCCGGCGCTGAACACCGTGTTCGGCCTGATGCCGTTGCACGGCCACGACGTGTGGCTGCACCTCGGCACCGCGGCGGCCGCCGCGTACTTCGGCTGGAGCATGCACGCCGGAGATCGCCGCAGCATCGCGGGCGATCGCCGCAAGGGCGTGCCGGCGCAGGTCGAGCACGAGCGGCGCCACAGCGTGCCTGACCGCCGGCGCGCCCCCTTCCCGACCTGAACGTACGAGCCGCCGCCGGGTATCGTGAAATAGCGACAGTCTGCCCGGCGGCCCGGCTCTTGCTCGGTGCCGGGCACCATCTGGAAGGAGGTATGCCATGCGTATTTCCGAAGCGATGTCCCGCGACGTGCGCCTTGTGGATCCGGGCCAGACCATCCGCGATGTGGCCAAGATCATGGCCGACATCGACGCCGGCGCGGTGCCGGTGAGCGAGAACGACCGGCTGGTGGGCATGATCACCGACCGCGACATCGCGGTGCGCGCAATCGCCCAGGGCAAGGGGCCCGACACGCCGGTACGCGAGGTAATGAGCCAGGAAGTGAAGTACTGCTTCGACGACGAGGAGCTCGACCACGTGGCGAAGAACATGGGCGACATCCGCGTGCGGCGCCTGCCGGTGGTCAACCGGGAAAAGCGCCTGGTCGGCATCGTGTCGCTAGGCGACGTCGCGCTGAAGGGCGAGCGCGCCGGAGGCAAGGCGGTGAAAGGCGTGTCGAAGCCGGGCGGGCCGCACTCCCAGCAGGCTTGAGGCTCGACGAGCTGCGCTGCACCGCCCTTTACCGCAAAACCTCTTGCACGGCGTCGAGGAGCTGATCTGCGCTGAAGGGCTTGCGCAGCGTCGCCCCGACGCCGAGCAGCCCTGCGGTCGCGAGGAAGTCGTGCTTCATCCCCGGAACGGTGCCGGCGGACATGACGATGATCCGTGTCTGCGGAAATTCCGCCTTGCAGCGCGAGATGGTTTCGAAGCCTTCCTGCCCCGGCATGAAGATGTCGGTGATCACGAGGTCGGCGGCGCTGCCGTTCAGCATGGCGAGCGCCTCGGAGCCTTCGAGCGCACAGCGCACCTCATAGCCAGCCCCTTCCAGCGCGACCCGCATGAGAGCGCACATGTCCCGGTTGTCGTCGACCACCAGGATTCGCTTCGCGGCTGCAGGAGTCGGTTCCAAACCTATTAAAACGACAAGGGGGCGACTTTGGATTTGATTTGTAACAAGTCTCCAGCGAAAAAGGCCGTGCAGCACCCCCCCGGGAAATTCCCGCGCTTGCGATTTACCTCCCCGGACAGGCAGGCTAGCATGCTTCCGTTGAACGACAACCAAGACCTGCGCTCGATGCTCGACCGGCATCCGCCACGCGTGCGATCTTGACTTGCTGCTTTTTTTCTATCGGCATCCCCGGGTTCTCCTCACCGGTGATCGCCTCGTCGCTTACCTGGGCTATGACCGCGAGCAGGTAGCGCTCCCAAAATCCCTCGTATCCGGCGCGGCTCTACATCCTGGAGCTCGATGCGCTGCCGGGCGGCCTGCTGTCGTCTTTCCTGAAAATCGCCGCTACCCGGGCGGGCCGCCAGGAAGCGATGCGGTTGCTCGGCGCGGGTAACGACCACACCCCGAAGGCAACGCGCCGGCGCCCGCCCCCGCTTACCAAAGTCGCCTGACATGGCACTGCCCGAAACCGAGCGCGTCAGGACCGGCATCGCCGGCTTCGATTCCATCCTGTCCGGCGGCATCCCGCGCGGCAACGTGATCCTGCTCGAGGGCGCCATCGGCACCGGCAAGACGACGATGGGCGTGGAATTCGTGTACCGCGGCGTCACGCAATTCAACGAGCCCGGCGTGATCGTGGTGTTCGAGGTCTCGCCCGACAAGCTGGCGCGCGACGCGGCGGGGCTGGGCTTCGACCTGCCGGGGCTCGAGCGCCGCGACAAGCTGAAGATCATCTATACCACGCGCGACGTGTTTCGCCAGGAGCTGCAGCAGGCCGACAGCCTGCTGCTCGAGGAGGCGAGCAAGATCGGCGCGCGCCGCATCTTCATCGACGGCGCCGCCGGCCTGCTGCCGCTCGGCGCCGAAGGCAGCGATCCGCGCGAGACCTTCCACATCCTGGTGCAGGGCCTGCAGCGCGAGAACCTGACCGCGGTCCTGGCCCTCGAAGCGGTGGCGCTGAACGACAGTGGGTTCGCCACCCTGCACGAGGAATCGATCGCCGACACCGTGATCCGCCTGCGGGTGGAAGATTTGATGCGCGCCGCCAGCCGCTCGATCGAGATCGTGAAGTCCCGCGGGCATGGTTTCCAGATGGGGCGTCACACCTTTCGCATCGTCGACGGCCGCGGCATCGAGGTGTACCGCCGCGTGCAGGCGCCGCGCCTGCCCAGCCGCGAGCGCGCGGCGGCGTTCGACCCGAAGACGCGCGTGTCCACCGGCATTCCGGGGCTCGACGAGATCACCAACGGCGGCTACTTCCTCGGCAGCACCACGGTGGTGGCCGGCATCTCCGGCGTCGGCAAGAGCGTCATGGGGCTGCATTACATCACCGAAGGCGCGCGCCTCGGCGAGCGCAGCCTGCTGCTTTCGCTCGACGAGCAGGTGCCGCAGCTCCTGCGCAACGCAGCTGCCGTCGGCCTGGACCTGCAGGCGGCCACCGAGCGCGGCGTGGCGCGCCTGTACTACGACGCGCCGCAGGAAATGGAGGTCGATGTCCACTTCCACAACATCGAGAAGATCGTGGAGGAGTTCAAGCCCAAGCGCGTGGTGATCGACAGCCTGTCGACCTACGGCTCCACCATGGGCACGCAGGGCCGCGTGTTCCGCGATTTCTTCCACGCGCTGGTGGCGCTCATGAAGGAGCACCAGGTCGCGGCGGTCTACAACCACGAGAACCCCGAGATGCTCGGCATGTCGTCGATGATGGGCGACTTCGCCATGAGCTCGCTGGTCGACAACATCATCCTCATGAACTGGATCGAGCTGGGCGACAGCTTCCGCCTCGGGCTGACCGTGGCGAAGATGCGCGCCAACCCGGTCCAGCGCATCACCCACGAGTGCGAGGTGATCGACCGCCAGGGCATGCGGGTCCTGCCGCGCAAGCTGCCGGTCGCAATGACGAAGACCGCGTTCTCCGGCTACTACGGCCTGATCTCGCGCGCCCCCGAACGGCGGCCGCCGGCCGACCGTAAGCCGACCGACGGGGAAGAATAGGCAGGCGCATGGATACCGGCCTGTTCGGCTCCGAGTTGTGGAAGCCGGCGCTGGACAAGTACACCGAGGCGACCGCGCTGAGCGTCGGGCTGTTCGCTGCCGACGGGCAGGCGGTCCTCAGCGCAACGCGGCCGAAACTGCTCGTTGCATTGTTCCGCGAGTTCGGCTTCGACCCCGGGCTGTTCGCGGCCTGCGCGCGCCGCTGCGTGGCGCAGACCACCGATCGTCCGGCCGTCGCCGTTGCCGAACGCCATGGCCTTACGGTGGTCGGCACGTCGCTCGTGCTCGAAGGCGCCATCGTCGGCGCCGCGGTCGCCGGCTATGCGCTCGCCGGATTCGCCAACGTAACCTCGGTGCACCGCTGGGCGCAGGCGGCCGGCGTGCCGTTCGACCGGCTGTGGGAGATCGTGCGCGAGCAGCCCCCGGTACCTGAGCGCCGCCTCAAGCTCCACGGCGAGCTGCTCCAGGTGCTCGGCGACGCGCTGCTGCGCGAGAACCTGCGCACCCGCCAGTACGAGGACGCGGTGGCCAAACTGGAGGCGGCGTCGGCGGCCAAGGACCAGTTCCTCGCCATCCTGTCCCACGAGCTGCGCACGCCGCTGGCGCCGATCGCCGGCTGGGCGAGCGTGCTGAGGAAAAGCAACAGCCTGGCGCAGGTGCAGCGCGCCGCCGAGGCGATCGAGCGCAACGCCTTCCTGCAGAGCCGCATGATCGACGAGCTGCTCGACATGAGCCGCATCACCCACGGCACCATCAAGCTCGACCTCGAGATTCTCGACCTGGCGGCGTTGGTCCGCGCGGCGGCCGAGGCCAGCGCCGCGGACATCGCGAAGAAGGGCCTCCGGCTGGACGTTCACGTCCCCGAGGAAACCTTGCCGGTCGAGGGCGATGCCGGCCGGCTGCTGCAGGTGTTTCAGAACATCATTTCGAACGCGGTGAAGTTCACGGCGGCCGGCGGCAGCATCCGTGTTTCGCTCGATCGGGAGGCGGACCATGCGCGGGTCATCGTTGCGGATACCGGAAAGGGCGTCGAGCCCGAATTCCTGCCCTTCGTGTTCGACATATTCCGCCAGCAGGAGCACGGCACGCATCGGGCCCACGAGGGACTCGGCATCGGCCTTTCGGTGGTCAAGCGACTGACCGAGCTGCACGGCGGGTCGGTAACGATAAGCAGCGCGGGCACCGGACATGGCACCGAGCTCACCGTGCGCGTGCCGCTTGCCGCCGGCATGCTGGCGGCCGCCGAGGCCGCGAAGTCATCGCTGGCCTCGCTCGAGGGCCTTTCCGTCCTGATGGTCGAGGATTCGCAGGACGCGCGCGATGCCCTCTCCCTGCTCCTGGAGGGGCGCGGCGCGCACGTCTCGCTCGCGGCCGACGGCCGCCAGGCGCTCGACATGCTGCTGCAGGGCGCGCGGCCCGACGTGGTGCTGTGCGATCTGCTCATGCCGCGCATGGACGGGTTCGAGTTCGTGCGCGAGCTCCACGCCAACCCGCGGGCGCCGCAGCCGCCCGTCATCGCGGTGTCCGGCCTCGCGAACGAAGCGAGCCGCGCGCGCACGCGGCAGGCCGGCTTCGAGGGGCTCATCGGCAAGCCGTTCGACATCGGCGCAGTCGCGGCCGCGGTAGGCGCGGCGCTCGGACGCCGGCACGCGCAGGAGCCTGCAGTCTCGCAACAGTAAGCACGCGTGCAGGTGCGCAGCGAAGGCGCCGGTCAGGGCAGCGAGTTCGTGGTCCGGCTGCCTCTCCGGCAGAAAGCGTCAGGCTGACGCGCGCGGGCGGCCGAACAGCGCCAGGCCGATGCCGGTGCCCAGCCCCACGCGCCGTTGAGAAACGCCGCTGGCGAGAATGGCGAGCGGCACGATAC
>Ga0247825_10000047_pt1 | contig 66080 bp, 37 predicted proteins | sample 13C_Vanillin_Day_FD_194413 | JGI IMG/M metagenome (GOLD analysis project Ga0247825, IMG submission 194413) | Soil microbial communities from agricultural site in Penn Yan, New York, United States - 13C_Vanillin_Day48 | ecosystem: Environmental > Terrestrial > Soil > Agricultural land | place...
TTGCCCGCCGCACCGGCGTTGCCAGCGTTGCCAGCGTTGCCAGCGTTACCGGCGTTGCCGGCGTTGCCGGCGTTGCCAGCGTTGCCAGCGTTGCCAGCATTGCCAGCATTGCCAGCCGCGCCACCGTTAGCGGCCGCGCCGCCGCCCGCAGACGAGTCGTACTGCTGCAGCTTCTGGCCGAACTGGCCGCTGGTGACGAAGTCGATGGCCTGCTGATACTCCTTCGGGTCCTTGATGGCACCGCTGTTCATGACGTCGTTCAGGCTGATGGCGCCCGAGTTGATGGCCGCCGCGACCTGGCCGATGGTCTCGATGTCCGTCTTGCCGACGCCCTGAGCGTTGGCGCCCGGGAACCCGGCCTTCTGGAGCATCTCCTTCAGCTTGCCGTTGTCGTAGTTCTTGGCGCCGCCGGCGAGGTCACCCTTGTAGACGGAGGCGACCTGCATGAAGGTCTGCGCGTCAGGGCTCATCTGGGCGAAGGCCTGAGCGCCAGCCTGGATGCCCTGCAGCGTCTGGCCGTTCTGGCCGATGGCGTTGGCAGCGAACTGGTAGGCGTAGCCACGAGCCACAGCCGCGTCGAACTGCTGACCGTCCTGCACCTGGGCGAACTTGGTGCCGCCGATCGCATCCTTCTGCGCGATGTTGCCGTTCTGGCCCTTGCCCTGCCGGGTCGCGGCAGACAGGTAGCTCGCGAGTTCCTGCGGATCGGCCGGAGGCTGCATCCCGTTGGCCGCGCCGCCACCCGTGGCAGCGCCGCCGTAGCCACCCGCACCACCGGCGGGAGCCGCACCGCCGCCGTAGCCACCACCAGCAGGCTGGGCACCGCCACCGGCAGGAGCCGCACCGCCGCCGTAGCCACCAGCAGCCGCCTGGCCAGCGTTGCCAGCGTTGCCAGCGTTGCCAGCGTTGCCGGCGTTGCCAGCGTTGCCGGCGTTGCCGGCGTTGCCAGCGTTGCCGGCGTTGCCGGCGTTGCCGGCGTTGCCAGCGTTGCCGGCGTTGCCGGCGTTGCCAGCGTTGCCGGCGTTGCCAGCGTTGCCAGCGTTGCCAGCGTTACCAGCCGCCGGAGCCGCACCGCCCGCGGGGGCCGCGCCACCCTTGCCACCACCCAGCATCTGCTGGAGGGCGCCCACGAGCTGCTGCAGAACCTCCATGATCTTGCCGAGCATCTGCTCGGGCGAACCGGCCGCGCCGGCCGCGCCAGCCGCACCGGCCTGGAAGGAGTCTGCAGGAGCGGCAGGAGCCGCGCCACCGCCTACGGGAGCTCCGCCATACGCCCCCTGGGGGGCCTGGGTTGCAGTGGGCCCTTGAGTGGGCTGGTTATTGGTGACCGACGAGTAACCGCCAGCAGGATTATTCTTAACGCCGTTAATCATGTTCACGTTCTCCGCGACTATGGGAATAGGTGGCCGGTTTGAGGGGACTCTCCAACCACTATCCCTGTTTTCGTACTTAGGGCGATACAGGTTGCGTACCACCCACAGTTTTGCTGATCCGGCGCAAGGAGGGTGAGTCCCAGCACCGGGTTGCGCACTATACACGCTATCCCCTTTTTCGCGAGCAGTATGGCGCGTTTTTTACAGATCGGGGTTGAGGCCTGGTCTAGGGGCCGCCGAACCCGGCGCGTCGCCTCCTCGGATCAGCGGCTCTTGACCGTCTGATCCAATGCAGCCCATATAATGACGGAGTGCAGCGGTGCGGGATGAGGGCGGCGAGACGCTCGAGGCCACAAGCTCTAGGATCAGATCGAGGGCCTTGTGGGGGCCGCGCTTCTGCACTGCGCTCGGATCATGCGGCAAATCCACATTCTCATGACCCTGCGCAACTTTCAGAGAGTATAGCCGATAACCCTACATAACCTCCGCTTTCCCCCTCTTCTCACGGAGCACGTTCATGAAGATCAACAACCGGTATGGTTCGGTGTTGCCGCAGCTGGGAACTGACCAGGCGGCTCAGCCTCAGCAGCAGGCCCCCGTTGGCGGGGCGGCCCCGACCCAAGCCCCTAACGCTGTGTCGGCCTTCAGCTACGGCCAGAACGCGGCCGCGGCCGGATCTGCGGGCGCTCCCGCGGCTGGCGGCGAGAATCCCCTGCAGACCAATCCGCTGGGGGTCTTTAGTGGCGCGCTGCAGGCCAGCCAGGATCAGGTGGGCCTCCGCCCGGACATCAACCAGCTGCAGACCCAGATGATCGCCAAGATCCTGGACACCCTCCTGACCACGCTCCAGGGCCTGATGCAGCAGCTCGGCGGGCAGCTCGGCGGGCAGCCGGGTGCGGCGGGTGCCAACGCTGGTGCGGCTGGCAACGCTGGCAACGCCGGCAACGCCGGTGCGGCTGGCAACGCTGGCAACGCTGGCAACGCCGGTGCGGCGGGCAACGCTGCTGGCGCGGCGGGCAACGGTGGCGGCGCGGCTGCGGCCGGCCAGTGCCCCTCGAAGGGTGGCCAGCCTGGCACCCAGGCTCCGGTGGGCGGTGGCTACGGCGGCCAGCCTGGCACCCAGGCTCCCGGTGGCTACGGCGGTCAGCCGGGCACCCAGGCTCCGGGTACTCCGGGCACGCCGGGCACTCCGGGCCAGCCCGGCGTCGACGCGGCGAAGATCGACCCGAACTTCAGGTTCCAGAACCTGACCACCGAGCAGCGCAACCAGACGACCGGCATGAACGAGCGTGAGCGTGCCGCGCTGCACCTGTGGGGCATCCAGATGGGCGCCGCGGGCAAGCAGGACGGTGGCGTGCTGCTGAACGTGCTGAACAACCCCGGGCAGTTCAAGCCGGCTGAGGTCGCGCTCGCCAAGGAGCTCGCCGCCAAGGAGCAGGCCCAGTTCGGTGGCATCACCGGCAAGTCCCTGGACCAGGAGTTCTTCGGCGTCTACCAGAAGCTCACTGGCAAGGACATCTCCCAGCGCTACGGCAACTCCCCGGTCAACTTCGCTCAGGGTCCGGTCAACATGGACAACCGCCTGAACGGAGCCAACGGCCTGAACAACTTCGAGAACGAGGTGCTGCAGCTGTGGGGCCACTCGCCGCTGGTCGCCGGCGGCAAGATCGACGGCTCCATCCTCGAGTACTCGATGAACAGCCAGAACGCCATGGAGGTGAACCTCAACAAGAGCGACCTCCAGAAGCTGCTCGACGCGGACAAGGCGTCGGATGGCGTCGTCAACGGTGACTCGCTCGAGAACGCCATGGTCGACGTGCTGGATCGCGTCTACAACGGCGGGCCGTCGGCCAGCGTGGACAAGACCATGAACGACGCTCTGGCCGAGGGCCAGCAGCGCGCCCAGGGCCTCCTGCCTCCTTCGGATCGCCCGGCCGCCCAGAGCCTCGACCAGCTCGCGGCCCTGCACGCTGGCAAGAAGCCGGGCGGCGGTTCCTGCCCCTTCCTGCAGAAGGGTGCCTAGGCATTCGCTGAAGTGGAGTCTTAGACGGGCCCTCGGATATTGTCCGGGGGCCCGTTGTCGTTTTCACTGACCTGAGAGGTCCTTGTCACAATGCAATTCCCCAAGAAGACCACCGCTGTTACCCCTCACCTCACGGTTCGGGATGTCCAGTCAGCCGTCAACTTCTACGAGAAGGCCTTCGGCTTCACTCGCAAGTTCATGCTGCCGGGGGCCAGCGGACGCATCATGCACGCCGAGATGGGCCACGAGGGCTGCACGATCATGATTGGCCCCGAGAACCTGGACCGCAACATGCGCTCGCCCATGACGGCCGGAGGCTCTCCTGTGTCGCTCTTCGTCTACGTGGCCGACGTGGACAAGCTCCACGAGCGCGCGGTCGCCGCCGGTGCCAAGGAGCTCGTGGCGCCCAACGATCAGTTCTTCGGCGCTCGCACCACCGTGGTGCTGGACCCGGACGGCCATCAGTGGATGTTCGCCCAGCACAAGAAAGAGGTCAGCGTGGAGGACATGACGAAGGCGGTCCGCGGCGGCCACGTGTAAGGCACCTGGCTGCACATGAGGGCTGTGCGAACCCCCGCTTGCTCGCACGCCCTGGTGGCTTTGTCCGCTGCGGAGCGGCGCTGGGCGAATTCACGGCCTGGAGGGTTCCGCAGCGGTCGTTTCTACTGCTAACCTGCAACGCGCATGGCGAAGGTCGGTAGTCCGGGAGCCCCGCAAATCCCACGAAATGCCCCGGCAACTCCGGGGAAGGGCCAAGCTGCGCCCGCGCAGGCCCCCGCGCCGCCACCGAGCACGCCGGGCCAAGTCAATGCACAGGTCGTCGCCCAGCAGTTCGTCTCCGCCTTCATGTTGGCGGGAGCGCTCGTCAAGGGCCTCGTCAACCCCAACATCAAGCCTGGCAAGACCGAGAAGCCGGCCTCCTCCGAGAAGACCTCGGAGTCCAAGGAGGGCGGCGAGGCGCAGTCCGCAGAGGGCGATGGGGGGCTGGGCGACATCGGGGACAAAGACGAGATCATGACCGCCCTTGCCGCGCTGAAGAAGACGCGGCAGTTCAAGTTCAAGAAGATCGTCAAGAAGGGGAAGGGCGGCAAAGCGGAGTTCGTCAGCCAGCTCCTCATCGTCGACGACTGGAAAGAGGACGAGAAGGATCATCAGAAGGGGCGCCGCTACCTCGGGGACGAGAAGGAGGAGACGGAGTTCGACGAGGCGAAGCGCGCGGCCCTCTTCCTGCTGCACCTGGAGCGCCAGGGCGAGCTTCCCACGCGCATTGCCCGGCACCTGAACGCGCTGCTGGCGGTCCACGAGGATCGCGACTTCAAGCACATGATCTCGGATCAGGTCAGGCCGCAGATGGATGCGATGGCATCTCGGATTGACGAGATCGACGAGGGAGAGCGGCGCATGCTCGCGGCGCTCATCTCTCGCGCGGCCTTCCAGGTGGGCGTCCGGAGCTCCGAGAACTACGGGCGGCTGCTGGCCGCGGCGGGAGCGGCGGAGGCGGCCCGGCTGGCTCAGTCCTCCGACGGGCCCGTCAAGCGCGCCGAGCAGCTCCTTCAGGCGCTGCGGCAGGCCGCGAGCCCCACGTATCGCACGGCGGTGATCGAAGCAGGGCGAGGCGGGCTGGAGTGGCTGGGCAGCGATCTGGTGGGGCTGTCGCCCCGGGAGCTGCTCCAAGCCTGGGTCTCGCTGTTCCGTGCGGCAGACTGTATTGACATCCTCACCCTGCCCACGATGGCGGAGGCCCTGGTGAGTGGGGCGGCCAGCAAGGGAGGGCCCACTGCGATGGTTCCCCTCGCGGAGGTGCTGCCGCCCGCGCTGAAGACCGCCCCCTGGGGTGGACCCCTCGCGGTCCAGGTCATCGTGACGCTCGCGGGGCGTGGCGAGACGAAGGCCGCCGAGCAGCTGGCCGGAGTGCTCTGCGAGGTGATCCGTCAGGCGCGCGGGCAATGCGTTCCGGCCCTCGGGGCCCTGCGCGATCTGCGCGCCAATCCCGCTGCTGGCGGCGATGAGCAGTCCCTGCTGCAGGAGCTCGAGCGCCAGGCTCCGCTGCTGGCCGCGCTGATTCCGACCTGCTCCCGGGTGCTCGAGAAGGGGCAGGGAATCCCCGCCGAGGCCTCCGCGGTGCTCGGTGAGTCCCTGCTCTGCATGGCGACGCTGAACATCGTGGGCGCCACCAGCTCCGGGCAGCAGCTCTTGCGCAAGACGTTGTTGGCGCAGGAGCGCAACATGGAGAACTTCCTGGTCACCCTGCCCCGGGTGGCGCTCACCCTGGCGCAGCCGAAGCTGGTCCGGCCGCTCTGGGACTCTGGGTTGACCCCTGCCCATTTCCAGTTCGGTGGCCGACCCTTCCTGGAGCGCGTCGCCCTGTACACCGGGCGGTCCGTGGCGGGCGCCGTGCTGGCACGGAACCAGAAGGGTGACTTCTCGGCGGCGAAGGTGCTCTTGCGCTCGGCGATCCGGAGCAACCCCGCGCTGTTCGGGCTGACTCCGGACGGGGCCTACCTCGCCGCGGAGGCGCTCGAAGCGCTCAGGGAGAGGCCCAACAAGGTGATCCTGAAGGGGACGATGATCCGGTTGGCCAAGGTCCGCAAGAAGTACACCCTGGGAACGCACCCGGGCAGCATCGATCCCTTCCTGGATCTGGTGAACGCGCTGGCGGAGACCCGAACCAGCACCAAGCAGCGTCAGGCCGTGGCCGAGATCATCCCGTAGGCGCGTCGGGCGGAACCTCCATTCACCGGGGGGCGGTGCGGAGGCTCAGGGCTTCAACATGAACTGCTCTTCCCACGCGGCGAGCAGCCCCGCTACCTTCACGCGCTCCTGCTTCGTCTCTGCCTCGCGGGCCTGCTGCTGGAGCTCCCTCAGCCGGGCCATGGCTGGAGAGGTGACCGGGCATGCCGTGGGGTTGATCTTGAGCAGCCGCCCTTCGGCGTCCAGCAGTTTGCTCAGCAGAGTGGGCTGGTCAATGGACGGGCGCTGAGCGGCCACCTTCCGCACGGCGGGAGGGCTGGGAGGAGGCGGCGCTGCTTCCGTGCTCCGTTTGGGACTTGGGCTCTCCACCTGAGCCGTGGGAGCGAGCTCCGCACGCGGAGCTGGCTGAACCGAGGGGACGGAAGCCTTGGCCACGGGGGGAGCGGAGGCCTGGGGCGCCGGAGAAGCGGGGGCCTCAGGCGCGGGAGTGGAGAGGCTTGCCACCTGCTGGAGCTCGCCGGCCTGCTCCGGTATGGGAGCTGGACTGCGGAGCACCTGAAAGCCCATGACTCCTGCAGCCGCCGTCAGGGCTGCCGCCCCCACACCCACGAGCCACCGGGTCCTCGCCCGCCTCGGCACGAGCGTGACAGCCGTCGTGGGCTCCATGGTGAGGGGTTCGATCTGCTCCGTCGAGGAGGCCAGCATCGGCACTTCCTGCGTGCGCAGCGCCTCGGACACGGGGGACGGCTGGGCAGACGCCTTGGCCGTGCGCCGAGAGACCCCGGAGGCTGTCGTCACGCTGCTCGCGCTCTGTGGGATCAGGGCGCTCAGGTCCCTCCGCACCGCCGCCGCCGAGGCGTAGCGCCTGGCTGGGAGCTTGGCGAGCAGCCGCATCACGATATTCTCGAGCGCCTTGGGCACATGCGGCGCGAACTTGGACAAGGCTGGTGGATTCTCGCTCACCTGCGCCAGGAGCACCTCCTGCTGGGTGCCGACGAACGGAAGCCTCCCGGAGAGCATCTGAAACGCGATCACTCCCACGGCATAGAGGTCGGTGCCGGGGCCCACCGTCTCTCCGCGGATCTGCTCTGGCGACATGTACTCGGGCGTCCCCAGGATGCATCCCACCTGGGTCAGCGGGCGAGGCGGTTGAAACTCCTTCACCTTCGCGATGCCAAAGTCGAGCAGCTTGACGGAGCGCGTGCCCTCGGGGTTATCCACCAGGAACACGTTGCCGGGCTTCAGATCCCGGTGGATGACGTCACCGCGGTGCGCGGCGCTGAGCGCGGCGAGCATCTCGTCCAGGATCACCACGGTCTCTTCCGGGGAGAGCCGCTTGCGCTTCCGGATGAAGGCCGACAGCGAGACGCCCTGGAGCAGCTCCATCACCACATAGGGCCGGCCATCGGGCAGCTCCCCGAAGCCGAAGATGTCGATCACGCCCCGGTGCTGGATGGCGTTGACGACCCGGGCCTCCACGAGCAGGCGCGGGACCAGCTCACGCGCATCGCCGAGGCCCGCCTTCAGGACCTTGATGGCCACCTGCTTGCCGATCAGCGGCTGAACAGCGCGATAGACGATTCCCATACCGCCCGCGCCAATCCGTTCCTGGATGACGTACTCGCTGATGTGGGACCCCAGCAGAGGGTCCGAGTGGGAGGCGAGGGCGGATTTGTCCACGGCGTTCTCTCAGCAGACCTGGGCCTACAGCGTACCCTATTACGTGCTGGAAGCGGATCCGGTTTCCAGAGATTGCGGCCCTTGCGGAGTGAGAACTTACAATGTCACTGAACGGCTCAGGGCCTCGAAAATACCCTGTCAGGTCCTGCGGAGGGCTGCGTCTCTGAACCCATCAGGCGAGAGGGCGACAGCGAAACGCTGCGCAGCTCGCGAACGGTTTTGAAGCGCCCGGCCGGAGAGGCCATACAAGCCCAAGCATGTTGGTTCGACTCCAACTCCCGTCACCATATGACGGGATAGCCTAATGGATAGGCACTCGACTTCGACTCGAGACGTCACTCGGCTTCCCCACTCGGGCGTTTCAATTTTTTTCTGACGAATTCGCGTCCGGCCGAAGAGGCCATACAAGCACTTGGGATCTCGAAGTCGCCGGTTCGAATCCGGCTCTCCCGACCATATCGGGAGATAGCTCAGCCTGGTTAGAGCGCGAGACTGAAAACAAGGCTTCTTCACTCGGGCGCATACTTCTTCCTCACGCAGCAGCGGAAAGGGTCGCGCGCCAGGCCGTGTTTCGAGGAGACTGCCCGCCCGGAGGCTCCCCCGTGAACACCCCGCGCAACCCGCCGCTGCTCCCTGAAGCCCAGCTGGGCCCCGCCGAGAAGTTGCTCGATCTGGTTCTGAGCTCCTCGGCACACCTGTGGCACAACCGCCCAGGACTCAATGTCCGCAACGTCTGGCAGCCCGCGCCCAGGAAGCGCGGCGTGGCGGTGCCCGCCAACGCGGTGCGCGTGCTGCCCGGCCTCTTCGTTCCGGCCGCCGTCAACCTGTACCGGCGCCTGCTGGAGATCTACCAGCTCAACCAGGACCTGATGGCGCACTTCGCGTCGTACGCGCTCACCCAGACCGAGTGGCGCGACCTGAAGGTGGCGTGCGCCGCGCTCATGCTGGTGCAGAGCCGCTCGGGGCAGCCCGTGCGAGAGGACGACGGCTCCGTCGCCTTCCATGATGATGACTTCCGCCTCATTGGCGAGGCGATGCTCCTGCACTACGAGAAGAAGTCCACGCGCATGCTCACCCCCAAGGGAGTGCTCCGCGTGGCCGAGCTGCTGGAGACGCCAGAGATCGCCGCGCTCAACCGCAAGGCTGGCTTCTCCGATCCGGGCTCGAAGAAGGCGCCGCTCGGGCGCTGGAAGCGCGCGGCCAGCAAGTGGCTGGCGATCCGCGAGAAGAACCCGGCCATGCTCGAAGGGCTGGTGAAGGCGGGCTTCAAGGAGACCATCAAGAAGATCGCCCGCAAGGCCGGCTACAAGCCGGAGTCGCAGGCGTTCTTCGAGATCCTGGGCTGGAAGCAGAAGCAGGCGGCGGGCGGACACCGCAAGGTGGGGCTCACCGGCCTGAAGCTGGAGAAGCGCGAGCGCTTCGATGGGCTCTCCGAGGCGGAGATCTGCGAGGCCATCGAGACGCAGAAGCTCACCTACAAGGAGGTGGTGGGCCGGCTGCCCAAGGACGTGGGGCTCACGCCCGCCATCATGGTGGCGCTGCTGCCGTCTCTGTCGGACCGCGACCTGCGGCTGCTGACGCCCACGCTGGAGGAGCTGGGGCTGATGGCCGAGCCCGAGATCCGCGCGCGCTGGGAGAAGGCGGTGGCCGAGGCCACGGATCAGCGGGCGCTGAACGTGGCGAAGAACGTCCGCAACAAGGAGCTACGCGAGAAGCTGGAGGAGGCGGCCGACAACGCGGCCCGCAAGGCGGTGGCCGAGGCGACGTCCGAGGCGGATGTGCGCGTCATGTTCCTCATCGACAAGTCCGGCTCCATGGAGGGCGCCATCGAGCAGTCCAAGGAGGCGCTCACGCGCATCCTCGCGGGCTTCCCGATGGACAAGCTGCACATCGCCAGCTTCGACACCGTGGGCACGGTGCTGCGCCCCAAGGCGCCGTCGCGCACCGCCGTGCAGCACATGCTCAAGGACATCAAGGCCAGCGGCGGCACCATGCACGCGGCCGGCGTGCGCGCCCTGCACAATGCCGGGGTGACCTTCCCGCCCGCGTCCCGGCTGATTGTCATCGTGGTGGGAGACGAGGCGGGCGAGGCCGGCGACCAGTTCGCTCGAGCCTTCCGCGAGTGCGGCTACAACGTGGCGGCGATGGCGATGCTCGTCTCGGTGTCGCACGCGCGCGGCAGCACCGTGAAGAGCGGCGCCCACCAGCTCAAGGTGCCCTTCAGTGAGGTCTCCGTGGACAGCTTCAATGATCCGTACCAGGTGCCGCGAGTGCTCAAGGCGCTCATGGACGCGCCGGTAGCGGCCGCGGGGGCCGCGCCGCAGTCCGGCTGGGTCGAGCGGGTGATGCGCACGCCCGTGCTCACGGTCACGCCCACGGGCACCGCGGCGAAGAGCGCCCGCGCGTAGGCAGGAGGCCAGCGTGGACTACCGGAAGTTCCTGGGCAAGGAGGAGGAGCGGGTGCTGCCATACCTCGGCGGTGCCTTCCTCTACGCCGCAGACCGGCGGCTGCGGCTCGCCACCGAGCCCGCCGCCCCAGGGTGGTACCGGTTCCGCATCAAGGGCCGTGAGGCTACCTCGCTCGGGCCCGCGGATCCCGAGGCCCTGGATACGTTGCCCGCCGTGCGCGGACACCTCGTGGGGGAGCGGCTCGTGCGTGAAGGCGCTACCGCTGAGCGGGTCCTCTTCCTCCCCGCCGAGGAGCCGCCGCAGCTCTCCCCCTGCAAGGCTCGGCGTTGGCACTCGGGAGAGCTGCTGTTCGAAATGATCGACTTCGAGAGCGAGGCCGAGGAGGCAGTGCGGCGTGCGCTCGAGGAGGGCACGCCGCTGGCCCAGATCAAGGGTGTGCCCGCAACGCTGCGTGCGGCCTTCGCCTACGCCCTTCTCGAGGCGGAGTCGCGCCGGATCGGCATCCCCGCGGCCCCCAGGGAGCTGCGCCCCCACCTGGCCCAGGTGGCCGAGCTCGGGCGCCCCGAGGCGGAGCGCGCCCTGCGAGCCCTCGCCGCGGAGCGCGTGCTGGCCGAGCGCGAGATGAGGGAGCTGCGCCAGCGCCAGGACCTGGTCTTCCGGGCGCAGCAGGCTGTGCAGGAGCGGGAGCAGTTCGTGGCGCAGCAGGGGCGCCAGCGCAGGGGAGGGGAGGCGGATGCGATGGCGCGCGCCGAGATGGCGCTGGAGGCCGCCGGGGCGCGGATGCGCAGCGCACGCGGGCTGGGCAATGGCAACCTGGAGGTCATCTTCACCTTCATGGATGAGCGCTTCATCTCCGTGGTGAACATGGCCACGCTCCAGGTGGTGGACTCCGGCATCTGCCTGGGCCACCCGCCGCGCGATGATCTCGTGACGCTCGAGAGCCTGCCCTCGGTCATCAAGGAGGCGATCGACACGGATCGCCTCGTCATCCTCCGGCATGCCTGAGGGGAGCCCCCATGCGACGCGAGGTGTGCTTCCTCATCGATGGCGAAGGACGGATCCTCTGGAGCGATGCCTCCACGAGCCCCGTGTCCCTCCCGGACTCGCGGGCGCGCTGGGAGGCCATCTGGAACCACCGCGCGCAGCTCGCGGAGATCTCCCACAGCCACCCCATCGGGCCGCTGGCCTTCTCCCATGAGGATGAGACCACCATGGAGGCGCTCATCGAGGCGCTCGGTACCCGGCCGCGCTTCTCGGTGGTGGCCCCGGACGGCATGCTCGTCAGGGACAAGCAGGGCCAGGAGTCACGCGCTACGGAGGAGCCGTGGTGGACCCACTTGCTCCGGCTTGCCTCGGGCATGACCGGCGGCAGCGGTTCTGCCACTCTCCCCGAGATGCCACCCGGGTAGGGCTCGGGAGCGAGGAGAGGACACATGCGCATCGTTTTCTGTGGGGTAGGCGCGCTGGGCTCCACCGCCGCCCTCTTCTGCCGGAACCTGGAGGCCACGCTCTGCTTCGTGGACTTCGATCGCGTCGAGTCCAAGAACGTGCTGGCCCAGGCCTACGTGAAGCAGTCCATCGGCCGGAACAAGGCCGAGGCGCTCAAGCTCCAGTTCCAGAATTTCCACGGCGTCAAGACCGAGGCCTTCGGAGTCCGGCTGGTGGCCGACAACGTCGAGGCCCTCTGCGGCTCGGCGGACCTGCTGGTGGACTGCTTCGACAACAAGGCCAGCCGCGAGCTGCTCTCAGGCTTCGCGCGCAAGGCCGGAAAGCCGCTGGTGCATGCCGCCGTCTCGGGCGACGGCACCTTCGGCATCGTGCGCTGGGACGAGCGCTTCGTCGCGGATGCCGAGGACCAGGCCGGTCAGGCAACCTGTGAGGGGGGCGAGCACCTGCCCCTCATCGGGGTGCTAGGGGCCACGCTGGCTCGCGCCATCCAGGACTTCCTCAAGTCCAGCGTCCGGCGCGATGCCATGGTGAGCCTCAACGCCGTGACGCCCACCGCGGGCTGAGGTTGCTCGCTCAGGGGAGCAGGAGGATCCGGCCCTCGAGCTGGCGCTCGATCTCCTCACGAGAGGTCGGCAGAGGACGCAGGTTTCCGCGCGACCAGTCGGAATAGCCATCATCCCAGTGCCTGGCTCCGATCCGATCGCTGTTGCCCGTGGCCAGGGCAATTCGCCCGGTGGGGGGCGAGGACAGCTCGACGACCATCCGGAAGGCAGCGCCTTCCGTGACAGGCAGTCCTCCCTCCGCGCGGGGCGCTTCGGAGTGGCCTGGCTCCTCCCGACGCTCCGTGGCGAACAACCCGCCGATCACCGGGATCTCCGCCAGCGGTGACTCGAAGGAGAGCGTGTGGAGCTTTCCCCAGCGCCAGCCCGCGGGATCCTCTCCCGCACGCTCCACCAGGGAGGCAAGGGCGCGGGCTGCGGCCCCCTCGACGTACCTCTCGAGGCCCTCGCGCTCCGGGGTGGCCGGGTCGTCGAACAAGGCAGAGGGGCGTCCGGCCCTCTCGGCCAGGAGCGCCGCGGACAGGGTGCCATTGAGGAAGTCACGCGGCTTCATCAGCCGCTCCAGCTCACGGCCCAGGTGAGCGTGGATGAGCTCCCGCTTCAACTCCTCCATCAGGAGCGTGAAAGGCAGCGCGCCTGTCGAGCCGGTGCTGTAGGTGCCATCGAAGCCGCGCACCGCCTCGCAGAACGCCTGGACCCGGGTGTCCGGCTGGCCTGGGAGCCGGGCCGGGCAGACCTTGCCGAGCAGCGGCGCCAGCTCGCGGCCTTCGAGGGAGACGACGTCCTGCTGGATTGCCGCCAGCTCCTCCGTGGCCGGTTTTCCAGAGGACAGCTGGGCCTCCAGCAGCTCGGTGATGCGGCGCGCGCGGTTGGGGAGCGCGGCGATCCCGCCGATCTGCTCCGCCGCGACCCCGCCCTCCTCCACCACGCGTTGGTTGGCGCTGACGATGTATCCCCGCTGCGGACGGGTGAGCCGCGGCTTCTGCTCGGCCGTCAGGAACCCGCTCCATCCGGCGCTCGACTGCTCACCGTCGCGCGGCAGGGAGATGAGCTCGGAGCTGGAGCGGATCGGCACCATGGCCGCGAGGCGGTAGGCAATGGCTCCGTCCGTGAACGCGAGGAGCACATTCTGGCCCGCGAGGGAGAACTTCTCGATGGCGGCCGTTGCCTCCTCCTCGGTGCGCGCCTGGGCCAGATCCCAGAAGCCAGACACCATGTGCTCGTTCCGCCCCCCCGCCTGGAAGCCCGCCCAGAGGATGGCCAGCTCGTCTCCGGGCTCTTTCTTCTCGTCATACCCCCCCGGGAGCACGGGCCCGAAGACGGTCGTGCGCCAGGACTCGCGCACCTGGCGGGCAGAGGAGGAGTCACCCAGCTTGAACACCTGCTCGAGCTGGCCATAGGGCGTGGGGACGCCGTCCAGCAGGTAATGGCCGGGCTTGCCGGGCGCCGGGTGGATGCGGACCAGGTCCTGCGTATCAGCGAAGGAGACGGTCAGGCCCCACGCCAGGTGGCGCGTGAAGCCAATCACCACCGCGGGCACTCCCGCCACCGTGGCACCCGCGGCGGTGAAGCCGGGGTGCTCCAGATGCGCCAGGTAGAACGCGGCAGGCGCGCTGTGCGCCAGGTGTGGATCGTTGCAGAGCACGGCATGCCCGGAGCGCGTCTTGTCTCCGGCCACAGCCCATGCGTTGGAGCCCGCAGGCCCGCGCGCCCTCACGGCGGCCAGGATGGCCTGGGCCCGGGGCGGCAGTGGGCGCTCGTACAGGCCCAGGGGCCCCTCATCTCCTCCAGGCAGAGCAGGGGGCGGCGTTTGCGGCACAGGGGCAGAGGAGGGGACTGGGGCTGCTCCCGGGACAACGGCCACTCCGCCCGAGGGGACCGGCGCGAGGAAGAGCGCTCTGCGCGGATCCGACGGCGGCAGCCGGGCCAGGATGCGGCTGCGGGCCCACTCCTCTGTCCGGTCCTGCGCGAGATCCCACGCCTGCAGGCGTGCGATGGCCAGCGAGTCCTGCGCGTGGAACTCTTCGAAGTGCACGCCCAGCAGCGCCATCTCCGCGGTCCGGCTGGCGTGCCTCGCCCCCGCGTTCACTCCCGCCGCGTAGTGCGTGAGCAGCACCTTGTCGCGCTCCGACAGCGCGTTGAACTGCGCCTCGAGCCCCACGCTCACCAGCCGCAGCTCCCGGTCGGCCTCGAGCAGCTCCTCACCGAACAGCTCCGTCAGCCGTCCCAGCGCCGCGTGCTTGAAGAGCTGAAGCTGGAAGAGCCTGTCCCTGGCGTGCATGAAGCCCAGCCCGTAAGCGAGATCCGCCTCTGACGCGCCGAAGATGTGGGGGATGCCCCGGTCATCCAGGAGGATCTCGACCGGCTGTTGCGGTCCCGCTCCGCCTCCGCTCAGCTGCAGCGGCGCGCCGTTCTCCGGCAAGGCGGGAGGATGGAAGAGCCGGAACAGGTGCGGTGCCAGCAGGGCAAGCAGCCCCAAGGCCGCGGCCAGTCCGCCGAGCACGTACCAGAGGAGGCGGCGCGTGCGCGGCCGGCCCGGCGCCCCGGGGGCGCTCATAGTTCCAGGCGGTGGGACCATTTGAGGAGCAGCACGTCAGTGGTGGGCCCATCGATCAGCCCCACCGGCCGGAGCGTCCTGCCGGGCGGTGTGTCCGGAGAGAGGGGGAGCTGATCCTGTGCGCGGGTGAAGACGAAGAACAGCGTCGAGCCGCTCTGGTACTCCCAGCGCAGCACCACGTTCAGGTTGAGGTTGGAGCTGTGGAAGCTGGGGTCGTCCAGATACTCCGTCTCCCGCAAGTCCTCGGGCCGGATGGCGTGGGTGCCGTCCGAGAACCCCTCGTAGAAGGGCCCATAGCGCCCGTATGAGGTGAAGAGCTGGGCATAGGCCTGGAGGGTGAGCCGGGGCGTCATGACCCAGCTCTGGCGCAGGGTGACGGAGAGGTAGCGGGTGTTGAGATCCCCGAAGATGTAGGTGCCCTCGGAGGGCGAGTCGATGAACAGGGGATTCTCCAGCAGCTCCTCGCTGCCTGCGCTGAGCTGGGTCTGCAGGCGCGGGTGCGGCCGCCAGGTGGCGGACAGTTCTCCGCCCACGGTGGTGAGCTGGCGCACGGGGCCAGCGGGGTGCGTCCGGGAGACGAAGAGATAGCCGCCCAGCGCCAGCGGCTTGCGAGCGTCGGTCTCTCCACTGCACTCCGTGTAGCTGAAGGCCGGCCAGCGGAAGGGAATGCCCGTGCCGGAGATCTCCCGCACATCTCCTCGGGAGAACACGTAGCCCAGGCTGCAGAACAGCTCGTGGCCTCCGGGCAGCAGGCCACCGCTCCCGAGGATGATCTCGTGATCGCGGGGAATGCCGCGGCCATCCGTCGTCCACCGTCCGATCGTGGTGAGCTGCGTGGAGAAATCGTCGAAGAACGCCAGGCCCGAGGGGCGGACGAAGCTCAGGTCGGCGGTCGCCACCTGCTGGTTCTGAGTCACCTGGAAGCCGGTGGGGTTCAGGTTGAGCCGGGGGGTGGAGTACTCGTACGCGAGAGAGAACCGCCAGGGCTCGCCCCCCAGCTTCCCTCCGCGGACATAACCGCCAAAGCCCAGGTCTCCTGGCCGCAGCAGCGTCCCATCCGCCAGCAGCCTCCCCGTGGAGGGTCCCCCCGCCTCTCGAGATGTGTCCACCTGCCCGAGGATCCCCCAGGCGCTGTCCTGCGTCCGGAAGTTCCAGTCGAGCGCGACCGCGTTCGAGCCAGCGACGCGGCACGCATCCTCCTCTCCTGGCGGCTGGATCCTCGAGGGGCAACGCGACTCCAAGGGCGTCTGCGCGGCGAGACTCAGTCCCACCGAGGCTCCTTGGCTCACCCTGCGCCGGAGCACGGCCGCCAGGAAGTTGGTGGTCACCGGGCGGACCCCGGGCAGCTCGCTGTTGAGCCCGAAGCGCAGCGGCCTCCGCACGTGGAACTGGAAGCGGCGGTCCGGGTTGTCCTCGTCGAACGGTTGCCCTGCCTCGAGGGCCGCGGCCTTGGCCGGGTCGGCCGCGCCGGCCACGAGCGCATCCAGCACGCCCAGCTCCCATCCGGGCGCTATCGCTCCGGTGAGCTTGCCGGCGGCGAGGATGGGATTGTCCAGGCCGATGCGGCGTGAATAGAACAGCATCTGGCTCGAGCGTCCGCCGCGCGCCCCCACTGGCAGGAAGAGATCCATTCCCTCGGTGAAGAAGGGGCGCTTCTCGGGGAAGAACTGCTCGAAGTTGGTCAGGTTGAGGATGCGCTCGTCCGCCTCCACCTGGCCGAAGTCCGGGTTGAGGGTGGCGGTCAGCGAGAGATCGCTCGTGAGCGACGCCTTGAGATCGAGCCCGAGGTTGGCGGACGGATCAGCCAGCCGGGGGAGCGGCCTGGAAGGATCCGAGTACTGGGGGCGGAGGATGCCGCGCGTGGCCAGATAGGTGGTGAGGGCCACCGAGCGCTGAGGCGTCAGCCCCCGCAGCCCCTCGAGCGCACCCAGGCGGGACACCAGGGCGTTCGCGCTCCGGGGGATGATGGAGGAGTCGATGAGCTCTCGCGTGCGCGCCAGCTCGCGGCGGATGTTCACGCCCCAGAGCTGCTCCGCGGCCAGGGAGAAGCGCAAGGCCGACAGGGGGATGCGCAGCTCCGCGGACCAGCCGCCGGGGTGCTCGCTCGCGCTCGCGTCCCACACCGCGTCCCAGTCGGTGGAGAACTCCGTCTCGTCACTGTACAGCCCGTCCTGGAGCACGCCGCCCGCATTCACCGTGAACGCATACGCCGTGCGCCGCTCCCGCATGGGATCGAGCATGACGGTGACCTTGTCCGAGACGGGAGGGTTGTCACGGCGTCCCAGCCGCCGGTTGATCAGCGCGGGCTGGGAGTCATGACAGACCACGCCGAAGTAGACGTAGGCGTCATCATAGAGAACCTTCAGCTCCGTGCGCTCGCTGGGGGGAGCACCCTCGGAGGGGAAGGTCTGCCGGAACGCGGTGAAGACAGGGGCCTGCTCCCAGGCGGGCTCATCCATCCGGCCGTCCACCCGCGGTGCCTCCGAGGTGCGTACCGCCACGACGCGCGGCCCTTCGTCCCGCGCGACCTCAGGGGCCGGAAGCTGAGCCGGCGCGCCCAGAGCCAGGAGTAGAGAGAGGAAGGGGAGTCGCTGCATCGCCGCGCTTTCATAACATGCCAGCCTGGGTGGGTCAGCCCAGGGACCCCATGGCCTCCAGGAGCAGGGGCAGCGCGAGCGTCCCCTTGTTCTCGCGGGTCAGCCTCAGGCCCGTGACATAAGCGCGGAGCGCGCGAGCCCTGGCTGGCTCGGAGGGGCTGGCCCGCTCCATGGCGAGTGGCTCCTCGCACGAGTCACTCATGAAGTAGCGCCCCAGATCGACGAGCGGGGCCTGTGCCGTCTCGAGCCACCGGCTCACGTCCGCGCAGTACGGCTCGGGATCGACGGCAAGCTCGGCCGTCCGGGCGTGGTGGAGGGCGAGGTGCCGCGCGGAGAGCAGCACCAACGGGTCCTGGGCCTCCTGTCGCCAGCGCTGCTCCCAGCCTGGCTCACGGACCTGCTCCACCAGCGACTCCATGAGCTTCCGGTACCGCGTCTTCTCCTGCACGAGTGGCTCGGGAGACCACTAGTCGGTGAAGGGCCGCACCTGGCGGCGCTCGGCGGGGACAGGCACGCTGAGGAGGGCGGTGGCGGCCAGAGAGGCCCGGAGGTTCACGTCCAGCTGCTCATCCTGGGAGGCCGCGCGCAGGCGCTCCTGGAACGCCGCGTGGGAGAGAGGCTCGGTGAAAGCATACAGAAAGCCCGCGTTGAACAGGTCATTCTGGAAGACCGAGGCGAAGCCAGCGTTCAGGATGGCCGAGTGCAGGTGAGGCAGGGGCGCATCCACGGGGATGGAGAGGCGGGTCGCCGCGTGCACCTCGACCATGTTCGTGTTGACGAACATGATGCCGCCTGGGGCGAGCCGGCGCTTCACCAGCGAGAAGAACTCCTGGCTCACGCAGTGCGCGGGGAGGTGATCTCCCGAGAAGAGATCCACGATGATGTAGTCGAACTTCTGCTGGGTGCTGCGCAGGTAGACACGGGCGTCCTCCACCGCCAGGGTGACGCCTTCGCCGGTGGGCATCTTGAAGTGCTCGCGCGCGATGCGCAGGGCCTCGGGGTCCAGCTCCACACCGGTGACGGACGCTCCGGGCGCCAGGGTCTTCAGCTGCAGGAGCGCATCTCCCCCGGCCACTCCGAGCACGAGGTAGCTGCGCGCGCCGAAGACGAGCCCGGGCCCGAGGTAGGCCAGCCCCATCTGGTCCTTGAGGGGCTTGTCCAGGAAGACCTCCGAGTGCGAGTACACGCGCGAGGGCTTGAAGATGCGGGACTCGTCACCCTCTTCATCCACGGCCCGGAGGACCTGGATGGTGCCGTAGGTGGACTCGGTCTCAGCGACCAGATTGTCGGCCTTGTGCTCCTCCGTGAGGAAGAAGGCGAGCGACGCGGCACCCAGGCCGAGCAGCGCCAGCCGCCCCCGGCTCATGGCGGAGAAGAGGAGCACGCCGCCCGCCACCAGCAGGAGCGTGGACACCGAGAAGAGGGCCAAGGTGGAGCGGATGCCCAGGTAGGGGATCAGGACGAAGGTCGCCAGCAGCGTGCCAGCGATGCTCCCGTACGTGGACATGGCCATCAGCTTGCCGGAGGTGAGCCCCACCGCCTCGCGCTGCCCCCCAGACTGGCTGGAGACGATGACCTTGATATGGATGAGCCGAACGTCGTCTGGAGCACGCGGAACGCGCACATCTCCAGCAACATCACGTGGAAGCCGCCCACGAAGCACAGCGTGAAGCAGAAGGACTGATGAGCGCGGGAGGGGGCTGCCGCGCTCATCGTTTCGGAGAGGCTCATTTCAGGAGACCAGGCGGGCCACGGCCGCGTGGGCGTGCGCGCCGAGGGTGGCTCGAGAGTGGAGCTGCGCGACGAGGCAGGCGGCGCTCCCGCCCGCCAGATGGAACTGATCCAGATTCACGGCCAGGGCACGATAGCCGAGCCGCATGAGGAGCGCCTGGGTCCAGGGGGCCTCCGCGCCCAGGATGATGACCTCGCCCACCTGAACCAGGTTGAGGGCGAAGGCGGCCGCCTCGGCGTACGGCACGGGGATGATTCGGGTGATGCCCTCCACGCCCTCCAGGCCGTGGCCCCGGCAAGCGAGCGCCTCCTGGCAGACCAGGGCCGTTCCGTCCTCCAGCACGGCCACGGCCAGATCGAGGTGGAAGAAGTATGGATCCTGGAGCCGCAGCGGCTTCACCGGAGCGCCGAGGAAGTCCTCCAGCGCGGGGAGGGCGTCCTCCGATGAGCGCTGCCCATAGCCCAGCAGCGCGCCAGCGCTCCCAGGCAGCATGATCACGTCACCTCCCTCGAAGTGGGCGTGGGGGGGGCTCAGGTGCTCGAACCCAAGCCCCTCGAGCATCCGTGCGCGCGCCTCCTGCTCACGTCCCCTCTCTCCAAAGCGCGGGGAGGCCATCAAGGCCTGGCGCCGGCCGTGGCGCTCGAGGAGCAGTGCGTTGTCCTTGGCGAAGACGGAGTCGTACGCGCCATGGACGAAGGGCACGTGGAGCACCTCCGCTCCCGCTTGCCGCAGCTGGTGGACGAGGGCGCGGTGCTGAGCGCAGGCTCGTCGCAGGTTCACCGCCGTGCCCGCTCGCATGTGCGGGTTGATGGACCAGTCCACCCGGTACGCGCAGTCACTGCCTCGCGCGTGGTCCTTGTCACAGAAGAGACCGCTCACCACCAGCGAGCGTGTGGGCGTCGTATCCACGCGGCTCATGGGGTTGTATCAACGCGGGGGGTTGGGTGGCTCGAAGCCCCAAGGTGAAAGGTCCTTCCAACCCCAGGGACCTTCCCAATAGCCAGGCGCCAACCCGCCGCGTTCTCGTATGCCGGTGGCCGGATGGAGTACTGCTTGGGGCTGGGCAAACACTTCGTGTCCTGGCGCTCCTGGGCACTCATGGGGCGGGCTCTCCGGGCGATGGCGACCAACATGGCCGGCCTTGGAACCAGAACAGATAATACAGTAAATATTGTTTAATGTGAACTGTCAGGAATATGAGAATAGTAAGAATATGTAGTTAAAGAGGAAATACATGGAGACCCTCGAGCCGCGTCTGATTGAAGCCCTCCAGCCGATCCGGCAGTACGTGATCGCCACGGCGGTGTACCACCTGTTCGACACAGGGCTGTTCGACGCCCTGAGCAGACCCGAGGCTGTGCCGCTGAGGGAGCTATGTGAGCGGCACCACTTCGACAGCGTGAAGCTGGAGGCGCTGCTCAAGTTCCTGCGCAACGAGGGGTACGTGGTGGAGCAGGAGTCGCGCTACGCGCTGAGCGCGAAGGGGCGCGCGCTGGCCGACTTCCGTGGCTGGTACACGATGATGATCGGCGGCTACGGCAACACCTTCCTGCAGCTGGGGAAGAAGCTGGACCGCGATGGCGGCTGGGCCACGCGTGATGGAGAGAAGGTGGGGGTGGGCAGCTGCGGCATCAGCCACTACGATGCCATCCCGCTCACCCGCCGGCTGATGGAGAAGGTGCCGCACGGGCGGCGCATGCTGGACCTGGGGTGCGGCAACGGCCTGTACCTCGTGGAGTTCTGCAAGGCGATGCCGCACATCGAGGCTTGGGGCGTGGAGCCGCACCCAGAGGGCTACAAGGCGGCGGTGGAGCTGGTGCGCCGCCACGAGCTGGAGCACCGCATCCAGTTGACGTGCAGCTCGGCGGTGGAGTTCCTGGCCTCGCCCTTCGAGTGGAATCCGGACTTCGTGGTGCTGGGCTTCGTGCTGCACGAGGTGCTGGCGCAGGAGGGCGAGGCGGCCGTCATCGAGCTGCTGGACCGGCTCACCCAGCGCTTCCCCGAGCTGAACCTGATCGTCATCGAGGTGGACTACCGCATCGATGATCCGAGGGCGATGCAGCACGGGCTCTCGCTGGCCTACTACAACTCCTACTACCTGCTGCACCCGTTCACGCGGCAGCGGCTGGAGACGGAGCCGTTCTGGGACCGGCTGTTCGAGCGCGGCCACCTGGAGATCGTCGCGAAGGACCGCGTCAGCGCGGACGTGGACTCGACGGGGCTGACCATCGGGTACCTGCTGCGGCGGAGGAAGTAATGAACCGCGTCACGCTCAAGGACAGTCCGTACACCTTCCTCCAGCAGCGGCTGGGCTACATGGAGCGCCACCCGGACCGGGCGTGGACGAGCATCTGCGAGAACGTTCCGCAGTGGCCCGCCGGGCGCCTACCCCCCCTGGCCGTGGCGGAGCCGCGCTACGTCACCGAGTACGCGCCCGCCAGCGGGTACTCGGAGCTGGTGGAGGCGATCGCCTCGCGGGAGCAGCGGATGTACGGCTTCCGCCCGCCTCAGGAGTCGGTGCTGGTGACGAACGGGGCGCTGCACGCGCTGTCGCTCATCTTCCGCGCGCACTACCGGCCGGGCGCCGCCGTGCTCTGCCAGGCGCCAGTGCTGGGCAGCATCACGGAGATCCTCCGGCACTGCGGCTACCGGATCATCTTCTTCCAGGTGACGCGGGGCCGGGTGGACGTGGAGCGGCTACGGACGGAGTGCACGGAGGATGTGCGCCTCATCTACTTCAACTCGCCGCACAACCCGAGCGGAGAGGTCTGCACGCGCGAGACGGTGGAGCAGCTGGTGGCGCTGGCGCAGGAGCGCCAGGCCGGGCTGGTCGCGGACATGATCTACGACAGCTACTGCTTTGGCGAGGAGCGGCCCATCAACCCGCTCATGATCAGCCAGGACTGGCAGCGGCTCTACGCGGTGAACTCGATGTCCAAGAACTACGGCGCGCCAGGGCTGCGGATCGGCTGGATCGTCTCGGATCCGCGGAACATCGCGCCGCTGGGCGGGGCGCTGGAGCGGGAGACGGTGGCGGTCTCCGGGATCTCGCAAGTCCAGGCGCGGCGGATGCTGGAGCACGGCAACGAGGCATTGCTCGAGGCGGTGCGGCAGGGCCGGCAGACCATCTCCGAGCGGCTCTCCTCCTTCATCACGGGAGTGGAGTGCGAGCCGCCCGCCGGAGGGGTGCAGTACTTTCTGCGGCTGCCGGTGGCGGACGTCGAGGCCTTTGGGGACTACATGCTCGTCGAGCATGGGCTGGTGCTGGTGACGACGAGCAACTACGACGGGCTGGGCGGCTCCTTCATGCGGCTGCCCATGGGCTACCCCGTGGCGACACTTCAGCGGGCCATGGAGTTGCTGTCTTTGGGACTGAGCGCGGCGCGCGAGCGCATGTAGAAAGCACCCATGGATCCCATCCAGGCTCGAGAATCCCTGGTGGAGCTCCTGGAGCGCCGAGCAGCGGCGCGGCCGGAGGCTCCGCTCTATACGTTCCTCCTCGAGGGTGAGGCGGAGGCCCGGGAGCTCACGTATGGCCAGCTCGCGACGCGCGCGCGCGCCGTGGCGGTCCGGCTGCATCAGGTAGCACAGCCGGGAGATCGAGCGCTGCTGCTGTGCGAGCCTGGGCTCGACTACATCGCGGCCTTCTTCGGGTGCCTTTATGCCCGGGTGATTGCGGTGCCCGCCTACCCGCCCAACCCGGCGCGGCTGGAGCGGACGTTGCCGCGGCTACAGGCCATCGCGGAGGACGCGCGCACGTCCGTGGTGCTCACCACCACGCCCATCCTGGAGATGAAGGAGGGGTTCGCGGGCCTGGCGGGGTCTGGCTCCATCCTGGAGCGGATGCGCTGGGTGGCGGTGGACGGTATCCCGGAGAGCGAGGCGGAGCGGTGGGCCGCTCCAGAGGTGGGGCAGGGGAGCGTGGCGTTCCTCCAGTACACCTCGGGCTCGACTTCCTCTCCCAAGGGCGTGGTGCTGACGCATGGCAACCTGCTCCACAACCTGGAGGTCACCTCCCGCGCGTTCGGGACGGGGCCCTCCTCGCGCGCCGTCATCTGGCTGCCGCCGTACCATGACATGGGGCTCATCGGCGGGCTGATGCAGCCGCTGTACGGGGGATTCCCCGTTACGCTCATGTCTCCGCTGGCGTTCCTGGAGCGGCCCCTGCGCTGGCTCGAGGCCATGTCGCGCACCCGGGCCACTGTCAGCGGCGGGCCGAACTTCGCCTACGAGCTGTGCGTCCGGAAGTCCACGCCCGAGGAGCGGGCCCGGCTGGATCTGCGCTCGTGGGAGGTGGCCTTCACCGGCGCGGAGCCGATCCGGCCGGAGACCCTGGATCGTTTCGTCGAGGCGTTCGCGCCGAGTGGCTTCCGGCGAGAGACCTTCTTCCCCTGCTATGGCCTGGCCGAGGGGACGCTGTTCATCACGGGAGGCCGCCGTGGCGAGCCGCCGTCTCTGCTGCGCCTGGACGCCGAGGCGCTCCAGCAGCACCAGGTCCGCTCCGCCACCAGCGGCTCATCGGCGGCGACCCTGGTGGGGTGCGGCTCCTCGCCGCGAGAGCAGCGCGTGCTCGTCGTGGATCCCGAGACGCGCGCCGTGTGCCCTCCCGAGCGGATCGGGGAGATCTGGGTCGCGGGCCCGAGTGTGGCTCAGGGTTACTGGCAGCGGCCCGAGGAGTCCCAGGCGACGTTCGCCGCGGCCCTGGCGAGCGGCGAGGGCCCCTTCCTGCGGACGGGAGATCTGGGCTTCCTGTCGGGCGAGGAGCTGGTCGTCACCGGGCGCCTGAAGGATCTGATCATCATCCGCGGGCGCAACCACTATCCGCAGGATCTGGAGCGCACGGTGGAGGGCTGCCACCCGGCCATCCGCGCGGGCTGCTGCGTGGCGTTCTCCGTGGAAGCGGGTGGGGAGGAGCGGGTGGTGGCCGCGGCGGAGGTGCGGCCCGGCAGCCAGCCCGAGCTCATCTACCCGGAGGTGCTTCGCGCCGTGTCCGAGGGGCACGAGCTGAAGCTCCATGACGTGGTGCTGCTCGCTCCCGGCGGCCTGCCCAAGACGTCCAGCGGCAAGGTGCAGCGCCGTGCCTGCAAGGCTGGCTACCTCGCAGGGACGCTGGAGGAAGTGGCACGCATGAGCGCGGGAGCGGAGGCGGAGGGAAGCGCTCCCGCCCCGGGCGCAGAGGCAGCGCGCCCCGCCCTGAGCGCGACGGAGGCCGAGCGCTGGCTGCTCACGCGCGTGCAGGCGGGTGGCCGGGTGACACACGGTGCCTCCGCGGCGGCTCCGCTGGCCAGCTTCGGGATAGACTCGTTGGGGATCGTCAACCTGGCGCACGAGGTGGAGCAGGAGCTGGGCGCGGCGCTCCCGCTCGCGCGCTACCTCCAGGCCTCCAGCCTCTCCGCTCTTGCCGCCGAGATCGTCTCCGCGCGCGCGGAGCAGGCCGTGCGTGGCGGCCACGAGGACGAGACGCGCCTCTCCGAGGGAGAGCGGGCGCTGTGGTTCCTCCAGCGGCTGTCGCCGGGGAGCACCGCCTATCACGTGAGCCGCGCGGTGCGGATCTCCGGAGCGCTGAAGGTGGAGTGGCTCGAGCGTGCCTTCGCGGAGGTCATCGCTCGGCACGAGGCGCTGCGCACCACCTTCCCGGCCGTGGATGGCGCGCCTCGCCGGCTCATCCACCCTCGCGGAGCCTTTCAGCTCGAGCAGGAGCAGGCTCTGGGGGTAGCCGAGGTGGAGCTGCGGCGCCGCGCGAGCGCCTGGGCCGCCGAGCCGTTCGACCTGGAGGGCGGTCCGTTGCTCCGGGCCAGGTTGTTCACCCTGGAGAGTGGCCAGTCCCTGCTCGTCGTCAACGTGCACCACATGGTCTGCGACTTCTGGTCGCTGGGGCTCGTCTTCGAGGAGGTCCGCACTGTCTATACGGTGCTCTCCGAGGGCCGCGAGCCCCGCTTGCCCGCCGTCACGCACCGATACGTGGACCACATCGCGTGGCAGCGGCGGTGGCTGGGATCCAGCGAAGGGGACAAGAGCCTCGCGCACTGGCGGCAGGTGCTCTCGGGCGAGCTGCCGGTACTGGACCTGCCCACGGACTTCCCCCGCCCCGAGCAGCCCGCCTTCATGGGTGACGCGCGCTCGCTGCTGCTGTCACCCCGCGTGGCCAAGGGCATCCGGACCCTGGCGGAGGCCACCGGCACCAGCCTCTATACGGCGCTGCTGGCCTGCTTCCAGGTGCTGCTCCACCGCTACAGCGGCCAGGATGACGTCGTGGTGGGCTCGCCCTTCGCGGGACGCGGGCGCCAGTGGAGCTCGCGCGTGGTGGGGTACTTCGTCAACCCCATCCCCTTGCGAGCCCGCTTCTCCGAGGAGCTGACGTTCCTCGAGCTGCTTCGGGAGATGAAGCAGACGGTGGCGGCGGCGCTGGCCGAGGGGGACTACCCCTTCGCGTTGCTGCCCTCGAAGCTGGAGGTGCCGCGCACGGGGGGCCGCTCGCCCATCTTCCAGGTCATGTTCGACCTTCAGCGGGCGCCACAGCGTGAGGAGGAGGGGCTCACGGCGCTGGCGCACGGGACAGGGCAGGGGAGCCCGATCAGCTTCGGCCCTCTCAAGCTCGCGCCGTTCGCGATGGAGCAGCGCTCGGCTCAGTTCGATCTGACCCTGGCTGCCACCGAGCTGCCGGAGGGCCTCTCGCTCGTGATGGAGTACGACACCGCGCTGTTCAAGCCGGAGTCGGTGGATCGCCTGCTTCAGAGCTTCGCCACGCTCGTGGAGACTGCGGCCCGTGCTCCAGGCGAGCGCGTGGCGGCCCTGCCGCTGCTGCGGGCCGAGCAGAGGGAGCGCCTGTTGCGCGCGAGCCACGGGGCCCAGGTGGAGGTTCCGGAGGAATCCCTGGAGCAGCGCATCGCGGCGTGGGCCGGGAAGAGGCCCGAGGCTCCGGCGGTGATCTCTGGCGGCCAGGTGATCGGCCACCGTGAGCTTCGCGCACGGGTCGAGCTGCTGGCCGCGAAGTTGTTGGCTCAGGGGGTGGATGTCGATGAGCGGGTGGGGATTCTCTTGCCACGCTCCGCGGAGTTCGTCTCCTCCGCGCTCGCCACGCTGGAGGCAGGGGGCGCCTACGTCGCGCTGGACCCAAGTCACCCCGCGGAGCGGTTGTGGCACATCGTGCGGAGCGCTGGCGTCCGCGTGATCGTCACCTCTCCCTCATTCGCGGGAGCAATGGGGCCGGTCGATGGCGTCTCCACACGGGTGGAGGAGCTGCTCGTCGTCCGCATGGGAGAGGCACGCAGCCCCGCTGGCTCCCGCACCGCGGCCCCCGAGCACCTGGCCTATGTGAGCTATACCTCTGGCTCGACCGGTGAGCCCAAGGGCGTCATGATCTCCCGGGGCGCGTTGCACCATCACGCGGAGGCCATCTCCCGGGCGTATGCGCTGAGCCCCGAGGACCGGGTGCTGCACTTCGCCGCGGTGACCTTCGACGTCGCGGTGGAGGAGCTCTTCCCCACATTGCTGAGCGGAGCTTCGATCGCCGTGCGTCCGGACGACGTGGGGGATGTCCGCGCCTTCCTCGGGTTCGTGCGGACGCAAGGCGTGACGGTGCTCAACCTCCCAGCCTCATACTGGCATGAGCTGGTCACCGTGCTCGTGGAGGAGCGCCTCGCTTTCCCGGAGTCCGTCCGGCTCGTGGTGGTGGGCAGCGAGGCGGTGCGCGCGGACCGCGTGCGGGCGTGGGACTCCCTGGGGCTGAAGGGCGTCCGGCTCCTCAATGGCTATGGCCCCACCGAGGCGACCGTCACCGCCACCACCCATGAGCATCGCTCTCCGCTCTCCGGGGAGGGGTTCCCGATCGGCAGGCCGCTCGGCAATGTCCAGGCGCTGGTGCTCGATCAGGAGCTGAACCCCGTCCCGCCTGGAGTGATCGGCGAGCTCTACCTCGCGGGGCAGGGCCTGGCTCGTGGTTATCTCGGCCGGCCCGAGCTCACGGCCGAGCTGTTCCTGCCCAACCCGCACGCGCGGGATGAGGGCGGGCGGATGTATCGCACGGGAGATCTGGCGCGCGTGCGGCCGGATGGTCTCCTGGAGTTCGCCGGCCGCGCAGACCAGCAGCTCAAGGTGCGAGGCTTCCGCATCGAGCCCGCAGAGGTGGAGTCCGTGCTCGCTGCCGAGCCCTCCATCCGTGAGTGCGTCGTGGTGGCCCGTCAGGAGGGGGGGGCGGCCCGGCTCGTGGCTTACCTCGTCCCAGCCTCTCCCGAGACATTCTCGCTCGCGCCAGTCCAGGAGGCGCTCGCGCGCCGGCTCCCTGCGTACCTCATCCCCACCGCCTTCTCGGTGCTCCCCACGCTGCCGAGGCTCCCGAGCGGCAAGGTCGATCGCCGGGCCCTGCCCGCCCCCGAGGTGACGCGGACGGAGCGCAGGACCGTCACGCCTCCCCGGACGCCCATCGAGAAGTCGCTCGTCGAGGTGTGGAAGTCCGTCCTGAGGGTGCAGGAGGTCGGGATCGACGACAACTTCTTCGATCTCGGCGGCGAGTCGATCCTCGCCATTCAGATGATCAGCCGGGCCCGGCAGGCGGGGCTGGGGCTCACCACCGCGCAGATCTTCCAGCACCAGACCATCGCCAGGCTGGCCACGGTGGTGGTCCCGCTGGCCGCCGCATCCACGGAGCCGCGCCCCGAGGGTGAGGTCCCGCTCCTCCCCATCCAGCAGGACTTCTTCGCCCTCGAGATGCAGGAGCCTCACCACTGGAACCAGGAGGTGCTCCTGAGGCTCGCCCCGGCCGTCGCGCCCCGGCTGATGCGCCGCGCGCTCGAGGCCGTTGTCTCCGCGCACGACGCGTTTCGTCTCCGGTTCGAGCGGGGCGAGAGCGCGTGGCGCCAGTTCTACGAGCCCGCACCCGCACGGACCCTCGCGTGGATCGACTCCGAGGAGGCGCGTATCTCGGAGAAGACGGCGCAGGCCGTGAGGGCGTCGCTGGAGCTGGGACGAGGGCCGCTGTGCGGCGCGGCGCTCGGGGGTGGCGAGCTGTTCATTGCCATCCACCATCTGGTCGTGGACGCGGTCTCCTGGCGCATCCTCCTGGAGGACCTCACGCTCGCGTATCGACAGCTCCAGGAGGGCAGGCCTGTGGAGCTGCCACCGGCGGGCACCTCATACCAGCGGTGGAGCCGCGCGCTGGAGACACATGCGCGGAGCGAGGCCCTTCGGGCCCAGGCCGCGTACTGGGATGCCCAGTGTACGGATGTGGGAACTGAGCTTCCCCGGGACATGCCAGGAGCCAGTGTCGAGTCCTCCGCCGAGGAGCTGAGCGTCAGCGCCAGCTCCGCGCTCACCCACCAACTGGTGCACGAGCTGGCCGTCCGCCACCGGCTCTCCGTCCAGGAGGTGCTCCTGGCAGCGCTCACGCGGGTGCTGAGACGGTGGAGCGGGCACCCTGCGGTGCTGATTGACGTGGAGGGGCACGGGCGCGAGCCGCTGGAGCCCTCGCTCGATCTCTCGCGCACGGTGGGGTGGTTCACCTCCGTGTTTCCCTTCCGGCTCGATGGGCCCGTGGAGGAGCCGCTGGCGCTGCTGGCGCACGTCAAGGCGGGGATGCGGGCGGTGCCGGAGCGGGGGCTGGGCCATGGCTTGTTGCCCGCTCCGCGGGGCAGTGGAGCACAGCTCCTCTTCAACTACCTGGGCCAGCTCGAGCTCGACGCGCGTGGTTCGGAGCTGTTCACTCCCGTGGAGGCGGCGCTGGGCTCACCTCGCAGCCCGGCCGCGGCCCGCTCGCACCTGCTCACCCTGGACTGTGCGGTGCAGGGAGGCCGGCTCCATTTCACCTGGGGCTTCTCAGCCGAGGTCCATCGCCGGGAGGTGATCGCGCGGCTCGCGGAGCACCTGCTCGGGGCCCTCGAGCACCTGGCCGAGGCGGCGCTCTCGGCTCGCACCCGTTTGCTCAGCTCCGCGGACTTCCCCCTGGCCGGGCTGCCGGCCACGGCCTTCCAGGCGCTTGCCGCGAGCTGTGAGGATCTGGAGGACGTGTACCCGCTCTCTCCCGTGCAGGAGAGCATGCTCTTCCACCACCTCTACTCTCCCGAGTCGGGCGTCACCGTGGAGCAATCCGTGTTCCGCGTGCTCGGTGCGCTGGACGTGGAGGCATTCGAGAGGGCGTGGCAGGCCATCTTCGAGCGGCACCCGAGCCTCCGCGCCACCGTGCACTGGCAGGGCCTGCCCCACCCGGTCCAGGCCGTCCATGGAGGCTTGAAGCTGCCCATCTCGCGGCTGGACTGGCGCGACAGATCCCCAGAGCAGGCGCAGGCGGAGCTCCAGGCGCTGCTGGCGGAGGATCGCAAGCGCGGCTACGAGCTCAGCCGTCCACCGCTGATGCGGTTGTTCCTCATCCGCCGGGCGGACACCGAGTGGGAGGTGGTGTGGAGCCACCATCACCTAGTGATCGACGGCTACTCGCTGCCTGTGGTTGTCCGCGAGCTGGACGCTCTCTACGCCAGCTTCGTGTCCGGCCACCCGGCGCGGCTGGAGGCGCCTCGCCCATACCGGGACTACATCGCGTGGCAGAAGCAGCAGGATCTGCAGGCCGCGGAGGCGTTCTGGCGCGAGCAGCTTCAGGGCTTCACGACGCCCGTGCGGCTGATGCAGGCAGGCACGCATCAGAACGTCGGCACGGGGGCGGTGGGCAGGGCCGAGGCGCTGGCGGATGCAGGGCTCCAAGCCCGGCTGCGCGAGGTGGCCCGCCAGCACCGTGTCACGCTGAGCACGCTGGTGCAGAGCGCATGGGCCCTGCTGCTGTCCCGGTACTCGGGCCAGAAGGACATCGTCTTCGGGAGCACCACCTCGGGCCGTCCTTCCGCCGTGGAGCATGTCGAGACCGTCGTCGGTTGCTTCATGAATACCCTGCCGCGGCGGGTACAGCTCTCCGCCGGGCAGCCTGTCTCCGAGCTTCTGCGGGAGTTCCAGCGGCAGCAGGAGGCAGTCAGGCAGTTCGAGTTCACGCCGCTCGCCATGGTCCGCACCTGGAGCGAGGTGCCTCGAGTGAGCGCGCTCTACGATCTCTACGAGACGGTGGTCGTGTTCGAGGACTACCCGCTCGAGGAGCTGCTGGAGCGCGGGCTGGGGGGGCTGAAGCTGCGCAAGTCTGACTTCGAGGCTCAGCTGGACTACCCGCTGGTCCTCTACGTCTTCCCACAGCCGCAGCTCCGATTCCTCCTGGTGGCGGATCTCACCGCGGTGAACCAGGCCTGGGCAGAGCTGATGCTCCGGAGGCTCGTGGAGCTGCTGGAGGCCATGGCCGAGCAACCCTCGACTGCGCTGGCGGAGCTGAAGCTGGTACGAGGCGAGTCGCGCGCTCAGCTCGACGCGTGGAACCGCACCTCGAGGCCCCTGCCAGAGGAGCCGGTGTTCGCGCGCGTGGACGCCCATGCCGCCAGGGCACCGGATGCTCCAGCCGTCATCTTCGAGGATCAGGTCCTCACCTACGCCCAGCTCAAGGACCGGTCGGATCGCCTCGCCGCGCTCCTCCGATCCCACGGCATCGGCCCTGAGATGACCGTCGCGCTGTTCTTCGATCGCTCGCTCGAGTCGATGATCGGCACCTTCGGTGTGCTCAAGGCGGGCGCGGCCTATGTCCCCATCGACCCGGCCTATCCGGCCGATCGCATCGCCTACATGATCGGTGACGCGCGGTCTCCGCTCATCCTCACCCAGCGCAAGCTGGCGGAGCGGCTCCCCGAGCATGCGGGGACGACGCTGTGCCTGGACGAGCCCGGCCTGCTGGACGGCGTCACGCCGGTGCAGCCTGTGGCCATCGATCCGGACTGGCCCGCCTATGTCATCTACACCTCGGGCTCCACGGGCCGGCCCAAGGGCGTGCAGGTCACCCATCGGAACATCATCAACTCGACCTTCTGCCGCTACCACGCGCTGCCGAGCGTCCCCGAGTCCTATCTGCTGCTGGCCCCTTTCTCGTTCGACGCGGCGGGCTGCGGCATCTACTGGACACTCCAGAGTGGTGGCGCGCTGGTCCTCCCCCCGGAGGCGCTGCGGGAGAACGCGCTGGAGATCCCCCGGCTCATCGAGCATCACCGGATCAGCCACCTGAGCTTCACTCCCTCCCTCTACAGCGCGGTGCTGGATGTCGCGGCCCCAGGCCAGCTCGCGACGCTCAGGCTGGTCATCGTCGCGGGTGAGACGCTGCCTCCCGCCCTGGTGGAGCGCCACCACCGCGTGGTGCCCCAGGCAGTCCTCTTCAATGAGTACGGCCCGACCGAGTGCACCATCTGGTCCACCGTCCATGACTGCGTGCCCGAGCCCGGCCTGCGCAATGTCCCCATTGGCAGGGCCCTCACCAACATGCAGGTGCTCATCCTGGATGAGCGGCTGAACCGGGTGCCGCCCGGGTTCATCGGTGAGATCTACATACGTGGTGAGAACATGGCGCGCGGCTACCACCGCCGGCCCGAGCTGACCGCCGAGCGCTTCCTGCCGGATCCGCACGCGGAGCGGCCAGGAGGGCGCATGTACCGGACCGGAGATCTGGGCCGGTATCGCCCAGACGGGGCCATCGAGTTCCTGGGCCGCGTGGACCAGCAGGTGAAGATCCGCGGCTTCCGCATCGAGCCCGCGGAGGTGGAGGTGGCGCTCGAGGCTCACCCGGACATCCGGGACAGGGCCGTCGTCGCGCGCGTGGAGGGGGGAGAGGCGCGGCTCGTGGCGTACCTGGTGGTGCGCGCCGGCGCCGAGCAGCCCTCGGTGGGGGAGCTGCGGCGCTTCCTCGGGCGCACGTTGCCGGAGTACCTCGTTCCCTCCGCCTTCGTCTTCCTGGAGGCGCTGCCGCTGTCGCCCAACGGCAAGGTGGATCGCAGCAAGCTCCCGGCGCCCGCGCTGGAGCGCCAGTCCTTGGAGCGGCCGCTGGTCGCGCCGCGCAACGCCACGGAGCAGGCGGTGGCGCGCATCTGGGCTGAGGTGCTGGACGTGGCCCAGGTGGGCGTGGAGGACAGCTTCTTCGACATCGGTGGCCACTCGCTCAAGGCAACGCAGGTGGTGTCTCGGCTCCGGGAGGCGCTGCAGGTGGAGCTGCCGCTGCGCGCGCTCTTCGAGGCTCCCACCATCGCGGGCCTGAGCGAGCGCATCCAGGCTCTCCAGCAGCAGGCCGCCGCGGGCCCCGAGGCGATCTCCCCGAGGCCAAGGAGTGGGGAGCTGCCACTCTCCTTCGCGCAGCAGCGGCTCTGGTTCCTCGATCAGCTTGAGCCGGGCAGCGCCGCCTACAACATCCCCCTGGCGCTGCGGCTCATGGGGCGCATCGATGTGCCGGCACTGCAGCGGGCATTCGATGAGGTCGTCCGGCGCCACGAGGCCATCCGCACCACGTTCCCCTCCGTGGAGGGGCTGCCCCTGCAGCGCATCGCGCCCCCGTTCTCCCTGGAGCTGGGCCGGATGGACCTGCGCGCCGTGGCCGTGGCCGCGCGAGAAGCGGAGCTGGCACGCGTGCTGGCCGAGGAGGCAGGGCGCCCGTTCTCCCTGGCGGAGGGGCCGCTGCTGCGCGCGTGCCTGGTGGCCCTGGCCGAGGAGGAGCACGTCCTGCTCCTGACCATGCACCACATCATCTCCGACGGCTGGTCCATGGGAGTCCTGGTTCGCGAGATGACCGAGGCGTATGCGGCCCTGAGCAGCGGCCAGACGCCGTCCTTGCCGCCGCTGCCCATCCAATACGCGGACTATGCAGCGTGGCAGCGCGAGCACCTGAGGGGTGAGGTGCTGGAGCGGCAGCTCGCCTACTGGCGCGAGAGGTTGTCGGGAGAGCTGCCGGTGCTGCAGCTCCCCACCACCAGGCCACGTCCGGCCTTCGCCAGCGCGCGCGGCGCCACCGAGCGGCTGGAGCTGAGCGAGGAGCAGACACGCGCCGTCCACGAGCTGGCACGGGCCGAGGGCGTCACGCCGTTCATGGTCCTGCACGCGGCCTTCAGCGCGCTGCTCCACCGCTACTCGGGCCAGGCGGACATCGTCGTAGGCACCCCCATCGCCAACCGCCACCGGGCGGAGGTGGAGCCGCTGGTGGGCTTCTTCGTCAACACGCTGGCGCTGCGTACGGATCTCTCTGGAGACCCGTGCTTCGGTGCGCTGCTGGCCCGCGCGCGCGAGGCCACCCTGGGCGCCTACGCCCACCAGGACATCCCCTTCGAGGCGTTGGTGGAGGCGCTCCAGCCGGCCCGCGAGCTGGGCCGTACCCCCTTCTTTCAGGTGATGCTGGTGGTGCAGAACGCCCCCATGCCCGCGCTCTCGGTGTCCGGGCTCACGCTCTCTCCGCTCACCACGGACAGCGCCACCGCGAAGTTCGACCTCACCCTCTTCCTCGAGGAGGAGGAGGGGCGGATGCTGGCGGCCTGGGAATACCGCACCGACCTGTTCGACGCCGCGGCTGTTCAGCGGATGCACGCGCACTTCACGGCGCTGCTCGGGGGATGCGTGTCCCGTCCCCAGGAGCGTCTCTCCCGGCTTCCGCTGCTGCCCGCCGAGGAGCGGCGGCTCCTGCTCTCCCAGTTCAGCCAGGGGCCACTCGGGCATCACCCGCAACCCCTGGCCCATGAGCTCTTCGAGGCCCAGGTTGCACGCACCCCGGAGGCGGTCGCCGTGGAGTGTGGCACCGAGCGGCTGACGTACCGGGAGCTGGATCGCCGCGCCAACCGGTTGGCGCGGGTGCTGCGCGCACGAGGCGTCGGGCCGGATGTGTGCGTGGGTCTCTGCCTGGAGCGCTCGAACGAGCTGGTCATCGCCATCCTCGCTGTGCTCAAGGCAGGCGGCGCCTACCTGCCGCTCGATCCGAGCTACCCGCGGGAGCGGCTCGCCTTCATGGTCGAGCAAGCCGGAGTGCCCGTGCTGCTCACCTCGGCGCGCCTGCGCGAGCTGCTGCCCCCACACTCCGCAGAGGTGCTCTTCGTCGAGGCGGACACGCCCGTCTCGGCCCAGGACGATGCTCTACCCGGCAGTGGTGTCTCTCCGCGCAACCTGGCCTACGTCCTCTACACCTCGGGCTCGACCGGCACCCCGAAGGGAGTGATGGTGTCGCATCAGGGGCTGGCCAATTACCTCGCCTGGTGCGCCGAGGCCTACGGGCCCGGGAGCGGCGAGGGAGCGCCCGTCCATTCGCCCATCGGGTTCGATCTCACCGTCACCAGCCTCTTCGCGCCGCTGCTGGCGGGCCGCAAGGCGGTGCTCGTCCCGGATGGTACGGAGGTCGAGGGCCTGGTCCGCGCGCTGAGGGAGGGCGGCACCTTCAGCCTGGTGAAGCTGACGCCCGCCCACCTGGAGCTGCTGCGGCACCAGCTCGCGCCTGAGGAGGCCAGGCGGGTCCGTGCCCTCGTCATCGGCGGAGAGGCCCTGGTGGCCGAGAGCCTGCGCTTCTGGCGGGAGCACGTCCCCGGCACCCGGCTCATCAACGAGTACGGGCCAACGGAGACAGTCGTGGGCTGCTGCACCTTCGAGGTTCCCGCTGGCCCGCTGGACACCAGCGCGGTCCCCATTGGTAAGCCCATCCTCAACACGCGTCTGTACGTGCTGGACACGCGGCTGGAGCCGGTCCCCGTGGGGGTCGTGGGAGAGCTGTACATCGGTGGCGCGGGCGTCGCGCGCGGCTACCTGGGACGGCCAGAGCTCACCGCCGAGCGCTTCGTGCCGGATCCGTTCAGTGCCACCCCCGGGGCGCGCATGTACCGGAGCGGGGATCTGGCCCGCTACCTGCCGGATGGGAACCTGGACTTCCTGGGCCGCGCGGACCAGCAGGTGAAGATTCGCGGCTTCCGCATCGAGCTGGAGGAGATCCAGTCCACGCTCGAGAGGCACCCCGCTGTCACCGGCGCCGCCGTGGTGGCACGCGAAGATCTGCCCGGCGGGCGGCAGCTCGTGGCGTACGTCACGCTCGCGCCGGAGAAGCGCCAGGGGACCGAGGAGCTCAAGGGCTTTCTCGCCGGCAAGCTGCCGGCCTACATGGTCCCGGCCTGGTTCGTGGTGCTGGAGGCGCTGCCGCTCACGGTCAATGGCAAGGTGGATCGCTCGGCCTTGCCTGCCCCGGTGAGAGGGGTGGGGAAGGCTGCCCCGGTTCCGCCACGCACGCCCACGGAGGAGGCGCTCGCGGAGATGTTCACCGCGGTGCTGGGGCTGCCCTCGGTGGGAGTGCACGACAGCTTCTTCGAGCTGGGTGGGCACTCGCTGCTGGCCACGCAGCTCATGGCGCGCGTGCGTGCGCGGTTCGAGGTGCCTCTCCAGATCCGTGACGTCTTCCAGACCCCGACCATCGCGCACCTGGGCCAGCTCATCGACGAGACGCTCGCGAAGCAGGAGGCGGCGCTCCAGGCCCAGCTGGAGGAGGAGATTGCCCAGCTCTCGGAGGAGGAGGTGGAGCGGCGGCTGCGGGAGCTGGAGGCGGAGGAGCAGGGCGGAACGGGTTGACCCTTTCGAAGGTGAATTCCATGGAAGCACTTCCAGCATTTTTCGATCCCACCCCTGTCGCCGAGCGGCGTGACTGTCCCTTCCAGGAGGGGGTCACCGAGGATCTGTCCGAGTTCCGGGTAGAGCTCTCGAAGCAGAAGGCGCTCGCGGAGCTGAAGCGGCTCGAGGCCCGCTCCATGGCCCAGACGGCGCAGGCCATCTTCGTGGACTGGGCGCTCGTGTTCGCGGCCTGGGCGGCGTGCGTGTACGTGTCAGCCTGGCTGGCGCCGCTCGCGGTGCTGCTCATCGGCAACCGGCAGCGCTCGCTGGGCAACATCCTCCATGATGGAGGGCACTGGAGCCTGGCCGACGAGAGCGGGAAGAACGACTTCTGGATGAAGCTGTTCCTCGCGCCGCCGCTCTTCAACAGCACGAACCTGTACCGGGACAGCCACCGCGAGCATCACCGGCACCTCGGCTCCCCCCAGTACGATCCGGACCTCATCCACCAGGAGGCGTACCACCAGATGTCCTGGCCGCGGATCCTCGCGGTCAACGTGCTGAGCTGGCCGACGTGGAAGAGCTCCGTGCTGGGTCACCTGCCGCGCATCTCCTGGAAGGAGCGGGCGGGGATCGCCGCGTGGTGGCTGGTGGTGCTCGGCTTGCTCGCCGTGGCGGCGGGGCTGTGGGCCGCGGCGTGGTTCGCCGGGCTGTGGCTGGTCTCCCGGGCCACCTCCTTCCACGTCATCACCACGTTCCGCGAGATCACCGATCACGCGGGCCTGAAGCCCGGCACACTGAAGGGCTTCACCCGGAACGCGCCCACCGCTGGCTTCTGGAAGCTCTTCTTCCACCCGCGGAACAATGGCTACCACCTGATGCACCACCTCGACCCGCGCATGCCGTTCCACGCGCTGCCCCGCGCGCATGCGCTCTGCATGGGCCTGCCCTGGTACGCGGCGGGCCACCACTGCGACGGGTACTTCTTCGGGCAGCACACCGTCGTGGGATGCTGGAGAGGGAAGTGCCCGGCCCTCTCCCAGCACCTGTCGCCAGTCGTCAACTCCGAGCCCACGCACCCCCGCTCCCAGGCGAGCTGAACCCCTCTGCAAGAGTCCAGGAGTCTCCTCTCATGACGAACCCAACCCTCCGCCAGTTCCAGCCCGACGAGCTGTACAACGGCTTCATCGGCGCCAACGTTGCCTTCGCGTTCCACCAGATCGGCCTGTTCTCCATCCTCACGCCTGGGCGGAGCGCCTCAGCGAAGGAGCTCGCCGAAAAGACGGGCACGGACGAGCGCCGGCTCAAGGCGCTGCTCCATGCGGGGGTGGCGCTCGGCAACCTCGTGCAGGACGGGCAGGGCAACTACGGCGTCACCCCCGCTGGCGAGGAGCTGCGCCGCTGGCTCGGTTACTTCACCTGGAGCGTTGGCGGGTACGGCAAGCTGCTGCGGCAGCTCGGGCCGCTGGCGAAGAACGAGCTCTCGTGGGACGGCATGCGGGACAGCGGCATGGTGGCCATTGGCACCGACTACAACAGCCGCATGTTGATGCAGGAGCCCTTCTGGGACGTGCTCGACAAGCTCCAGTTCTCCGTCATCGCGGACCTGGGGTGCGGGAACGCCGGCCGCCTGGTGCAGTGCTGCCAGCGCTACCCGCGCGTGAAGGGCGTGGGAATCGACATCAGCCGGAGCGCCATCTCCCTGGCGGAGGAGCTGGTCCGCAAGGAGGGGGTCGCGGACCGGATGACGCTGGTCTGCGGGGATGTGCTGGAGGCCATCGGCTCCGAGCAGCACCGGGACGCGCTCTCCCAGGTGGAGATCGTCACCAGCTTCATGATGCTGCATGACCTGCTCAACGTGCCCGGCCTCAAGGACAGCGTCTTCGATCGGCTCCGGCGGGCCTTCCCTCACGCGAAGTACTTCCTCATCGCGGACACCCCGCAGATGCCGCCGCTGGAGGAGCTGTCGAAGGTGCCCATCTTCAACCTGGGCTACGATCTGCTCCACGAGTTCATGTCCGTGCGTCTGCCGACCCGCGCTGAGTATGAGGAGGCCTACGCGAAGGCAGGCCTGACGGTGGAGCGCTGCCTCGACTTCGGCAGCCCCTTCACCTACCTGTGGCTGCTGCGCACCTGATCCAGGAAGACTCCACCATGGCCGAGAGCACCGGACCCCTGCGCCCCAGCGATTCCTTCGCCGCATACCTCGAGCACTTCGTCCCAGGCTCCTACCTGGAGGCCCGCGCGTACAACGTGGCGCTGCCCTCCGTGCCCGTGCGGCTGGACCGGAACGAGAGCCCCGTGGACTGGCCCGCTCACTTGAAGGCGCGGGTCCTCGAGCAGGTGGCCGCTTCGCCGTGGAACCGGTACTCGGATCCCTATGCCAGCGAGGAGACAGCGCTCGTGGCCAACAGTCACGGGCTGGTGCCGGAGGCGGTGCTGCTCGGGCCCGGCTCGAACGCCCTGCTGGCCCTGGCCCTGGATGCCTTCACCCGCCGGGGGAACACGGTGGTGTCGGCGTGGCCTTCATTCGACTGGTACCCCGGCTGTTGCAACTACATGGGGGTGCGCCAGGAGACGTGGCCGTTGAGCGAGGCGCTTGAGTACGAGCCGGCCCTGCTCCCGGCGCTGCGGCCAGGGACGGTGGTCGTCTTCGCCTCGCCCAACAATCCCGTGGGCAACCTGCTGCGGCGCCCGGTGCTGGCGGAGCTGCTGGCCCGGCACCCGGGCACGCTCTTCCTCGCGGACGAGGCCTATGTGGAGTTCGCGGGCGAGTCCGTGCTGGAGCTGCTCGCGGACCATGGCAACCTGATCGTCAGCCGCTCGCTCACCAAGGCCGCCGCCGCGGCGGGGCTGCGCTGCGCGTTCATGGCCGGCAGCCCCCGGCTCATCGAGCTGCTGCGCAAGAAGCGCGCCCCCTTCATGCTCAACCACTTCTCCTTGGCCGCGCTCCGGGTGCTCTACACGGATCCCGAGGTGAAGGCGTTCGTCCGGGAGATGCAGCAGCGGGTGATCTCCGAGCGCGAGCGGCTCCTGGAGGCGCTGCGAGCGCTCGAGACAGGCGGCTTCCGGGTGGTGCCCTCGCATGCCAACTTCGTCCTGGTGCGCTGGTCCGATCCGGCCGAGGCTCAGCGGGTGTACCAGGAGCTCATCGATCACGGCGTGCGGGTGGCCAACTTCATCCGCTATCCCCAGTTGGAGGGATCCCTGCGAGTGACTGTGGGAACGCCTGCGGAGAACAGCACGTTCCTGGAAGCCCTTCGAGCCATCCTCCGGCCCCGCTGAGAGCCCCTATGTCCGAGCTGGCCAGGAAGAAGCTGCTCGAGAAGCTGATGCAGCAGCGCCGTACCGCGAAGCAGGCTCAGGCCCGCCCAGAGGTGCCGGTGTTGCCGCGCTCGGGGCCCGAGACCCTCTTCCCGCTGTCCTTCGCCCAGCAGCGGCTCTGGTTCCTCGAGCAGCTCAGCCCGGGGGATGCCGCCAGCAACATCCCCTCTGCCCTTGAGATTCGGGGCCGGCTGGACGTCGCCGCGCTGGAGCGGAGCCTCGAGGCGCTCGTCGCGAGGCACGAGACGTTCCGGACGCGCCTGGCCATCGAGGAGGGGGAGCCACGCCAGTGTGTCGTTGCCCAGCTGCCCGGCCCTCACCTGCGCCGGGTGGATCTGCGCTCGCTCCCGGCGGAGCGCGTGCCGGCGGAGCTGGAGCGCCTCATCCGTGCGGAGGCGGAGGAGCCCTTCGAGCTGGGGGCATGTCCCCTCTGGCGGGCCACGCTCGTCCAATGCGCCGAGCAGCACTTCGTGCTGTTGCTGACGATGCACCACATCGTCTCGGATGGCTGGTCCATGGGCGTGCTCGTCCGTGAGCTGTCCATGCTCTATGAGGCGTTCTCGCGCGGCTCGGCGTCACCCCTGGCGCCGCTGCCCTTCCAGTACGCGGACTTCGCGCAGTGGCAGCGCGGGTGGCTCCAGGGCGAGCGGCTGGACCAGCAGCTCGCGTGGTGGCGCAAGCACCTGGAGGGGCGGCCCGCGGTGCTGGAGCTGCCCACGGATCGTCCCCGGCCCTCGGCGCCGACATCAGCGGGCGCGGCGCGGCGAATGCGTGTACCGGCGGCGACGGCGGACCGGCTGCGAGCGCTGGCGAACGAGGAGGGCGCCAGCCTCTTCATGGTGCTGCTGGCCGCGTTCGACGTGCTCCTCGCCCGCTACTCCGGGCAGGAGAGCGTCGTGGTGGGAACTCCCATCGCCAACCGTGGCAGCGCCGAGCAGGAAGGGCTCATCGGCTTCTTCGTCAACACGCTCGCCCTCCACACCCGCGTTGTGGGCAGCCCGAGCTTCCGGGCGCTCCTGCGCCAGGTCCGGGACGCGGCGCTCGGCGCCTATGCGCATCAGGATCTCCCCTTCGAGAAGCTCGTCGAGTCACTTCAGCCAGCGCGCAGCTTGTCCCAGACGCCGCTCTTCCAGGTGATGCTGGTGATGCAGAACGAGCCGGCCGGTCCGCTCGCTCTCAGGGAGCTCACCCTGCGCCCGCTGGAGCTGGAGAGCCAGTCCGCCAGGTTCGATCTCACCGTCTACTTCGCGGAGACGGAGGAGGGGCTCGCCGGCACCATCGAGTACAGCACGGAGCTCTTCGACGCGGCGACGATCGCGCGGATGGAGGGGCACCTCCTGACGCTGTTCGAGGCCGTCGCCACCGGGCCTGATCAACGGCCCGAGCTGCTCCCCCTGCTCACCGCGGCCGAGCGGCAGCAGCTCCTGGTGGAGTGGAACCGCACGGCCCGGAAGGTGGGCGAGGAGCGCTGCATCGGCGAGCTGTTCAAGGCCGTGGCGCACTCGCGGCCGGAGCAGCCCGCGGCCGCCTACGAGGGGCAGGTGCTCACCTACCGCGAGCTGAACCAGCGCGCGAATCAGCTCGCGCACCACCTGCGAGCGCTGGGCATCCGTCCGGATGGGCTGGTGGGCTTGTGCGTGGAGCGTTCGCTGGAGATGGTGGTGGGCATCCTCGGGGTGCTCAAGGCCGGGGGAGCGTACGTGCCGCTCGACCCAGGCTATCCGCCCGATCGCCTGGCCTTCATGATGGAGGAGACGCGGGCGCCCGTGCTGCTCACGCAGCGGGCCCTGGCGAGCACGTTGCCCACGGGCGGCGCCCGGGTGATCTGCCTGGACGCGGACTGGGAGTCCATCGCGCGTGAGAGCGTGGAGGATCCACCGCCCGTCACCCACCCTGACAATCTGGCCTACGTCATCTTCACCTCGGGCTCCACGGGCAGACCGAAGGGTGTCATGAGCCGCCACCGCTCGGTGGCCAACCTCATCGCTGTCGAGCGTGAAGCGTTCGACGTAGGGCCTGGTGCCCGGGTTCTGCAGTGCTCCGCGTTCAGCTTCGACGCCTCGGTGGAGGAGTTCCTCACCACGCTGCTGGCGGGGGCCACCTTGTACCTCACCCCGCGTGAGGCGGTGATGCCTGGCCCCAGGATGCACGAGGTGATCTGCGAGCTGGGCATCACACACCTGAACCTGACGCCGTCCGCGCTGGCAGCGCTCCAGAGCGAGGCGCTGCCGGGGGTGAAGGTGGTGGTGGCTGGCGGCGAGGCCTGCTCGAGTGAGCTGGTCGCCCGATGGAAGCCGGGCAGGCGTTTCTTCAACGTCTGCGGCCCCACCGAGACGACCGCCATCGCCACCTTCGCCGAGTGCGACGCTGACGGGCGCGCGCCGCCCATCGGCAAGCCCATCGCCAACGTGCGAGCCTACCTGCTGGATGCGCACCTCAACCCGGTGCCGGTGGGAATCACCGGGGAGATCTACATCTCCGGAGTGGGCGTATCGCGCGGGTACGTGGACCGGCCGGACATGACCGCGGAGCGCTACCTCCCGGATCCATTCAGCGGCGAGCCGGGCGGGCGCATGTACCGCTCTGGAGATCTGGGCCGCTACCGCCCGGATGGGAACATTGAGGTGATCGGCCGCATCGATCACCAGGTGAAGGTACGCGGCTTCCGCATCGAGCTGGGGGAGATCGAGGAGGTCCTCAGCCGCCACCCCGGCATCCGCGAGGCGGCCGTGCTGGTGCGCGAGGACACTCCAGGCGACAAGCGGCTGGTGGCCTACGTGGTGCCTGCCGAGGCTCCGGCGCCCTCGGTGGCGGATCTGCGCGCGTGGCTCCGCGCGAAGCTGCCCGAGTACATGGTCCCCGCCTTCTTCGTGGCGCTGGAGCGGATGCCGCGCACGCCCAACGACAAGGTGGACCGGCGAGCCCTGCCCGCACCCGAGACCGGGACACGGGAATCCTTCCTCGCGCCTCGGAATGGCATCGAGGAGGTGCTCGCCTCCCTCTGGGCCCAGCTGCTCCACCTGGACCGTGTGGGCGTAAGGGACGGCTTCTTCGAGCTGGGAGGACACTCACTCATCGCCACCCAGCTCCTCACCCGGATCCGCCAGGCCTTTGGCGTGGAGCTGCCTCTGCGAGCGCTCTTCGACGCCTCGACGGTGGAGGCCCAGGCGGAGGTGGTGTCCACGGCCATGCGTGCCGGTGCCCAGGCCGCGCCGCCTCCTCTGGTGCCCGTGGACCGGCGGCAGCGGCTCCCGCTCTCGTTCGCGCAGCAGCGGCTCTGGTTCCTCGATCAGCTCGAGCCAGGCAGCGCCGCGTACAACATGCCCGCCGCGGTCAGGCTCACGGGGGCGCTCGATCGTGAAGCGCTGGAGTGGGCGCTCGCGGGTGTGGTGCGCCGCCACGAGGCGCTGCGGACCACCTTTGACTCCAGCGAGGGACGGCCCTTCCAGATCATCCACGCGGAGCTGCCCGTGCCGCTGCCGCTCACGGACTGGAGCGGGTGGGGCGCGGAGGAGAGAGCCCGGGCGCTGCGAGAGGCCTGCCAGGAGGAGGGCCGCCGGCCCTTCGATCTCGGCCGGGGACCGCTCGTGCGCGCGCGGCTCCTGCGGTTGGAGGAGAGGGAGCATGTGCTCCTGTGCACCATGCACCACATCATCTCGGATGGCTGGTCCGTGGGGGTGCTGGTGCACGAGGTGGCAGCGCTCTATGAAGAGCGCCTCACGGGCCGGCGGGCCCGGCTGCCGGCGCTCCCGATCCAGTACGCGGACTATGCCCACTGGCAGCAGACCTGGCTGACAGGCGAGGTGCTGGAGCGTGCGCTCGCGTACTGGAAGGAGCGGCTCACCGGGGCGCCTCGCGCGTTGGAGCTTCCGACGGACCGCCAGCGGCCTCCCATCCAGACGCACCGTGGGGCGAAGCATGCCTTCCGCCTCCCGCCCGAGCTGAACCGCGCGCTCCACGCCCTGTGCCGGCAGCAGGGCGCCACGCTCTTCATGGGCCTGCTCGCCGCGTTCAAGGTCCTGCTCTCACGGTATGCAGGCCAGGAGGACGTAGTGGTGGGCACGCCCATCGCTCACCGCACGCGCGCGGAGACAGAGGGGCTCATCGGCTTCTTCGTCAACACGCTCGCGTTGCGCACGGACCTGTCGGGAGGGCCCGGCTTCCGGCGGCTCCTGGATCGGGTGCGCGAGGTAGCCCTGGGCGCCTTCGCCCACCAGGACGTGCCCTTCGAGAAGCTCGTCGAGGTGCTCGCGCCTGAGAGGGACATGGGCATCTCTCCGCTCTTCCAGGTGATGTTCGCGCTGCAGAACGCGCCGGAGGAGGGGCTCCACGTCGAGGGCCTGACGCTGCGCGAGCTTGAGGACACGGAGACCGGGACGGCCAAGTTCGACCTGACGTTGGATGTGATGGAGGTGGATGGCGCGCTTCAGTGCTCGTTCGAGTTCAACACCGATCTCTTCGATCGAGAGCCGATCGCGCGCATGGCGGACCACCTCCGGACGCTGTTGGAGGCGGTCGTCGCGGAGCCGGACCGCTCCATCACGGCGTTGCCGCTGCTCTCCGAGGAGGAGCGGCGCCAGATCCTGGGCGAATGGAACGCCACCCGGAGGGAGCTCCCCCGGGCGCCCTTCATCCACGAGTGGGTGGAACAGCAGGCGGAGCGCACGCCCGAGCGGGCTGCGGTCGTCTTCGAGGAGCGCTCCCTCACGTACAGGGAGCTGCGTGAGGCGTCGGATCGGGTGGCCGCCGCGCTTCAGGCCCGAGGCGTGCGACCTGAGGTGACGGTGGGGCTGGTCTTCGAGCGCTCGGTGGAGGGCGTGGCCGCTCTCCTGGGCGTGCTCAAGGCGGGGGGCACCTATGTCCCCATGGATCCCGCGGCGCCCAGGGAGCGGCTCGAGTACATGGTGAGCGATAGCGGGGCGCGTGTCCTGCTCACGCAGCGTCACCTGAGGCCGCTGCTCTCCTTCTTCAGCGGAGAGGTGCTCTGCCTGGACGTGCCTGAGGACGTCCCCGCGAGCCTGCCAGCTCCCACGCGCCCCGCGCTCGATGGCGCTCACAGCGCGTATGTCATCTACACCTCGGGCTCCACGGGCCGCCCCAAGGGCGTGCAGGTGAGCCACGCCAACGTGCTCAACTCCACCTTCGCGCGCCATGTGGCCTTCCCCACGGTGTCGAAGTGCTACCTGATGCTGGCGCCGTTCTCCTTTGATCCGTCGGTGTGCGGCATCTTCTGGACGTTGATCAACGGCGGCACGCTGGTGCTGCCGCCGGACGCCCTGCGCGAGAGCGCTTCGGAGATCCCGCGCCTCATCGCGCGGCACCGCGTCACCCACCTGAGCTTCACGCCGTCTCTCTACAGCGCGGTGCTGGATCTGGCCTCGCCCGAGCAGCTCGCGTCCCTGGAGCTCATCATCGTGGCCAGCGAGGCGAGCCCGCCCGCGCTCGTCGAGCGGCACTCCCGCGTGGTGCCCCAGGCTGTGCTCTTCAATGAGTATGGCCCCACCGAGTCGACGGTGTGGGCCACGGTGGATCGGTGCACACCCGATCCTCGCGCCACGACCGTGCCCATCGGCCGTCCCATCTCCAACATGCGAGCCTACGTGCTGGACCGGCACCTCAACCCCGTGCCACCCGGCGTGCCCGGAGAGCTCTACATCGCGGGGGACAATCTGGCGCGAGGCTACTTCCGCAGGCCCGAGCTCACGGCCGAGCGCTTCCTGCCCGATCCCTTCGCCCCCGTCCCCGGCGCGAGGATGTACCGGACCGGGGATCTGGCCCGGTTCCGCAGGGATGGGCTCATCGAGTTCAACGGCCGCGTGGATCACCAGGTGAAGATCCGCGGCTTTCGGATCGAGCTGGGCGAGATCGAAGAGGTGCTCACCGGACACCCGGGGCTGCTGGAGACCGCTGTCATCGCGCGAGAGGATCGGCCGGGGGACAAGCGGCTCGTGGCATACGTGGTGGCGGCTGAGCCTCCAGGCCCTTCGAGCGAGGAGCTGAGGGCCTTTCTCCGGGTGAAGCTCCCCGAGTACATGATCCCGTCCTCCTTCGTGAGCATGGCGGCGCTGCCGCTCACCGCGAATGGGAAGGTGGATCGGCGCGCCCTCCCTGCGCCCGAGGTGGAGCGCGCACAGGAGTACGTCGCGCCTCAGGGCGAGACAGAACAGCGGCTGGCTGAGATCTGGGCGGAGGTGCTCGGAGTACCCCGGGTGGGCCGGCGAGACCACTTCTTCGAGCTGGGAGGGCACTCGCTCCTGGCGACTCAGCTCATCTCGCGTGTCCGGCGGACCTTCCAGGTCGAGCTGCCCGTGCGGGCGATCTTCGACGCGCCCACGCTCGAGCACTTCGCCGGGAAGCTGGTGGAGGGCCCGAGGCCGGAGACGGGCCCCGTGCTTGCCCCCGTACCGCGCGAGGGTCGTGAGGGGCTGCCGCTCTCGTTCGCGCAGCAGCGGCTGTGGATCCTCGATCAGCTCGCGCCCAGCAGCCCGCTCTACAACGTCCCCGCCGCCGTGCGTCTGACGGGCAACCTGGATCCCGAGGGGCTGCGCGCGGCGCTCGAGGAGGTGGTGGATCGGCATGAGGCGCTCAGGACGACCTTCGAGGCCGTGGACGGCGAGCCGGTGCAGCGCATCCATCCGCGCCAGTCCGTCCGGCTGCCCCTGATGGACCTGAGCGGCAGCCCGGAAGCAGAGCGTGAGCAGCTGCTCACCGAGGCTTGCGCTCGGGAGGCCCAGCGGCCCTTCGATCTGAGGCGCGGGCCGCTCTTGCGGGCAAGGCTCCTGCGGGTGGCTCCGTCGGACCATGTCCTGTTGCTGGTGATGCATCACATCGTCTCGGATGGCTGGTCCATGGGGAGGCTCTTCCGGGAGCTGGCGGAGCTGTACGACGCGCACACTCGGGGACGGCCGCCAGCCCTCGCGCCGCTGCCGATCCAGTACGCGGACTACGCGGTGTGGCAGCGCCAGTGGCTCGCGGGAGAGGTTCTGGAGCGCCAGCTCGCATGGTGGAAGGAGCGGCTCGCGGGCGCGCCGGCCGCGCTGGAGCTGCCCACGGATCGGCTGCGGCCCGCGGTTCAGAGCTTCCGGGGCGCGGAGCACCGGTTCTCGCTGCCCATGGAGCTGGGGCGCCGCTTGAGGGACTTTGGCCGTGAGCAGGGCACGACGCCCTTCATGACCCTGCTGGCCGGGTTCAAGCAGTTGCTCTCCTGGTACTCCGGGCAGCGAGACGTGGTGGTCGGCACGCCTGTTGCCCATCGCACGCGCGAGGAGACCGAGGGGCTCATCGGCTTCTTCGTCAATACGCTCGTGCTGCGGACCTCGCTGCACGGAGCGCCGAGCTTCCGTGAGCTGGTGGGCAGGGTTCGTGAGGCGTCGCTCGGCGCCTACGCCCACCAGGATGTCCCCTTCGAGAAGCTCGTCGAAGTGCTCGCGCCGGAGCGGGATCTGGCCAGGACGCCGCTCTTCCAGGTGATGTTCGTGCTCCAGAACACGCCCATGGAGGCGCATGAGCTCCCGGGGCTGACGATGCACCCGCTCCAGCCCGAGAGCGGGACGGCGAAGTTCGACCTCACCCTGGAGCTGGTGGAGACGGACGGGTCCTTCACCGGCGCTCTCGAGTTCAACACGGATCTGTTCGACCGGACGACCGTCGAGCGGATGGCCACCCACCTCCAGGCGATCCTGGAGGCGGCGATGGCGGAGCCGGAGGCGCGCCTCTCCCGGCTGCTCCGGCTGCCGGCTGGGGAGCGGCAGCGCATTCTGGCGTTGGGGCAGGGGGCTGCGCGCCTCCAGCCATGCGCCGGTGCCCATGAGCTGTTCGAGCGGCAGGTGGAGGCGTCTCCTGAGGCGGTGGCCTTGACCTTCCAGGGCGGAACGCTGAGCTACCGTGAGCTGGACCGCCGCGCTGCCGCGCTCGCACGCGAGCTGAGGGCGCTGGGGATCGGGCCAGATGCCCAGGTGGGGCTGTGCGCGCATCGCTCGCCCGAGCTGGTAGTGGGGATGCTCGGCGTCCTCAAGGCGGGCGGCGCCTACGTCCCGCTGGATCCTTCCTATCCCAAGGAGAGGCTCGCGCTCGTGCTCGAGGACGCGCGTCCCCGCGTGGTGCTGGCGACCGAAGCCTGCCGGTCACTGCTCCCGCCCACCGGCGCGACGGTCCTCACGCTGGAGTCAGCGCCGGGCGCTCACGCGAGCGAGGAGGCCCGCCTGGAGAGCCAGGTCCGGCCTGGGCACCTGGCCTACGTCCTCTACACCTCTGGCTCCACTGGCAGGCCCAAGGGCGTGATGATCCACCACGGCGGGTTGGTCAACTACCTGGCATGGGCCGCGCAGGCCTACGCGGTGGCGGAGGGCCAAGGCGCCCCGGTGCACTCGCCGGTGGGCTTCGATCTCACGGTGACGAGCCTGCTCGTGCCGCTCATCACGGGCCGTCCCGTGGAGCTGTTGCCGGAGGCCGGAGATGTCTCCGCGCTCTCGCGCTCGCTCCTGCCCGGCGCGGACTTCAGCCTGGTGAAGCTCACCCCCGCGCACCTGGAGCTGCTGGCGCACCAGCTCACGCCAGCACAGGCCGGGAGCGCGCGGGCGCTCGTGATCGGCGGAGAGGCGCTCCTGCCTCGAATGCTGGACTTCTGGCGGAGGCACGCGCCCCAGGTCCGGCTCATCAACGAGTATGGCCCCACCGAGACCGTTGTCGGCTGCTGCATCTACGAGGTGCCGCGGGACTTCGCGGGAGCAAGCTCGGTGCCCATCGGCCGGCCCATCGCGGGGACCGAGCTCTACGTCCTGGATGAGCGGATGGAGCCAGTGCCGCTGGGCGTGCCGGGCGAGCTGTACATTGGCGGAGCAGGGCTGGCCCGCGGCTACCAGAACCGCCCAGAGCTCACCGCCGAGAGGTTCGTCCCTCACCCCTTCAGCCAGGAGCCTGGCGCCCGGCTGTACCGCACCGGCGATCTGGCGCGCTATCTGGCCGATGGGAACCTGGAGTTCCTGGGGCGCATCGATCTGCAGATAAAGGTGCGCGGCTTCCGCATCGAGCTGGGAGAGATCGAAGCCGTGCTCGCCAGCCACCCGTCGGTGCGAGAGGCGGCCGTCACGGCGCCGGACATGGGCGGTGGGAGGGCGTTGGTGGCCTACGTCGTCCCCGTGGAAGGGAGCGCGCTCGACGGGAGCGAGCTGCGTGAGTTCCTCGCCTCGAAGCTGCCGGACTACATGGTGCCGGCGCGCTGGAGCTTCCTCCCCGCGCTCCCGCTCACGCCCAACGGCAAGGTGGACCGGAGGGCCCTGCCCGCGCCCGAGGCCCCCACGCGCCCTGTCCAGGTGGCGCCGAGGAGCGAGAGAGAGGCGGCGCTGGCCCGGCTGTTCGCGGAGGTGCTCGGGCTGCCGCGAGTGGGAGTCACCGAGACATTCTTCGAGCTGGGCGGGCACTCGCTCAGCGCGGTGCGGATGCTGGCGCGGCTGCGGGAGGAGCTGGGCATGCAGCTTCCGCTCCGGGTGCTCTTCGAGTCCCCTACCGTCGAGGCGCTCGCGAGGCGCATCGAGGAGCCGGTGGCGCAGCCGGGCGGAGCGCTCGTCCCGCTGAGAGAGGGAGGCCACAAGGCGCCCTTCTTCGCGGTGCACCCCATCGGTGGGAGCGTCTTCTGCTACACCGAGCTGGCCCGTCTCTTCGATCCGGAGCGCCCCTTTATGGCCTTGCAGGCGCGTGGCCTGGAGAGCGAGGCGCCCCCCCGCGAGCGCATCGCGGAGATGGCGGCGGCGTACACCGAGGAGCTCCGCCGCTTCCGCCCGCACGGCCCCTATCTCCTGGGAGGCTGGTCCATGGGAGGGGTGGTGGCGTTCGAGATGGCGCAGCAGCTCCGGCGCGCGGGAGAGCGGGTCGAGCTGGTGCTCATCGACAGTCACCTGCAGCCACAGCGCGCGGGTGAGGCCGAGCCCGCCACCGCACTGCTGGCCAGCTTCCTCCAGGATGCGAGGGCGCTGGAGGGCCAGGATGCCGGCGCCGAGGCCTGGGAGTCTGGGGAACTCACCCGCGACGCGGACCTCGCCTCGCTCCTGGAGGCGGCGGGGCTGGATCCCCAGCGGGGCCAGACGCTCTTCGAGGTGTTCCGCGCCCATGCCCTGGCCCTCGAGCAGTACGAGGCCCGGCCGTACCCCGGCGGCCTCTCCCTGTTGCGCTCGAGCGAGGGAGAGGACGCGGCCGCGGTCGAGGCCTGGAGGCAGCTGGCCGCTGGCGAGGTGCGCGTCTCGCGCCTGGAGGCCGGTCACTATGATCTGCTGAGGGCGCCGCACGTGCAGCGCGTGGCCTCGTGGCTGCGCCAGAGCCTCGATGAGGCCGAGCGCCCATGAGGACCTTCTTCATCCTCTGGGTCGGCCAGCTCCTGTCCTCTATCGGCTCCTCGCTGACGAGCTTCGCCGTCGGTGTCTGGGTCTACCAGAAGACGGGCGCGGTGCATGACTTCGCGCTTGTCTCGCTCAGCCTCGTGCTCCCTCGGCTCCTCGCGCTTCCCCTCGCCGGCTTCCTCGTCGACCGATGGGACCGGCGGAAGGTGATGCTGCTGGCGGACACGGCCGCGGCGCTGTGCACGATCGCCCTGTTCTTCACGCTGACGCAAGGGCCGCTGAGGCTGTGGCTCATCAACGCCCTGGTCGCGTTGGGCTCTGCCATGGGCGGCCTGCACTCGGTGGCCTACCACACCTCCTATCCGCTGCTCGTGCCCAAGGATCAGCTCGGGCGCGTCAACGGGGTGGTGCAGGGGCAGTACGCGGTGGCCCAGCTCGTGGCGCCTCTGCTGGCCGGCGCGCTGCTGGGGCTGGCAGGGCTGGAGGTCATCATCGCCATCGATCTATGCACGTTCCTCTTCGCGGCGAGCACGCTGCTGGCGATCCGCATCCCCCAGCCGGCCTCCCGGCACGAGGACAAGGAGCCCCTGTGGAGCCAGCTCACCGCGGGCTGGCGCGAGCTGAGGGCGCGGCCCGGCCTGGCCGGTCTGCTCGTCGTGTTCGCCTGCATCTCCTTCAACCTGGGGGTAGCAGAGGTCCTCCTGACACCCCTCATCCTCTCCTTCAGCACCCCTGCGGCGCTCGGAGGGGTGATGGCGGCGGGCGGCGTGGGGATGCTGTGTGGCAGCCTGCTCATGGGCACCTGGGGAGGCCCCAGGGCACGTATGCGAGGAATGCTCTGCTTGTTCGTGGTGCAGGGGATGATGTTCTTCCTCGGAGGCTTTCAGCCCTCGCTGCTCCTCGCCTCGGCGGGCGTCGTCGGCTTCTCGTTCGTCTTTCCGCTCATCCTCGGGTGTAACAACGCCCTCTGGCAGCTCAAGACGCCGCTGCCTGTCCAGGGGCGCGTCTTCGCACTCCGGGACATGATCGACTCTGGCACCACCCCCCTGGGCTTCCTCGCCGCGGGGCCCCTGGCGGACCGCCTCTTCGAGCCGCTGCTGAGGCCTGGGGGAGGCCTGGCCTCGAGTGTCGGCGCCGTGATTGGTGTGGGCCCAGGCCGTGGCGTTGGGTTCCTCTTCATGCTCCTCGGGGTGAGCACGCTGCTGGCAGCGGCGCTGGGGTTCCTCCACCCGCGCATCCGCCGCGTGGAGCAGGAGCTGCCCGATGTCCTCCAGGGTGAAGCAGGTGCCCCTGCCTCGCAGGCCTCCGAGTCCTCCGGCGCGCTGCCTTCCACCTGAGGCTCACGGCCCGGTGCAGAACCCCACATCGTCCAGCACGATCGCCCCGCTCCCCGAGAAGCGCAGCCGCAGGCGCGCCAGCCGCGTCACCTCCAGCTCCGGCGTGACGTCGGTGAACGCGGACAACGGCAGGGCGTAGCTCTGGAGGAGCTGCTCGGCGCGCGGCTCAGAGCCGAAGTCGTCGAGCCAGTCCGCCTTGGAGAGCTCCGTGGGCAGCAGCGGCGGCAGCGTGCCGAAGCGGCTCAGGGGAAGCGCGGCCGTGCGTCCTTGCGTGTCCACGAGCTCCAGGATCGGATCCACGGGCTCTGAAGTCCTGGGGCCCAGCGCGAGGCAGAGCCAGCTCTCCCCGTCGGGCGCAGGGCCCGCCATGTCCGTGGTGGGGAGGACCAGCTCGTAGCTGGCGGCATCCTTCCAGCCGAGCAGCACCGCGGTGGTCCCTTGAGGCGTCCGCCGGGCATCTCTCAGGGTGAGCACCGCCTCGCGCCAGGTGCTCAGCCCCTCGCCGCGGGCGGTGGAGCCGGGCAGGGTGGCTGTGTCCGCCCGCAGGTCCTCCTCGAAGGAGGCGATGGGCCGCAGCGTCGAGTCCTCGAAGCGGGTGACATAGGCGTCCTCGGGTAGCCAGCCGGGCGCCAGACGCGAGTCCCGAAGCAGGGGGACATACTCGCGCCGACCCCCCAGGGTGACGTGCAGGAACGCGGCGACGTACGCGCTGGCCACGCGGCGCTGGGCCTCTCCACTCAGCCGTGGCCCCCGGTTCTCCACCCAGCCCTGGGGCACGTAGTGATCCAGCGCGCCCCAGGCCGTGTTGAACTGGCTGTGGTTGGCCCGGTAGACGTAGACGGCGGACTTGAGGCGGTACCTCCCATCCGTGAAGCGGGTGCGCGCGTAGGGCCGCAGGCCGTGGAAGCTCGAGACGTCCGCGTCATGTCCGCCCTGCACCACCAGGTAGCTGACATCCTCCAGCGGGAGGGCCTGGACCGAGGGGCTGTACGTGTCCGTGGGCGCCAGCGCCGCCACTGCCTGAATGCCAAACCCGGCCACGAGCGGGATGCGCGCATCCGCCGGAAGGTGGGGGAGCTTGTTGAGCGCCGCGGCCAGCGCCACCGCCTCGCCGCCGCGTGAGTGCCCCACCAGGGCAATTCGCGTCAGATCCACCTTGCCGTGGAAGGGGTCGCCGGGCTGCTCGCTCCACGCCTTCCACTGGTGGAGGTGCTGGAGCAGCAACCACGCGCGTGCGGGGATCTCCTCGTAGAAGTCCGCGAAGAAGGACTCGTTGAGGAAGTTCTCGTCCACGGCGGCGGTGATGAAGCCGTGGCTGGCCAGGTGCTCGCCCAGGTACGTGTACCCGGGATCGGAGAAGTCCGTCATGTAGCGGTTGCCATGGGCCACGAGCACCAGCGGGAACGGCCCCTCCCCCTCCGGAAGGAAGACGCGCGCGTTCAGCGGCAGCGCCCGCGCATCGAAGCCCCAGTACCAGGTGCGTGCGTCTCCGTCGGCACCGCTCCACTCCGGCAGGAGGGCTGAGCCATCCACCGGCGCCGTCTTCAGCGCCACGGAGGGGCCGTACTCGGGCCGGCGGCGGTCCGCGCCGCTGCCGTAGAACAGGGTCCGGGTGGCGAAGGCGCCGCGCTGCCCGGGATCGGCGGCCGCGAGAGGTTGCACGCCGGGGAGCGGACGGGAAGGCTCGCGGACCAAGGGCTCGGGTGCCCCCGGAAGCACGAAGAGGAACACCATGGCCCCCAGCCCTCCGAGCGCGGCCAGGAGCGTGAGAAGGGCCACCCGCCGGGACGTCTCACGGCGCGGGAGCAATCCTCCTGCGGCACCCAGGAGGGCGCCTGTGAGGATCCACGGCACCGCAGTGGGGGAATCGATCACTGCCAGTGCCAGCGCTGGCCCGGCGACTGCGGCGAGGACAAGGAAGGGAAGGGGGCGCACCAGCCGGATCAGCCCCGCGGCCAACCCGCCGAGTAGCGTGGAGACCAGCCCCACCGCCAGCAACCCCAGCAGCGCGTCCACCAGGAATCCAAGCCCTGTCTCGAGCGAGAGGCCCAAGAGGATCGCCAGCGCGGCGCCAGCCGCCAGCCCCCCTACAATCGCTCCCTTCCATCCGCTGTGAGTCAACCTTCCCCTTTGAGGGGTACCCCCCACTGGATCGCCAAGGGAAGGAGGCACCGGGTTGGTTTCCCCAGGCGTCGGAGCAGAGGGCGAGGGCTGACCTTGGGAAGACACGCGCCCATTGTAGAATGCGCCGTCAGACGGCGTCAGGAGCTTGGAGTGCGCACATGAGCAGCGGGAGTGACGAAACGATCTACAAGGTCGTCGTGAACGACGAGGAGCAGTATTCCATCTGGCCCGCGGATCGTGAGAATGCCCTCGGCTGGAAGGATGCGGGCAAGCAGGGCCCGAAGGAGGAGTGCCTCGCCTATATCAAGGAGGTCTGGACGGACATGCGCCCGCTGAGCCTGCGCAGGCGCATGGAGGAGCAGCAGAACAAGCCATGACAGCCGGACAGGGTGGAAAGGTGTGGTTCCCCTATTGGAAACCCCGGCCGGGAGCAGCGCTGCGCCTGTTCTGCTTCCCGTTCGCTGCGGGCTCCGCCTCCGCCCTGCATCGCTGGGCGGACCTGGGCCCGTCCATCGAGGTGATGGCCGTGCAGTACCCTGGGCGCGAGACGCGCTTCCAGGAGCCTCCCTTGCGCAGCATCACCGCCCTGGTCGAGGCGCTCGGCCCTGCGATGCTCCCCCTGTTGGATCGCCCCTTCGCCTTCTTTGGCTACAGCCTGGGCGCCTCCATCTCCCTGCAGCTGGCGTACTGGCTCCGGCGCACAGGGGCTCCCGCCCCCCAGGGGCTGATGATAGGAGCCGGCACGCCCCCTGGATTCTGGAAGCCACGGGGCGCGCTGCACATGTCGGACGAGGCCCTCATCGCCATGCTCCGCGAGTATGGCGCGGCTCCCCCGCAGGTGCTGGCCCATGAGGAGCTCATGCGGTTGCTGCTCCCCATGGTGCGTGCGGACTTCGAGATGATCGATACCTACCCCGTCCCTGACGAGGAGCCGCTCTCCGTACCTCTGGCGGTCTGGGGGGGGACGGAGGACCTGCAGCCCTCACCCCAGCACCTGGAGGCGTGGCGCGGCTACACCACGCGGGACTTCACGCTCCAGCTCATCTCCGGCGGGCACTTCTTCCTCTTCTCCGCCGCGGAGCTGCTGCGCGAGGCCATGGAGCGGACCCTGCTCCGCTGGTCCTCGAAGGGACCCTGAGCTACTGGAGGGTGACGACCTCGCCGTTGTACCTCCCCGGGGGACGCAGGGCCCTGCCCGCGAACGCCACCCAGAGCGCTCGTAGGACGGCCTGCAACACTCCCGGAGCTGCCCCCTTCTCCACCAGCGCGACGTCCCGGACGACCCGGAGCATCTTGGCCGGGCGCGCCGTGTGGAGCACGCACGCCACCCGTGGGTATTGCGCTCGTATCTGCTCCAGCAGGGTGAGCCCGTCCACCTCTGGCAGGCCGTAGCCGCTCACCACCACTGAGGGCTCGTGCGCCCGGACCAGCTCCAGCGCCTCCTCCGCGTTGAGCGCGAAATGTTTGGGACCTGGCAGGTCTCTGCTCGCGCGCCGCAGCGCCGCCAGCCACTGCGGGTCCTGATCCACGAAGAGGAACGAGGGGGTCTCTATCCGAACCAGACCAACCATACCAACCACACCTCCGAGGGACATGTGACTCACCTGGTCGCGTCGATCCAAGCCTACCCCCCGAGTTCTTGGAAGCCAACCCTGCAAGTCATATCGACATAGGCGAACCCGTTGGGTTAACGAACATGGAAAAGACCCTCGCATCCAGGCTCGGAGGGGCTGCCCGCCTCGCCCGGCAGCGCCTCAATCTCACGCAGGCCGACGTCGCCGAGCGCATTGGTATTGCGAGCGAAGTCTATGGCCGGCTCGAGCGCGGCCACATGCTCCCGAGCATTCAGACGTTCCGCCGCCTCTGTGTCGTGCTCTCCATCTCCGCGGACGAGGCACTTGGCCTCAAGCCCGCGGGCGATGTGAAGTGGGTGGCCGAGCCTCCCTCGGACTACGGCGAGTCCGCCGAGCTGCGCCGGCTCATGCGCCGCGCCCGCCAGCTCGACCGGAGCTCCATCCGGCTGCTCAGCGTCCTGGCCACGAACTTCCGTACCGGCCGGGGCGGCGGCAGCAACGGCTGACCCGCCCGGTCCTGGCTTACGCCGCTGTAGGTGCCGGCTCCTCCAGGAGCCGTGCCAGCCGCTCACGGAGGCGGCGCGCGGACGGGAAGCCGTTGAAGAGCACCACTTGCGGGTGGGCCTCCAGCGCCTCTCTCTCCTCGCCGCGGGCCAGTGTCCGGTCCACGCCCAGGAGCAGCCCCGGGTCCGGCCGTGAGCGCAGCTCCCCAAGTCTCCGCGCCAGCGGACCCGCGTGCCAGGCGTGGAAGAGCTCCAGCGCCACCTCGCGCCCCGTCTCCAGGTGGCGAAAGGTGAGGTCCGGTACGCACAGCCCGGAGGCTCCCATGTGGCGCGGCAGCGGCGTGAGGTCCAGCTTCCACTCCTCGTCCTCGAAGCCCTCGGCCAGGGTGGCCACCTCCGCAGGGATGTGGCCGAGCGCCGCGGGCAGCGGAGACACCAGCGGATCGCGGTGGTCCAGCACCAGCACCGCCCGCCGCCGGGCCTTCGCCTCCACCTCCGCTGCCAGCTCCCAGCGCTCCAGCACCGGCACCACCGAGAGGAAGTTGGCGAGCTGGAGGCCGTACTTCTTCTGTAGCGCGAGCAGTGCACCCGGGCCTTCGACCTCCAGCGCCCAGTCCTCTCCGTCACGCCGGACCTCCGCCACCAGCCGGCAGAACTTCAGCCACCGCAGCACCTTCCGCACCCGAAGCAGCTCCGGTGACTGCGCGCGCAGGGTCAGGCGCCTGGCCCCCATCAGGGGGCCCTGCGCGAGCGCCAGGTTGTAGCGGTCCAGCAGCCCGGCCGGGGTGAGCTTCTCCTCCCAGCCCAGCAGCCGGCGGTTGCCTGGGAGGTCCAGGTAGAGCGCCTCACGGACCTCGGGCAGCGGCGCGGGCAGCGCCTCCGCGAGCCGGGACTCGTATGCCTCGATCGTCGTGTCTGGAGGCAGCCCTCGCAGCACGCCCGCAGCCAGCTGGAAGCGCTGCCAGCGGGTCTCCGCGATTCCCTCCGCGGCCTCGTCGAACTGGGCTCGGTCCAGCAGCAGCTTCACCAGCCCTCGCGCCACGGGCGGCTTCGAGGAGGCGCCCGCCCGGAGCGCAAGCGCCTCCTCTACGTCGTCCCGTGTCTGTCCCATCCTGCCGTCCACCTCGGCGATCAGCTCCGTGGCCAGCGCCAGCAGCTCGCGGTCGTCCGGCTTGATGAACGAGGGTCGCAGGCGCCCTTCCCGGATCCGGAAGAGCAACAGGTCGCGTGTCAGCACGGCTCACCCTCCTGGTAGGCCCGGTGCTGCCGCCGTCGCTCGCTGATGCCGCTCTCCGCCGTCTGCGCCGAGCACACCTCGTACAGCAGCGCGCGCTTTCCCGGACGCTGGCGGAGGATGCGCCCCAGCCGCTGCACATGCTCGCGCACGCTCCCGCTGCCGCTGAGCACCACCCCCACGCGCGCGTCCGGCACGTCCACGCCCTCGTTGAGCACCTTCGAGGTGAGCAGCACCGGCAGCTCCCCGCTCGCGAAGGCGGCGAGCAGCGCCTTCCGCTCGGGCACCAGCGTGTGGTGGGTGATGGCTGGGAGCAGCAGGCGCCGCGCCAGCGTGTACACCGTCTCGTTGTCCTCCGTGAAGATCAGCACCCGATCCCCGCGGTGCTCCAGCAGGATGCGCCACAGCACGTCCAGCTTGGCGCTCGAGGTCAGCGCGATGCGCCGCTGCTCGCGGTAGCCCCGGTAGGCCGCTCGCCCCTCCTCGCTGCGCTGGCTCTGCGCCAGGAAGCGCGCGAAGCCCTCCGGCGCTGAGAGGGAGATTCCGTTCTTCCGGAGGAAGCCCACATAGCGCGCCCGCGCCTCGTCGTACCGGGCCTTTTCGTCGGGCGCCAGCTGCACCTCGATGCGCCGCACCTCATATGGCGCCAGGTAGCGCCCCTGCAGCTCGCGGATGTCCGCGTGGTACACCCGGGGGCCCAGCAGATCCTCGACAACGCGCTCGCCCCCGTCCGTGCGCTCCAACGTCGCCGATAGCCCCAGCCGGTACGGCGCCAGCGAGCCTTCCGCGATGAAGCGGTAACTGGGCGCGGGCAGGTGGTGGCACTCATCGCAGATGAGCAGCCCGAAGCAGTTGCCGTGGAACTCCGTCTGCGCCGTCGCTGAGTCGTACGTCGTCACCGTCACGGGCTGCCGATCGTTCACCCCACCACCCAGCAGCCCCACCGCCACCCCCAGGTGCTTCGCCAGCACCATCTGCCACTGCGCCATCAGGTCCAGCGTGGGCACCACCACCAGCGTGGGCCGCTTCACCTGGGCGATGGCCAGCACCGCCAGCAGCGTCTTGCCCGCTCCCGTCGGCAGCTCCACCACCCCTCGGCCCTTGGCCTGCGTCCATGCCTCGAGCGCCTCGCGCTGGTAGGGGAAGGGCTCGATGGGCACCTTCAGCTCCAACGGCAGCGGCTCGAAGCGCCGGGCCCGATCCTCATAGGGCTCGCCCAGCTCCCGAAGCCGCAATACCACCTCGCGGTAACGCCAGGCCTCCGAGCGGAACACCCCCGTCCGGGCGTCTTTCTGGAAGAGCGCCCGCAACCGGGCATCATCCGGAAGCGTGGGCGCAATCAGCGTGCCGCAATCGAAGTGGAGCTCCGTCGCCATCCAACCTGGTGAGTAGCTTTTTCCGCGCCCTATTGCCACTGCTCAGGAGCCTCGTTCCACCATGGCCCTCGTTCTCCCCCTCGCCCTGCTGACCGCCGGTTGCCTGCTGGGGGTTGGCCTGACGTGGCTGCTCCTCCAAGGGCGCCTCCAGCACGCGATTCGGCTCTCCCAGGCGGAAGGGGAGGCCGAGCGCGCCACCCTCGCCGAGCGCCTCCGAGGCCGTGAGGCCGAGCTCCAGGAGCTACGCCGCAGCCTGGAGGCCGAGCGCCTGCGCGCCCGCCAGCTTCAAGAGGACTGCACCGGGCTGGAGGTGCGCCTGTCCTCGCACCTGTCCGCCTCCGCCGAGGAGCGCCGGGCCATGGAAGAGAAGCTGGAGCTGCTCACCCACGCCCGCGACGAGCTGGCCCAGTCTTTCAAGGCGCTCTCCGCGGATGCACTGCGGATGAACAGCCAGGCCTTCCTCGAGCTCGCCCAGCTCCAGCTCTCCCGCTTCCAGGAGGGGGCTCGCGCGGACCTGACCCAGCGCGAGCGCTCCATCGAGCAGCTGGTGAAGCCCCTGCGCGAGTCCCTGGAGAAGGTGGATGCCCAGGTGGGCCAGCTCGAGCAGTCCCGCGCCCAGGCCTATGGCAGCCTCGCGCAGCAGCTCCAGTCGCTCGCCGCCACCCAGGAGTCCCTGCGCGCCGAGACGGCCAGCCTCGTGGGGGCCTTGCGCGCTCCCACCGTGCGCGGCCGCTGGGGCGAGATCCAGCTCCGGCGCGTGGTGGAGATGGCCGGCATGGTGGAGTGCTGTGACTTTGTCCAGCAGGAGACCGTCACCAGCGAGCGTGGACGGCTGCGGCCAGACCTTGTCGTGCGGCTGCCCGGTGGCAAGAGCGTGGTGGTGGATTCCAAGGCGCCCCTCCAGGCGTACCTCGAGGCCCTGGAGGCCCGCGATGACGCGACGCGCCTGTCGAAGCTGCGAGAGCACGCGGCCCAGACTCGCGCTCACCTCAAGGCCCTGGGCGACAAGGCGTACTGGGATCAGTTCCCCTCAGCCCCCGAGTTCGTCGTCATGTTCCTGCCGGGCGAGACGTTCTTCAGCGCCGCGCTGGAGCAGGATCCCTCCCTCATCGAGGCTGGAGTCGATCGGCAGGTCATCCTCGCTACCCCCACCACGCTCATCGCCCTGCTGCGCGCGGTGGCCTATGGCTGGCGCCAGGAGAACGTGGCCCGCAACGCTCAGGAGATCCGCGAGCTGGGGCGAACGCTCTATGACCGCATCCGGACTCTCGCCCGTCACTTCGCGGACCTGGGCAGGAACCTGGACCGGGCCGTGGACGCCTACAACACCACGGTGGGCTCCCTGGAGGTGAGGGTGCTGCCCGGGGCACGACGGTTCAAGGAGCTGGGAGCCGCCGCTGGCGAGGATCTGCCAGCCCTCCCCACGCTTCATTCCGGCACCCGCACCCTGCGCACCCCCGAGCTGGACCCTCTCCTCGCCGAGCAGGCAGGGCTCCCAGAAAGCTGAGCCGTGGGCTTGCCCGGAGGCTGAGGCTGCGGTTACCTGCTGGGAGCATGCGTCACGTCCTCGTCGTCAGCCCGCACCGCGCCTCGCGCGAGCTGCTCCAGCGCTTCCTCTCGGAGCCCGAGGTGCAGATCCGTGCGGCCGAGGACGCCGACGCCGCCCTCACCTCCATCGCCTCCACGCCCCCCGCCGTCGTCGTGGTAGATCTGCGCCGGCCCGATGAGGACCACCCCCTCTTCCTCGCCCTGCTGCGCAAGCGCCACCCTGCCCAGCCGGTGATCGCGCTCGTGCCCGGCAGCCTCCGCGTCTTCGATGGCTCCCATGAGCGCGTGCGCGACATGCGCGACCTCGAGGCCGAGTCCGCCGAGGGGCTCCACCACCTGCTCTACGCGCTGAAGGAGTCCGTGGAGGAGCTGCTGGCCCAGCACCTGCTGCGCATCTTCCGCCCTCCCGTGGGACAGGCCTGATCGACGGAGTGCACAGCGCCAGTCCGCGCCGTCAGTGGATCTCCATCGTGAAGCTCTTCTGCGTATTGCCCAGGAGGCCGTCCGTGACGCCGATCACGAACGTGAAGGAGCCCGACTCATTGGGAGTCCCCGAGAGGATCGCCGAATTGGGGTAGAACCCGATGCCGCGAGGCAGGACGCCCTCCTTGAATCTCCAGGTGCGGCCGGCGTTGGGCGCGGTCCTCAGGACGTACTGGTACGAGGTCCCCACGCGTCCATCTGGCACGGTCTGGTTGGAGATGAGCAGGAGCAGCGGTGACGCCTTGATGGTGACCGACAGTGGCAGGGTGGCCGTCTGCGGCTGCCCGGGATCCGAGTCCGTCACCCGGACCGTGAATGAATAGGCACCATTGGGCGATGGCGTGCCTATCACCGTCCCATCCTCCAGGAGCGTGAGCCCAGGGGCTGGGGCCGTGCTGGGGGGCACCAGCGTGAACCTGTAAGGCGGCCACCCTCCGAGCGCGGAGATCTTCTCGGTGTAGGCCTTGTTCGGGTAGCCATCCATGAGGACATCCGGTCCGGCGACCCGGAGCTGAGGGCGCACTCGCAAGTCGTAGTCCGTGTCCACCTCGGCCGGGGGCGTCGCCGAGTCCGAGATCTCCACGGCCACGCGGAAAGTGCCGGGTGTAGAGGGCGTGCCCGACAGGATGCCCTCGTTCAGCGTGAGGCCTTCAGGCAAGGGGCGCGTGACACGGAACTGATAGGGCGGCATGCCTCCCAGGGCTTGCAGCTCCATCGTGTAGGGCACGTTCTCGACCGCCAGCGCGAGGACCTCCGTCACCACGGAGAGAGGAATGCCCGCATCGGTTCCCCCGTCGGTGCATGCATGAGTGCCTGCGTCGGTGCCTGCGTCGGTGCCTGCGTCGGTACCTGCGTCGCCGGGGCCTGCATCGGTACCTGCGTCGATGCCGCCATCCTCGCTTGTTCCGGCGTCCGTGGACGCGTCGGGGGGAGGATCGAGGGGACAGGTGTCCTCTACGCCGCAGTCAGGCAGGCACCGCCGCACCTCCGTCAGGCAGGTGAAGCCCTGGGCGCAGGTGCCATCGTCGCCGCACATCGCGAAGCGGGAGAGATCCGGCTCGAAGCGGCAGGATGCGAACAGTCCCAGGGCGCACAGCAGGGCTATACCCACCAGGCTCCAGCGCGCGCTCATGGTAGCTCCCAGACGAAGAAGATGGCGCCACTGGCGCCCAGGACAGCCCCCGCTCCCAGCAGGCCCGTGGCGAGCTGGCTCTGCCGCTCTCCCCGGCGCAGCCCGTCCGCGAAGCACCGGCGGAGTGCCTCTCCCTTGCCCTCGCAGCCCCCTGTGCCCTCGGAGAAGCGCTTCTCCGTGGCGCGCGCAGCCATGCCAAAGCCCGCCCCCGCCACCAACGCAGCGGCCCCGGTGCCCATGAGCACCATCGGCCAGGCCCGCTGGCTCTTCCGCTCCTCCACGAGCCGAGGCCCTCGTGCCGCCCAGAGCGCCGCGAAGGCCTTCGCCGCCGCATCCTCGGCCGCGGCCCCCAGCGCTGGCATCGAGAAGGTGCTCCGCGCCTCAGCGCCCTCGGTGCTTGTCAGCACCAGCGCCACGGTGCGCTCGCCGCCCAGCCCCAGCACCCGCCCGTGGATGAGCCACTTGGCCCGAAACGCTTTGACTTCGTCCGCCCGGCAGGCGGCATCCGCGCACGGCCCCTGCTTCCCGTTCAGCGCTCTCCACCGCTCCACCGTCTCCTTGCGAGGCTCCAGACACACGCCCGCCGCCTTCGCCACGGCTCGCCGGAGGGTCTCCTCCGTGTGCCGGGCCTCGGCGCGCTTCAGGGCCATCATGTCGAAGGGAAGGATCACCACCCGCTCGCCCTCACAGGCAGCCCCCGGCGGTGTAGCGCCGAGGCTCAGCATCAGCGCGAGGGGCAGGAGCATCACGGCGAGAGATCGGGGCCGTCATCCATGGCGACGGGCAGCTGCCCAAGGCTCGCCACGTAGCCACTGTAGAACCGCGGGCCGAATGCCACGCTGAAGAGCTTGTCCCGGAAGGCCTCCTCCACAGGGCCACGGCTGGCCATCGTCGAGCTGCTCCAAGCCAGGCCGCCCGCATCCACGACCGCGCCCGCACGCTGCATCGTCAGGCGCGCCTCCCGGCCCTCCATTCTCAGGTAATAGCTACGGCTCGGAGGCAGGGCCAGCACCAGCGGACGCTCGCGCTCCTTGTGGAAGTCCGCCACCCGCACCCCTCGGGTGTCCTCCACCCACATCCTCCCGCCGATGCCCTCGGGGACCAGCAGGTAGCCCAGCCCCGTGTTCCGGCTCAGGTCGCTCAGCGCGGCGTTCCGGTTCAGCGGAGGGGGGCGCGCGAAGATGTCCAGCTTGCCGCGCACATCTTCCACGCCCTGGCTGGCGGCGGCGATGAAGGCCATGAGCTCCGAGTACTCCACGCGCCCGTCGCGGTTGACGTCCGCCGCGCCAGCCAGCGCCGAGCGCACCTGGTGGCTGAAGACGCCCGCGGAGATGGTGCTCCACTCGTGGCTCTCCCGAGCGCTCGAGGTGGACAGCACCACGCCTACATGGGGGTAGCGGTCCAACTCGCGCGAGGCCAGGTGCTGCGCCACCGCCGCCGTCTGCGCCGGGCCAATGGGCAGCGCCCCTCGCGCGTTGACGAAGAAGTACGAGTCACACGCGTCCACGATGAGGTGGATGAAGCTGGCGGAGCTGGGGCCGATGATCTGCTTATAGAGGTCCGTCCGGGAGAAGGGCCCATCCAGCAGGCTCACCGTCCCTTCCCCCGCGGATCCGCGCTGCCCGTGGCCCGTGAAGACGAAGTAGAGCACCGGCGCCCGTCCGGCCTTCCGGTCCTCCGCCATGCGCTCATTCAGCCGCGCCATGGACTCCTGCAGCACCGCGCGGGTGGGAGGCTGGGTGCGGGCGGCCAGCCCGGGGTGACGCGCCTGCGTCTCCGAGTCCAGCACGCTCAACAGCACCGTCTCGCGGGCCTGGAGGGCGAACAGTTCGTAATAACGCGCCCCGTCATCATCCGCGTACCGGAGGTCCGCTTGCTTCGGATCCAGGCTGGCGTTGTTGGCGACGATGAGGGCGTAGGAGACCCGCTCGGGCTCCGCGGCCAGGGCAGGGCTGGCGAGCAGGAGCGCAAGGGTGGCTGCGAGCGGGCGGAGGGAGACGCGGAGGAGAGAGCGAGGTGAGAGCATGATGATCACGGTGCTCACGGCGCGGCCATTGGGTACAGCGTGCCATGTTTAATGGGGCGCGATCCACTCGGCCCCTCTCGTGACAAGAGGAGAGTGACGGCGGCTGAACGCCGCTGCTATGTGGCGGGGATGGAGTGGGAGTGGGACCAGGACCGATTGCGGCGCTTCCGGGAAGGCGCACCGGAGGTGTTGGGAGAGGTGTATCGCGCACACGCGGAGCCATTGGCTCGGGCGCTGCGCGCGGTGGCCTTCCGTGGGCGTGGGTTTGCCTACCTTCAAGGGGCGCTCGAGGTGGAGAACGCGGTGCTGGAGACCTTCGCGCGAGCCTTCGAGCCTCGGACGCGCCTGTCCTACGACGGAGTGCGCCCCTACGGGCAGTTCCTCATGGGCATTGGGCGCAACGTGGTGCTCGAGCAGTCCCGCTCGCGAGAGGTGGTGGCGGGGTTGGGGCCTCAGGATGAGAGCTCCTCGGTGAACTGGGAGCTGGGCACGGCAGCGGGAGACGGCGGAGGCGTGGAGCAGCAGCTCGAGGACCAGGAGGTGGAGGCGCTCCTGCACAGCTTCAAAGAGGCCCTGTCCCCTCAGGAGCGCGAGCTGTTCGAGCTGCGCTTCACCCAGGGGTTGGCGCAGGAGAGCGCGGCCGAGCGTGTGGGCCTCACGCGCATCCAGGTCCGGCGGCGCGAGAAGGGCCTCAAGCAGCGGCTGCTCGGCTTTCTGCAGGAGCGTGGCTACCTGCAAGGCATCCACGCAAGAGGGTGGGGGTTCTTGAAGGGCAGGGTTGAGGAATGAAGTGCACGAACACAGAGGCAAAGGCCGCGCTGCGGGAGCTGTTCCTCGGAGAGCTGGAGCCCGAGCGCCATGCGCGGCTGCGCGAGCACGCGAAGACGTGCGCCGAGTGCCGCGAGGACTACGAGCGCCTCTCTCGCGTGGAGTCCTCCCTGGAGAAGCGGGTGCTGCCGAAGGGGCGGGAGGCGCTGCTCGAGGCGCAGCTCATGTCACGGGTCCGGGCCTCGGAGCAGGCCGCCGCGCCGGAGCGCCGCTCGTTCTGGGATTGGTGGAAGGTGATGCTCCCGGCGGCAGCCGTCGCCACAGCGGCCATGCTGGTGGTGCTCCCGCAAGTGAGGGGCCCCAAGCCCGGGGAGGGCGAGTGGCAGGCGCGCGGTGTCGGAGCCGGGAGCACGTTCGGTGTCCGCGCCTACTGCGTGTCCCCCGAGGGCAAGGTGCAGGACGAGGCCCCGCCGGGCGGAAAGTTGGAGTGCTCCGAGGGCTCGGCGGTGCAGTTCGGCTACACGGCGCCGCAGGGCGCGCGGCTGTCCGTGGCGGCGAAGTCGCCCTCGGGTGAGGTGCTTCAGTTCTTCCCGCGTGAAGGCGAGGCTGCGCCCGTGGCGCCAGGGGAGAACGAGCTGCTCTCGTACAGCACGCCCGTGCAGGGCGGGTGGCTCTCCGCGCCGCTGGAGGTACGGGCCCGCTTCACGGATGAGAAGGGCCAGGTGCTCAGCGAGACAGCGGTGACGCTCACGCCGGCGAAGTGAGCCGATTCGCCTCCGGGCTCACAGCCGCAGGCGGTAGCCCAGGGCGGCGAGGAAGCCGCCGATGTTCGCGTTGCCGGTGGTGACGAAGTCCCCTGGGGCAAAGTGGTAGTGCGCCTCCAGGAAGAGACCGCCCGGCCCCAGGCGCAGATCGGCGCCACCGAGGAACTGGAAGCCCACGGTGCCCTTCTTCTCCACGGTGGTAGCGCCCAAGGCCTGCGTGGTGGCCTGGTGCAGGTAGAGACCCGGGCCGGCGCCGGCGTACGGCGTGATGGAGCCCAGCGCCCCCTCGAAGCGGTACATCGCCGAGAGCAGGATGGCGATCTCCCGCTCGGTGAGCGTGTACTGCACGTCGCCTCGGGTGACGCGGGGATCGCTGAGCGTCCCAGACACCTCAGGCTGAGAGAAGCTGCCCTCCACCACGATGGCCAGGCGCCGGTTCAGCAGCGGGGTGACGTAGCCGACTTCCAAGGCGTAGTAGGGCGCCACCTCCAGCCGCGTGGTGCTCTTGAAGAGGCCGGCTTTCGGGGCCAGGAGGATGCTGTCTCCCTCGGCGTCGGAGGGCTCCGCGGGAGCCTGAGCCTGGGTGAGGACGAGGAGCGCGAGGACGGGCAGGGCGGTCATGGCGAGGTGCTCCGCTCAGGGGTAGCTGATCGTGAGAGCGTTGCTCAGGGTGAACGAGCACCCCTCGGGGTTGGTGAGCATGAAGTCGTAGGTGCCCGCGGATGTGCCGGGCGGGAGCTCCGTGCTGATGCGTGTGGGAGAGTCCACGGTCAGGGTGAAGACCTCCACTTCCTCGGCGCCAGCGCGCTGCAGCTTCATGACGGGAAAAGTGTCCGTCCGGAAGTCCAGACCTTCGACGACGAGCGGGCTGATGTCGCTGAAGTTGAACCCCTGTGGCGCCGTCACGCGCGTGACCGTGGGCGGAGGGACGATGAGGAGGACGTCGGCCAGCTCGCCGGTGCCGCCGCCCAGGTTCCTCACCTCCACCGTGTAGCTGCCCGCGGGGAGGTCGGCGGATGGCGTGGTATCGCGCGTGGGGATGTCCAGGGACATCAGCGCTGCATCGCGGTAGAGGACTCGGTCCCGATCGACCGTCAAGGTGGCCGGGCCCTTCAGCGTCACCTCGGGCAGGCCCACGCCCGGCTCTCCCGTGAGCACGTCCTGGGGCACGGGCGTGAAGTGCTCTCCAATGAGATTGATGCGCCAGCCGTGCTCAGCTCCCTGCGTGTTGCAGACACGCGCTGGGTTGATGAAGGGCTGGAGGGGATTGACGGTGCCAATCACCTTCGGCGTGGGACCTTCCGTGCTGGGCGAGCACGCGGCGACGATGAGCAGGGATGAGATGAGGTATGGGCGCAAGGGAGCCTCTTCTGGAGATCAGTGGAGGAACGAGCGGTCCGAGGAGGGCTCGGAGGTCTCCGCCACCTTGAGCGGCCTGAGCCGCTGGAGCTGGGCCCTGTCCACGACGCTGCCCGTGGTGGGGAAGTGGAGGCCCGTCGCCGTCCACTCGGGGACGAAGAGGATGGCCTCGGCCGTGGCGTTGTAGCCGAGCTGAACCAGCAGCTCCTCCTCGAAGATCCGGCAGCGCTTCTCGCAGCAGGGGAAGGACTCGCGGACGTGGTACAGGCCCTCGGCGGGGAGTGGCTCGAGGTGCTCGGCCCATTGTGGATCCGGCAACGGAGTGCCCTGGGCGTGCCAGCGTGCGCGATTCACGCTCCAGCCGCTCGGCAGGTAGAGGCCCGGGCCAGGGTCGCCGTGGTTGTGGAAGTACACCAGGCGTCCCTCGGGAATGGTGGTGCCGAGTGCGCGCAGGGTTCGGTACAGCCCACAGGGGGGGAGGCTGGACATGGTGGCCGTGTTCTAGCGCGCCTGCTCTCCCTCTTTTCCAGGGTCCTGGTGGAGCGCTGAAGTTTCTTCAGAGCTTGGACGCGACAGGTGCCCTGTCCTGGAGGGCGATGCAAGCCAAACCCTTGAAATGACAAGGAGGGAGGGTGCCAAAGGCGTCGGCACGCCGGATGCTAATGACAGGAGCGTCGGCGGTCAGCAGGGCGGGATGGACGGGCGGTACGGGCAGTACGGAGTGGGGT
>Ga0247825_10000048_pt1 | contig 65269 bp, 58 predicted proteins | sample 13C_Vanillin_Day_FD_194413 | JGI IMG/M metagenome (GOLD analysis project Ga0247825, IMG submission 194413) | Soil microbial communities from agricultural site in Penn Yan, New York, United States - 13C_Vanillin_Day48 | ecosystem: Environmental > Terrestrial > Soil > Agricultural land | place...
CGCGAGGTTAGAATCCGGCTAGGCGCGCGAGGCGACCTCGCGCAGCTTGCCCGCCTCGGCGCGCGACAGCTCCCGCCCGCCGAGCTGGGCCTCGATCGCGGATGAGCACGCGAGCGTTTAAGGCTAGAATTTCCGCCATGAATCCAGTCTACGCCTTCGTCCTAGCGTTGCTCTTCGCCGCGGCACCCGCGGCTGCGCAGCAGCCGGTCCGGTTCATCCTGCCGAACGCAGCCGGTTCCGGCGTCGATGCCATCACCCGCGCCGCGCAGCCCGCATTCTCCAAGGCGCTTGGCGCCCCGGTAGTGGTGGAAAACCAGACCGGCGCCGGCGGCATCATCGGCCTGCAGTCGCTCGCGCGCTCGGCGCCCAACGGCAACACGCTTTCCGTGGTGTCGAACAACGTCGTCATCTTTCCGAGCGTGCTGAAATCGCTGCCGTTCGACATGCCGGGGGACTTCACTCCGATCGCGCAGGTCGGCTCGACGCCCATGGTGCTCGTCGTCAACCCTTCGAAGGTGCCGGCCGCCAGCCACACGGAGCTCGCCGCGCTGATCAAGGCGAAGCCGGACGCGCTCAACTACGCTTCGAGCGGCAACGGGACGATCCTGCACCTCGCAGTGGAGATCTACCTCGAGGCCGCTGGCGTCAAGGTAAGGCACATCCCGTACAAGGGCGTAGGGCCGATGGTGGCCGACCTTCTCGGTGGACAGGTGGACTTCGCCGCGGCGGCGCTGCCGAGCGTGCAGGGCCACATCGCGAGCGGCAAGCTGCGTCCGATCGGCCTGTTCCCCGCGCAGCGCACGCCGGCCGCGCCGACTATCCCGACCTTTGCCGAGCAAGGGCTGGCGAACTTCAACGTGGAAGCGTGGTTCGCCGTGATCGGCCCCAAAGGAATGAGCCCGGCGACGGTGAAGAAGGTCCACGATGCGGTGGTCGCGGCGTTCAACGACCCGGCGGTGAAGGAAGCCATGGCGAAGCAGGGCAACACGATCCGCATCACTTCAACCGAGCAGGCGCAGGCCGCTTTCCGCACCGAGCTCGCGAAGTACGCCGCCCTGGTAAAGAAGGTCGGCCTCGAGCCGCAATAGGGATCCCCGCCAAGCTCGGCCGACCTTTTCAGGCGAATCCGGCTTGTCGACGGGTTGTTCGACGCTCGAGCGCTTCCTGCGGTCCTCGCTCTCAGAAAGCAAAGGGCGTACCCGAGGACTGACATGGAATAGGCCACCGGCTTGCTTGTTGATAGTGGCACGGAGGTATTCATGTCACCCAGACCTGTCTTCGCTGCCTCGGCCCTTCTCCTTGCCGGCTGCGCCGGAATGTCGCAACCGGATCCCTCCAACGTAGCGGCTTACTGCACCGAGCAGAACGGTTACCGCCTCGGCTCGCAGATGCGCGCCTATTACGGCAATTGCCCGAAGGAATCCGAGGCGGCCTTTCTGGCCGGCCTGCAGCGCGGCCGCGCGGTGCGGCCCAGCACACCGGCGGCGGAGCCCTATTTCCGGCAGATGGACGAGCTCGAAAAGCAAATCCTTGCGGCAACTTCGGAAGCCGACCGCGAACGCCTGCGCACGCGGCTGCGGGAAGCGGAGATCTGGGCCATACACATCGTGAACGACCCGGGCAGCTACACGCCCTCCGGCCCCCGATAGGCGCCGCTGGTGAACGAGTATTCCGAGGGGTCGAAGCGATTGGTGAAGTTCCAGTAGTCCACCAAGCGCCATGGCGAAGTGGCGAACACGCGGCCGCGCCTGTTCTTGTACCAGCTGCCTACTCCGCGGTGCGCCCAGACCATGCGCGAATGGGCTTCGTCGACGCGGCGGTTGAAGGCGTCGTGGACCTCCTGCTTGACGTCCATCGCCTGGTAGCCGTTCTCCAAGAGATCGCGCAGGGCTAATAGCGTGTAGCGCGTCTGGCACTCGCTGTGGAAGATGGCGCTGCCGCCGTGGGCGAGGTTGGTGTTGGGGCCGTACATCATGAAGAAGTTGGGAAAACCCGGGACGGCGATACCGAGGTAGGCGCGAGGGTCGTCGTCGCCCCAGAGATCACGCAGGGTCTTGCCGCCGCGGCCGGCGATGCGCATGGGCCAGGTGAGGCGGTTGGCCTGGAAGCCGGTGGCGAGGATGAGGATGTCTGCCTCGTGCTTCTTGCCGTCCCTGGTGACGATGCCGTCCGGCTCGACATGGTCGATGGGCTCGGTGACCAGGTCGACGTTGGGGCGCGTGAGCATCTTGTACCAGTGGTTGTCGCGCAGCATGCGCTTGCCGTAGGGCGGGTACATGGGGACGGCCTTCTTCACGAGCTCGGGGTCGTCGTTCAGCTCCTTGCGGATGTGGGCGATGAGGTTGTTGCGGAAGCCCTGGTTGACGGCGTTGAGCGAGATGTCGGGCGTGGGCCAGTCGGGGTCGACGTGCAGCGACGCATGCAGGCCGTCGGCGGAGGCCCAGAAGAGCTGGAAGCGGTACCACTCGGAGTAGTACGGCAGGTGCTTCAGCGCCCACTTCATCCCCTCCTTCACCGTGGCGTGGTAGTTGGGGTTATGGATCGCCCAGTGGGGGCTCCTCTGGAAGATGACCAGGCACTCGACATCCGGGGCGATCGAGGGGCCGGTCTGCATGCCGCTTGCGCCGGTGCCGATCATGGCGGCGCGCTTGCCCTTGAGGCTGACGCTCGAGTCCCACTGCGCGGTGTGGAACTTCGGGCCGCGGAAGGACTCGAGGCCATGGATGTCGGGAATCAGCGGGCGGTTGAGCTGGCCGACTGCGCAGACGAGAGCGTTGGCGTGAAAGGTGTCGCCGGTTTTCGTTCTGACGACCCATGAAGACAATTTTTCGTTCCAAACCGCGTCAGAAACCTCGGTGTTGAAGCGCACGAAGCGGCGCACGTCGTACATGTCGGCGCAGCGCTCGAGGTACTGCCACAGCTCCTGGCGCGGCGAGAAGTGGTGCGACCAGTCGTGGTTGGGCTCGAAGGAGTAGCAGTAGAAGTGGTTGGGCGTGTCGACGCCGCAGCCGGGGTAGGTGTTCTCGTACCAGGTGCCGCCGACAGTCGGGTTCTTCTCGAGGATCTCGAACGGGATACCGAGGGCCTTGAGCTTGATCGCGGTGCACAGGCCCGACTCGCCGGCGCCGATGATCAGCACCTTGAATTTGTCGAGCTCGGCCTGCGGCGGGCGCTTGCGCCATTCGACTTCGAGCGGCGGCGCGCCGGCGAGGCCCATCTCGTGCTTGATGAGCGGCACGTACTCCTCGGGCACCGGCTGGCCGACGCAGACTTCCATCATCTTGCGGAACAGGAATTCGGAAGGCGGGGGTGCGGGTTTGCGAGACCCGGATTGGAGATCTTCTAGTAAGGACAAAACCTTTTCATGAAGGCGATGCTTGAGCGCGTGCGGCGTCTTCTCGTCGAAGCTCCACGGGCCGGTGATGTAGGGGCGGTAGTCGTCGAGCACGCTCTCGTCGCCGGAGAGCTGCACGTACACCATCAGGAGCGGCGCGAGGTCTGCTTCTTCGAGGAGCGGCCTAGAGGCCGAGATAGGCTTGCTTGAGGCGAGGATCGTTGACAAGTTCCGAAGCTTTTCCGCTGAGTGTGAAGACGCCCTGCTCGAGCACGTAGGCGCGGTCGGCGATGTCGAGCGACTGCACCACGTTCTGCTCGACGAGCAGCACGGTGGTGCCCTCGCCGTTGATGCGCTTGATCATGGCGAACATCTCCTCGACCATGATCGGCGACAGGCCGAGCGAGGGCTCGTCGAGGATGAGGAGCCTGGGCTCGCCCATCAGGCCGCGGCCGGTGGCGAGCATCTGCTGCTCGCCGCCGGAGAGCGTGCCGGCGAGCTGGCCGAGGCGCTCCCGCAAGCGGGGGAACCAGCCGAGGATGCGCTCGAAGTTCTTGCCGCGCGCCGCGCGGCCGCGGCGGTAGCTGCCGAGCTCGAGGTTCTCGCGCACCGTGAGGTTGGGGAAGATGCGCCGCCCTTCGGGCACCTGGATCAGGCCCTGCGCCACGATCTGCTCGGCGCGCCGCCCGGCGATCGCCTCGCCGAGGAACGAGACCGCGCCGGCCGAAGGCGCGAGCAGCCCGCAGAGCGCGTTGTTGAGCGTGGTCTTGCCGACGCCGTTGCCGCCGAGCACCGCCACCACTTCGCCCGCTTCGATGCGCATGTCGATGCCGCGCAGGATGGGGAGCGCGCCGTAGCCGGCGTGCAGGCCTTTCACCTCAAGCATGAGCCACCGCCCGCCTGCCCAGGTAGGCCTGGATCACCTCGGGGTCGGAGGCGATGTCGCGCGGGCTGCCGTGCGCGATGATGCGGCCCTGGTTCAGCACGTAGACGTCGTCCGAGAGGCTCATCACCGCCTGCATCACGTGCTCGATCAGCAGGAGGGTGACGCCCGAGTCGCGAATCCTGCGGATTACGCCGACGATCTCGTTCACCTCGGTGGGCGTCAGGCCGGCCATCACCTCGTCGAGCAGCAGGAGCTTGGGCTGCGTGGCGAGGGCGCGCGCGAGCTCCAGGCGCTTGCGCCCGGCGACGGTGAGCCCCTGCGCCGGCATGTCGAGCTGCGCTTCCATGCCCACCTGGCGCGCGATCTTCTCGGCCTGCGCCAGTGCCTTGCGGCGCGCCCGCTCGTGCAGATGCGAGCCCACGGCGATGTTCTCCCGCACTGTAAGCGCGCCGAAGGGCTGGACGATCTGGAAGGTGCGCACCAGGCCCAGGCGGCAGATGCGGGGCGGCGCGAGGCCGGTGATGTCGCGGCCGTCGAAATGCACGCTGCCGGCGTCGGGCTCGAGGAAGCCGGCGACCACGGCGAACAGCGTGGTCTTGCCGGCGCCGTTCGGGCCGATCAGCGCGGTGATGCGCCCCCCCTGTGCCGCGAGCGACGCCTCCGACACCGCCGTCAGGCCGCCGAAGCGCTTGACGATGCCTTTCGCCTCAAGAACGGCCATGGAGCAAGCCCATGAGGCCGTTGGGCAGGAAACGCAGGATGATGAGCAGCAGCAGGCCGAAGGCGAGCAGGTTCACCCCGGGCTGCTGGCCGAGGAGCGCGCTGGTGACCTCCGAAAGGCCGCCCAGCGCGAGCGCGCCGATGAGCGGGCCGAGCACCGTGCCGGCGCCGCCGATGAGCGGGCCGAGCAGCGCGTTCACCGACATCCCCGGCCCGTAGGCGATGCCGGCGTCGATGAAGAGGTAGAACTGCATGTAGAAGATGCCGGCGAGCGCCGCCATGGCCGCCGACAGCGTGATCGCCGCCACCTTCATGCGGAACGGGTTGATACCCAGGGCCTGCGCCGCGTCCTCGTTCTCGCGGATCGCGGTGAGGTAGGCGCCGAAGCGCGAGCGCTCGAGCCACCAGGTGACCGCATAGGCGAGCACCACGAGGAGCAGGATCACGTAGTAGAACGACACCCGGTCAGCGAACTGCAGGTTGGCCGCCCCGGCCTTCATCGGGATCAGCATGCCGAAGCCCGAGCCGGTGAACTCCCAGGAGTTGGCGAGCGCGCGGAACACCTCGGCGAAGGCGAGCGTCACCAGCGCGAAGTACGAGCCGCGCAGGCCATAGCGGAAGGTGACCGCGCCGGTGAAGGCGCCCACCAGCGCCCCCGCCCCCACGCCGAGCGCGGCGGAGGTCCAGGCGTCCAGCCCGAAGCGCACCTGCATCACCGCGGTGGCATAGGCGCCGGTGCCGAAGAAGAGCGCGTGGCCGAACGACATCTGCCCGGCGTAGCCGCCGAGCACGTTCCAGCTCTGGCCGAGCAGCGCGAAGAAGAGCGTCGTGGTCCAGAAGCCGAGCCAGAAGCGCGACTCGACGAACTGCGGCACGAGGAGGAAAAACACTCCCAGCCCGAGGAGCACGGCGAGCTCGAAGCGCGAGCGCCGCGTCATGCCATGCGCTGCCCGAAGAGGCCGGTGGGCCGGAACAGCAGCACCAGGATGAAGATCAGGTAGATACCGATCTGCCCCAGGCTCTCGCCGAGGAATAGGCCGCTGAACGCCTCCACCACCCCGAGGATCAGCCCACCGAGCAGCGCGCCGATGAAGCTGCCCATGCCGCCCAGCACCACGGTGGTGAAGGCGATCAGCACGAAGGCATGCCCTACCTGCGGCGTGACGTAGAAGGTCGGCAGCAGCAGGCAGGCGGCGATCGCCACGCAGGCCGCGCCGATGCCGAAGCTCATGGCGAAGATGTGCTCGACGCTGATGCCGACGATCTTCGCTCCCTGCCGCTCGCGCGCCACCGCGCGGATCGCCCGACCGAGGTCGGTGCGCGACATCAGCAGCCAGAACAGGATGCCGATCAGCACCGCCGCGCCGAAGGCGATGAGCCGCGGCAGCGCCACCGCGGTTACGCCGACGTCCACGTAGTTCGTGGCGTAGGGCACGTCGATGGTGCGCGTGGTCGAGGTCCACAGGTACAGCGCCAGGTTGTCCAGGATTATGGCGATGGCCAGCGTCACCAGCAGCACGTTGGTGTCCTTGCCGTGGCCGATCGGCTGGATCACCCAGCGCTGCATGGCGTAGCCGAGCGCGAAGAACAACGGCGGCACGATGAGCAGCGACACGTACGGGTCGATCCCGCCCAGCCGGAACAGGAAGTACGTCGCGTACAGCGCCATCATCAGCAGGCTGCCGTGGGCGAAGTTGATGATGTGCAGCACGCCGTAGATCAGCGCGAGGCCGAGCGCCACCAGCGCGTACACCGCCCCCACGGTCAGCCCGTTGAAGGCGACCGCGAGAAGGATGACCGGGTCGAGGACCTGCGTCAGCGCGCCGGCACCGGGAAGATCGGCTTGGCCGACGCGAAGCGCTCGGGGAAGATGGTCTGGATCGCCATCTTCTGCACCTGCGTGTTGATCGGCTGCGCGCCCTCGTTCTGGCCGCCGACGAACTTGGTCGGCCCGTACGGCATGATGTGATCCTCGAAGGTCGAGCTGGCGAGGGCCTCGCTCACCTTCACCGGGTCGGCCGAGCCGGCGCGCTCCACCGCATCGGCGATGAGCTGTACGCCCGAGTATTGCAGGATCACCTCCCAGGTGAGGTCGACGTTCTCCTTCTCCAGCAGCTTCATGAACTGCTGGGCCTTGGCCTTTCTCGGGTCGACCCAATGGTTGCAGTCCATGATGTTCTGCGCGGCGTCGTTGTACTCGCGCACGAACTTCATGTTCGAGGCGCCGCCGCCGATCACCGAGTAGATCGCCTTCATCGGCACGCGGTGCTGGTAGATCGAGCGCGCCAGCAGCGTGTACTCGTTGAGGTAGCTCGACGGGATGATGAGGTCGGGCTTGGCGGCGCGCAGGCGCAGGCCGATGTTGGTGAAGTCGCGCGTCGGCGTCGGGTGGCCGATCATGTCGAGAATCTGGAAGCCGCGCTTGGGCAGGTCGCCGGCCAGCGTCTTGGCGAGGCCCGAGCCGAAGGCGCCGTCCTCGTGCACCAGGATCACGGTCTTGGCCGGATTGTCCGCCGCCTTGTTGATCGCCATCAGGTTGTCGAGCGACACGTCGGTGATCTTGCGGAAGCCCGGCGAGAAGCGGTACACGCCGAAGAGGCCGCGCTGCAGGATCTGGTCGGACACCGCGCCGTCGACCATGAACGGGATCTTGTTGCGCGCCGAGGCCTGGGTGGCGGTAAGCGCGATGCCGCTCGCGCAGCTGCCGAGGAACGAGGACACGCCCTGCTCCGAGAGCTTGTCCACCTCGGCCGCGCCTACCTCGGGCTTGGACTGCGAGTCGCCGATGAGGATCTCGAGCTTCGCGCCGCCGAGCGACTTGATGCCGCCGCGCGCATTGATCTCGTCCACGGCGAAGCGCGCGCCGTGGCGCGCCTGCTGGCCGCTGTAGGCAAGGATGCCGGTCATCGGCCAGATGCCGCCGATCTTCACCGTCTTCGGGCTGGACTGCCCGAGCACCAGGCCGGGAAAGCCAGTAACCGCGGCGGCCGCCGCCGCGCCGCGCAGCACGTCGCGCCGGCGCGCGCGGAACTTCCACTGATTGGAATCGCTTGCCATGTGTCGTCCCCTCCGGAGGAAAATGCCGATTTGTCCGCACAATTCTACACATGGATAAAACCGCCTGCGTCGTCGGCGCCTCCGGCGGCATCGGTGCCGCCACCGTGCAGCGCTTGGAGCGCGCCGGGTTCTCGAAGGTCTTGCGCATGGACATCGGCGGCCCGATCCCCATCGACCTCGCCGACGTTTCGTCTGTAGAAACCGCCTTTGCCGCCGCGCGGCGAGAAGCGCCGCGGCTTGATGCGCTGGTGGTCGCCTCCGGTATCCTCGACCTCGAGAAGCTCGCCGGCACGACCCTCGAGCGCTGGAACCGCGTGCTCGCTGTCAACCTCACCGGGCCGTTCCTGTGCTGCAAGCTGGCGCGCGACTGGCTCGCCGACGGCGCGCGCATCGTGCTGGTGGGCTCGCTCGCCGGCCGCACCGGCGGCGTGCTGACCGGCACCGCCTATGCGGTTTCCAAAGGCGGCGTGGAGAGCCTGACGAAATCGGTCGCGCAGGAGCTCGCGCCGCGGCGCATCACGGTGAACTGCGTGGCCCCCGGCGGCGTCGACACGCCGATGCTCGCCCGCAACAGCGCCGAGGGCCTGGCTGCGCTTAAGGCGGCCGCGCCGCTCAAGCGCGTTGCCGCCCCCGAGGAGGTGTCGGCGGTGATCGCCTTCCTCGCGAGCGACGAAGCGAGCTTCATCACCGGCGCGGTAGTGCCCGTGAACGGCGGGCTGCGGATGGATTGATAAATGGTATCGTCGGGGTCGATGCAAGTCGTGCTAGTCACAGGCGCCGCCCAGGGCATCGGGCGGGCGATCGCCGACCGGTTCCTCCGCGACGGCTTCTGCGTAGTAGCGATCGACCGGAATGCCGCGGGGCTGCAGAGCTTCGGGCGAGGCGAGCGCGTGGCCGCCGCGGCCCTCGACGTAACCGCCGCCGACGCCCCGGCAACGGCCATCGCCCTGGCGAAGGAGCGCTTCGGCCGCCTGGACTTCCTCGTCAACAACGCCGGCATCGGCAACTCGAAGCCGGTGCATCTCACGAGCGACGAGGAGCTCGACCGCTTCGTCGCCGTCAACCTGCGCAGCGTATTCCGCTTCGCACGCGAGGCGCTCGGCGCCATGCAGGCGGGCGCGGCGATCGTCAACGTCGCCTCGACCTTCGGCCTGATGGGCAACCCGAACTCCTCCTCGTACGCCACCACCAAGGCCGCCGTGGTCGGCCTCACGCGGCAGATGGCCGGCGACTACGGCCCGAAAGGCATCCGCGTCAACGCCGTGGCGCCGGGCGTGATCCGCACCGCGCTCATCGAGGAGCGCCTGGGCACGCCGGCGTTCCGCCACCTGATGGTGGACACCACCCCTTTTCCCCGCATCGGCACGCCGGAAGATGTGGCAGGCGCGGTGCGCTTCCTCTGCTCCGAGGACGCCGGCTTCGTGAACGGGCACGTGCTCGTGATCGACGGCGGCTGGAGCGCGACCAATTACGTGGCTTCCTGAAGGAGGAAGGCGAATGTTTTTGAAAAATACCTGGTACGTCGCGGCATGGGACCACGAGGTGAGCCGCCAGCCGCTCGCGCGCAAGCTGCTCGACATTCCGGTGGTGCTGTACCGGACGCAGGCCGGCGCCCCGGTAGCGCTGGAGGACACCTGCCCGCACCGCTTCTATCCCTTGTCCAAGGGCACGCTGAAGGGCGACGCGCTCGAGTGCGGCTACCACGGCATGACTTTCGACTGCAGCGGCAAATGCGTGCACATCCCCGGGCAGGAGCAGATCCCGCCCACCGCCGCGGTGCGCAGCTTCCCGGTGGCCGAGCGCTGGGGTTGGATCTGGATCTGGATGGGCGACCCGGCGCTCGCCGACGCGCAGAAGATCATCGACATCCCGCAGCTGCGCAGCGGCGAATGGACGCAGTGCCGCGGCGAGCGCATGTACTACCGCGGCAACTACCAGCTCATGACCGACAACCTGATGGACCCGTCGCACGTGAGCTATGTGCACCGCAGCACCTTCGGCACCAACGTCGAGGCCACGCTGCCGGTGAAGACGCAGATCTTCAAGAATTTCGTCGCGGTGACCCGGGTAGTGCCCGACAGCGCGCCGGCCCCCTTCTTCCAGCGCTTTGGCAAGTTCACCGGCAAGGTGCACCGCTGGCAGGTGTACCGCGTCATCCCGCCGTCGCTGTGCATCATCGACACCGGCTCGGTGGAATCGCGCGGCGACGATGGCTCCGTGCTGGATCTCGCCGAGTCGAGCCTCACGGACTACGTGAAGCTGCGCGACGGCGACGACCGCAAGCTGCTCGCCATCCGCGGCTTCGACTTCCTCACGCCGGAAACCGAGACCAGCACGCACTACTTCTGGTTCCTTATCCGCAACTTCGGGCTGGGCGACCGCTACCTCGAGCGCCAGGTCATAGACGCCACCACCATGGCGTTCGCCGAGGACGTAGTGGTCGCCGAGGGCATCCAGCAGCGGGTCAACGGCGGCACGCTGCCGCGCCAGGTCAACCTGCGCATCGACGCCGGCAGCACGCAGGTGCGGCGCATGCTCGACAAGATGATCGCCGCCGAGAACGAAGGCATCAAAAGGATGCAGACCGCCTAAGGAACACTGAGAAAGCGGTGCATCGTCGTCGTCCCCGCGAAGACGGGGACCCCGTTTCGATTTTTGTAAAAGAAGACTGGGCCCCCGCCTTCGCAGGGGCGACTATTTCAAAGCTCCGGCCTCACGAGCGCGGGATCGGGAAAATCACCTTCGCCGAGGCGAACTCGGGCGGCTGGATCACCTCGATGCCCATCTTCTGCACCTGCGTGGTGATGGGCTGCGCGCCCTCGTTCTGGCCGTTGACGAACCTGGTCGGGCCGTAGGGCATGATGTGATCCGTGAAAGTCGACGCGGCCAGCGCCTGGGTGATCTTGTCCCGGTCGGCCGAGCCGGCGCGCTCGATGGCGTCGGCGATCAGCAGCAGGTCGGAGTAGTTCAGCATCACCTCGTAGGTGAGGTCGATGTTGTTCTTCTCCAGCGTCTTGACGAACTGCCGGGTCTTCGGCTTCTTCGGATCGACCCAGTGGTTGGTGTCCATGATGTACTGCGCGGCGGCGTTGTACTCGCGGATGAACTTGGCGTTGGAGGCGCCGCCGCCGATCACCGAGTAGATGCCCTTCATCGCCACCCGGTGCTGGTGTATGGAGCGCGCGAGCAGCGTGTACTCGTTCAGGTAGCTCGACGGCACGATCAGGTCGGGCTTGGCCGCGCGCAGCCGCAGGCCGATGTTGGTGAAGTCGCGCGTGGGCGTCGGGTGCGCGATCGAGTCCATCACCTCGAAGCCGCGCTTGGGCAGCTCGGCGGCGAGGAATTTCGCCAGGCCGGAGCCGAAGGCGCCGTCCTCGTGCACCAGCATGACGGTCTTCGCCGGATTGCCGGCGCCCTTGTTGATGGCCACCAGGTTGTCCAGCGCCACGTCGGTGATGCGCTTGAAGCCCGGGCTGAAATGGAACACGCCGTACAGGCCGCGCTGGGTGATCTGGTCGGACACCGGGCCGTCGACCATGAAGGGCACCTTGTTGCGCGCGGATGCCTGGGTCGCCGTGAGGGCGATGCCGCTGGCGTAGCCGCCCAGGAAGCAGGCGATGCCCTGCTCGGAGAGCTTGTCGACTTCCGCGACCGCGGCGTCGGGCTTGGACTGCGAGTCGCCGATCACCAGCTCGATCTTCGCCCCGCCGAGCGACTTGATGCCGCCGCGGGCGTTGATCTCGTCGGCGGCCAGCTTCGCGCCGGCCATCGACTGCTGGCCGTTGTAGGCGAAGATGCCGGTCATCGGCTGGATCATGCCGATCTTCACCGTCCTGGGATTCGACTGTCCGAGGACCAGGCCGGGAAAGCCCGACAGCCCGGTGACCGCCGCAGCGGCGGCAGCGCCCCGCAGAACATCGCGCCGTTTCGCGCGGAACCTACGCTGGTTCGAATCGTTTGCCATGTCTCTTCCGCTCCGATGGAGAATTGCCAATTGTCCGCACAATTCTACACAGGGATAAGTGGTATCTTGAGCGGCATGACCATGACGAAGAGATTGCGCGAGCTGCTGGCGCGGCCGAAGCCTTTGATGGCGCCCGGCGCGGCCGACGCGCTCACCGCGCGCCTTATTGCGAAACAGGGATTCGAGGCGATCTACATGACCGGCGCCGGCACCAGCGCCGTGCGCCTGGGCATGCCCGACGTGGGCCTGCTCACCATGCAGGAGATGGTGGACAACGCGCGCGCCATCGCCGAGGCGTCGCAGCTTCCGCTGGTAGCCGACGCCGACACCGGGTATGGCGGACCCGTCAACGTGCAGCGCACGGTGCGCGCTTATGAGCGTGCCGGAGTGGCCGGCATCCACATCGAGGACCAGCAGTGGCCCAAGCGCTGCGGCCACCTCGCCGGCAAATCGATCATCCCGGTGGAGGAGATGGTGGCCAAGATCCGCGCCGGGCTGGATGCGAAGCTTGACAAGGACTTCGTGCTGATCGCGCGCACCGACGCGCTCGCCGTGGAGGGCTTCGAGCGCGCCCTCGAGCGCTGCAAGCGCTACGAGGAGGCCGGCGCGGACATGATCTTCCTCGAAGCGCCGTCGAAGATGGAGCACCTCGCCGCCATTCCGAAGGCCTTCAGGAAGCCGACGCTCTACAACATGGCCTCCAGCGGCAAGACGCCCTTCCTGCACATCGACGAGATCGGCAAGCTCGGCTTCAAGCTGGTGATCTACCCCAACTTCGCCCTGCTCTCGGCGATCACCGCGATCACGAAGACGCTCTCCGAGCTCAAGCGCACCGGCTCGATCGCGGAGGTAGCGAAGAGCATCGCCAGCTTCCAGGAGTTCTTCAACCTCGTCGGCATGAAAGAGGTGCAGGAGGCCGAGGCGAAGTACGGCGTCGACGAGAAGACGCGCGTCGGGTACTGAGTGATGGGCAGGACGCTCTACGAGAAAATCTGGGACGCACACCGGATCGTGGAGGGCGACGACGGCCAGACGCTGCTGCACGTCGGGCGGCACCTGGTGCACGACGGCTCGGTGCACGCCTTCGAGTTCCTGCGGGACCGCGGCCTGAAGGTGCGGCGCCCGGACCAGATCTTCGCCACCCCTGATCACGGGGTTTCCACCCAAGTCCACAAGCTAGAAGCCATCCCCGACGCCGAGCAGCGCCGCGTCGTGAAGCTGCTGGACCGCAATACGAAAGACTTCGGCATCGTTCACTTCGCGCTCGATGATCCGCGACAGGGCATCGTGCACGTGGTCGGTCCCGAGCAGGGCATCACGCAGCCGGGTATCGTGCTGGTGTGCGGCGACTCGCATACCTCGACCCACGGCGCGCTCGGTGCGCTCGCCTTCGGTGCGGGCGCGAGCGAGATCACGCATGTCCTGGCCACCCAGACCACCTGGCAGCGGCGCTCGAAGACCATGCGCGTCACGGTCGACGGCAAGCTGCCCCTCGGCGTCACGGCCAAGGACGTGATCCTCGCCATTATCGCCAGCGTCGGCGCCAACGGCGCCGCGGGACACGTCATCGAGTACGCCGGCTCCACGATCCGCGCCATGTCGATCGAGGAGCGGCTCACGGTCTGCAACATGTCGATCGAGGCCGGCGCCCGCGCCGGCATGGTGGCGCCCGACGATACGACCTACGCTTACCTGAAGGGCCGTCCCTATGCGCCGACAGGCACCGCCTGGGACCGCGCCGTCGCGTACTGGAGGACGCTGCCCTCGGATGCAGACGCGAAGTTCGACGCCGAGGTCTCGCTGGATGCCACGCAGCTCGCCCCCATGGTGACCTGGGGCAACAGTCCCGAGGATGCGCTGCCCGTCACCGGCGCAGTCCCCGATCCCGCCAGGGAAACAGATCCTGAAAGAAAGGCCTATATGGAGCGCACGCTGCGGTACATGGGCCTTTCTCCGGGCATGGCGCTGACCGACATCCCCGTCGACCAGGTGTTCATCGGCTCGTGCACCAACGCGCGCCTCGAGGACCTGCGCGCCGCCGCGCAGGTGGCGAAGCGCGGCAAGGCGAAGGTGCCGGTGCTGGTGTCGCCCGGCTCGACGCAGGTGAAGCTGGCGGCGGAGAAAGAGGGCCTCGACCGCATCTTCCGCGACGCCGGCTTCGAGTGGCGCGAGTCCGGCTGCTCGATGTGCGTCGGCATGAACGGCGACCTGGTGGCCGCCGGCAAGCGCTGCGCCTCGACCTCCAACCGCAACTTCGTCGGGCGGCAGGGCAAGGGCAGCCGCACGCACCTCCTCTCCCCCGCCATGGCGGCGGCCGCCGCGCTCACCGGGCGCATCACCGACGTGAGGAAACTCTGATGGACCCGTTCGTGGTGCTGCAGGGCGTCGCCGCGCCGCTCGACCAGTCCAAGGTCGACACCGACCAGATCCTGCCGGCGCGCTTCCTGCGCCGCCCGCGCAAGGAAGGCTACGGCCAGTTCCTGTTCCGTGACTGGATGGACGACCCGAAGTTCGTGCTCAACCAGCCGGTGTACAAGAACGCACGGATCCTGGTCGCCGACCGCAACTTCGGCGGCGGCTCGAGCCGCGAGCAGGCGCCCTGGGCGCTGTCCGACTATGGCATCCGCTGCGTCGTCGCCGCCGACTTCGGCGATATCTTCTATTTGAACTCCCTGAAGACGGGTGTTTTGCCCGTCGCGCTTTCCCCGGAACTGTGCGATTCGTTGAGAAAGCAACTGCACGACAAACCCGGGGCAACAATGAAAGTCGACCTCCCCGCCCAGACCGTTACCGGACCGGACGGCAAGACCCATCGCTTCGAGATCGACGCCTTCCGCAAGAAGTGCCTGCTGCAGGGCCTGGACGACATCGGCATCACGCTGCAGCACGAGGCCTCCATCGCGGCATTCGAGACCCAGTACCGTCAACGATTCGACTGGCTATTCCATGGAAACCTCTGACAAGACCGCCCGCCAGCTCTACGAGGACATCAAGCGCAACCCGACGCGCAAGCGCTTCGGCTTCGGCCGCAAGAGCGCGCTCATCAACGTCGACCTGCAGAAGGCCTACACCGCGGTGGGCGAGTTCGTCACCGCCTACGAGACGCACCCGAAGCAGCTCGAGTACGTGAACCAGCTCGCCGCCGCCTTCCGCGCCAAGGGGCTGCCGGTGGTGTGGACCCACGTCGCTTACATGGACTCGGGCGAGGACTGCGGCGTGTGGGGCACGCGCACCAACACGCCGGACTCGCTGCAGAACATCAAGGTCGGCTCGCGCCGCTCGGAGTTCGACCACCGCCTGGACATCGACCGCAAGCGCGACATCATCGTCAACAAGCGCATGGCCTCGGCCTTCCACGAGACCAACCTGCAGTCGGTATTCACCTTCCACGGCGTCGACACGGTGGTGATCACGGGCGGCTCGACCTCGGGCTGCGTGCGCGCCACGGTGGTCGATGCGCTTTCGCGCAGCTACCGCACCATCGTTCCCGAGGAGTGCGTGGCGGACAAGCACGAGAGCCCGCATTTCGCCAACCTGTACGACATCGCGCTCAAATACGGGGACGTGATTCCGGTCGCGGAAGTATTGGAACACCTGAAGAAATGAAGCGCGATCCCGGGTACTACGACTACCTGCCCTACACCAGGCGGCCGAAGATCGAGTGGCCGAACGGCGCGCGCGTCGCTTTCTGGGTGGCGCCCAACATCGAGTTCTACGAGCTCGAGCCGCCGAAGAACCCGACGCGCGGCTCGTGGCCGCGCCCGGTGCCGGACGTGCTGGCCTATTCATACCGCGACTACGGCAACCGCACCGGCTTCCGGCGCATGATGGAGGCGATGGACCGCTGCGGGGTACGCGGCAGCGTGTCGCTCAACGTCGCCATGTGCGACCACCATCCCGAGATCATCAAGGCCTGCGCCGAGCGCGGCTGGGAGTTCTACTCGCACGGCACCTATAACACACGCTACACCTTCAACATGAGTGAAGCGCAGGAGCGCGCGCTGATCCAGGACTCGATCGACACCATCCGCCAGCACACCGGCCAGAAGCTCGACGGCTGGCTGGCGCCGGCGCTCACGTATACCGAGAACACCTTCGATCTCGTGGCCGAGATGGGCCTCACTTACGTGTGCGATCTGTTCCACGACGACCAGCCCGGCCCGGTCAAGGTGAAGAAGGGCCGCCTCGTCAGCATCCCCTACTCGCTGGAAATGAACGATGCCATCGCCTTCAGCGTGAACTGGCTGACGCCGCGCCACTACGCCGCCATCATCCGGCGCCAATTCGACCGCCTCTACGCCGAAGGCGCGGAGTCGGGCACCGTGATGTGCATTCCGCTGCACCCCTACCTCATCGGCCAGCCTTACCGCATCCAGGCCTTCGAGGAGGCGCTGGCCTACATCACGGGCCACGACAAGGTGTGGCTCGCCACCGGGCGCGAGATCGCCAAGCACTTCGCCGACAGCTACTACGACGCGTTCGCCAAGGCCTCGCTGCCGATCCATGATTTCTGACGACTACCTGAAGTACCCGAAGCGGCGCTATGGCATGGACCACGACCGGTATGAGTGGTCGATGCTTTCAGGGAGAAAACCCATCCGCTGGCCTGGCGGCGCGCGCGTTGCCCTGTGGGTGAGCGTCTCGCTGCAATGGTTTCCGCTCGACCAGCAGGGCAAGCCGTTCAAGCCGCTCGGCTCGCTGCAGACCGCCTATCCGGACCTGCGCCATTACACGCTGCGCGACTACGGCAACCGCGTCGGCGTCTATCGCATCATGAAGGCGCTGGACAAGCACGGCATCCGCGCGAGCGCGCCGGTGAACGCGGCCGTCGCCGTGCGCTACCCCTCGCTCGTCCGGGAGGTGAGCGCCAAAGGCTGGGAACTCGTCGGCCACGGCCTCGACATGGATCGCTTGCATTACGAAGGCATACCGGACGAAGCCTCGGTCATCTCGCGCAGTCTTCAGACTTTGGGGGAATTCGGCAAAGTGCGGGGCTGGCTGTCGCCAGCCAAGTCCGAATCCCACAAGACCCTCGACCTGCTCGCCGAGGCCGGCATCGAGTACGTCTGCGACTGGGTCAACGACGATCTGCCCTATCCCATGAAGGCCGGCGGGCGCACGCTGTACGCCATGCCCCACTCGAACGACATCGAGGACGCGACCACGCTGATCGGCTTCCACCAGGACGAAGACGAGCTGCGCGATCAGTGGCTCGACCACTTCGACTTGCTCTACAAGGAAGCGGCGACGCAGGGCGGGCGCGTAATGGTGCTGCCGCTGCATTCGTGGGTGATCGGCCACCCCTACCGTATCGGCACCCTCGAGACCGTGCTCGCCCACATAATGAGCCGCGCCGGCGTATGGCCGGCGACCGGCGCGGAGATCCTCGACGCCTGGAAAAAAGCCGCGGCGTGAGCTGGCGCTACGAGAAGGGCCTGCACGACCTGGGCTGCGGCCACTATGCGTACCTCGTGCCCGACGGCAGCTGGGGCTGGTCGAACGCCGGGCTGATCGCCGACGGCGGCCAGAGCCTGCTCGTCGATACGCTGTTCGACCTGAAGATGACCGGCGAGATGCTGCAGGCCATGCGCCGCGCGGTGCCGGCGGCGAGGCGCATCGGTGCGCTCGTCAACACGCACGCCAACGGCGACCACTTTTACGGCAACCAGCTGCTGGAGGGCGAGGCGGCGCGCATCATCGCCTCGAAGGCCGCGGCCGAGGACATGAGCCTGCGCCCGCCCGAGGCGATGCAGCGCTGGGCGAAGGACTGGCCGACGATGGGCTCGGCCGGCAGATTCTGGCAGGAGGTGATCGGCTCGCATTTCGAGTTCGACGGCATCCGCCTGGTGCCGCCGAACGAGACCTTTTCCGGCGAGCTCACCCTGCGTGTCGGCGGCAAGGAAGTGCGCCTGATCGAGCTTGGGCCGGCGCACACGCGCGGCGACGTGGTCGTCTACGTGCCACGGGACCGTGTGCTCTACACCGGGGACCTGCTCTTCAACGGCGCTCACCCTGCGATCTGGGCCGGCCCGGTGAGCCGCTGGATCGCGGCCTGCGACCGCATGCTGTCCTGGGAGATCGACGTGGTGGTGCCCGGCCATGGCCCGCTCACCGACAAGCGAGGCTTACGCGAGCAGCGCGACTATCTCGCCTACATGCTCGCCGAGACGCGCATGTTCTACGATGCGGGCGTCGGCTTCGAGGAGGCGGCCGAGCGGCTTTCGCTCGACCGCTTCGCCGGCTTCGCCGAGGACGAGCGGTTGCCGCTGAACGTGTATGCCTGCTATCGGGAGTTCGACAGCCGCGTCGAGAAGCCCGACTTCCTGAAGATGTTCGGTCTGATGGCCGAGCGCCACTACAGGCATCGCCCGGCGCCCTGACGCATGGCTTCATGGATCGCCTTCGCCGGACACGGCGCGCCGTCGGGCGCGGCGCGAGGCTGGACCGGGTACCGTTCCGAAATCCGCGTGGCGCGCGAGATGGCTGGCCGGTATAGAGTGGTGCGGTGAGCCAGGTGTTCGTGGACGTGGGCATGTCAACCCACATCAAGTACAAGGTGCGCCATGCTTGAGCTGCGTCCCAGTTGCGAGCACTGCAACAAGCCCCTGCCGCCCGCTTCGCTGGAAGCGCGCATCTGCTCGTACGAGTGCACCTTCTGCGCCGCGTGCGTTGACGAGGTGCTCGGCAACGTCTGCCCGAACTGCGGCGGCGGCTTCGCCCCCCGGCCCGTCCGGCCGTCGCGCAATTGGAAGAGGGATAACTATCTCGGCAAGGACCCGGCGGGCACCAAGGTAAAGCACCGCCCGGTCGACCGCGCCGCCCACGCGAGCTTCGCCGAACCCATAAGAGACATTCCACCGGAGAAGCGCTGAAGGCATGGAAGTTCGCAACGGCTTCGTCGGCGCAATCGGCAACACCCCGCTCATCCGCCTGCGCGGACCGTCGGAAGCGACCGGCTGCGAGATCCTCGGCAAGGCCGAGTTCCTCAACCCCGGCGGCTCGGTGAAGGACCGCGCGGGGCTCTACATCATCCTCGACGCCGAGAAGCGCGGGCTGCTCAGGCCCGGCGGCACGATCGTCGAAGGCACGGCGGGCAACACCGGTATCGGCCTCGCGCTCGTGGGCAACGCGCGCGGCTACCGCACCGTGATCGTCATCCCGGAGACGCAAAGCCAGGAGAAAAAGGACATGCTGCGCCTGTGCGGCGCCGAGCTGCGCGAAGTGCCGGCAGTGCCGTACAGGAACCCGGACAACTATGTGCACGTGTCCGAGCGCCTGGCGAAGGAGATGGGCGCCTTTTGGGCGAACCAGTGGGACAACACGGCGAACCGCGAAGGCCACTTCGCCAGCACCGGCCCGGAGATCTGGGCGCAGACGAGCGGCAAGGTCGACGGCTTCGTGTGCGCCATCGGCACCGGCGGGACGTTGGCCGGTGTTGCCCTGTTCTTGAAGTCGAAGAATCCAGGGGTGAGGATCGCGGTCGCGGACCCTGACGGTGCCGCGATGTACAGCTGGTTCAAGCGTGGCGAGCTGAAATCCGAGGGCTCCTCGATCACCGAAGGCATCGGCCAGGGGCGCGTGACGAAGAACATCGAAGGCGCGCCGGTGGACGAGGCCTACCGCATTCCCGACGCCGAGGCGCTGCCCGTCATTTTCGACCTGCTGCAGAACGAAGGCCTGTGCCTCGGCGGCTCGAGCGGCATCAACGTCGCCGGCGCCATCCGCCTCGCGAAGGACCTGGGGCCCGGGCACACCGTCGTCACGATCCTCGCCGACTCCGGGACGCGTTATCAGTCGAAGCTTTTCAACCCGCAGTTCCTGCGGCAGAAGGGCCTGCCGATACCGAGCTGGCTCTGACCTAGAGCGGCTTCTTGAGGAAGTGACCGAGCTCGCCGATGATGCCGCGGCGGAAGGTGAGCACGCAGATAACGAAGATGGCGCCCTGCACCACGGTGACCCAGGCGCCGAGCTGCGCCAGGTAGTTCGCCATGGAGACGATGATTGCCGCGCCGAGCACCGGGCCGAACACGGTGCCCAGGCCGCCGACCAGCGTCATCAGCACCACCTCGCCCGACATGGTCCAGTGCACGTCGGTAAGCGAGGCGAGCTGGAACACCAGCGACTTGGTGGCGCCGGCGAGCCCCGACAGCGTCGCCGACAGCAGGTAGGCCATCAGCTTATAGCGCGTGGTGTCGTAGCCGAGCGAGATGGCGCGCGGCTCGTTCTCGCGGATCGCCTTCAGCACCTGGCCGAACGGCGAATGAATGGTGCGGTGGATGAGCAGGAACCCGCCGAGGAAGATCGCCAGCACCGTGAAGTACATCGCCCAGATGTTGCCGAGGTCGATGAAGCCGAACAGGCGCCCGCGCGGCACGGCCTGGATGCCGTCCTCGCCGCCGGTGAACGGCGCCTGCAGGTAGAAGAAGAACATCATCTGCGCCAGCGCCAGCGTGATCATCGCGAAGTAGATGCCCTGGCGCCGGATGGCGAGCAGCCCGGTGACCAGGCCGAGCAGCGCGGCCGCGGCGGTGCCGAACAGGATCGCCGCCTCCGGCGGGAAGCCCCACACTTTCGCGGCGTGCGCCGCGGCGTAGCTCGCCGAGCCGAAGAACATGGCGTGGCCGAAAGACAGCAACCCGCCGTAGCCGATGAGCAGGTTGAAGGCGCAGGCAAACAGCGCGAAGCACATCACCTTCATCAGGAACACCGGGTACAGGGCGAGCGGCGCGAGCACGAAGAACGCCGCCATCAGCAGGAAGACGAGCTTCTGATGCCCGGGCGCCGCGCCGGCCTTCATCGCTGCGTTCCGAACAGGCCCGCCGGCTTGAACAGCAGCACGATGGCCATGATGATGAAGATGACGGTGTTCGAAGCCTCGGGGTAGAACACCTTGGTCAGGCCCTCGATCACGCCCAGGCCGAAGCCGGTGAGGATCGAGCCCATGATCGAGCCCATGCCGCCGATCACCACCACCGCGAACACCACGATGATCAGGCTCGAGCCCATCTGCGGGCTCACCTGGTAAATCGGCGCCGCCATGACCCCGGCGAGCGCAGCGAGCCCCACACCGAAGCCGTAGGTGAGCGTGATCATGCGCGGCACGTTGATGCCGAAGGCCTGCACCAGATGCGGGTTCTCGGTGGCGGCGCGCAGGTAGGCGCCGAGCTTGGTCTTCTCGATCACGAACCAGGTGCCGAAGCACACCACCAGCGAAGCGAAGATCACCCAGCCGCGGTAGGTCGGCAGGAACATGAAGCCGAGGTTGTGCCCGCCGGTCAGCTCCTGCGGAATCGGGTAGGGCTGCCCGGAAGACCCATACTGGTTGCGAAACAGCCCCTCGATGATGAGCGCCAGCCCGAAGGTGAGCAGCAGCCCGTAAAGGTGGTCGAGCTTGTACAGGGGTTTCAGCATGGTGCGCTCGATCACTACGCCGGTCGCTCCCACCGCCACCGGCGCGATGGCGAGCGACCACCAGTAGCCCAGCCCGAGCTTGTTGAACAGCAGGTAGGCGCAGAAGGCGCCGATCATGTACTGGGCGCCGTGCGTGAAGTTGATGATGTTGAGCAGCCCGAAGATCACGGCGAGGCCGAGCGACAGCAGCGCGTAGAACGAGCCGTTGATCAGGCCAATCAACAGCTGGCCGAACAGCGCCGCCGAAGGGATGCCGAAGATCTCGGGCATGCTCGGGCCGCCTGCTTACTTAACCAGGGAGCAACCGCCGTCTTTCTCCGGCCGGAACGCCTGTTCGGCCGGAATGGTCGCGCGCACCTTGTAGTAGTCGTACGGGCCCTTGGACTCCGCCGGCTTCTTCACCTCGAAGAGGTAGACGTCGTGGAGCTTGCGGCCGTCGGCGCGGACGCGGCCCTTGCCGAACAGCGGGTCGTCGGTGGGCATCTTCTTCATCTGCGCGATGACCTTGGTGCCGTCGTCGGAGTTGATCGCCTCGACCGCCTTCAGATAGTGCAGCACGGCCGAGTAAACGCCGGCGTGGTCCATGGACGGGTACTTGCCGCCGTTCTTCGGGGCGAAGCGCTTCGCCCAGGCGCGGCTCGCGTCGTTCAGGTCCCAGTACCAGGCTTCGGTGAGGATCAGGCCTTGCGCGGTGTTGAGGCCCAGGCCGTGCACGTCGGTGATGAACACCAGCAGGCCGGCGAGGTTCTGCCCGCCCTTGACGATGCCGAACTCGGCCGCCTGCTTGATGGAGTTGATGGTGTCGCCGCCGGCGTTGGCGAGGCCGATGATCTTGGCCTTGGACGCCTGCGCCTGCAGCAGGAACGAGGAGAAGTCCTGCGTGTTGAGCGGATGGCGCACCTGCCCGAGCACCTTGCCGCCGTTCTTCTTCACCACCTCGGCGGTGTCGCGCTCCAGCGCATGGCCAAAGGCATAATCCGCGGTGAGGAAGAACCAGGTGTCGCCGCCGGTCTTGACGATCGCGCTGCCCGTGCCGTTGGCGAGCATCCAGGTGTCGTACAGCCAGTGGACGGTGTTCGGCGAGCACGCCTTGCCGGTGAGGTCGGACGATGCCGCGCCGGTAACGAGGAACGCCTTGCCCTTGTCGCGCGTCACCTGGTTCACCGCGAGCGCCACCGAGGAGGTCGGCACGTCGGCGATGGCGTCGACGCCGTCGACGTCGTACCACTGCCGCGCGATGTTGGAGCCGACGTCGGGCTTGTTTTGGTGGTCGGCCGAGACGATCTCGACCTTGAGCTTGGCCTTCGAGGTCTTCATGAAGTCTTCCACGGCCATGCGCGCGGCCTCGACCGAGCCCGGCCCGCCGATGTCGGCGTAGAGGCTCGACATGTCGTTCATGACGCCGATCTTGACCACGCCGCCCGAGATCTGCGCGTGCGCCGCGCCGGCGCTCATTGCGCCCGCGGTGGCGAGCGCCACTGCTGCAGCCAACTTCCTCAACTGAACCATCGTTTCTCCTTTAAATTAAACGCCAAGATACTCGTGCACCCGGTGCATGCTGGCTTCGAGCTCGGCCCCGGGCACCATGTCGACGATGCGGCCGTGCTCCACGATGTAGTGACGGTCCGCCACGGTCTGCGCGAAGCGGAAGTTCTGCTCCACCAGCAGGATGGTGAAGCCTTGCTGTTTGAGCTGGGCGATGGTGCGGCCGATCTGCTGCACGATCACCGGCGCCAGCCCCTCGGTCGGCTCGTCGAGCAGCAAGAGCTTCGCCCCGGTGCGCAGGATGCGCGCGATGGCGAGCATCTGCTGCTCGCCGCCGGAGAGCTTGGTGCCCTGGCTGCGCAGCCGCTCCTTGAGGTTGGGGAACAGGCGGTAGATGGCCTCGAGCGGCAGCCCCCCCGGCGCCACCTGCGGCGGCAGCATGAGGTTTTCCTCGACGTCGAGGCTGGCGAAGATGCCGCGCTCCTCGGGGCAGAAGGCGATGCCCAGGCGCGCGATGCGGTTCGAGGACAGACCGATGGTCTCGGTACCGTTGAACCTGATCGAGCCTCTGCGCCGGCCGACCATGCCCATGATCGACTTCAGCGTGGTGGTCTTGCCGGCGCCGTTGCGCCCGAGCAGGGTCACCACCTCGCCTTCGGCGATGTCGAAGTCCATGCCGTGCAGGATGTGCGACTCGCCGTACCAGGCGTTGAGCCCCCTCACCTCAAGCATGGGCGCCCGCTCCGAGGTAGGCCTCCACCACGCGCGGATCCTTCGACACGCTGAGGTAGTTTCCTTCGGCCAGGATCTCGCCACGCGCCAGCACGGTAATCGTGTCGGAGAGCGTCGACACCACCGACAGGTTGTGCTCGACCATCAGCACCGTGCGGTTCGCCGACACGCGCTTCACCAGCGCGCTGATGCGCTCCACGTCCTCGTACGTCATGCCGGCGGTCGGCTCGTCCAGCAGCATCATTTCGGGGTCGAGCGCCAGCGTGGTGGCGATCTCCAGCGCGCGCTTGCGGCCGTAGGGCAGCTCCACCGCCACGGTCTCCGAATACTGCGACAGGCCCACGGCTTCGATCAGCTCCCAGGCCGCGCCGTTCAGCTCGTCCAGCACCCGCTCCGAGCGCCAGAAGTCGAAGGAGGCGCCGCGCTTGCGTTGCAGCGCAATGCGCACGTTCTCGAGCACGCTCAGGTGCGGGAACACCGCCGAGATCTGGAACGAGCGCACCAGCCCCATGCGCGCGATGCGCGCGGGCGGCGAGCCGGTGATCTCCTGGCCCTTGAAGAAGATCTGGCCGCGCGTGGGCTCCAGGAAATGCGTCAGGAGGTTGAAGCAGGTGGTCTTGCCGGCACCGTTCGGGCCGATCAGGGCGTGGATGCTGCCTCGCCGCACGCGCAGCGATACGTCCTTGACGGCGACGAAGCCCTTGAACTCCTTCGTCAGGCCGCGCGTTTCGAGGATTATTTCACCGGACAAAGCGGCGCTGATCATGCCCTACGCTGCCCGCGTGAGCAAGCGAACGTCGCCCCCGGCGGCCGCGGTGTTCACCGTGTAGACCCGCTCGGTGGCGAAACGTGCAAGATAGTGCGGCCCGCCGGCCTTCGGACCCGTGCCGGAGAGTCGCTCTCCACCGAAGGGCTGCACCCCGACCATCGCGCCGATGATGTTGCGGTTCACGTAAAGGTTGCCGACCATCGCCCGCCGGCGAATGTGCTCGGCCCGCGAATCGATGCGCGTGTGCACGCCCATGGTGAGGCCGTAGCCGGTGGCGTTGATGTCGTCGATTACGCGATCCAGCTCGTCGATGGCGAAGCGCGCAACGTGCAGCACCGGGCCGAACCGCTCGCCGGGAAGGTCGCGGATCGAACCGACCTCGAAAGCGACGGGGGCCACGAAGTGCCCGCCTCCCGGTGCGCTCGCCTCTGCGACCACCGGGAAACGCCGTCTCATTTCACTGATGTAATCCATGAGCATGCGCCGCGCATCCGCATCGATCAACGGGCCGACGTCGGTCGAGGGATCGGCGGGGTCGCCGACCTTGAGCGCATCGATCGCGCCGCGCAGCAGCTCGAGCACGGCCGGCGCGATCTCGTGCTGCAGGTACAGCACGCGCAGCGAGCTGCAGCGCTGGCCTGCCGAGCGGAACGCGCTCGAAATGACGGCGTCGCACACCTGCTCCGGCAGCGCAGTCGAGTCCACGACCATGGCGTTCAGGCCGCCGGTTTCGGCGATGAACGGAACGATCGGACCGTCCTTCGCGGCGAGAGCCGCCTGGATGGCGCGCGCGGTGGCAGTGCCGCCGGTGAACACCACGCCGGCGAGGCGTGGATCCTCGACGATGTACTGGCCGATGCGCCCGTCACCCGGCAGCAGGTGGAAGGCTGCCGCCGGCACCCCTGCCTCCAGGATCAGCTGCGCGACACGGCAGGCCGTGAGCGGCGCCTGCTCGGCGGGTTTCGCAACCACGGTATTGCCGGCGACCAGCGCGGCCGCCACCTGGCCGGTGAATATCGCCACCGGGAAATTCCAGGGGCTGATGCAGCCGAACACCCCGCGCCCGTGCAGGCTCAGCGTATTGCTCTCCCCGGCGTAGCCTTTCAACTGCACGGGTGAGGCGAACTTCTCGCGGGCCTGCGCCGCGTAATAGCGGCAATAGTCGATCGCCTCGCGCACGTCGGCGAGGGCGTCGGGCAGCGTCTTGCCCGTCTCCCATACGCAGAGCGCCATCAACTCGTGCAGGTTCTGCTCGAGCAGGCTCGCAAGGCGCTCCAGCACCGCGGCGCGTTCCTCGACCGGCACGCCAGCCCAGGTGCGCCGCGCATCGAAGGCCGCCGCCATGGCTGATCCCACCTGCTCCAGGGTGGCATCCGCGACCTCACCGACGGTCACCTCGGGCCTCGCGGGCGACGCAACGCGGCGGCCGCTTGCCTCGACCGCCTTTCCGGAAAGCAGCGGCATGGCGCGCCAGGCTTGGCGCTTCGCGTCCACGGCACTCGCCATGGCGGCAAGCTCGCCGGGGTCGCCGGGGTCGAAGCCTCTGGCGATGCGTCTTTCGGGCATGAGGATCTCCACGGGGAGGGGCAGGCGCTCTTCTTCTTGCCTGGAAAGGAACTCGAAGCCCTGCTCGAGCAGCGCGTTCGCATCCGCCGTCGACGCTGCCTGGCGGACGTAAGACGTGCTCGCGCCGTTCTCGAGCAGGCGCCTCACCAGGTAGGCGAGCAGGTCGCGGCGTCCGCCGACCGGCGCGTAAACGCGCATGCCGGCGGCTGGAGCAAGCTTCGCGAGCGCGGCATCGAGCGACTCGCCCATGCCGTGCAGGCGCTGGAACTCGAGCTCGCCGGGGCGATTCTCGGCGAGCGCAAGCACGCACGCCGCGCTGACGGGGTTGTGCGTGGCGAACTGCGGGAACACGAGGCCGGAGCGCTCGAGCAGCAGCGCCGCGGCCGCCAGGTAAGCGCGATCGGTGGCGCGCTTGTCGGTGAACACCGGATAGCTCTCGACCGCGAGCTCCTGCGCGCGCTTTACTTCCGCATCCCAGTAGGCGCCTTTCACCAGCCGGACATTGAGCCGGGCGCCGCGGCGCCCGGCCACATCGACGAGCTCGCCGAGCGTTTCCATCACGCACGGCCGGTACGCCTGCACGGCAAGGCCGAGCCCGGTCCACGCGGGAAACGCGCTCGCGAGCGCTTTCACCATGTCGAGCTGCAGTGGCAGCCGCTCCACCTCCTCGGCGTCGATGGTGAGGTCCACCCCGGTTTCCGCGGCCACGCCGCACAACGCATGCAGCCGCTCCAGCAGCCGCGGCCGCGCGCGCGGAAAGCCCGCCGCGTCGTAGCGCGGATCGATCGAGGAAAGCTTGATGGAAACGCCGAAGCGGCTGGGCCAGGCCGCGGCAGCGCGCACCGCCTGCTGGTAGCGCTGGAAATTGCGCTCCGCGTCTTGCGCCGTCCGCGCACCCTCGCCCAGCATGTCGAAGGAGAAGCGGTTGCGTGCGTTGCGCCGCGCGCGCGCCAAGGCGCGCTCCATGGTTTCGGCGTACACGAACTGGCGCGCGACGAGGCGCGCGCCGATGTCCACGGGCAGCAGGGGGATCGCGCGGTTCAGGAACTCGTCCACCAGCGCGCGCCGGTTGGCGCGGTCGGGCGTGCGAGGATACGCCTCGGCCAGCCGGAACAGCGCCTCGCCGAGCGGCTCCTCGGGAGGAAACAGCGCGAAAGCCTGCTGGACGTCGAGCTGCAACCGCCTGCGCCCTGTCGCCAGGCGTCTGGCGATGGCGCGGGCTCGCTCGATCTCGCGAGGCGTCGTACCTGCCTTCCTCTAGCGTTTCCTGCCGGGCGGGTCGCGCTTCTCGATGAACGCGTCCATGCCTTCGCGACCTTCCGCGTGCGCAAAGCTCGCGGAGATCACGCCGGAGGCGAGCTCGTAGGCCTTGTCCACGCCGAGGTCCATCTGCGCGTAGAACGCGCGCTTGCCCGCGGCTACCGTGGCGGGCGGTTTCTCGGCAATCTTCCTGGCAAGGGCAAGCGTGGCCGATTCCAGCGCCTCGGCCGGTACGACCTGGTTCACGAGGCCCCACTCCAGCGCCTTGTGCGCGTCGACCGGCTCGCCGGTCAGCAGCATCTCCATGGCGCGCTTGCGCAGCAGGTTGCGGCCGACCGCGACACCGGGGGTCGAGCAGAAGAACCCCCAGGTGACGCCCGGCGTGGCGAACTTGGCTTGCTCGGAGGCGACCGCGAGGTCGCACTGCGCCACGAGCTGGCAACCGGCGGCGGCCGCCGCCCCCTGCACCCGGGCGATCACCGGCTGCGGCAGCGCCGTGATCGCCTGCATCATGCGGCTGCATCGCGCGAAGAGCTGCTCGATCTTCGGCAGCTCCTTCAGCGTGCGGATTTCCTTCAGGTCGTGCCCGGCGCAGAAACCTTTCCCGGTGGCGGCGAGGATCACCACGCGGATGCGCTCGTCCTTTCCTATCTCTTCGAAGGCGCCCTGCAGGGCCACGAGCATCTGCGTCGTGAGCAGGTTCATCTGCTGCGGGCGGTTCAGGGTCAGCGTGCAGATGCCCTGCTCTTCGCCGCGCAGGAGAAGCGGGGGATCGGATTGCGGGACGGCGCTCATGTGTCGATCGCGCTCATGGACTTGGCCCGCTCGCGCAGGGCGAACTTCTGGATCTTGCCGGTCGAGGTCTTGGGCAGCTCGCCGAACACCACCGCGCGCGGCACCTTGAACCTCGCGAGGTGCTTGCGGCAGAAGTCCAGGATGTCGCCCTCGGTGACGTTCGAGCCGGGCTTCAGCTCGATGAAGGCACAGGGGGTTTCGCCCCACTTTTCGTCGGGCCGCGCCACCACCGCTACCCCCAGCACCGCGGGATGGCGATACAGCACGTCTTCCACTTCGATGGAGGAAATGTTCTCGCCGCCGGAAATGATGATGTCCTTGGAGCGGTCCTTGATCTTGACGTAGCCGTCGGGCTGCATCACCGCCAGGTCGCCCGAATGGAACCAGCCGCCGGCGAAGGCCGCCTGCGTGGCCTTCGGATTCTTGAGGTAGCCCTTCATGGTGATATTGCCGCGGAACATGATCTCGCCCATGGTTTCGCCGTCGGGCGGCACCGGCTTCATGGTCTGGGGATCCATGACGGCGAGGCCTTCTTCCATCAGGTAGCGCACGCCCTGGCGCCCGTTCAGGCGCGCGCGCTCCGAGATGTCGAGCGCGCTCCAGTCGTCCTGCCTGGCGCACACCGTGGCGGGGCCGTAAACCTCGGTGAGCCCGTAGACGTGCGTGAGATCGAACCCCATGCGCTCCATGCCTTCGATCATCGCCGCCGGCGGCGCCGCCGCGGCAACCATCGCGTGCACCTTGTGCGCGATTCCCCGCTTCAGCTCCTCGGGCGCGTTGATGAGCACCGAGTGCACGATCGGCGCGCCGCAGTAGTGCGTCACGCGGTGTGCCTTGACAAGCTCGAAGACATTCTGCGCTTCGACCTTCCGCAGGCACACATTGGTGCCGGCGTTCGCCGCCATGGTCCACGGGAAAGTCCAGCCGTTGCAGTGGAACATCGGCAGCGTCCAGAGGTACACGGCGTGCTGCGGCATGCTCCAGGTGACGATGTTGCAGATGGCGTTCAGGTAGGCGCCGCGGTGGTGGTACACCACGCCCTTCGGGTCGCCGGTAGTGCCCGAGGTGTAGTTGAGCGAGATCGCATCCCACTCGTCCTCCGGCCACCGCCATGCGTACTGCGGATCGCCGGTCTCGAGGAAGCCTTCGTACTCGAGCTCGCCCAGCCGCTTGCCCGCGCCTGAATACTCCGGGTCGTCGACGTCGATGACAAGAAGCCTGGCTTTGGAAGCGGAGAGCGCGCGCTCGATCGTTCCGGAAAATTCCTTGTCGGCAATCACGACTTTCGCCTCACCGTGCTCCAGCATGAAGGCGATCGCCTCGGCGTCGAGGCGGGTATTCAGCGTGTTCAGGACCGCGCCGCACATCGGCACGCCGAAGTGCGCCTCGTACATCGCCGGGATGTTCGGCAGCATCACGGCGACGGTATCGCCGGGGGCAACGCCGCGCTTTGCCAGGGCGGAGGCGAGCCGGCGGCAGCGCTGGTAGGTTTGTTTCCAGGTGAACCGCTGGCGGCCGTGCACCACGGCGAGCCGGTCGGGATACACGCCGGCCGCGCGCTCGATGAAGGACAGCGGCGTCAGCGGGGCGAAATTGGCGGCATTCCGGCCCAGGTCCCGGGAAAACGCGTTGTCTTTCCGCATGATGGAGAAAGTATAGCCATGTTACGCGTCTGTTAACGCGGCCGGGCGGGAGGTAGGCCGGATGTCGCGCCGGCTTGACGGTTAACACGCGTTCGCCTGCAATGCCGCATGAGCGTGCCTACCTGGATCGCCCTCGTCCTATCGTTTCTCGCGCTGGGCGCCTCGGCGTTCGCCATCTATCGCATGCGGCTGCTCGAGTTCCGCCCGGAGGTGCTGGCCGGAGACATCATCCTGCCGCGCGCCGGCAAGGCAGCCGGCAGCGCGGCCCGCCTGCTCCTGCCGCTGCAGTTCAGCAACGCCGGCGGCGCCGACGGCATCGTCGAATGGGTCGCGCTGCGCGTGACGCCCGATGGCGACAGCGCGCGCTCGGTGCTCCTCAGCCCGGTCGGCGAGGTCGACATGCAGCGCTTCATCAATGCGCGCCGCCAGGTCACCGAGGAAAGCCTCATGGAGCCGTTCACCGGCTTCGCGCTGGAAGGCAAGCGCTCGGTCGCGAAATTCGTGCTGTTCGACATCGCCGAGCGACCGCGCGCTGCGCCACTGCGACTGCAGCCGGGCCGCTACGGCTTCGAGCTCTTCATCAAGGCGAGCAATTCGCGCCAGCCCAGGCTCGAGCGCACTTTCGAGCACATGGTCGAGCAGAAGCACGTGGACGACTATCGGGAGGACACGGCGGTGTACCTCATCAACTACCAGATCACGCTGCCGGCGGCCCGGCGGACGCTTGCCGAGTCCGAGTGGATGCCGCGCGCGCGCGAGGCACAGTCAGTTCACTGACCCGGCGAGCCGCCAGACGCTCGGCTTCCTCGCATCCTTTTCCAGCAAGTCCAGGTAGAGCTCGTGCGCTGCCAGCTCCTCCGCGCTCGCACGCAGCACCATGAGCTTCGACACGTCGAGGATCAGGCCCGCGGCCGCGGCAGCCGCAGCGGCGGGAGTTTCCAGCTCCATGATCAGGCTCTCCTGCCCGCGCGTCATGGCGAGGTAGCACTCGGCCAGCAGCCGGGCATCGAGCAGCGCGCCGTGCAGCGTGCGGTTGGCATGGTCGATGAAGTAGCGCTCGCATAGCGCGTCGAGCGAGTTCTTGCGCCCGGGATGCAGCTCGCGCGCCTGGGCCAGCGTATCGGTGATCTTCGCCACGTGCTCGCCGAGCCGGCCAAGGCCGGCGCGGTCGAGCTCCATGTCGAGGAACTCCACGTCGAAATCGGCGTTGTGGATGATGAGCTCGGCGCCGCGAACGTAATCGAGGAACTCTCCGGCGATGTCGGCGAATTTCGGCTTCGCCGCGAGATCCTCGAGCGTAATGCCGTGCACGCGCGTCGCGCCGAGGTCGATCTCGCGCCCGGGGTTCACGTAGACGTGGAAATGCCCGTCGGCGATCCGCCGGTTCAGGATCTCGATGCAGCCGATTTCGATGAGGCGGTCGCCGAGCTTCGGGTTGAGCCCGGTGGTCTCGGTATCAAGAACAATTTGTCTCAAAAACCAGCATCTCCCTTGATATTCCCGCTCGCGGGAATGCCCTTGTTGGCAAGCCGGTCGGCCCGCTCGTTCTCCGGGTGCCCGGCGTGTCCCTTCACCCAGTGCCACTCGATTTTATGCATTTGCGCGAGCTCGTCCAGCCGCCGCCACAGGTCCTCGTTCTTCACCGGCTTCCTGTCCGCGGTGCGCCAGCCGCTGCGCTTCCAGCGATGGATCCACTCCGAGATGCCTTTCTGCACGTATTGCGAGTCGGTGTAAAGCCGCGCCCGGCAGGGACGCTTGAGCGCCTCCAGCGCGCGAATCACGGCGGTAAGCTCCATGCGGTTGTTGGTGGTGTCCGCCTCGCCGCCCCACAGCTCCTTCTCCACGCCGTTCGCGCGCAGCAGCACGCCCCAGCCGCCCGGCCCCGGATTGCCGCGGCAGGCGCCGTCGGTGAAGATCTCCACCGGCTCCGCGCTCACCGCTTGTAGTGCTTGTGCGACTTCTGCGGGATCGGTGCAAGCGCGCGGCGCCGCGCGCGTTCCTGGCGCCACTTCGGCGTAATGAGCCGCATGCCGGGGGTGCGCTTCACCGCGCGCACCACGTAAAGGCCGCCGGCGATCGGCCACCAGCGCGCGCCCGCCTTTTCCATGAACTCGAACCGGTCCAGCCAAAGCTGCTGCTCGAACGGCGGCGCGTAGCAGCCGAGCTTGCCGCCGTTCAGCTCGAAGCCGAGCACGCGCAGCCAGTCCCGCAGCCGCAGCAGGCCGATGAACTTGAGGTCCCACGGCGCCTGCGCCCGGCGCCCGGAGAACATCTGGCGCACCCGCCACAGGGAAGTGGTATTGAATCCCGAGATCACCACGTGTCCCTCGGGCATCAGCACACGCTCGGCCTCGCGCAGCACGTCGTGCGGATGCCCGTGGCTCTCCAGCACGTGCGGCAGCGCGACCAGGTCGACGCTCTGCGAGGCGAGCGGCAGCTGCAGCGGGTCGGCGGCGATCTCCGCGCCCGGCTCCAGCGCCAGGGTAAAGCGGTGCCCGATGCGGTTCTGCCGAAGGAAGTCGATCTCGGGCAGCCCGATCTGCACCGCGCGGAAGCCAAACACGTCTTCCACCGCGCTGTCGAACTGGGCGCGCTCCCAGTCGAGTACGTATGCGCCCTGCGCGGTCGAGAACCAGCCGGAGAGCGAGGAGCGACCGCCGTTATACTTTTGGCCACCGTTCTGCACGAAGGATTGGCGATCCATGCCCGGAGCTTGTGACAAATTACCGCTTCGCGGCCTCCAAACGGGCCGCCCAGCGCCATTCGGACCATGCCAGGGGTCCCGGCCATAGTCCGCAGTTCACCTATTATGGAGCAGGGAACCCGACCGTGATTCCGCTGAACCGACGAATCTGGCCTCTCGTGGCGCTCGCCCTGCTGCAGGCCTGCGCTTCGCAGCAGGCGGCTCCGCCTCCGGCCGAGGCGGCCGAGCCGCCGTTGCCCCAGGCGCAAGCTCCCGCGCCGACCCCGCCCGCCCCGCCGCCCCAGGCGGCCGTTCCCAAGAAGGCCAAATCCGCACCTGCCGCTTCCGCTCCCGCTGCCCATCCCCCTTCGGCGCCGCTCGACGCGGCCAGCCTGCCGCCGTTCGAGGGCCGGCGCGAAGTCGTGATCGAGCCGCTGCGCGGCGTGAAGACCGTCGACCGGACCATTCCCGCGGAGGACATCTGGCAGCGCATCCGCCGCGGCTTCGGCATGCCGGATCTGGAAGGCGCGCTCGTGCGGCGCAAGACCGCCGAATATGCGCGCGAGCACGATTACCTGCAGCGCATCTTCGACCGCAGCCGCATGTATCTCTTCCACATCGTCGAAGAGATCGAGAAGCGCGGCCTGCCCACGGAGCTCGCCTTGCTGCCGATGGTAGAAAGCGCGTTCAACCCCATGGCGTATTCGCGCGCGCACGCTTCCGGCCTGTGGCAGTTCATCCCCGGCACCGGCAAGCGCTTCGACCTGAAGCAGAACTGGTGGTATGACGGCCGCCGCGACGTGGTCGATTCGACCAGCGCCGCGCTCGACTACCTCACCAAGCTCTACGAGATGCACGGCGACTGGCACCTCGCGCTCGCCTCCTACAACTGGGGCGAAAACGCGGTGAGGCGGGCCATCGTCAAGAACCGCAAGGCCAAGAAGCCCACCGATTACATGAGCCTGCGCATGCCGCGCGAGACGCGCCACTACGTGCCCAAGCTGCAGGCGCTGAAGAACATCATCGCCAATCCCGGGCCCTACGGCATCGACCTCGATCCCATCCCGAACGAGCCTTACTTCGTGCTGGTGAGCGAGCTGCCGGATATCGACGTGGCGCTCGCCGCCAAGCTGGCCGAGATGCCCGTCCAGGAGTTCGTCGCGCTGAACCCGGGATTCAGCCGGCCGCTCATCCGCTCGGAGGCCGCGCGCATCATCCTGCCGGCCGACAAGGTGGCGGTATTCCACGAAAACCTCGGCAAGCAGGACCAGGACGCCCTGGTTTCGTGGCAGATGTACCGGCCCAAGCGCGGCGAGACGCTCGGCAGCATCGCGAAGCAATTCCAGCTGTCGATCGACCAGCTCAAGCGCGTGAACGGCATCAACCGGCGCTCCTCGGCTATTCCGAAGCTGCTGATCGTGCCGATGGACGCCGAAGCGAAGAAGGAAGCCGGCACCCTGCCCATCATGTACGCCCCGCCGATACCGGCAGTGCGCCAGGTGCACCGCGTCAAGTCGGGCGATACGCTGAGCAGCATCGCGCGGAAGTACCGCGTGCGCGTTTCGGACCTCAAGGCCTGGAACAAGCTGGGCCGCTATCTGCAGGTCGGCCAGGAAATCTACATCCGGTGAGACGCGCCGCACTCACCTGCGCAGCCTTTGCGCTGCTGCAGGCCTGCGCCACGCCGCCCGCGCCCGTCGCAGTTCCCGAAGATGCCGCTCCTCGCGAAACCGTCACGAGCCCGCCTGCCGGAACCCCGGACGGGGCGCGGGTAGTCGTCGAGAAGCCGCCGCCGCTCGGCGAAGCGCGCGAGATGCGCGAGCCGCTTCGCGGCGTGACAATGATCGACCGCACCGCGCCCGTCGACGACCTGTGGCAGCGCATCCGCCAGGGATTCGCCATGAGCGACCTGGACAACGCGCTCGTGGGGGAAAAGACCGCCTACTACGTCGCGCGCCCGGAGTACCTGAAGCGTGTGTTCGAGCGCAGCCGCATCTACCTTCACCACATCGTCGAGGAGCTGGAGAAGCGGGGCTTGCCCACCGAGCTCGCGCTGCTGCCGATGGTGGAAAGCGCCTTCAACCCGATGGCGTACTCGCGCGCCCATGCCGCGGGCCTGTGGCAGTTCATCCCCGGCACCGGGCGCCGCTACGACCTCAAGCAGAACTGGTGGTACGACGGCCGCCGCGACATCGTCGACTCCACCACCGCTGCGCTCGACTACCTCACCCGGCTCTACGAGATGCACGGGGACTGGCATCTCGCGCTCGCCTCGTACAACTGGGGCGAAGGCGCAGTCGCGCGCGCCATCGCGCGCAACCGCGCGGCCGGCCGGCCGGCCGACTACGAAAGCCTTTCCATGCCGGCCGAGACGCGCCACTACATCCCGAAGCTGCAGGCGCTGAAGAACATCATCCTGGATCCGGGACCGCTCGGCATCACCCTGGACCCCATTCCCAACCAGCCCTATTTCACCGTCTACACGAAGGTTCGCGATATCGACGTGCAGCTCGCGGCCAAGCTGGCCGAGATGCCGGTAGCGCAGTTCATCGCATTGAATCCCGGGTTCAGCCGCCCGCTGATCCGCGCCGCCGTCACGCCGCGCATCGTACTTCCGGCGGACAAGGTCGATGTTTTCCACGACAACCTGGCGAAGCACAATCCGAAGGCGCTGGTCTCGTGGAAGAGCTACCAGCCGCGCAAGGGCGACAGCTTCGAGTCCATCGCCCGCAAGCACGGCATGGCCGTGGCCCAGCTGAAGGAAGTGAACGGCATCGCGCCGCGTACGCGCGCGCTGCCCAGCCTGCTGGTGGTGCCGACGGGCAGCGCAGCGTCGGCGAGCACCCGGCTGCCCATCATGTACGCGCCGCCGATTCCGGTACGCGTGCGGCGCATCTTCCATACCGTGAAGGCGGGAGAAACCCTCGCCTCGATCGCGCGGCGCTACGGCGTGGCCGCGGAGGACGTGAAGCGCTGGAACCCCGGCGTACGGGCGACCCCGGGCCGCCGCGTTGCGGTCGAGCTCAGCTCGACCCGGCTGGCGAAAGCGAAGCCGAGGACCGGGAAGAAGAAGCGCGCTAAGGCAGCGTAGGAACCGCGGAAAGCAGCTCGCGCGTGTACGCGTGCGACGGGGAGCGCAGCACCTGCTCGACGCCGCCGTGCTCGACGATGCGACCCTCGTACATCACCGCCACCTCGTGCGCGAGGTAGTCGACCACCGCGATGTTGTGCGTGATGAAAAGGTAGGCGATGCCGAAGCGCTGCTGCAGCGAACGCAGCAGGTTGAGGATCTGCGCCTGCACCGATACGTCCAGCGCGCTGGTCGGCTCGTCGCAGACGATCAGCTTCGGCTCCACGGCGAGCGCCCGGGCGATGGCGATGCGCTGGCGCTGCCCGCCCGAAAACTCGTGCGGATAGCGTCCGAGGGCATTCGCCGGCAAGCCTACCTCGCCAAGCAGCGCCTCGATCCGCTCCAGCCGCTCCCGGTCGCTCGAACCGACGTTCAGGCTGCGCATGCCTTCGAGCAGGATGTCGGCAACGCGCATGCGCGGATTGAGCGAGCCGTAGGGGTCCTGGAACACGATCTGCATCGCCGAGCGGCGCGGGCGCAGCTCGCCGCGCGACAGGGCGCTGATGGCCTCGCCCGCAAAGCGCACTTCGCCGCCGGTGGGCTCGATCAGCTTGAGGATGGCTTTGCCGGTCGTCGTCTTGCCGCAGCCGGATTCGCCTACCAGGGCGAGCGTGCGGCCCTCGGCGAGCTGGAACGACACTCCGTCCACCGCCTTTACGTGGCCCACCGTGCGCCGCAGGACGCCGCGCTTGATGGGGAAGTGGACCTTCAGGTCTTCCACCTGCAGCAGCACCGGTCTGGCCGCTTCGGCTGCGCGCTCGAATTCGAGCGTTACTTCAAAGGCGGCGCGAGGCACGGCAGATCCCGCCTCGCGCAAGTGACAGCGCGCGTGGTGGCCAGGCAGCGGCTCGAGCAGCGCCGGCGCCTCGACGCGGCAGCGCTCGAAGACGAAGTCGCAGCGCTCGGCGAAGCGGCAATGGTCGAACGGCTGGGTGAGCGGCGGCACCTGCCCGCGGATGACGGCGAGCTCGCCGGCGCGGCGCTGCGGCGAGGGCAGCGCGGCGAACAGCTTCTGCGAGTAGGGATGCTGCGGCGCGCGGAAGAAGGCCTCGCGCTCGGCCAGCTCGACGATCTCCCCCGCGTACATCACCGCGACGCGCTGCGCCATGCGCGCCACGATGCCCAGGTCGTGGGTAATGAGGAGCAGCGCCATGCCGCGCTCCTGCTGCAGCTTCTTCAGCAGCTCGAGGATCTGCGCCTGGATGGTAACGTCGAGCGCGGTGGTCGGCTCGTCGGCGATGAGCACTTCCGGATTGACCGCCAGCGCGCCTGCGATCATCACGCGCTGCTTGAGGCCCCCGGACAGCTCGAACGGATACTGGTCGAAGCGCCGCTCCGCGTCCGCCATGCCCACGGAGCGCAGCAGCTTGACCGCTCTTTGGCGCTTGTCGCGCTCGTCGGGATCGTGCCGCTCGATCACCTCGACGATCTGCCGGCCGACCGTGAGCACCGGATTCAGGGCGGTGGAGGGCTCCTGGAAGATCATCGCCACGCGCCGGCCGCGCACGGCTCGCATGGCCGCTTCCGGCAAGGCCAGGAGGTCGATCCCGTCGAGGCTCACCGCGCCGCCCGCGATGCGGCCCGCGTCCGGCAGCAGGCGCATGAGCGACAGCGCCGTCATCGACTTGCCGCTGCCCGATTCGCCCACCAGCGCGAAGCACTCGCCGTCGCGCAGCTCGAAGCTCACTCCGTCGACCGCGCGCACCGCGCCGCCCGGCGTGTCGATGAGCGTGCGCAGGTTGTCGACCTTCAAATCCTCACCCTCGGATCGAAGCCGTCGCGCACCGCGTCGGCAAGGAGATTCGCCGCCAGCACCATGACGAACATGAAGACGAACGCGGCGGCCAGCGACCACCACACGATCGGCTCCCGCCCCATCTCGAGGCGCGCGGCATTGATCATGGTGCCGAAGCTGGTGGTGGCCGGGTCGACTCCCACCCCGACGTAGGAAAGCACCGCCTCGGCGAGCACCAGGCCCGAGAAGTCCATCACCATGGCGATGATCACGATATGCGCCACGTTGGGCACGATGTGGCGCCCGAGGATGCGCGCGTCCGCGACGCCGAAGGCGTGCGCAGCCTGGATGTACTCGAGCTGCGACAGCTTGAGCGCCTCGCCGCGCAGCAGCCGTGCAAGCCCGGTCCAGCTGGTCAGGCCGAGGATGGCGCACAGGGCGAGCAGCCGCATGTCGGCGCGCTGCGCTGCGGTCGCAAAGATATCGGAATGCCTATCCAGAAAAACCTGAAGCATCAGCACCGCGGCGGCGATGAGCAGCACGCCGGGGATCGAGTTGAGCGTCGTGTAGACGTACTGGATGACGTCGTCGATCCAGCCGCGGAAATAGCCGGCCATGATGCCGAGCGCGATGCCGAGCGGCAGCAGCACCAGCGTGGTGAGCGTGCCGATCACCAGGCTGATGCGCACCGACTTGAGCGCCTGGTAGAGCACGTCCTGGCCCACCTTGTCGGTGCCGAGCACGTGATAGCCCTGCGCCAGAAAAGCCACGGGAAAGGCAACGGCGAGGATCACGAGGAGCGTCGCCCCGGCCGCGCGCCATGGCACGCCCGGCCGCCGGCGTTGCAGGCGCTTCACGACCAGGCCGAGCACCACCGCCGCGAGCGCCGCGCACAGCAGGCCGAGGCCGACGCGCGCGGCGATGTCGCGCGCGTGGTCGGCCTCGTTCTCCAGGTGCGCGCCGCCGTGCGCGAGGCGCGGAAAGTCGCGCACCGTCGTGCCGTCGATCACCATCTGCTCCTTCGCATACAGGCGCGTGGCGAGCGGCGCCGAATAGGTGCGCTCGCGCCGCTGCCGCAGGTGCGACAGGCCGAGGTCGAGCACGGAAAGCACCTCGGGCGAGTAGCCGTTGCCGCCCTGCAGCCGCGGCCGGTAGTGGAACGAGTCGAGCAGCCCGATGACGACGAAAAGCAGCAGCACCACGCTGCACACCATCGCCGCCTTCGACTGGAACACGCGCTTCCACGGCGCCGCCAGGTGCGGCCTGCGGCTGCAGTACCAGGCGTAGAGCGCCACGGCGGCGGCCAGCAGCCACAGCAGGACGTCCGTAAATAGCGGGAATGGGAGGAAAGGCACAGAGGCAGGCATCTATTGCAGCTTGATGCGTGGGTCGACCAGCGTGTAGGAAAGGTCGGTGAGCAGCAGGCCGAGGATGTACAGCACCGATCCTATGAACACCATCGAGCGCACCACGGCGAAATCCTGCGCCTGGATGGCGTCGATGGTATAGCTTCCCAGTCCGGGAATGCCGAAGAACGACTCGGTGAGCAGGCTTCCCATGAAAAGAAGCGGGATGACCACCACCACGCCGGTGAGGATCGGGATCATCGCGTTCTTGAGCACGTGGCGGAACAGCACCGTGGATTCCGCGAGCCCCTTGGCGCGCGCGGTGCGCACATAGTCGCGGGCCATCTCCTCGAGGAACAGCGTGCGGTACCACCGCCCGCCCGCGCCGATGCCGCCGACCACGCCGATGAGCACGGGCAGCACCAGGAACTTCCAGGCGTCGAGGCCGCCGGCGTATCCCGAGATCGGTACCAGGTGCCACACCTTCGAGGCGATGTACTGGCCGCCGATGATGTAGAAAAGCGCCGAGATGGACATCATCGCCACGCACAGCACCACGCCCCAGAAATCCAGGTACGTGGCACGGAAGAACGCCATGAGCAGCGCAAAGGTGATGTTCACCGCGAGGCCTACCAGCAGCACGGGCAGCGCCAGCGCCAGGCTCGGCCACATGCGCATGCGGATCTCGTTGGCTATGTCGCGGCCGTCCTCCGCCGCGCCGAAGTCGAAGGCAAACAGGCGCAGCGACTTCTGGTAGAAGATGGTGTCGGTCAGCTTGCCGAGGCCGTCGGTCCCGGAGTTCCAGACGTAGGGTTTGTCGTAGCCCTGCTCGGCCTTCCACTTCTCGATCGCCTCGGCGGTCACGCGCCGCGTGCCAAGCTGCATGCGCGCCATGTCGTCCGGCGTGTTGACGACGAAGAACAGCAGAAAGGTGATCAGGTTCACCCCGATGAGGATCGGGATGGCATACAGCGCCCGCCGGACGATGTACCCCAGCATTTACGCGGCAGGCCTTGCCGCCATGCGCTCGCGCTTTCGGTAGCTCACGACCGCCGGTATCGCGGAAGCGACCAGCAGCAGCACGATCAGGATCAACGGCCCGACCACCGGGCGATTCCACTGCGCGCGCAGCTCGGCCCGCTTCGCCGGGTCGATCTTGAGGTACTTCATCGAATTGCGGGCCATGGTGTTGGGCTTGTCGTTGCTGACCCATGAATGGCGCAGGCTGTAGCTCTTGGGATGCACGCCCCAGATCCAGGGCGCATCCGCGCGCACGATGTCGACCATCCTGTCGATGAGACGCTGTCGCTCCGGGGAGTTCGCCATGTGTTTCATCCGCTCGAACAGCGCGTCGTACTCCGGGTTGGCGTAATTGGCGGCATTCTCGCCCTGCGTCCTGGCGCGGCTCTGCGGACCGTGCAGCAGGAAGAGGAAGTTTTCCGGGTCCGGGTAGTCGGCGTTCCACCCGAGGCGAAAGGTCTGCGTATCGCCCTTGCGGATCTTGTCCTGGAAGCGGTTCCAGTCCGTCGTGCGGATCTCGAGCTGGATCGAAAGCTTCTCGAACTGCTGGCGGTACCAGTCGAAGGCTGCCTTGTCGCCGGCGCCGCGCGCCACCGTGTCGAAGTAGAGCACCAGCGGCTGCCCGGTCTTCGCATCGCGACCGTCAGGGTAACCGGCCTCGGCGAGCAGCTTGCGCGCCACCTCCAGCGATTTGCGCACCGGCTTGCCTTCCCGCCACTCGTAGACGACGGGGTTCATCCCTTCCTGGTCCTCGCGGTAGCCGAAGATCCCGGGTGCGATGGGACCCTGGGCGGCGATGCCCCGGCCGTTCGAGAAGATGGTGATCTGCTCCTCGACGTCGAAGGCGATCGAGATGGCCTGGCGCAGCTTGCGCGCGCGTTCGGAATCGCCGCCGACCACCTTGTCCAGCCAGTTGAAGCCCACGTAGAACGTCGACGTCTCCACCGAGGTGCTCAGCCGGATGCCCTTCTCCTCCATCTCCGGGGTGACGTTGGCGTCGCCCTCGATCGAGACGCGCACCGCCTGGTCGAACTGGTCGGAGCCGATGCCGGACACGTCGTAGTAGCCCTGCAGGAACTTGTTCCAGTAAGGGATGCTTTCCTTCTCGCGGCTGAAGACGATGCGATCGATGAACGGCATGGTCTTGCCGGCGTCTTGGAGCAAGCCGGCCTCGGCGTCGCCGCGTTCCCCCTCGGGCGGATAGGCCTCGCCGCGGAAGTTGGGATTGCGCTCGAGCACCATGCGCGCGTTCGGGTTGTTCTCGGTAAGCATGTAAGGCCCGGTGCCCACCGGCCACCAGTCGAGCGTGAGGTTCTTCTGCGCCATCCCGGGTTGCTCGAAGAAGCGCTCCGCCTCCCACGGCATCGGCGCGAAAAACGGCATGGCGAGCCAGTAGGCGAATTGCGGGTAGCTGCCGCGCAGCGTCACGCGGAACGAATGCGGACCGGTCTTCTCCACGCCTTGCAGCGGGAACTGCCTCAGGTCGAGCCAGCCTTCCTTTCGATCCGCCTGCTTCAGTTGCCCGGCGTACTCCTTCAGCCCGACGATGTATTCGGACATCAGGCCGAAGATGGGCGAATGCAGCCGGGGATGCGCCAGCCGCTTGATCTGGTAGATGTAGTCGTCGGCGAGCAGCTCGCGCGTGCCGAGCGGCAGGTCGTACGGGCTTTTCAGGCCGTCGATTCTCGCCGGTGAGAGGGAAAAATTCTCCGGCACGAAGCCGGGATGCGGCTGGTATCGGATGCCCGGCCGTATGCGGATCTCGTAAACCGTGAACTTGCCGCCCTCGATTTCCTGCGCCTTGGGCACCCCCAGCGCGGTGAGCGGCACGAGCTCGTAGGGGCGCTTGAGGTAGTGGTACTGCAGCGGCGGCTCATATACCTGCATGGTGAAATCGGCTTCATCGGAGGTGTAGGACTGAACCGGATCGAGGTGCTTCGGCCGGTTGATGAAGCTGGTGTAGAAAATGTTCCTGCCGCGCTCCTCCGCGGGATACGGGTCGTTCCATACTTCCCCGCATCCGCCGAGAAACAGCAGAAGGATCAGGACGATGCGCAAGCGCTCAGTATAATCCCGACCGCTATGGACAATACTCAAAGGCAGGGATTCCTAGCCGGCAAGAAGATTCTGATCACGGGGCTGCTTTCCAACCGCTCGATCGCCTATGGCATCGCCCAGGCCGCGCGCCGCGAAGGCGCGGAGCTCGCCTTCACCTACCAGAACGAGCGCTTCAGGGACCGGGTCGCCGGCATGGCGGCGGAGCTGGGCTCGAAGATCGCCCTGCCCTGCGACGTGGCGAGCGACGCTGAAATTTCTTCCTTGGTGGAGCAGCTGAAAAGTCATTGGGATGGCCTGGACGGCCTGGTGCACGCCATTGCCTTCGCGCCGCGCGAGGCGCTGACCGGAGAGCTGCTCGATGGCTTCTCGCGCGTCGCGTTCACGCAGGCGCAGGAGGTATCGGCCTACAGCTTTCCCGCGCTTGCCAAGGCCGCGCTGCCGCTGATGCAAGGGCGCAATGCCGCCCTGGTCACCTTGACCTACCTCGGCGCCGCGCGCGTGCTGCCGCACTACAACGTCATGGGGCTCGCCAAGGCGAGCCTGGAAGCCTCGGTGCGCTACCTGGCGGCGAACCTCGGCCCGCTCGGCATCCGCGTGAACGGCATTTCCGCGGGACCGATCAAGACCCTTGCCGCGGCGGGCATCTCCGGCTTCGGCAAGATCCTGAAATTCGTCGAGGAGCAGGCGCCCTTGCGGCGCAACGTGACTACGGAGGAGGTCGGCAACGTGGCGGCGTTCCTGCTTTCGGACCTCGCCTCCGCGGTGACCGGCGAGATCGTCTATGTCGATTCCGGCTTCAGCCACGTGGTGGCAGGAATCGGCGCCCCTAGCGCTTCTCCAGATTCCGCTGATTGATGTCGATGTCCGCCTGCTCGCGCAGGCTGGCGACGTAGGCGTCGTACTGCGCCGCCCCTAGCAGCGCGGCGGGCCGGTTGCCCGCCTGCCTGGGATCGCCTTCGATCACCTTGGAGACCTTCAGCAGCAGGAAACCGGCGTCGCCGGCCGGCACGCCTATATAGGCCGGAAGCCTGGCCGTGTCCGCCGACATCACCTGGCGCATGACCTCGGCGGTCAGTCCCTGCGCCTCGCGGCGCGACACGGTCCTCGGCTGGCCCCACTTCACGCCGGCGTCGGCGCCCTTGCGCAGCGCCTCCAGCTTCGCCGTGCCGTCGTTGTGCGCAAGCTCGGCGGCCTGGCGGCGGCGCAGCATCTCGATGATGTCGGCACGCACCTCCTCGAACTTGCGCTCGGCGGCGGGCTGGTGCTCGAGCACGCGCGCCGCGACCAGGGTTGCCGGCGCGACCTCGATGGCGTCGGTATTGCGCTTGGCCTGCAGCGAGTCGCCGGAAAACAGCGCGGCGATGAGCTTCGGGTTGTCGAGCGCGCCGAGCTCCTGGTTGGACGAGCGGCTGATCCAGCCGGTAGTCTGGATCTTCAGGTTGAAGCGCTCGGCCGCCGGCTTCAGCGAGTCGAACTGCTCGTATACCATGTTGCGGAAGTCGTCGGCGGCCTCGCTGTAGCGCTTGGTCGCACGGCTCTTCTTGATATCGGCCTCGATTTCGCCGCGCAGCGCGTCGAAGGGCTTCGCGTCCACCGGGGCGGTGACGAGGATGTGGCTCGCGCGCCGCTCTTCCTTGCCGTCTTTCTTCTGGATGCCGGTGAGCCGGATGACGTGGAAGCCAAATTCGGACTCCACGACATCGGAGACCTGCCCGGGCTTCATGCGGTACAGCGCGTCCTCGAAGGGCTTGACGAAGGAGCCCCGCGGGTTGAAGCCGAGGTCGCCGCCGTTGTCCTTGGTGCCGGGGTCCTGCGATTCGCGCTTCGCCACCTCGGCGAAGGCCTCCGGGTTCTTGCGTACCTCGGCGGCGATCGCTTGCGCCTTCTTGCGCGCTTCCTCCTTCTCGCGCAGCTTCGGCCCGTAGGCCGTTTCCCACTGCTTGCGCACTTCGTCGGGCGCGACGCTCTCCTGCGCGGCAATGGCCTCGGCCGACAGCATCACGTACTCGGCCTTGATGCGCTCGGGCGTGCGGAACTCTTCCTTGTTGGCATCGTAGTACGCCTTCGCCTGGGCCTCATCGACCTTGACCTGCGGCAGGAACTGCTGCGCGGGGATGCGCGCCTCGGCAATCTCGCGCCGCTGCGTCTCGAGCGCCGCCAGCCGCTCGGTGACGGTGCGCGATGGGATCGCCGCCTCGCCCACCGCCCGTGCGATCTGGGCGAGCGCCAGATCGTAGCGCAGCCGCGACTCGAACTGCGCCGGGCTCATCGGCGGGTTCTGCGTGCGCAGCACCTGTTCGTAGGACGTCCTGGAGAAGTTGCCCTGGGCGTCCTTGAACGCCGGGATGGAGTGGATCGCGTCGACCAGCGAGTCGTCGCTGACCGTCAGGTTGTGGCGCGAGGCTTCCGAAGCGACCAGCCGCTCGGTGATCAGGCGATCCAGCACCGCCCGGCGCGACTCCGGCGTATCCAGCTCGGCGGCGTCGAAGTTCTGGCCCAGGATCTGGCGCAGCTGGTCCTGCTGCCGCTGCAGCTCGTCCTGGAACTCGCGCACCGAGATGTCCATGCCGTTCACCGTGGCGACCACTTCGCGCCCGCCGCGCATGCTGGTGTAGGACTCGATCCCCCAGGTGGCGAAGGTGATGGCGATCAGGCCCAGGATGATGGTGACGAGCTTCTTGTACTTGTGAACCAGGTCGAACATGGAGGGGTAAATCTCTGGCGAAACGAGCCGGGCATTTTAGCATTGCGGGAATGGATACCGAAGCGCTGATCGTCGGCGCCGGGCCCACCGGCCTCACGCTGGCCATCGACCTCGGCCGGCGCGGCGTGAGGTGCACGGTGATCGAGCAGAAGCCGGCGCCGCAGTTCCTGCCGAAGATGGAGCGGTGCAACGCGCGCACCATGGAGATCTACCGGCGCATGGGCGTCGCCGACCGGATACGGGCCGCGGGCCTCCCCGCGCGCTGCCCCATGGACGTATTCATCGTGCTGTCACTGGTCGAGCCGCCGCTCTACCACCTTCCCTACCCGTCGGTGGCAGATTACCGCGAACGCATCGCCCGCTCCGGGGATGCCCGCGAACCGCTGGAGCCCTACCAGCTCGTTTCCCAGTACACCCTGGAGCCGCTGCTCAGGTCCATCGCCGAGTCGCTGCCCACCGTCACCGTGCGCTACGGCTGCGAGTTCCTGTCTTTCAAGCAGGATCCGTCCGGGGTAACCACGACGCTCAAGATCCACGACAGGACGGAAACCCTGCGCTCCGCCTATCTCGTCGGCTGCGACGGCGGCTCGAGCCCCGTGCGGCGCCAGCTCCGTATCGAGCTCTCGGGCGACGCGAACCTCCTCGAGCTGCGCCAGGCGCTCTACTACTGCGAAGACCTCTACGAGCGCATTCCCATCGGCAAGGGAAGGCACTACCACGTCGCCGACGGCCAGAATACCTTCCTCATCGTGCAGGACTCCACCCGGCACTTCACGCTGCACGCCGTGGTGGAGAGCGACGAGCACATGGCCGCGCAGTTCGAGAAAACCATCGCCATGCCGCTCGAGTACGAGATGCTGCACGTCGGCAAATGGCGGCAGAACCTGCTGCTGGCGCAGCGCTACGGCGAGGGGCGCGTGTTCCTGGCGGGCGACGCGGTGCACCTCGTCATCCCGACCGGCGGCCTCGGCATGAACTCCGGCGTCGGCGACGCGGTCGACCTGTCGTGGAAGCTCGCCGCCACGCTGCAGGGCTGGGGCGGACCGCAGCTGCTCGCCTCCTACGAGATCGAGCGCCGCCAGGTCGGCGAACGCAACGTCGCCGCCTCGCGCTTCGCCTCCCAGGGACGGCGCAAATGGCGCTCGATGTACCGGCCCGACATCCGGGAAAACCCGGAGACCCGCGCCAACCTGGCGCGCGTGGCCTACGCCGAGCAGCCGAAGTCGAACGAGATGATCGGCGCCGAGCTCGGCTACCGCTACGAGGACTCCCCGATCGTCTGGCCCGAGCCCGGCGAGCCGCCGGCGCACGACTTCATCGAGTACCGCCCCACCACCTGGCCCGGCGCGCGCCTGCCGCACGTCTGGCTTAAGGACGGCACTGCCGTCCAGGACCGCATCGGCTACGACCTGGGTTTCACGCTTTTGCGCCTCGCCGGAGGCGCCGACCCTGCCCCGCTATCGAAGGCCTTTACTTCCTTGAGAGCGCCTTTTCGGGTTCTCGAGCTCAACGACGAACGCGCGCGCGAGCTCTACGGCTACGACCTGCTCCTGCTGCGGCCCGACCTGCATGTCGCCTGGCGCGGCAACCGCTTGCCCGACGAACCGCTAACGGTCGCCCGGATGGCGAGCGGCTACGCTGCCCGCTAGAGCCGCAGGCTACTGCGGTCGCGCCCGGATGCGGGCGGCGCGATCGGAAAGCGTTTTCGCATCCTCGGGCCGGCCCATCACGCGGTACAGCCTGGAGAGGCTTTCCAGGGAGCTCGCCACGGCCGCATGATCGACACCGAAATGCGTCTCGCGGATCCGCAGCGAGCGCCGGTAGAAATACTCGGCCGCCATGAACTGTGCCTGCGCACCGTGCAACTCGGCCAGGTAGTTGAGCGTCGAGTCCAGGTCAGGATGCTCGCTGCCCATGGCTGCTTCCAGCAGGGCGAGCGCTCGCCGGTGAAAGGACTCGGCTTCCGCGTAGCGCCGCTGCGCCCCGTAGAGCTCACCGAGATTATTCAGCGCCACGGCAACCGCCGGATGCCCCTCGCCCAGCCGCTTTACGGCGATATCGAGCGAACGCTTGTACAGCGGCTCGGCGGCACCGAACTCACCGCGCGCCCTGTGCACCGCCGCCACGTTGTTGAGCGAGGCGGCCACGGCGGGATTGTAGGGGCCGAGCGCGTTTTCCCGGATCGAGAGCGCGCGCTCGTGCAGGGGCTGCGCCGCCGAGAAGCGGCCTTGCGCGTAGTGCAGCTCGCCGAGGCTGCTGAGCCAGGTCGCCACGTTGGGATGGTGCGGGCCGAGGACCCGCTCTACATTGCCGAGCGCGCGGGTATACAGGCGCTCCGCCTCGGCATACCGGCCTTGCGCCTGGTACAGCTCCGCCAGATTGCCGACCGCGATGTCCACGGTATGGTGCTCGGGACCCAGTATCTTCTCCATGATCGCGAGCGAGCGCTCGTACAAGGGCTCGGCTGCCGCATAGTCGCCTTTCGTGCGGTACAGCAGGCCGAGCAGGTTGAGCGAGGTCGCGACGTCGGGGTGTACCGCCCCCTGCTCGCGCTCGGCGGTCTCGAGCGCCATGCGCGCGGCGGCCGTGCCCTCGTCGTATCGTCCCTGCTGGTAGAAAATGTCGGCCTGCTGGATGAGCGAGCGCCAAGCGTCGCCCTGGGCGCTTGCCGGCGAAACACAGCCAAGCAGCATCCACAGACTTGCGAGCCAACAGAAACGGCGGCTCTTCATTCGACCTGCCGAGGCGCGTATTCTAACCGGGTGGAGTGCGAAGAATGACGAGCAGCCAGAAGCCCGCGGTGCCGATCTCGGGTCTAGCCCATGTCGGCGTGCGCGTGCACGACCTCGAGCGCTCGGTGCGCTTCTATGCGCTGCTAGGTTTCGAGAAGACCGCGGGGCCGATCGGTCCGGAGCCGGTCGCCATCCTCAGCCACCCCTCGGGCGTCGAGTTGAACCTCATCCTCAATGCGCCGAATCCCGCCGAACCGAACATCCTCATGGACGTGCCGCACAAGCACCCGGGCATCACGCATTTTGCCCTGCTGTGCGACGACATTCTGGCGGCAAAATCGCGGCTCGAAGCGGCCGGCATAACCCTGAGCGGCGGACCCATGCCGCTCGGCCCCAGCGCGCAGGGCATCTTCGTGCGAGACCCCGACCGCAATGTGATCGAGCTTCACCAGCGCCTTTAGCAATGCAGCTTAGGCAAGATCGTCGGGAATGGAGACTCCCGCCGCTTCCGCGTTCTCCAACAGACGCTGCACCGCGCCTGGAGGTACCAGGCAAGCAAGCAATTCCATGGCAGCCACGTAATCCGCGAGGGTGGGCCGATCAGCCGGTCCTGCCGGTTGGCGAATAACTGCAAGCGACGTGGTCTTGGCTTCTCGCCCCGGGCTGTTTCTGCGGCGCGGCAGCATGTTCCGCTCCCCCCTACGCGCGCCTGCCGGTTGTGGGGTCGGAGTCGCCAAACGTCACGCAGAGCCACGCTCCGTAAAGCACAGCAGCTGCCGACAAGCCAACCATTGCGACCGAGATGATGGTGTACGCGACGTCCATGGTCCGTTCCTCCGTAAGCCGGCGACATGCCGTGTCGTCACTATGGCTGCAGGGAGGCCGGCGGTCGTGTCAGGACGGCGCAGGAAAAATGTGCGGTATGCACAACCCCGTTTTCAGCCGGTTTCCTGGCCGAACCATTCCACGGCTTGGTCCATGTCGAAGAACGTCTGCGTCGTCCATCCGCGGTTCTGGCCAACGCGCGCCATGAAGGACAGCACATCGGCTTGGTCCCGCAAACCTACGATCGCTATACGGAAACCGGTATGCAGCCCGAGCGACGGCGCGATTTCGGCGTGCCGGACGATGTAACTGTAGTAGTTAGCGAGGTCTGCGAGCCGGACGTCGAACAGAAGGTTGCTCGTACTGGCCTTCAGCGCAGCCATTACGGTGGCTGCGACCACCTCGTTGGCTTCTTCAAAGGTGGGCGAGCCTTTTTGGGCCACTACGACGATGTGACCCCGAACTTCCAGATCGAATTCTGCTGCCATGCGTGCGGCTAGTCCACGAGCGGGAGCAGCAAGCGCCGTTCCTTGTCGAGTCTGGCCGCGGGGAAACCGCGGATCGCCGGACCCCCGGCATGGGTGCACGCTGCTGCGTTCTTCAGACATGGGCGCTGCGACGCAGAAAATGACGCGGGAGGCCACCTTATTGTGACTTGGTCATGGCATTGTCCTTCTTCGCCAGAAGGGGGCGCGACGAACAAGGAATACGACTTGGTAGGCTCGGCCGTGGCCTGCACTTCGCTGCGCCTGCGACTCGCGCGCTGCATTGCGGTTCTCGCGACGTCGGGCGCAATCTCCATCCCGGCGTCAGCCGCCGTACTCGCGGTTGGCCACGGCGTCGGCACTTCACCCGAAGCGGCCGGCACCGCCGCGCGGGCGGATCTTGCGCTTCGCCTGCAACGCCGGGCGGCGGCTCAAATGGACGGCGTTTCCGGCAAGACAGCCGCTTCAGTCAGGCAGGCGATCGCCGGCAGCCGTGAGCTTCCGCTGATTGAAGTCGAGCTCGCCAGTGCCGGCGCGAGAGGCCGAGAAGTGCGCTACGAGGCGCGGCTCACGGAAGCCAGTCTCGCCGCCTACCAGCGCGTAGCGCGGCGGCTTGCGGAGCGCTTGCGCCGCCTCGATCCGACGAAGATTGCCACCAACGAATTCGCCCATGCGTTCGCGCGGCTCGACCAATACCGGCGCGTCAGTGCGGTACTTGGTCTTTTCTCTCGGCCCCCTCAAGCCGGGGTCGAGTTGGATGAAGCGGCGTTGCAGAGCAGCGCGGCGAAGAATCTTGCACCGGTTACAGGAGCAGAGGATGTCGCGCGGCTGGTGAAGCGCGAACTGGACCGCGCCAACATCGCGCCGCTCCGCGTCATTGCCCCAGTTCGCGTGGACACTGCCGAGGTAACGGCGCTTTCCGCCGCCATCGCCGACGAGCTGCGAACCGCGGTGGGCGCGGGGAGGCGCGAAGAGACGGCAACGCATACGCTCGACGGAAGATACGCGCAGATCGACGGGCGACTCCTTTTGATGCTCTTTCTCTTGGATGCTTCGTTCAATACTCAACGCGCATTCGTGTTCGTGCTGCCGTCGGTGCCCGAGCCGCGTTCTCGCGAGCTGCCCGCGTCGAGCGGATTCCCCGAAACGCTCAACCGAGGTCTCGTCCGCGTTGAATCGCTGGGCGCGGCGTCGGCGGTACCGCCAGTGGCCAACGTCATGGACGTGAACGTCCGGATGGGTCGAGGGAACCGCGGCCTCTACTATCGCCCGGGCGAGCGCGACACGCTGCACGTGAAGCTCGATCGCCCCGGCTACTACTACATCGTCGGCCACGTACAGAAAGACACCACGCGCTTCAGCTACCTCATGGAAATCGGAGAAGCCGGGGCGGCCGATCGCTTCGTTCGCCGGGTTGCCACGGATCAAGCGCATCGGTGGCAGGCCGTCGGGGAGTTTACTGTGGAGGCCCCGGCGGGACTCGAGGCGGTACAGGTCTTCGCCACAAGCGGGCCTCCCCAGCGGATGCTGCCCGCCACGCGCTTGGATCCGGTCCGTAATCTGCATGTCATTGGGGCCGATCCGGTCGCCGCCATCAAGCGAACGCGCGGGCTGGTGCTGGTGAACGTTCCCGATTCTCATCAGGGACCGGGCGGGAAGGCCAAGCCGGCATCGCTCGCGGTCGGCGAGGCGGTGCTACAGTTCTCGACATTGCCGTAGGAGCCACGCAGAATAGGCGACCCTGGGGAGGGGCAGGACAATGACAGCCCGGCAAGAACGGCTCAGTTCGTCGGAGCTCACTTTTCCCGCAGCACGCAAGGCCAACTTCGCGAAAGGCAGCTTCGTAGCGGCGGGCAGTCTGGTCCTCGCCAGCCTCGCCCTCGCCGCCGGGTGCGCGTCGGTCGCGCCGCTCGCCGTCAAGATGGGCGCGGATCTGATTTCGGTTGCGGCGAGCAATTATTCGCAACAGTATTCGCGCCAGGTCGAAAACCTTCTCTTGGCCGTGTACACGGACCAAGTGGCGAAGGGGTTGCCTGGACAGGAAGTGCGCAGGCCTGGGCAAGCGGCGTATCCGGCCTCGGGACGCCAAGGACAGGCTTATCCTGACCAGACCTATCCTTCGTACCCCGCCACCCAGGCAGATCCTTACCCGCCGCTCGGTGCCGTAGCGGGAAGCCCGTACCCAGCGCAGGCGTCATCTCTTGCCGGCGGCTCCTCGGTTGTCCTCGATGTGGCGATACTCGCCCAGCGCGCGAGCGACCGCGCGGCGCGACGCACCGAACCGGTAGCCATCCAGGACGGAGAGGTGCTGCGCGACGGCGGCGCCGATCCGCGCAGGGGCGATGTCGTCAAGTTCTCATTCCGCACAAACTGCGATTGCTACGTCTACGTGATCGGCATCGATGCCACTGGCTATGTCGCGCGCGTGTTTCCCGAAAAGGGCGGCAAGCCCGTGCGTGCGAATCAGCAGTACGTGGTGCCCCAGGGCACAGCCTGGTACGGCCTCGATCAGTACAAAGGCACCGAGCAGGTATTCTTCATCGCCTCGCGCAAGCCTCGCCCGGACGTAGAGAGCTCGCTCCAGCAGCTTGCCAAGACCGACCGATCCGCCCTTTCAAGGAACTATCGTCCGGTGCGCGAAGCAGCCCTGCCCAATCCTGCTACGCGGGGGCTCGTGAAAGTCCAGATGGGCACGAAGAGCGCGGTGAGCAGCGAATCGGGCCAGCCGTACTCGTTCACCCCGCAAGCGTTCTCGGCACAGCCGGGAACCGACGACGTTGTCGTCACGAGATGGTTCCGCCACGAGTGAGTCTTGAATCACACACAACAGGACTGCCGATGATTCGTTCACGAAAGGAACACCCGATGCGCAGGCTGTCTCTCGCAGCCCTCTTTTGGGTCTCTCTCGCCGCATCGTCGGGCGCGCTTGCTCAGGAACATGATGTCGTGCTTTCCGTGGAGGGGTGGCCGAAGATGGGCACGCGAGCGGACGGAAAGGTTAAGGCGCAGTATGTCGGGTTCAGGACAGTGGCCGCGACGCCGACTGAAAAAAGCACGGTTAGGGACTTTTCCTTCAACCTGCCCCTCGGCGATGCGGCGGCCCTCTTCATGAAGCACGCTCTCGAGGGCAGGGTTTTGAAGACCGTACTCGCTGAGGCTTTTACAGCCGGCACGGTGAAGCCGCCAGCACGGGCTCCCTTCGCGGTGCGCCTCTACGACGTGCGCGTGACTTACGTAAACATGAATGTGGAGTATGGAATTGCAGTAGTGGAGCTCCAGGCGTCGAAGGTCGAGGTCTTCACGGCGAAGCAAACCGCGACGGGAGCCATGCAGCCCGGACAGCAATTCGGCTGGGACATCCGAGCGGGCAAGGGAATGTGAGCGCGCGTTGTCCGCAGATAATGCTCGGCGTCTGCGGATCGCATACGAAAGATCCTGTCCGATGATTCCGTCACGAAAGGAACACCCGATGCGCAAGCTGTCCCTCGCGGCGCTTCTTTGCCTCTCACTCGCCGCATCCTCGAGCGCGCTAGCCGATCGATGGTACACCGAGCATGACATCGTCTTCTCCGTGGAGGGGTGGCCGAAAATGGCCACGCGGGCGGACGGAAAGCTTAACGCGGACTATTTCGGGTTCGCGACACAGGCTCCGCAGGCCGCGTCCACTGGAAGGGCCACGGTTCAGGTTTACCTGGGAGTGCCTCTCGGCGATCCCGGGACCCTCTTCATGAAGCATGCTCTCGAGGGCAGGGTGTTGAAGACCATCCTGGTTGAGGCTTTCGTAAAGGGCGAGAAACCACCGCCACGGGCACCGTTCGCAGTGCGGCTCTCGGACGTACGCGCGAGTGACGTGAGCTTTGCGATGGGCGGCAGAACGCACGTGACCCTCCAGGCATCAAAGATCGAGGTCTTTACGGCGAACCAGACCGCGACGGGAACCATGCAGCCCAGCCAGCAATTCGGCTGGGATGTCCGGGCCGGCAAAGGCATGTGAGCTCGCGTTCAGGTGGCGCTGAAGGGCTTTGCCGCGTGAGGTCGGCAAGGCGTTCCAGCTGCCTGTTCCTCCTTTGCGTCGCGCTGGCTTTGCCCGTGGCGGCGCAGGACCGTGTCTTGAGGATGTCCAAGCCGGCGCCGCAGGCGGCCGCGACCCCGGAGCAGCGCATCGCACTCGTCATCGGCAACGGGCAGTACAAAAACGCCCCGCTGCTCAACCCGGTGAACGACGCGCGCGCCGTGGGCAAGGCCCTCACCCGCTCCGGATTCCGCGTGGTGCAGAAGGAGAATATCGGTCGGGCGGAGATGCAGGTGGCCTTGCGCGAGTTTGGCGATGTTCTCAAGAATGGAGGGGTCGGTCTCTTCTACTTCGCCGGACACGGCGTGCAGGTGAAGGGCCGGAATTTCCTCATCCCGGTCGACGCGAACATCGAGCGCGAAGATGAAGTGGCGTACAACGCTCTCGACGCCAACCAGGTGCTCGACAAGATGGAAGCCGCGAACAACCGCCTCAACATCGTGATCCTGGATGCCTGCCGCAACAATCCCTTCGCGCGCAGCTTGCGCTCGAGCGGCGCCGGCCTCGCGCAGATGGAAGCGCCGGTCGGGACCTTCATCGCCTTCGCCACCGCCCCGGGCTCGGTCGCGAGCGACGGTCAGGGTAGTAACGGCCTGTACACGCAGCACCTGCTTCGAGCGATGGTGCGGCCCGGAGTCAAGATCGAAGACGTGTTCAAGGATGTGCGCGCCGGCGTGCGCCGCGACTCCAAAGGCAGGCAGGTGCCCTGGGAAAACACTTCCCTCGAGGGCGACTTCGTCTTCGTGCCCAGACCGGCCGCGCCGGTCAGCGTCGCCGCTGCGCCGGGCCCCGAAAAGAAGATCGCGAGAATCGGCGCACCCTCGCTCAGCGTGGGCGACAGCTGGACCTACCAGGCGATCGACCTGCTGAGCGGTTCGGTGATGGGCAAGAATACGTTGACCCTCACGGCCGTCACGAAGGACACGTGGCGCTTCGGAACCGGTTACGTCACCGACAAGTCATGGAACCTGCTGCACGAAACGAAAGACGGAAAGCTGGTCGAGAAATGGACGCCCAGGCGACCCAATTACAGCTTCCCCATGGAGATTGGGAAGACCTGGACGGCGGTCGCGGTGCGCGACTCGCCCGAGCGCCAGGCCGAGCACACGTACACGTTCAAAGTGATCCGACAGGAGCGGGTGATCGTCCCCGCGGGTGTCTTCGACACGCTGCGAGTCGAGGGATCGAACAGGTACAAGGCGAGAAGAAAGAAGGACGGCTCGACCGGCGAAGGCGGCGGCGTGCACCGCTACTGGTATAGCCCCGAGGTCGCGCGCATCGTCGCCTATGAATACGAGGAGACCAACTGGAAGGGCGTGCTGCACAAGAAAGATCGCTTCGAGCTCATCTCCTACAAGCGCGGCGGCAAGCCTTAGGTGACTGTTGGCGACCGGCCACCCGGCGTGGCGGCTCAGAACCCTGATTGCGCACGCAGTTCCAGCCGAATCTCTGATCAACGAAGGATCCCGTCCGGAACGGAAGAATCGCCCTTCGTCTTCCCCGCCAGAAACCGGGTCTTGTTCACCACCGGAAGCATCTGTTGGCCATCGAGAAGGCATCCGGGGTGCAGCTCCGACTGCTCGACCTCTGCCGCACATTCGCGAGCATCGTCAACCACCCATCTAAACCGGACTTTGTCCCAGTACACGATCAAGCGCCTGATGAACCACCCAACCGGTGGCGACGTGACGGCTGGCTACATCCAGCACCCCGTGGAGAGCTTGCGCGAGCCAAATGGAGATGGTCGAGAACTTCGTGCTGCGGTCGGCTGGAATGCGAACCAGCGCTACGATCGTAGCTAGGCAGAAAGCGGCGTAAGAACCGCAACCTTCTCCCGTCCGCGTGGCGGGCGGAGGTTCCTGTGGAAGAGGCGCTTTACGAATCGGCCTCGATGCGCGCATTTGCTGGGGTTGACCTTGGCTCTGAGCCGGCGCCCGACGAGACGACGTCAAAGCGAAATGATCGAGGCTTTGGTGCCGGCGAGTCGACAGGGCCAGCCACCACTTACCCCAAACGACACAGTTTTGGCACAGTCAGCGCGCGGCGAGTGTGCCACCCGGTTCTCCCTTGATTTGTGGCACCCATTCTGGCATTCACTACAAGGCCGACCTCGTCGACAAATACGTGTCTGCTAGGCAGGCTGAACCACAGGGGGAACAAGGGGTCGCGCACGCCCCGGGAAGCGAGGTCGGCTAAGGCACAAGACGGAGCAATCATTGGCAAGCCAGGAAAGTCCTTTCGCTAGCAGCGCCTTCGGGAAACGCATCGAGTATTGGATTATTGGCGGGATGAAAGAGGAAATGGATGTTTACATTCCCTGTTGACGACCACGTAGTTGATGCATTGTTAAGCGGCCTGACGGCTCCGTTGCTCAGGCAGATCATAAAAATGCGCCGCAGCGGCGAGGGTTAATATCGCTGACGTGGTTGCCGTCCTCGACCGCCCCTCGGGGTGCCTGCCTGGCGCAGCAGCGCGGCTCGAATTCGCTCGGACGAACGACCGGCGGAGCGGCCATGGCTGAGCCCGTCAGCCCGACGGCTTCCCCTGACGCCCTGATCCCGGTCGTCGGCATCGGCGCCTCGGCCGGCGGGCTCGAGCCCATCGGCGAGCTGCTGGAAGCGCTCCCGGCCCGGACGGGCATGGCTCTCCTGATCGTGCAGCACCTCGATCCGGCGCGAGCGAGCATGCTCGCCGAGATCCTCGGCAAGAAGACTTCGATGCCTGTGGTCGAGGTCCGGGCCGGCATGTCCATCGCGCCCGATCATGCCTACATCATTCCCCCGAACACCCTGCTCTCGCTCGACGGGGACAGGCTGTGTCTCCAGCCCCGGCCCGAGGGCCGGCAGCCGCCGATGCCGGTCGATTTCCTGTTCCAGTCGCTCGCGGCGCAGCGCGGCCACAACGCCGTCGGCATCGTGCTTTCGGGCACCGGCTCGGACGGCACCCGGGGCCTGCAGGCGATCAAGGCGGCCGGCGGCATCACGCTCGCGCAGGAGGAGGCTTCGGCGAGCTTCGCCGGGATGCCGAAGAGCGCCATCGAAGCCGGGTGCGTGGATTTCATCCAGACGCCGCGCGAGATGGGGGAAACGCTCGCGCGCATCGGCCGGCATCCCTATCTGCAGGCCGCGGGGGCAAAGGCGGACGGCGAGCCAGCCGTGGCGCCGGCGAGCGCTGCGCCCGCGGAAAAGGCCGCCGCCGCGCGGATGTTCCGCCTGCTGCGTACGTCGAGCGGGGTGGATTTCACCCACTACAAGCGGGCCACCATCGATCGGCGGCTGGCGCGCCGCATGGCGCTGCACCACCTCGACGACCTGGCGTCGTATGTGGAGCTGCTGCAGAACGACCTGGCCGAGCAGCAGGCGCTGTCGGAGGACCTGCTGATCGTGGTGACCAGCTTCTTCCGCGACCCCGGCGGCCTCGAGGCGCTCTCGCGCCTGGCGTTTCCGGCGCTGATGGGAGAGCGCTCGCCGAAGGATCCGCTGCGCGTCTGGGTGCCCGGCTGCGCCACCGGCGAGGAAGTCTACTCGATCGCGATCAGCCTGCTCGAGTTTCTCGGCGAGCGCAGCACCGCGACGCCGATCCAGATCTTCGGCACCGACGTGAGCGAGCGGGCGATCGAGCGCGCGCGCGCCGGAATCTACCCGGAAACCATCGCTGCCGAGGTTTCGCCGGAACGGCTGCGGCGCTTCTTCCTCAAGCTCGACAACCGCTACCAGATCGCCAAGTCGATCCGCGAGATGTGCGTCTTCGCCAGGCACGACGTCACGCGCGACCCGCCGTTCTCGCGGCTCGACCTGGTGAGCTGCTGCAACCTCCTCATCTACCTCGACCAGGCCATGCAGCGTCGGGTGCTGTCGCTGTTCCATTACGCGCTCAAGCCTCGCGGCTTCCTCATGCTGGGGCCCTCCGAGACCGTCGGGGAGAGCGCGGACCTGTTCGAGTCGATGGACAGGCACTACCGCATCTATGCGCGCAAGGCGGCTTCGGCGCACAGAGGCCTGCTGTTCGATCGCGAGCCGGCCGAACCGGCCGCGCGCAGCGATGCCGCCGCCGCGGCGGGCGCGCCGGTCGTGCTCGAGGCCGAGCGCATCCAGCGCGAAGCCGACCGCGTGCTGCTCGCCCGCTATGCTCCCCCCTGCGTCCTCATCGACGAAGAGCTGAACGTGCTGCAGTTCCGCGGGCAGACCGGGCCTTATCTCGAGCATGCGCCGGGTCCCTCGAGCCTGAGCCTGCGCAAGCTTGCGGCGCCGGCGCTGGTGATCGCGCTCGCGCGGGCCATGGAGGAGGCGCGCAAGACCGGCGAGCCGGTGCGCACCGGGGCGGTGCGACTGGAGACGCCTGGCGCGGCGCGGGAGATCTGGCTGCAGGTGAGCCCCGTGCAGGTGGCCGAGGCCGGCCTGCACGGGTACCTGGTGGCTTTCGAGGAGGCTCCGTCCGGGCGCGCCGGCAGGCCGGCGCATTCATTGTGGCGCGCGCTGCTGGGATGGCGCAGGCGCCTGAACGCCGGCGCGGCCCGTGCGGCGGAGGAAACCGAGAGCGCGCGGCTGCAGCGCGAGCTGACGGCGACCCGCGAGTATCTGCAGGCGGCGATCGAGGGGCACGAGGCCGTCAAGGAAGAGCTGAAATCCGCGCACGAAGAGCTGCTCTCGGCCAACGAGGAGCTGCAAAGCACGAACGAGGAGCTGCAGACCGCTAAGGAGGAGCTGGAGTCGACCAACGAGGAGCTGATCACGACCAACGAGGAGCTGACCAACCGAAACCGCGAGATGGCGTCGGTGAACGAGGCGCTGCGGGCGGCGAGCGACTATGCCGACGCCATCGTCCAGACCACGCCGTCGCCGCTTCTCGTGCTCGACGCCTCGCTGCACGTGATCAATGCCAACAGCGCCTTCTATCAGGCGTTCAAGACCCGGGCCGAAGACACCGAGGGCCGGTACCTCTACGAGCTGGGCGACCGCGACTGGGACATCGCGGACCTGCGCGAGGCCCTGAAAAAGGTTCTCTCCGAGGGCCAGCGCGAGGGCCAGCGCGTCCGCAACCTGGAGGTCAGGCACCCGTTCAAGGGTCTCGGCGAGAAGGTCATGCTGCTGGGCGCGCAGCGCCTGCGCGGTGGCAGGAATCGACCCGAGATGATCCTGCTCAGCATCGAGGACGACACCCAGCGCAAGCACATCGAGGAGGAGCTTGCGGAGGCCAACCGCAACAAGGACGAGTTTCTCGCGATGCTGGCGCACGAGCTGCGCAATCCTCTCGCGCCGATGCGCCTTGCCGCCGAGACCATGCGCACCATCGGCTCGGCTGACCCTACGGTCACTTTCGGCGCGGCGGTGATCGGCCGGCAGGTGGCGCACCTTTCCCGCCTGGTGGACGATCTTCTCGACGTCTCCAGGATCAACCGCGGCATGATCGAGGTCCAGAAAAGGCCCATCGCGCTCAGCGAGGCCGTCGACGCCGCGATCGAGATCAGCCGGCCCCCGATCGAGGAGCGGGAGCACCATCTGGCCGTGGTGAAGGCTCCCGGGGCGATCACCGTGGACGGCGATCTCGATCGCCTTGCCCAGGTCGTCTCCAACCTCCTCAACAACGCCGCAAAGTACACCCCCAAAGGAGGCAAGATCACACTTTCGACGCAACTCCAGGGCAGGGAGGCGGTCGTCAAGGTGAAGGACAACGGCAAGGGCATTCCGGCCGAGCTGCTGCCACGTGTGTTCGACCTGTTCGTCCAGGCCGATGCCTCGCACGAGCGCGGCCACGGCGGCATGGGGATCGGCCTCGCGCTGGCTCGCCGCCTGGTCGAGCTGCACGGCGGCAGCATCGAGGCGAAGAGCGAGGGCGAAGGTAAGGGAGCCGAGTTCGTGGTGCGCCTGCCCCTGCGCGACGCAGCGCCCGCCGAGCCGCCGAGGCCGAAACCCGTCGTGGCCGGGCAAGCGACCCGCACCAGCTACCGCGTCCTCGTCGTGGACGACAATGTCGATGCGGCAAAAATGGCCCAGGTGTTCCTGCAGGCGCAAGGGCACGAAGTGCGCTGCGCCTTCGACGGGTTGTCTGCGCTCGGCCTCGCGCAAGAGTTCAAGCCCCAGCTCGTGCTGCTCGATATCGCCATGCCGGGAATGGACGGCTACGAAGTGCTGCGCCGCCTGCGCGAGCAGGCAGGAGCGGCCCAGCCGGTGGTCGCGGTGCTGACGGGTTACGGGTCGAAGGCGGGAATGGAGCGCATGAAGGAGCTCGGCGTCGAGCACTACCTCGTGAAACCGGCCGAACCGCAGGCGCTGTTGGCGCTCATCGCGTCGCTTGCTGCACCCTCATAGGGAGGGTGCGGCGGGCGACGGCTTGAGGCGGTCGCCGGCAAGAACCCGGTCGGGCACGTTCGGAAACGTCTATAACGTTTCTCGCGGCCGCCATGGCCGGCGAGATCTGCGAAGGCGCTGCGAAGTTCGAGAAGCGAGCCTGCAGCTCGTAGCGCGGATTGGCGCGCGTCCGCGACATCGCGCGGGCGGTCCTCGAAGGCAGCAGGCCGTGCGGGTGAGTGCCCCGTCAGTGCGGGACGAGATCGTGCAGCATGCTCAGCAATGTATCCGCGGCGAACGGCTTGCGCAGCACCAGATCGGCGCCGATGTCCGCTGCAAACGGCAGATAGTCCCTTTTGGACATTCGCCCTCCCCCCGACATGGCGATGATCTTCACCTGCGGGAACGCGGACTTGAACTGATGGATGAGCTCGATCCCGTCGCGTTCGGGCATGAAGATGTCGGTGACGAGCACATCGACGGGATGCGCGCGCTGCAGATCGAGCGCGCTTTCTCCGTCCGCCGCAACCTGCGCCTCGAAGCCCGCTCGCTCCAGCACGATCTTGACGAAAGACCGCATGTCCGCATTGTCGTCAACGATCAGAACTGACGTCGGCTTGGCGGGACCGCGCCGAGGGCCGCCGTCGTTCCGGCTGGTCTGAGCCGTCATTGAAGACACTGTGCACCACCCTTCAGAACGGTTCGAGTCAATGTGCATCTGCACTGCGTCCGTCGTTTGATCTGTATCAAACCGCTTGCGGCCCGAATCTTGCGTGTGGCCGTTACTTTGACCGGAGCGGGTGGTAGCGTCTGTACGCTGGCAGACATTCGGCCTGCCCGCTGTCGCCCAGCCCGCCGGGGTGCTCAAAATGCGCAGGCCGACGCCGACGTCGGAGAGTCAGCCCGGGTTCGCTTCCGCCCAGGCGCGCCCGACGTAATAGAAGTCGCGCCGCCGACGCGGCAGGGGCGGAACGGGTATCGATCGTGATTGACGCCAAGCGGCCGACGCGAGATAGCCGGTTGGACCATTCCGCAATACACGCAGCTACTTCAGCGCGTCATCTGCTGAGCACCGGGTGTCTGCCGAGGTTGCGGACGAAAACTGCTTGGCGTAGTTGGCGGAGCGGACGGGACTCGAACCCGCGACCCCCGGCGTGACAGGCCGGTATTCTAACCAACTGAACTACCGCTCCTCCTGGTGGGCGCTGTAGGGGTCGAACCTACGACATCTGCCTTGTAAGGGCAGCGCTCTACCGCTGAGCTAAGCGCCCACGGCACCCCGGAAAGGGGCGCTAGTTTATTGCATCCTTGAGGGCTTTTCCAGCGCGAAACTTCGGCAGGCGCGCGGCCTTGATGTCGAGCGCCTCGCCGGTGCGCGGATTGCGCCCGGTGCGCGCCTGGCGCTTGCCGGCATAGAAGGTGCCGAAGCCCACCAGCGTGACCTGCTCGTCCCTGCGCAGGGAGCTTTTCACCGACGCGACGAGCGCGTCCACGGCGCGCTCGGCGGCGGACTTGGAAATCTCCGCCGCCTGCGCGATCTGCTCGATCAGGTCGCCTTTGTTCATACGACCTTCGCTTGTCTTAATGAGTGGTGACGGCGCCCGCCTGGTCGTCGGTCTTCGGCGGGATCGGGGCCGACTCGTCGGGCTCGGGCAGCGGGTCGGGCTGGCGCTCGAGGGCGACCTCCAGCACCTTGTCGATCCACTTCACCGGCACGATGTCGAGCTTGTTCTTGATGTTGTCCGGGATCTCGACCAGGTCCTTCACGTTCTCCTCGGGGATCATCACGGTCTTGATGCCGCCGCGGTGCGCCGCCAGCAGCTTCTCCTTGAGGCCGCCGATCTGCAGCACCTCGCCGCGCAGCGTGATCTCGCCCGTCATGGCGACGTCCGCGCGCACCGGAATGCCCGAGAGCACCGACACCATCGCGGTGGCGATGCCGATGCCGGCGCTCGGGCCGTCCTTCGGCGTGGCGCCTTCGGGCAGGTGGATGTGGATGTCGTTCTTCTGGTAGAAATCCTCCTTCACGCCGAGCTTGCGCGAGCGCGTGCGCACTACCGACAGCGCGGCCTGGATGGACTCCTGCATGACGTCGCCCAGCTTGCCTGTGGTGGTGGTCTTGCCCTTGCCCGGCATGGTGACCGCCTCGATGGTCAGCAGCTCTCCCCCGACCTCGGTCCAGGCGAGGCCGGTGACCTGGCCGACCTGGTTCTCCTTCTCCGCCATGCCGAAGGTATAGCGGCGCACGCCGAGGAACTTGTCCAGGTTCTTCGGCGTGACGGTGATGCGGTGCGGCTTGGCCTTGTCCCCTTCCGCGGCCTGCTTCTCGGTGAGCAGCTGCTTCACCGCCTTGCGGCAGATCTTGGAAAGCTCGCGCTCCAGCGCGCGCACGCCCGCCTCGCGCGTGTAGTAGCGCACGATGTCGCGGATCGCCGCTTCGGACACCGACAGCTCGCCTTCCTTCAGGCCGGTGGCCTTGAGCTGCTTGGGCAGCAGGTAGCGCACCGCGATGTTCATCTTCTCGTCCTCCGTATAGCCGGAGAGGCGGATGACCTCCATGCGGTCGAGCAGCGGCGGCGGGATGTTGAGCGTGTTCGCCGTGGCGACGAACATCACCTCCGACAGGTCGTACTCCACCTCGATGTAGTGGTCGACGAAGGTGTTGTTCTGCTCCGGGTCGAGCACCTCGAGCAGCGCCGAGGACGGGTCGCCGCGCCAGTCGGAGCCCATCTTGTCGACCTCGTCGAGCAGGAACAGGGGATTCTTCACCTGAACCTTCGACATGTTCTGCAGGATCTTGCCGGGCATCGAGCCGATGTAGGTGCGGCGGTGGCCGCGGACCTCCGCCTCGTCGCGCACGCCGCCGAGCGACATGCGCACGAACTTGCGGTTGGTGGCCCGCGCGATCGACTGGCCGAGCGAGGTCTTGCCCACGCCGGGCGCGCCCACCAGGCACAGGATCGGCGCCTTCATCTTGTCGACGCGGGTCTGCACCGCGAGGTACTCGACGATGCGCTCCTTCACCTTCTCGAGGCCGTAGTGGTCCTTGTCGAGGATTTCCTGCGCCGCCTTGATGTCGCGCGAGATCTTCGACTTCTTCTTCCAGGGCAGGTTGACGATGGTCTCGATGTAGTTGCGCACCACCGTCGCTTCCGCGGACATCGGCGACATGAGCTTGAGCTTCTTCAGCTCGGCCTCGGCCTTCTTGCGCGCCTCCTTGGGCATGTGCGCGCGGCGGATCCTCTTCTCCATCTCCTCGAGGTCCGCGCCTTCCTCGCCTTCGCCGAGCTCCTTCTGGATCGCCTTCACCTGCTCGTTCAGGTAGTACTCGCGCTGGCTCTTCTCCATCTGCCGCTTCACGCGGCCGCGGATGCGCTTCTCCACCTGCAGGATGTCGATCTCGGTCTCGAGCTGAGACAGCAGGTGCTCGAGGCGCCCTTTGACGTCGAACATCTCGAGCACCTGCTGCTTCTGCTCGAGCTTCAGCGGCAGGTGCGCGGCGACCGTATCCGCGAGCCTGCCTGCTTCATCAATTCCGGATAAAGACGTAAGAATTTCGGGCGGGATCTTCTTGTTCAGCTTCACGTACTGGTCGAACGCCGAGAGCAGCGCCCGGCGCATGGCCTCGACCTCCGGCGGCGGCGCCGCCTCCTGCGGCACCGGCACCGCCTCGGCGATCCAGTGCGTCTTCAGGTCGACCACTTCGCGGATGTGGGCCCGCGCGCCGCCCTCGACCAGCACCTTCACGGTGCCGTCGGGCAGCTTCAGCATCTGCAGGATGTTCGAGACGCAGCCGATGGGATACATGTCCTGCGGACCGGGATCGTCCTTGGCCGCGGACTTCTGCGCGACCAGCAGGATCGACTTCCCGGCTTCCATCGCGGTCTCCATCGCCTTGATGGATTTCGGCCGCCCCACGAACAGCGGGATCACCATGTGGGGAAACACCACCACGTCCCGCAGCGGCAGCAGCGGGTACTGGACGATGTCGGCGGACGGCAGGGTTTCGGACATTTAGAGTAGCCTCGTCAAGGGGTTGGAGCGCCCGCAGCTCGGAAAGCTGCGTAACGGCAGATGCGGGTTCCCCTAGAAAAATCAATGGGCAAAGCGTACACGGATGCCGCGCACGCCGCAACGCGGATTGGGTTACCGGATGTTGCCTGTTTGAAACGTCAGCCGGAGCCGCCGGCCACCTTGTGCTGGTCCGAATAGATCAGCAGCGGCTTGCCGGCGGCGCTCACCATCGACTCGTCGACTACCACCTTGCTGACGTTCTCCAGCGTGGGCAGCTCGTACATCGTGTCGAGCAGGATCTGCTCCAGGATGGAGCGCAGGCCGCGCGCGCCGGTCTTGCGCGCGAGCGCCCTCTTCGCCACCGCGCCGAGCGCCGGGACGCGCACCTCCAGCTCCACGCCCTCCATGTGGAACAGGCGCTGGTACTGCTTGATGAGGGCGTTCTTCGGCTCGGTGAGGATCTGGATGAGCGCGTGCTCGTCGAGCTCCTCGAGCGTCGCCAGCACGGGCAGCCGTCCCACGAACTCGGGGATCAGGCCGAACTTGATCAGGTCCTCGGGCTCGACGTTGCGCAGCAGGTCGTAGGTTGCCTTGGAGTTCGACGGGCTGCGTACCTCGGCGCCGAAGCCGATGCCGGTCTTCTCCGTGCGGTTGCGCACGATCTTCTCCAGGCCGTCGAACGCGCCGCCGCAGATGAACAGGATGTTGGTGGTGTCGACCTGGACGAAGTCCTGGTTCGGGTGCTTGCGGCCGCCCTGCGGCGGGACCGAGGCAATCGTGCCTTCCACCAATTTGAGTAACGCTTGTTGAACCCCTTCTCCGGACACGTCGCGGGTAATGGAGGGGTTGTCGGACTTGCGCGAGATCTTGTCGATCTCGTCGATGTAGACGATGCCGCGCTTCGCCTTGTCGACGTCGTAGTCGCAGTTCTGCAGCAGCTTCTGGATGATGTTCTCGACATCCTCGCCGACGTAGCCTGCCTCGGTGAGGGTGGTCGCATCCGCTATTACGAACGGAACATTCAGCAGCCTGGCCAGAGTCTGCGCGAGCAGCGTTTTCCCCGACCCGGTGGGCCCAATCAGCAGGATGTTCGACTTGGCGAGCTCCACCTCGTCGTTCTTGGAGAGGTGCTTGAGCCGCTTGTAGTGGTTGTAGACCGCGACCGACAGGATCTTCTTCGCCTGATCCTGGCCGATGACGTACTGGTCGAGGATGTTGCGGATCTCGCGCGGCGTCGGCAGGTCGGACTTGGCGCCCTTGCCGCCCTTGTCGGAAGCGGTTTCCTCGCGAATGATGTCGTTGCACAGCTCGATGCACTCGTCGCAGATGAACACCGACGGGCCCGCGATCAGCTTCCTTACCTCGTGCTGGCTCTTGCCGCAGAAGGAGCAGTAGAGGAGCTTTTCGCCCGAGGAAGTCTTTTCTGACATTAGTTACGTGTTTTCCCTGGAGGACAGCACCTTGTCCACGATGCCGTACTTTACCGCGTCTTCGGCGCTCATGAAAAAGTCGCGCTCCGTGTCGCGCGCGATGACCTCCACCGACTTGCCGGTGTGCTTGGCGAGGATCTCGTTGAGGCGGCCGCGCAGATACAGGATTTCCTTCGCGTGGATCTCGATGTCGCTCGCCTGACCCTGGAAGCCACCCATCGGCTGGTGGATCATGACACGCGAGTTGGGCAGCGCGTAGCGCTTGCCGGTGTCGCCGGCTGCGAGCAGCAGCGACCCCATGCTCGCCGCCTGGCCGACGCACAGCGTCGAGACGTCGGGCTTGATGAACTGCATGGTGTCGTAGATCGCCAGCCCTGCCGACACCGACCCGCCGGGCGAGTTGATGTAGAAGAAGATGTCCTTGTCGGGGTTCTCTGATTCGAGGAACAGGAGTTGCGCCACGATCAGGTTGGCGGTCACCTCGGTGACCGGCCCGACCAGGAACACCACGCGCTCCTTCAGCAGCCGGGAATAGATGTCATAGGCGCGTTCGCCCCGGCCTGACTGCTCGATGACCATCGGGATCAGCCCGAGGTCCTGAATTTCGTTGTGGTTTTTTTGCCAGTTCACGACGAGCTCGACCCCATCAGCTCGTCGAATGCCATTTCCTTTTGCGTCACGTTCGCTTTCGACAAAATCCATTTGACTACATTGGCTTCCAGCGCCATGGCCTCCATCTCGGAAAGCCGCTGGGGCTGCATGTAAAACCATTTTACTACCTCGGCGGGACTCTCGTAGCTCTGCGCCTCCTGCTCCACCATCGCGCGCACTTCCGCCGGCTTGGGCTGCAGGTTTTCCGTGCGCGCCAGCTCGGCGATGATCAGCCCGAGCGCCACCCGGCGCCGTGCCGTCTCCTCGAAATGCTGCGGCGCGAGCGGCACCTGCTCGAGCTTTACGCCGCGGCTTTGCAGGTCGGCAGCCGCGCGCTGCACCAGCTGCTGCGCCTCCATCTCGACCAGGGATTTGGGCAGCTCCATGGGGGTCGCGACAAGCAGCGCGTCCATTGCCTGGTTCTTCAGCCGGGCCTCGACCCGCTTTCTTACCTCGCGCTCGACGTTCGCCCGGA
>Ga0247825_10000049_pt1 | contig 64480 bp, 51 predicted proteins | sample 13C_Vanillin_Day_FD_194413 | JGI IMG/M metagenome (GOLD analysis project Ga0247825, IMG submission 194413) | Soil microbial communities from agricultural site in Penn Yan, New York, United States - 13C_Vanillin_Day48 | ecosystem: Environmental > Terrestrial > Soil > Agricultural land | place...
CCTGCTGAAACGCCTCGAAAATGATCCGCTGCTTGTTCGCGGGAATGCCGATGCCCGTATCGATCACGGAGAAAGCCACCACCTGCTCGGCGTTGCCCAGCTGCGGATGCTCCGGCGTCCAGCCGGCGGTCGCGGGCTCGATGCGCAGGAGCACGCTGCCCTGCTCGGTGAACTTGAAGGCGTTGGACAGCAGGTTCTTGAGTATTTGCTGCAGGCGCTTGGTGTCCGTCTGGATCGCCTCGGGCAGCTCCGTGTCGATCGCGACGTCGAAATGCAGCTTTTTCTCGTTGGCCACTTGACGGAAGCTGCGCTCCACGTAGTCGGCGGTCTCCGAAAAACGCTCCTGCGAAATGCTGAGCGTGACGGTGCCCGACTCGATCTTGGCCAGGTCGAGAATGTCATTGATGATCAGCAGCAGATCCGCCCCGGCCGCGTGGATGGTCTGCGCATACTCGATCTGCTTGGGCGTGAGATTCCGCGGCCCGTTGTCCTGCAGCAGCTTCGCGAGAATAAGCAGGCTGTTGAGCGGCGTACGCAGCTCGTGCGACATGTTGGCGAGAAACTCGGACTTGTAGCGGGAGCTCAGCGACAGCTGCTCCGCCTTTTCTTCGAGGGCGGCCCGGGCCTGCTCCACCTCGCGGTTCTTGTACTCGACCTGCTTCATCTGCTCCGACAGCAGTCGCGCCTTCTCCTGGAGCTCCTCGTTGGTCCCCTTCAGCTCCTCCTGCTGCTTGCGCAACAGCGCCTGCGACTGCTGGAGGTTGAGCGCCTGCTGCGCCAGCCGCTCGTTCGTGGATCTGAGCTCCTGCTGCTGGGACTGCAGTTCGCTCGTCAGCGACTGCGACTGCTTGAGCAGGTCCTCCGTCCGCATGCCTGCCTCGATGCTGTTGAAGACGATGCCGATGATCTCCGCCAGCTGGTCGAGGAAGGACAGGTGCGCGCCGGTAAAGCGGCCGATCGATGCCAGCTCGAGCACTGCCTTCACCTGCCCCTCGAAAAGGACCGGCAGGATGATCACGTGCCGCGGCACCGCGGCGCCCAGCGCCGACCCCACTTTGACGTACTCCGCCGGCACGTCATCGAGAAGAATGCGCTTCTTCTCCAGCGCGCACTGCCCGACGAGCCCCTCGCCCATCCGCATGAGCCGCGGCGCCGCCTTGCCCGGCCGGTGCGCGTAGCTGGCGAGCAGCTGCAGGTGCGCTTCCGTCCCGCGGACCGTGCGGATATAGATGACGCCATGCTGCGCGTTGATCAGCGGCGCCAGCTCGGACAGGACGAGCTTCGAGACGGTCACCACGTCCCGGTGGCCCTGCAGCAGGCGCGTGAATCGGGCAAGGTTCGTCTTCAGCCAATCCTGCTCCGTGTTCTTGGAGATGGTGTCCTTGAGGTTGCGGATCATCTCGTTGATGTTGTCCTTGAGCGCGGCGACCTCTCCCTGCGCTTCCACCATGATCGACCGCGTCAGGTCGCCCTTGGTCACGGCCGTTGCCACCTCGGCGATCGCCCGGACCTGCGTGGTCAGATTGGCAGCCAGCTGGTTCACGTTGTCCGTCAGCGCGCGCCACAGTCCCGCTGCGCCCGGCACCTTGGCCTGGCCGCCGAGCTTGCCTTCGACGCCCACTTCGCGGGCTACGTTGGTCACCTGGTCGCCAAACGTCGCCAGCGTGTCGATCATATTGTTGATCGTGTCCGCGAGCGCGGCGATCTCGCCTTTCGTCTCGAAGCTGACCTTGCGCTTGAGATCGCCCCGCGCCACCGCCGTCACGATCTGGGCAATGCCGCGCACCTGGCCGGTGAGGTTGGCCGCCATCTGGTTGACGTTGTCGGTGAGGTCCTTCCACGTGCCGCCGACGCCCGGCACTTGCGCCTGGCCGCCGAGCTTGCCCTGGGTGCCGACTTCCCGTGCCACCCGCGACACTTCCGAGGCGAAGGCGTTGAGCTGGTCGACCATCGTATTGATGGTGCTCTTCAGCTCGAGAATCTCGCCCTTCACATCCACGGTGATCTTCTTCGACAGATCGCCTCGCGCCACGGCGGTAGTGACCTCCGCGATATTGCGCACCTGGCCGGTGAGGTTCGCCGCCATCTGGTTGACGTTGTCGGTGAGGTCCTTCCACGTTCCGCCGATGCCCTGCACGCGCGCCTGGCCGCCGAGCTTGCCCTCGGTGCCCACCTCCCGCGCGACCCGCGAGACCTCTGAAGCGAAGGCATTGAGTTGGTCCACCATCGTATTGATGGTGCTCTTCAGCTCGAGGATTTCGCCCCTTACATCGACGGTGATCTTCTTCGAAAGATCGCCTCGCGCCACTGCGGTCGTAACTTCAGCAATATTGCGGACCTGCCCGGTCAGGTTCGCGGCCATCGCGTTGACGTTGTCGGTGATGTCCTTCCACGTGCCGCCGATGCCCTGCACGCGCGCCTGGCCGCCGAGCTTGCCTTCGGTCCCCACTTCCCGAGCGACCCGCGAAACCTCCGAGGCGAAGGCGCCGAGCTGCCCCACCATCGTGTTCACCATCTTGCCGATCCGCAGGAATTCCCCGTGCAGCGGATAGCCATCGCTCTCCAGCAGCATCGTCTGCGACAGGTCGCCTTTCGCGACCGACTCGATGACGCGCGCGACTTCCGACAGCGGCTGCACGAGGTCGGCGATGAGCGCGTTCACGGATTCAGCGCTTTCCGCCCACCGCCCCGTGGCTGCCGGCAACCTGACGCGCTGCGTGATGCGGCCTTCCCGGCCCACGGCCTCGCGGATGCGCGCGAACTCCCCGGCCAGGGCGTCGCTGACGTCGACGACGTCGTTGAAAGCCTGCGCGATTTCCCCGTCCATTCCCACGAGGTCGGCAGGCAACCGCACCGAGAAGTCACCGCGCTTGAGAGCGCGCAGCGCCTTGAGCAGCTCCCGGCGATCCAGGACGCCGGGGCCGAAATGCATGTCCGTCATGGTGAGATCCCCTGCAGGTTCGCGCCGCTGCGGCAGGTCCGTGCGATGGCTCAGGGCACCGGTGCCGGACGGTCTGTTCTTCATCGACTCAATTGCAGTTTACCGACGAGGGCGGCAGGGAGCCACCCGAATTCCTCATATGCGAAAGATAGTCGTTGTGCGCGGCCACCAGGGCGACGATTGCCGCCCGGCTCTCTTCCGGCCGGGCGCCCAGCTCCGCCCGGGAATGACCCAGCCCGCCGTCCGAAACGCAGCTGGCGATGGCCAATGATGGCAGGACGACGGCGAGAGCTGTCGACAGTTTCATGGTTTTCTCCCTGGTCTGACGATGCGCCGCGCCGTTTGCAGTGCCACGGCTGGGCCGTTTGCGGGCGTTCCGGGCGATTCCGGAAGCGAGGCGACGCGCACAGCCATCATAGGCGGGCGACCGCCGGGGAACTATCGCGGAAGCTTGAAATTGCTGTCGCGGACCTGCGACTCGCTGTAGCCACATAGCTACAGCGAACGAACACGGAGAAAATCGGGTGACTGAGGAGGCTGGGGCCGCGAAGCGGGCGCGCGGGACGCGCGCCCGGGTGCTCTCTACTCGACGAGGTTGTGCTTGATGGCGTAGTGAACCAGCTCGGCGTTGCTGGCCACGTTCAGCTTTTTCAGAATCCGTGCGCGATAAGTGCTTACCGTACTGGGACTGAGCGACATCTCGCGGGCGATGCGGTTGATTGCCTTGCCCGACGCCAGCAGCCACATCACGCGGTACTCCCGGTCCGACAGCGCCTCATGCGGCGGCTTGTCGATGTCCGGCGAAAGGTCAACGGCCAATCGCTCGGCGAGCGCCGCGCTGACGTACTTGCCGCCGGTGATTGCCTTGCGGATCGCCGGCGCCAGTTCCTCGCTCGCAGTCTCCTTGCTGATGTAGCCGGAGCCGCCCGCCTTCAGCACGCGCATCGCGTGCAACTCCTCGGGGTACATGCTCAGCACCAGCACCGGCCGCTTGGGGTGCGCGCGCTTCAACTCCTTCAGGAGATCGAGCCCGCTGCGTCCCGGCATCGAGTAATCCATGATCGCGACGTCCCAATCCAGCTTGCGGGCCATCTCGATCGTCTCGATACCGTTCTTTGCTTCGCCGATCACCGTCATGTCATTCGACGTGGCCAGGATCTGACGCAATCCATGTCGCACCACGGGGTGATCATCCGCGATCAGTACTCTCATGTTGGTCTCCCTGCTTGTTTCGAGTCGGAGGATAATACCGTGAACGTCACCGGCTGCAAATGATTTTCTGTTTACTCTGCGGTCAGCGGAATCGAGAGCGTGACTTTCGTCCCCTTGCCCGGCGCGCCGGTGATATCGATTTTCCCGCCGATCAGCGTCGCGCGCTCGTGCATTCCCAGCAGCCCGAGCGATTTGGGCCCCCGAACCGCCGAATCCGGTATGCCTTTGCCATTGTCCTTCACTTCGAGCCGTAGCCGATCGGTGTCGAGTTTCATCGACACATCGAGGCGCGTCGCTTCCGCATGCCGCGCAACGTTGGTGAGTACTTCCTGAAAGATCCGGAACGTCGCGGTCGAGCGCTCCTGGTCCAGCACGGGAGATTCGGCGGGCAGATCGACCTTGCACCGTATGCCGGTGCGCATCTGGAAATGCCGCGCCTGCCACGCAATGGCGGCAGTGAGCCCTTCGGCTTCGTCGAGAACCTCCGGCCGCAGCCCCGATGCGATGCGGCGCACCGACTGGATCGTCTCGTCGATCAGCCCGAACATGGACTTGAACTTGGGCGCAAGATGCTTTTGCTCGCCCTTCACGTGGTTGGCGAGCCACGTCAGGTCCATCTTGAGGCCCGTGAGGGACTGGCCAAGCTCGTCGTGAATCTCGCGCGAGATCGTCGTGCGCTCTTCCTCGCGCACCGACTGCAGCCGCGCCGTCAGCGCGCGCAGTCGCTCCTCCGACTGGCGCAACTGCTCTTCGGCCTGCTTGCGCTCGGCGATCTCGCGCGAAAGCACCGCGCTCTTGCGGTAGAGCTCGATGAACACGGCGATCTTGGACTTCAGCACGTCCGGGTTCAGCGGCTTGATGATGTAATCGACCGCGCCCGCCTCGTAGCCTCGGAACATCGAGGGCGAATCCTCGTAGGCGCCGGTCAGGAAGATGATGGGCGTGTGACGCGAGCGCTCGCGTTCGCGGATGAGCCGCGCCACCTCGAAACCGTCCATGTCCGGCATCAGGACATCGAGCAGGATCAGCGCGAAATCGCGCTGGAGGCTCTGCCGCAGCGCTTCGGCTCCGGATTTTGCCGGTACCAGCTGATGACCGAGGTCGCCGAGCAGCTCCTGGAGCGCCAGCAGGTTACGCGGATCATCGTCCACCAGCAGGATGCTCGCGCGCGGTGCCGCCGCCGTGTCCCGCGTTTGCGCATCGTCGGGGCTGTTATTTTTCCGGGCCAGCATCCCTGTAGCTTGCCTTTCGACGAAGCGCGTCGTCAACTCTTGTTCACGCCGGTCCATGAATTGAGGTGCGGTGACGCAGGGAAGCGACACCATGCGTCGTCAACGGATGGTAGTCGATTAACCTCGATGCGTGTGCGCGGCGAGATGCCGGGACGGCCCGGCTAAGGCTTATCCGACCAGCTGGTGGCTGATTGCGTAGCGCACCAGCTCGGCATTGGTATTGAGCTTCAACTTTTTCAGGATTCGGGTGCGGTACGTGCTGACGGTGCTCGGGCTGATCGCCATTTCCTTGGAGATCTGGTTGATCTGTTTGCCTGAAGCCAGCAGCCACATCACGCGATACTCCCGGTCGGACAGCGTCTCGTGCAACGGCTTCATCTTGTCCGGAGCCAGGTCCAGCGCCAGCACTTCAGCCAGCGACGGGCTGATGTAGCGACCGCCGCTCGCCACCTTCTTGATCGCCGCAGCCAGCTCGTTCGACGCGCTTTCCTTGGTGATGTAGCCGGCCCCGCCGGCTTTCAATACCCGCGTCGCAAACGTGTCTTCCGGGTGCATGCTGAGGATCAGGATGGGGCGCTGCGGATAGTCGCGCTTCATCTCGCCGAGAAGCTCGAGCCCGTTGGGCCCCGGCATGGAAAAATCGAGAACGGCCACGTCCCAATCGACGTTGCGGGCGAGCGAGATCACCTCGCTGCCATCCTTGGCTTCGGCCGCAACCACCACCTCGGGATCACCCGCCAGGATCTGGCGCAACCCCTGCCGGACGACAGCGTGGTCATCGGCGATCAGGACCTTCAATGCAGATTCTCGGGGAATAGCCGCAGCTCCGGTCAAATGGGGGGAACGGCATGCACCGCCGGCAGGTTTGACCCTGGTCGCGCAGTGATCAATGCCGGGGATGGTCCAGTAGGACTATCTTCATGCCCTTGAAGTTTCATGTAAAAAGTAGGATATTGACGACGCGCGTAGCTCACCAGTTACACGCTGACGAATCCGGTGGCCAACACACTGTTATCAGCCACGCACTGGCCAAACAAAGTGTAGTCGCCGGGCCCGTCATCACTTCTCTGCTTGCAAGAGCGCGCCCTGCGAGGGACGCGCTCTTTTTTTGCTGCTGCCGGTCTGCAATATCCAATCCAAGCACAGTGACTTATCTTAGGGTGGCCCTTCCGCCTCCGCTATCGCGAGAGCTTGAAACTTCGCGTAGACATTTGCGGGCGGCCGGCGTCGTAACCCCTCTACAGGTTCAGTGGCGACGCGAGCCCGTCCGCACTGAAACCGCCCAGGCATGCGGCTCTCGCGCTGTCATGGGGAACCTCCAGCATGTGAAGAGGCGTGGTCTATTAGGGCCATGCCCGGGCGCTCCGGTTTCCGATTTGACGGCGCATGCTTCGCGGCATGGATACTGTGAAGGAGTTGGCACCCACTGGCGCCCAGGGCGGAACGACGCCATTCCATTCTTCCGTGCTCGAGCTCAATGCGGCAGCCGAGACCGATCGGATCGCCGGCTTCATACGCGCCGCCATCGCGGACACCCTGCACCGCCGCGGCGCGGTCGTAGGGATCTCGGGTGGCGTGGACAGCGCCGTGGTAGCGGCCCTATGCGTCCGCGCGCTGGGGAAAGACCGGGTCCTCGGCTTGTTCATGCCCGAGCGCGATTCGTCGGGGGACTCGCTGCGCCTGGGCCAAATGCTCGCAGAGCAGCTCGGCATCGAGGCGATCATCGAAGACATTGCCCCGCCACTGGAACACGCCGGTTGCTACCGCCGCCAGGAAGACGCCATCCGCAGCATCGTGCCGGGGTATGGCCCGGGATGGCGCTGCAAGCTGGTGCTGCCGTCACTGCTCGCCGGCGAGCGTCTGAACATTACCCGCCTGGCGGTTCAGAACCCTGCGGGCGAGCAGCAGGCCGTTCGCCTGACGGCGGCCGCGTATCTGCAGCTCGTAGCGGCCACCAATTACAAGCAGCGCATCCGCAAGATGACCGAGTACTACCATGCCGACCGTCTCAATTACGCGGTGGCGGGAACCCCCAACCGGCTCGAGTACGACCAGGGATTCTTCGTAAAGCAAGGCGACGGCGCGGCGGATTTCAAGCCGATCGCGCACCTGTACAAGACGCAGGTCTACCAGCTCGCCGCCCATCTCGATCTGCCCTCGGAAATTCGCAGCCGGCCGCCGACAACGGACACGTACTCGCTGGAGCAGACCCAGGAGGAATTCTATTTCGCCCTGCCCTACGACCGCATGGATCTATGCCTCTACGCCTACAACCATGGCGTGTCGGCCGCCTCCGCGGCTGTCGTCGTAGGGCTCGCCCCTCACCAGATACTGCGCGTCTACCGGGACATCGAGAAGAAGCGCCGGGCCACCCGCTACCAGCATGCCGCGCCGCTGCTGGTGGAGCCCATCGGCGAAGTCTGACGATGTGCGGCATCGCGGGCATCGTGGACATCGGCAACACCGGGCGCCCGCCGGCGCGGGAAGCGCTGCTCACCATGGCGGGGGCGCTCCATCACCGGGGGCCGGACGAGTGCGGCATCTACCGCGACGAGCGCGCCGGCCTCGCCCACGCCCGCCTCTCCATCATCGATCTCGCCACCGGCCAGCAGCCGCTGACGAACGAGGACGGGACGCTATGGATCGTCTTCAACGGGGAGATCTTCAATTACCTCGAGCTGCGCGACGAGCTCGAGCGCCTCGGGCACCGGTTCCGCACCCGCAGCGACACCGAGGTGATCGTGCATGCCTACGAGGCCTGGGGCGATCAGGCCTTCGCGCGCATGAACGGCCAGTGGGCCGTGGCGCTTTGGGACCGGCGCCGGCGCCGCCTCTCCGTGAGCCGCGACCGGCTGGGCGTGCGTCCGCTCTATCTGTGCGAGCACCAGGGGCGTCTTTACTTTGCGAGCGAGGTGAAGGCCATCTTCGCGGCCGATGCCACGATACCGCGCGCGATCGATCCTCTCGGGCTCGAGCAGACTTTTACGTTCTGGACGGTCGTGCCGCCGCAAAGCATCTTCCGCGGAATCGAGGAATTGCGGCCCGGCGTCGTGCGAGTGTACGAAGGCGATTCGGTGCGGGAGAGCGCCTACTGGAGTCCTCCCGGTCACGATGCGACCGAGAAAATATTCGACGGCAGTCTCGAGGATGCTGCGCGGGCGGTGCGCGAGGCACTGCAGGCCGCGACGGAATTGCGCATGACGCGGGCGGACGTGCCCGTGGGAAGTTACCTCTCCGGCGGCCTCGACAGCTCGCTCATCGCGGCACTCGGGCGGCGCAGCGCGGGCGACCGGTTCCAGACATTTTCCCTGCGCTTCGAGGACGCCGAGTACGACGAGACCGGCTATCAGCGCCTCATGGCCGGTCATCTCGGCAGCGAGCACCACGAGGTGCTGGTCCGCCGCTCGGACATCGCCGAGGTTTTTCCCGATGTCATCTACCACACCGAGCGGCCGATCCTGCGAACGGCGCCCGCGCCGCTCTTCCTGTTGTCCCGCCTGGTCCGCCGCCACGGCATCAAGGTCGTGCTCACCGGCGAAGGCGCCGACGAGATGTTCGCGGGCTACGACCTCTTCCGGGAAGGCAAGGTGCGCCGCTTCTGGGCTCGCTTCCCGGAGAGCAAGCTGCGTCCGCGAGCGCTCGAGCGTCTGTACCCCTATCTGGCGCGCTCGCCCGTTTCCAGCCAGGGCCTGGCCCGCCAGTTCTTCGGCCGCAACCTGGCCGCACACCGCGACCCCGGGTTCGCCCATGAGACCCGGTGGCGGACGACCGGGGCGCTCAAGCGCCTTTTCAGCGGGTCCATGCGCCAGGCCGTTCGCGAGCGCGACGTCGTCGCCGAGTTCATGTCCACGCTGCCCGAGCATTTCAGGCGGCTCAATCCCCTGCTTCAGGACCAGCACATCGAGGTCCGCACGCTGCTGAGCGGTTACCTGCTGTCCTCCCAGGGCGATCGCATGCTGATGGCGCATTCGATCGAAGGGCGCTTCCCGTTCCTCGACGCCAACGTGGCGGCGCTGGCCGATTCGCTGCCGCCCGAATACAAGCTGCGCGTCCTGGACGAGAAGCACGTGGTGAAGCAGGCCGCGCGCGAGCTGATTCCGCAGGAAATCCTGGCGCGCAAGAAACAGCCCTACCGCGCTCCGGACGCCCTCGCCTTTCTCGGCCGGCGCACGCCGGACTACGTCGAGGACCTGCTCGATGCGCCGGCCCTTGCCGACGCCGGGCTATTCGAGGCCGAGCCCGTTGCCCGCCTGTGGAAAAAGTGCAAGTCGCGCTCCGCCGCCGGGCAGTTCTCCAATTCCGACAACATGGCGGTGGTCGGCATCCTGTCGACCCAGCTCGTGCACCACTACTTCGTGCGGCACCGGCCCTCGGGGGAGCGACCGGTCACGCCGTGCGTGGACATCCACCATAACCGCGAGGCTATCCATTGAGCGGGCAAAGCGCCGTTCCTCTCCTGCAGGATTACATTCACGACGCCGCACGGCGGCTGCCGGGCAAAGTGGCCCTCGTCTGCGCCGGCCAGCGCCTGGCCTACGCCGAGCTCGAGTCACGCTCCAACGCGCTGGCGCATACCCTCGTTGCCGGCGGCGTCGGCCGCGGCGACCGCGTCATCGTGTTTGGCGACAATTCCGTCGAGACCGTGATCTCCTTCTGGGCCGTGCTGAAGGCCAACGCCGTCGTCAGCCTCGTCAACCCCCTCACCAGGACCGACAAGCTCGCGTACCTCATCAACGACTGCCGGCCCGCGGCCCTGATCACCGATGCGCACCTTGCTTCGGTATGGCGGGAGCCGGCCCGATCGCGCCATCTCCGGACCGTGATCGTCTCCGGCCGGCTGGAGCCCGGGGAGACCGAGCGAGCGCCGGCGTTCCTGTACTGGGACGACGCGATCGCACAAGGAAACGGCACCTCTCCGCCGCATCGATGCAATATCGATATCGACCTCGCCGCGATCATCTATACCTCGGGATCGACGGGAGAGCCCAAGGGCGTGATGCTGACGCACCGGAACATGCTGACGGCGGCCACTTCGATCTCCGCTTACCTGGAGCTGCGGGAAGACGACGTCATCATCAACGTGCTGCCCATGGCGTTCGATTACGGGCTCTACCAGATGATCATGGCCTTCCGCCAGGGCGCGCGGCTCGTGCTCGAACGCTCCTTCGCCTATCCCGCGCGCGTCATCGAACTGATGGTCTCGGAAGGCGTGACCGGTTTTCCCGGCGTGCCGCCGCTCTTCGCCATTCTCGCGGAGATGGCCACGCTGGGAACGCAGGACTTTTCCCGCATTCGCTTCGTGACGAACACCACCGCGGCCCTGCCGCTGAAGCATATCCTCGCGCTCAAGCGACTGTTTCCGGGCGCCCGCATTTACTCCATGTACGGGCTCACCGAATGCAAGCGCTGCACCTATCTCCCGCCCGAAGATCTCGACCGCAAGCCGGGCAGCGTCGGTATCGCGATTCCGAACACCGAGATGTGGCTCGTGGACGACTTCGGGCACCGTGTTCCGCCGGGCACGATCGGGCAGCTCGTCATTCGCGGCGCAACGGTCATGAAAGGGTACTGGGAGAAGCCGGAAGCGACCGCGCGCGTGCTCAAGCCCGGCCCCCTTCCGGGCGAGATGGTCCTGCATACCGGAGACTATTGCCGCATGGACGACGACGGCTATCTCTACTTCATCGGCCGCGGCGACGACATCTTCAAGTCGGGCGGCGAGAAGGTGGCGCCGAAGGAAATCGAAGCCGTGCTCTACGACATTCCCGGCGTGCGGGAGGCCGCGGTCGTCGGGGTTCCCGATGACGTGCTCGGGCACGCGATCAAGGCTTACGTGGTCCTGGAACGGGGCGCCGCCCTCAGCGATCGCGACCTGAAGCGCCGCTGCCGCGAGAAGCTCGAGACCTTCTTCGTTCCCAAGCACGTTGAATTCGTGGCGGAGCTGCCGAGAACCGACACCGGGAAGATCAAAAAATCGGCCCTGTCATGAATATCGCGCAGATCTACGGGCAGGGCCGCGTCGCGTTCATGGGCATCGAGGTCATGGTCGCGCCCGGCTCGCTCGTGCCACGTCCGGAGACCGAAGTTCTTGGCCACGCCGCGCTCGATTGCATAGGCTCGCTGCCTGCTCCGCGCATCATCGACATGTGCTGCGGCTCCGGCAATCTCGCGTGCGCCCTCGCCCACCATCTGCCGGGCGCCGAGATCTGGGCAAGCGACCTTACCGCGAGCTGCGTCCAGATGGCGCGGCTCAACGTCGAGCGCCTCGGCCACGCACACCACGTGCACGTCCGCCAGGGCGACCTTTTTTCGGCGCTGGCCGGGCTGGGCCTGGAAGACAGCATCGACGCCGTCGTTTGCAATCCCCCTTATATATCGACGAAGCGCCTCGCAACGGAGCGGGCCAGTCTTCTCGAGCACGAGCCGCGCGAGGCGTTCGATGGCGGGCCGTACGGCCTCACGGTGCACCAGCGCGTGCTCGCGGAAGCCGGCGCCTTCCTGCGACCCGGGGGCTGGCTGCTGTTCGAGATCGGGCTCGGCCAGGAGCGGCAGGTCGAGCTGCTCTTCAGGCGCGCCCGCGTCTACGAGGATTTCGGCCTGGCGAGGGATGCCTCGGGCGATGTCCGGGTCGCGTTCGGGCGGCGAAGAGCCGGCGAATAACGATTCGCCCTCGCCCGCATCCCCCGTTCAAGCGGGCTGCGGTGCGAGCGACCCGGTTCCGCTTGCCGCGACTTTCCTCTCCAGGAAGCCCGCGAGCCGATTGATGGAGTCGAGGTTCTCCGGAAGCAGCTCGCTGTCGAGCACCTGGATGCCGTAGGTTTCCTCAATATAGGTGACCAGCTCGAGCACACCGGTCGAGTCAATAATGCCGGCGTCCTGCAGCGAGTCGTCATCGGACAGCCCGGAAGGACGTCCGAACAGGAAATTGTCGGTGATGAATTTTCTCAACTGCTCTTTCATGCGAAAGGGCCTTTCTTCTTAGGGAATATTGATCGGCAGCGGCGCCTCCGACCGGCTCACCGCTTCGGCTGGCGCCTCGCCCTCCGGCTCCGCCTGAACCCAGCCGCGGTCGGAAAAACGCGCCCACCATTCGCCCTCGAGCCGACTGACGAAGGCGTCACCGCGATGTATCGCGTTGAGCAGTTCCGGATCCCGGGAGTGCGCTACCACGGCGCATCCCGCCCAGCCAAAATCGCAGCGACTGGCGGCAAGATCGCGCGTGTAACGCGGCTCGAGCTCCCCGGAAATGGCGACAGCACCTTCCTGGCGCGCCCGGTAGAGCAGGCAATTGAGCACTTTCTGCACCGCGCGGGGCCGCGCGCCGAACTGCAGCACCTGGGCTGCGGCGCCCCGCTTCACGTAGCAAAGGTACCAGCCCAGCACCTCGCCGCCCGGGCCCAGGACCATGGCCCTGCGCAGATCGCCGTACATCTTTTTCTCTCCGGCCCGGCGCAACAGCCAGCGAAAGGATTCGAAATCGTCGCCGGGCTGCAGCCGGCGACCTGCGGCGAGCTCGCGCATTTGCGCGTAGAGCCCCTGGTCGGCGGGATCGTCCACGATCGTGCAATCCCCACAGTCGGGAAGCCAGCGCGAGCCGGGCCCGGTGCGGGCGAGCAGCGCATCCAGGGCGTGGCACACCGGGCTGAGCGCGTCGGCGGCCAGCGCGTAGTGCCAGCCGCCGCGTGCGCGCACGAGGCTGCGCGCGTACAGGATCGGCCGCAGGATGCGGGTCCACTGAAGACTGTAAAGCATGGCCACATCGCCGCCGCAGGCGCGCCACAGCCGTTCCGAAAAATCATTGGCTCCGTCCGAGAATGCCAGGTCCTGCGGCCCGGCGAAGAGCCTGCGCATCAGCTGCGCGGCGGGATAGGCGCCGGCGCGGCCGTCCACCATCAATTGCGAAGCGACCGCAACGCGAATGCGGCGTCCGTTGAACACCATCCGGCGCGGGATGACCCCGAGGAATCCGGTGATGCCGCGCCCGGGCTCTTCGTAAACCAGCGACGGCAAACCTTCGTCGGCCCAGGGGTTGTCAAAGAAGATCTGCCTGAAGTAATCCTCCAGAGGCTTGGCCGTGCGGGCCGCGCTCCTGTGAAAAACCCTCAGCCACAGGTGGGCGACCTGGCAGATATCGTCTCTGCAGAATTCTCTGACGGAGTCCAAGCGCGAAGGGTGTGGTTTTCTCCAGCGAAGGTTAACGAATCGAGTCTTTCGTCCATAGCCGCCATGCGTGGTCCGAACGGACCAGTGACCGCTGCGACGTCCCCTCGTCGGGGGTGGTCTAGCATTTGCCGCTAAGGAACCTCTGGAAAGCCGGCACTTTGTCCTCCCTGCAACAGTCGGAAAACCCGGCGGCCGCTCGCGCGGAGCTGTCCAGGCCATTGCCAGGAGTCGGATTGAAGAAGACGCACGCGCCTCTCGAAGTGGATTTCACGCGGCTGCGACGCGACCGCCCTCCCGTCGTGCTGCTCGGCGGGCTCGATCTCCTCGCCCCGCTCGGGTTTGCCCGGATACCTGCAATCGTCGCGCTGCATGACGCCCGGAATCCCGCCTTCGCCTCGCGCTACTGCACCGGGCGCTGCGTCCTGCCGCCCATGCGCAATTTCGACTCCATGGCCGAGGCGCTCCTCGAGATCGGCGAACGGCTGGTGAACGCGCTCGGGTGCCGGGTACCGCTGTTCTATGGCAACGACGATTACCTGCAGCTGGTCCATCAGTACCGCGAGGAGTTTTCGCGCCACTACCTGCTGCTGTTGAACGAGCCGGAGGTCAGCTGTGCCCTCATCCAAAAGGATCGTTTTGAGCCGCTCGCCCGGGCGCGGGGTATCCCGATTCCCAGGACCTACGCCTGGGCCGGAGCCGGGCCGCTTGGGCTCGGACAGGTGGAAGGACCCGTGCTGGTCAAGCCCAGGGACAAGGTCAACTGGGAGGAGTCGCCGGTTTACCTGAGAATGCTCGGCCGCGCCGGGAAGGCCCGCGTCTTCGAAAGCGGTCGCCAGGTCATGGCGGACCCGCTGGTCCGACAACTGAAGGATCAGCTCACGTTCCAGGAATACATCCGGGGCGACGACCGGCACCTGTGGTCGTTCCATGGATTCACCGACCAGCGCGGCGCGTTGCTCGCCTGGTTCATCGGGCGCAAGATCCGGACCTATCCCGCGCTGACGGGCGTCAGCACCTATCTCGAGCTGGCGCATCACGAGCCGCTCGCCGCCCTCGGGCGCGACATCGTCGCGCGCATGGGGCTCAGGGGCGCGTTCAAGATCGATCTCAAGCAGGATGCCGTCGACCGCGCTTTCCGCGTGCTCGAGATCAACGCCCGCTACAACCTGTGGCATCACCTCGGCGCCCGGAACGGCCTGAACCTGCCGCAGGTCGCGTATGACTACCTCGTCGACGGCGCCCGGCCGGTGCATACGAGCTACCGTACGACCTACCGCTGGCTCCACCTCCGCACCGATTACCAGGCGTATTGCGAGCTCGCCTCGCGCAACGAGCTGACGGCGGTGCAATGGGCGTGGTCGCTGCTCGCCTCGCGCAAGGTCTATCACCTGTTCTCCTGGACCGACCCGATGCCGCTCGCCAGGCGCCTCGGCGACCGGCTGCGGTCCTGGACACGTCGCGCGCCGGCTTACGTCATGCAGCGGCTGCGGCAATGGCTCTTTACGGCGTCATAGCCGACCTCCACGGCAACCACGAAGCGCTCACCGCCGTGCTCGCGCAGCTCGACCGCTGCGGTGTGCGACAGCTGATCTGTCTCGGCGACATCGTCGGCTACAACGCCGACTCGGATGCCTGCGCCGAGCAGATGCGCAGCCGCAACGCCCTGGCGGTTGCGGGCAACCACGATCTGATCAGCATCCGGCGGCTGGGTTTCAGCCGCTGCGCCAACAAGGTGATCTACTCCCTCAAGCAGACCCGCCGGACGCTTGCGCCGGACACCGCGGCTTACCTCGGCTCGCTCCCCGCCTTTCACGTGCTCGAGGGGCGCTTCCTGCTCGTTCACGCCGGCGTGCGGGATGTGGAGCAATACCTGACCGCCCCCCGTCACATTGCACAGAACGCGGCTTACCTGCGGACCGATTTTCCGGGACTGAACGCCTGTTTCTTCGGACACGTTCACGTCCAGCGGATCTACGAAGTGGACGGTGAGGATGTGCGCGAAGTGCCTTCCCACGGCCCCGTGACGCTGCGCCCGGACCGGCTCTATTTCATCAATCCCGGCTCCGTGGACGCCGCGCGCAAGGCAGAGGACAAGCTGGCCGAGTTCGCCCTCTTCGACAGTACCGCCCTGCGCGTCGAGTTCCGGCGTATCGCCTACGACGATGCCTCAGCCGAAGCCAAGGCCGCGGCGGGCGGCTATCGCATCGGTCCGTGGACCGACAGCCTCTACACGCTGCGCCGGCGGCTGCTGCACGCGGCGCGGCGGTTCGCGGCGCCTTGATCCGCGCACGCGCGCGGCCCTGCTAACGCGTCAACCACTACCGGGCGCTCAATATGAGCCGCTGGCCGTTCGGGATAGGCCCTGCAGCGGGACGAGCGACACCGCCTCGTGCGAAGTGCCTCGGAGAATGCGGCTGTGAATGATGGCGCTCGACTGGCCGTGCGGCGAGTGGTAGTTGGCTGCTTTGAGATACGCGCCCATGCCCGTGTAGAGCGTCGGCCCACGGTATGACACGACCCGGCGCGCGATCTTTTCATCGCCCAGCCTCAGCCATGCGTTGATGTAGCCGTCTTCGCTCGAGGACCACTTTACCTGGTAGACAAAATCGTACCAGACGTTTTTCGCCACCTTGCCGATCGGCGTAAGATGGCACCGCAGCGCGTCGCGGATGACCGTTTCGCCCCCGCAGATACGAAAGACAAGCCCGGTGGGGCGGTCGGGCGAGATCGCCCTGTCGGGAAACGCGAACAGAGAGAAATTGCCCTGACCCGTGCTGCCGGTATGGTGCCAGCCGAAAACGGCGCCCCAGTGCCAAGCCCCGGGGATGCTGGTCGGCGGGTTCACGTAGTCCTCGGGAAAAAGCACCGAGTGCGCCCACCAGTGCTCGCGCCCCTCGTAGCCGTCCGAGATCGACTGGGGCAGCAGCAAATCGGTGCGTTCGTTCGCGCCGCTTCCTGCGATGTGGCTGTCGCCGGGTTGCGTCTCCAGGCGCACGCCTTTCCACCCGGCGCGGCCCTGTTCCACGACGGTGGCGCGACCCGGAGCCATCGCCTGCGTCCGGAAGCCGCAATCGGTGGGCGACCGGAACCGGCAGGCGAACTGAACCTCCGTCGACTCGACACCCGGAGACCGCTCACGTCCCTGGGCGTCTGCCGCGAAACAGAGCGCGACAACCAGCATGGCGCGGAATGCCATGCGCCGAACGGGCGGGCTCGTTACCGACATAGGGCCTCCAGCCACAGGGTATGCCGGGCGGGGCGCTGCCCCGCCCGGCGTCTCGATGCATTGTGCCGGCAGACCGTGACCCTGCCTGAACGAGCGGATGCACTGACCGGACCATGGCCCGGTTCCCGGGGCGGCAGAACCGAACATGCTCTGATTGGACTAGATGCGGGCAGGCGGCATCCCGGCATTCATTCATGCGACGCCGCTAACCTTGCCGAAAAACCGAGGAAGGACAACACGATGTCGGACGACGTACCGGCGCCGCACGCCTATTCATATGGAAGCCCTGCATGACCTCCAGCACGATGAAAGTAGGAATACTCGGCGCCGGAGGCGTCGTTGAAGCGTCGCATCTCCCCGTCCTCAGCCAGATGCCCGGAGTCCGGGTGGAATGGCTATGCGATCTCGACCTGGGCCGCGCTGCGAAGCTCGCGCGCGGCTGGAAGGTCCCGCACGCGCACGACAAGCTGAGAGACTGCCCCGATGTCGATGCCGTGCTGATCGCCATACCGGTCGGCCGGCGGCGCGAGGCGCTCGCCGCGATCTTCGAGCGGCGCTGGCACGCCTTCGTCGAGAAGCCATTCGCCACGACCGCCGAGGACCACCTGCGCATTTTGCGCGAGGCCGCAGGCGCGGGCACCGAGGTGGGCGTGGGACTCATGCGGCGCTTCTACCGATCGACGGGCGCCGCGCGCCTGGCGCTGGCCGAAGAGGTGTTCGGGCCGGTGCGCGAAGTCTGGGCGTCCGAGGCGTCGCGCATGGGCACGACGGGACGCGAAGGATCGTGGTACCAAGCCGATCCCTCGGCGGCCGGCGGCGGCGTGCTCATTGAAACCGGCTCGCACCTCGTCGACCAGGTCTTTCACGTGCTGGGGGCGCAATCCTACGACGGTTTGCGAGTGCAGTTCACGAAGGTGGACGGCATCGATATCGAGATCCGCGCGGTCGCCGAGCTGCAGCGCGCCGGCGGCTCGCGCGTCCCGCTGCGGCTGCTCATCAGCCGCGCCCGGGACTTCTACACGGGCGTGGTGATCCGCTGCGAGCACGCCTCGATCCGCTTCGGCGTCGGACCGGACAGCGCGGTCGAGGTGCTCGGACGCGACGATCGCCCGCTGTGCCGCCTCGAGCGGGCACCCGGCGCGATCAACCTCTTCCAGGCGTTCTTCCAGGAATGGCAGGCTTTTCTCGGGCAATGCCGGTCGCGCGTGCCGTCGCTGGTGGACGCGACGTCGGCGCTCCTCAGCACGCGCTTCATCGAGGCCGCCTACGAAACCGGTGCAGGGAGGCAGAAATGAAACGTTTGCGTGTCGCCGTAACGGGCGCAGGAGGCCGCGTGGGATCCGCGCTGGTCGCAGGGCTGGGAGGCAACGGGGTGGACGTCGTGGCCATCGTGCGCAACGCCCTCACGGGCCGTCTTCTCGGCAGCGCGGCCGACATCCGCGTCGGGTCGGTCACGGATGCGGCATCGAGCCGCACCCTGCTCGCGGACTGCGACGCCGTGGTGAACTGCGCCCTGGCCAAAGGCTGGCCGCTCTCGGCACGGCAGCAGAACGAAGCAATTCTGCGCAACATCGCCAGGGCCCCGCGTGTGCGCGTGGCCGTCCATTTCAGCACGGTGGCCGTGTACGGCTCGTGCGTGGATCCGCGCCACAACTCATTCGAACGCCCGCGGCCCGATTCTTCCTACGGGCTCGACAAGCTTTCGCTCGAGCGGTTTGCGATCGGGCTGTTTTCCGCGCGCGGCATACGGCACCACCTCGTCCGGCTGGGGCACGTCTATGGGCCGTCGCAGTGGGTATCGCGCGACATCCTCGAGCGCAGCGGGCAACCCTCGTTCGCGCTGCCGTTCGGCGGAAACATTCCCTCCAATGCGGTCTCGATCGCGGCGGTGGTCGCGGCGGTGCGGGGACTGCTCGAGAACGATCGACCCTCGGGCATCGCGAATCTGGTCGATTCGCCCCAGTCGACCTGGCGCGCGCTGTTCGATAGCCACACCGCGCTCCTCGGCAGGCCGCCGGTCGCCTCGTTGCCCGACGCGGCCTCGAACGAACTGCGCGAGCGTTACTACCTCGCCGCCGGACGGCCGTATCGCGCGGTGGCCCGCGGCGCTCTCGCGGCGCTCGGCTCGTTTGACCTGATCGGCCTGGCGCGGCTGGAAGCGTTCCGGCACCTCGTGCACCGTCCGCTGCTGATGGTCCCTGTAAGCCTCGAGCAGGCAACCAATCGCGCCTACGTCCGACGCAAGGTACGCAGCGCGGTCCGTCAGTCGCTCAGCGAGGATGCCGCCCCGCCGCCGCTGTTCTGCATGCCCGCCGTTCCCGGTCCGTGCATTCCGACGATCGACGCGTCGGCCGCCACGGCGGCGATGCGCGAAGACCTGCGCGGCTGGATGGCAGGGCTTTCCGACTATCGCTGGGATCTCGCCGAGCTCGACCGCGGCAACCAGAGCGGGGGCAGCCGCATCACCGGCCCCGTTGCCGCCGGCAGAGAGGCGGCCGCTGTCGAGCCGCTGACCGGCCTCGCGCGCGCGGGCATGGCCGACTGACGATATCGCCCGCATGAAAATCTGTTTCGTAGGCGCCTGCAATCTTGCGGTGCTCGCGCCTCAGTACCGCCAGCACCAGATCGGCGGCGAGTCGGTCCAGCAGACGCTGCTCGCGCGCGCGCTCGCCCAGCGCGGCCACCAGGTCACGATGGTCGTGCAGGACTACGGGCAGCGCGACGGCGCCGAATGGGACGGGATCCGTGTCTACAAGACCTACCGCCCGTCGGCCGGGCTGCCGGTGCTGCGGTTCTTTCACCCGCGCTGGACCGGCATGTGGTCGGCGATGGCGCGCGCGGACGCGGACCTCTATTACGTGAGCGAGTCCGGGATGCACGTGGGCCTCGCGGCGCTGTTCTGCAAGCGCCACCGCAGGCGCTACGTCTTCCGCACGGCGAGCGACGCCGATTGCGAGCCGCGCCGCCTGATGCTCAAGTACGCCCGCGACCGCTGGCTCTACGAGTACGGCTTGCGGCGCGCCGACGCGATCCTGGTGCAGAGCGCCATGCAGGCGGAGGCGCTCTCGCGCCATTACGGGCTGACGGGCCGCGTCGCCCGCATGATGGTGGAAAAGGCGCAGCCGGCGCCGGCACGCGACATCGACCTGCTGTGGGTGAGCAATATCCGCAGCCTGAAGAGGCCGGAGCGGATGCTGAAGCTTGCCGACGACTTCCCGGACGCGTCGGTTCATATCGCCGGGGGCCCGATGACCGGCAGCGAGGCGCTCTTCCGAGACGTCATGCAGGCCGCCACGCTGCGACGCAACGTCACGTTCCACGGCCGGCTGAGCTATTACGATACCGGCGATCTTTACGGACGCGCCCGCCTCTTCGTGAACACCTCGGATATCGAGGGTTTCCCGAACGCCTATCTGCAAGCCTGGGCGCGCGGAGTGCCGGTGGTGACGTTGATCGATCCCGACGCAATCATCGAGCGCGAGGGACTCGGTATTGCCGTGGCCTCGCCGGACGGACTGCGCGATGCGGCGCACCGCCTCCTCCACGACCCGGCCGCATGGCGCGCTGCGAGCGAGCGGTGCCGGTCGTTCGTCGCGCGCGAGTATGGCGACGACAAGGTTCTTTCCGTTTACCTCGACGCGTTCGAGCTCGCCCTGCATGCGCCATCGGCGGCGCCGGACGTGCCCATCGCGGAGAATCCGCGCAATGTCTGAGACGCCTTTCCTCATCACCATCGACACCGAAGGCGATGACCTGTGGGCACGCCCGCGCGACATCACCACGCACAACGCCCGCTTTCTGCCGCGCTTCCAGGAGCTGTGCGAGCGCTACGGTTTCAAGCCGGTCTACCTGACGAATTACGAGATGGCGATGTCCGACGCGTTCGTCGAGTTCGGGCGCGAAGTGCTGGCCCGCAACGCCGGCGAGATCGGCATGCATCTCCACGCCTGGAACTCCCCGCCGCTCGTGCCGCTGACCGCCGACGATTTCCATCATCAACCCTACCTCGTCGAGTACCCGGACGCGGTCATGAGGGAGAAGATCCGCGTCATGACCCGCCTGCTGGAGGAGCGCTTCGGCAGGAATGTCGCCAGCCATCGCGCCGGGCGCTGGGCGTTCGACGGCCGCTACGCCGCGATGCTGGCTGAGGAAGGCTACCGCGTGGACTGCTCGGTCGCCCCGGACATGGACTGGCGCGGCATACGCGGCGATCCCGCCGGCCGCGGCGGCCCGAACTATGTCGGCTTTCCACGCCAACCCTACTGGATCGACCCGGCCGACATCTCCCGGCCGGGAAGCGGACCTTTGCTCGAGGTGCCGGTGACCGTCCGTCCCAGCCCGCTCTATCGCCGCGCTCCCTGGGCTTATCGCGTGCGGGTGCTGCGGCGCTTCGCTCACCGCGTCTCGCCCGGTCTCGCCTGGCTGTGCCCGGCGCAACCCGCGTTCGCCGCGCCAATGACACGCAAGCTCGAGATCATGCTGCAGGTGGCACGCGCATCGCGCGCGGACGACGTTTCTCATCTGGAATTCGTGCTGCACTCATCGGAGCTGATGCCCGGCGGCAGTCCCTATTTCCGGACCGCGTCGGACATCGAGCGCCTGTACGAAGGGCTGGATGCGCTGTTCGAGAGTCTCGCCGCCTGGTGCCGCGGCATGACGCTCGCCGAATTTCACGGAGCGTTCCGCCCGTACGGCGAGCAGGCCGGCGGCCAGTCCGTCCGCTTGCGTTCGGACATGGCGGGAGCGCGTGGCCGGCCGCACCCTGCCCTGAGGCCATCGGGGGGAATCAAATGATACGGGTCAGCGGCAAAGCCGCGATGTACGGGGAACTGTGGTTCGACGAGCCGATGCCGCGGAAGCCCGGTGTCGATATCGTCACCTACCGCCACTGCGCTGCGCCGGTTCCCGGCATGGAGTGCACCCACAATCTCTCGCTCGTCATCGATCTGACCGCCGACGAGGACGCGATCCTCCAGGGCTTCAGCGCCGCGTGCAGACAGGAGATCAGGCGCGCAATTAAGGACAGCCTGCAATTCGAGCTCCTGGCCTCGCCGGACGACCGGTTGGCGGAGTTTTTCGAATTCTTCGACCTGTTCGCGCGGCAGAAGTCGCTGCCGCCGTGCGATCGCCCCTGGCTCTCAGCCGCGCACCGCGCCGGCCGGCTCATGCTCACGTCGGTTTCCCTGCACGGAGAGGCTCCGCTCGTCTGGCACGCGTACATCCATTGCGGCCAGGCGGTGTGGCTCCATCATTCCGTGTCATGCTTTCGCGAGAAGGACAGCGGAACGCGCGCCTTGACCGGCAGAGCCAATCGCTGGCTGCACTGGCAGGATATGCTGAGCTTCAAACGGATGGGGGTGAAGCGCTACGACCTCGGAGGGCTTTTCCAGGACGAGTCCGCGCCGGAGCAGGAGGGCATCAACCGGTTCAAGAAAAGCTTTGGCGGTCGGGTCGAGCGCCAGTTCAACGGCACGGTGCCGCTGACGCTCAAGGGCCGTCTCTACTTGCACTTGCGCGATGCCTGGCGCCGCTGGAATCCGCCGCAGGCGCGCGTTCGCGCCGCGGCATGAGGCCGGCCATGCACAAGCGCCACATCCTGGTCACCGGCGGAGCGGGCTATATCGGCTCGCATACCGCGGTCGAGCTGATGGCGCTCGGCCATGAGGTGGTCATCCTCGACAACCTTTGCAACAGCAAGGCCTCCGTCGTCGATCGTATCGCCCGAATCGCCGGGCGGCGGGCTGGATTTGCTCAGCTCGACATCCGCGACCGCCGCGGGCTGCGGCGCCTGCTGGCGCAGCATCGCTTCGACGCCGTGATGCATTTCGCCGGTCTCAAGGCAGTCGGAGAGTCCGTGCAGAAGCCGCTCGCTTACTACGACGGCAACGTGTCGGGGAGCGTCGTCCTGCTCGAATGCATGGCCGAGGCGGGACTGAGGACGCTGGTGTTCTCGTCGTCGGCCACCGTCTACGGGGAACCGGCTTCGCTGCCGATCCCGGAAGACAGCCCGCTGTCGGCCAGCAATCCCTACGGCCGCTCCAAGCTCATGATCGAGGACATCCTGCGCGACACCGCCGCGGCCGACGCCGGGTGGCGCATCGCCCTGCTGCGCTACTTTAATCCCGTCGGCGCCCACGGGTCCGGGCTGATTGGCGAGGATCCGTGCGGACTCCCGAACAACCTCATGCCCTACATCGCGCAGGTCGCAGCCGGCCGCCTCAAGGAGCTCCTGATCTTCGGTTCCGATTACCCCACTCCGGACGGCACTGGCGTGCGCGATTACATTCACGTCGTCGATCTCGCACGCGGCCATCTCGCCGCGCTCGAGGCCGTCGCCCGCCAACCCGGGGTGCTGACCGTGAATCTCGGGACCGGGCGCGGCTACAGCGTGCTGGAGATGGTCCGCGCGTTCGTCGCGGCGAGCGGCAGGCCGGTGCCTTACCGGATCGTCGAACGCCGGCCGGGCGACGTCGCGCAATGCTACGCGGATACCGCGCGGGCGCAGGCCCTGCTGGGCTGGAAGGCGCAGCTCGGCCTCGACGCGATGTGCCGCGACACCTGGCGCTGGCAATGCGCGGCCGACGCCGGCGGTCCGCCGGGTGTCAGGCCCGTTTTTGTGGATCCGGCCGCGGCGAGCCGGGTGGCGGGCCTGTCCCAGTCCGTGCCGGTTCCGCACATTTCATCATCGGCACCGCGGCGCTAGTCCGGTCGGCGTGTATATCCATGGCATTCCCGCTGCTAGCATGGATTCCACTAACCAGCGCTCGAGCAGCGGCGCGTTGCACCGGCAACTCACCCGCCATCACGCACAGGAGCCTCCCATGAGCGCCACGCCGATACACGAGCGCCAGCTGACCACGGCGGCCTATCTTCGTGAGCTCGGATTGCCCGAGCTGCCTCCGCGCACGCACCCCTTCGATCCGGGCTACGATCCGCAGACCGTCATCAGCCATCTGGGGCAGTCCGCCCATCTCATGGCGAGCCTGAAGATTTCAATGGCATGCTGGCTGGTGGGCGGCGAGGAAGCCTACCGCGCCAAGATCGCTTTTGCCCGGAAGTGCGGCGTCACGACCGTGGCCGGCGGCGGGCCGTTCGAGATTGCCGTGGCTCTCGGCAAGCTCGACCCGTACCTGGCGCTGTGCGCGGACATGGGCATCGCGCGCATCGAGGCAGGACAGGGTTTTACCGACATGCCTCTCGCGCCGGCCGAAGTCGCCCGGCGTGCGCGGGCTTTCGGGCTCGGGCTGCAGTTCGAGCTCGGCAAGAAGCATACCGGCGCTTTCGGCGAAGGCACGGTCGACGCGCTGATCGAGCAGGGACAAGCCTGGCTGGACGCCGGGGCCGTGTATCTGGTCGTGGAGGCGCGGGAGAGCGGCGCCGGTGTCGGGGTGTTCGACCCGAACGGAGCGCTCAACCGGGAGGCGGCGGATCGGCTCGCCGCGGCATTCGGACTCGACCGTCTGGTGTTCGAGGCACCGAACAAGCCAAGCCAGTTCGCGCTGCTGCGCCATTTCGGCGACGGCGTCGCGCTCGCCAACGTGCGGCTCGAGGAGGTGCTGCGGGTCGAGATATTCCGGCGCGGCCTGCATTCCGACGCTTTCGACGTCGACGTGTTCAAGCGGCGGCTGGAGTCCGCGCGGGCACCCGAAGGCCGGGCAGCGCCGGACAGCGAAATCGCTGCGATGGCTTCCGCCCCCCTCTACCAGGAAAGGCTCGAGCGTGAAGGACCCGGACAGTTCACTACCGCTCGATAGTGACGGAAGCCTCGCCCCGGTCATCGTCCTCAAGCTTCACCACGGCAGCCTCGGTATTGCCCGCAGCCTGGGCCGGCTCGGCGTCCCGCTCTATGCCCTCCATGCGACGCTGGATACGCCCGCTGCGCTGTCCCGCTTCTGGAAAGCCTGCTTTAAATGGGATATCGAGTTGGCTGCGCCGCAGCAATCCGTAGAGTACCTGCTTTCCCTGGGCCGCGACCTTCGCCGTCCGGCAATCCTCATCCCCGTATCCGACCGAAGCGCCGAATTCCTCGCCAGCCAGGCGCCGGCGTTGCGGGGGCACTTCCTCTTCCCGGCGGTTTCGCCGGACCTCGTGACCCGGCTCACCAGCAAGAAAGAGATGTACTTTCTCGCGAAGGAACTTGGCATCCCTACCCCCGAGACTTTGTTTCCGCAAGCGCGCGAGGACGTGCTCGCGTTCATGGACGGCGCGACTTTCCCGGTGATGCTCAAGGGCATCGACGGCATGGCCCTCAAGGCGCGTACCGGCCGCACGATGGCGATCGTCCACAACCGTGCGGAGCTGCTGGACCAGTACGATCGCCTGGAGGACCCCAAGAAGCCGAATCTGATGATCCAGGAGTACATTCCCGGCGGCGAGGATTCGGTATGGATGTTCAATGGCTATTTCAACGCGGACTCCGAATGCCTCGCGGCGTTCACCGGCAGGAAGATCCGCCAGAGCCCGGTCTATACCGGCGCGACGTCGCTGGGCATTTGCCTGCGCAATGACGAGGTAGACCGGACCACGCGCCGCTTCATGAAGGCCGTCGGCTACCGGGGCATCCTCGATATCGGCTACCGCTACGACGCGCGCGATGGGCGCTACAAGGTGCTCGACGTCAACCCGCGCATCGGCTCGAGCTTCCGTCTGTTCGTGGACGGCGCTGGCCACGATGTCGCCCGCGCTCTCTACCGGGACCTCACCGGCCGGGCCGTTCCGCTGCAGGGCTCCAGCGAAGGGCGCAAGTGGATCGTCGAGGACCAGGACATCGAATCCTCCTACAAGTACTGGCGCGACGGGAAGCTTGGATTTCGGACATGGCTCACGTCCTTCCGCGGCCTGCAGGAAGGCGCGTGGTTCGCGCGCGACGACCTGCGGCCGTTCTGGGCGATGTGCCAGCGCCTCCTCCGGGGAATCATTCGCTCGCGCATCGCGCGACTGGGCCGCGCGCTGCGAGGCGAGGCCGTCGTCGGCGCATGGAGTCCGCCCCGATGAGCGCCGGCCGTCTCGTGGCGATCGACTTCCTGCCGGGCAGCGTCGAGCGCTATCGCAGCGGATACGCCGTGGTGGCGATCGATGTCATACGCGCCACGACGACGCTCGCGACCGGCATGGCGGCGGGCCGGCGATGTTTCGCGGCGCCCGGTATCGACGCCGCGCTGGAAGTCGCCAGCCGGCTGCGGCAGCCGCTGCTGGCCGGGGAAGTCGGGGGCAACATGCCGTTCGGCTTCGACATGACGAACAGCCCCGCCGCCCTGGCGCTCCGGAGGGACATCGAGCGCCCCATGGTCCTCGTCTCCTCTTCCGGAACCCAGCTCATCCACAACGCCAGGGCCTGCGATGCGGCATACATCGCCTGCTTCCGCAATTTCGAAGCCATTGCCGCGCACGTGGCGGAGCGCCATGAGCGGGTGGCGGTCATCGGCGCGGGCACGCGCGGCGAATTCCGGGAGGAGGACCAGATGTGCTGCGCCTGGATTGCCGCGCGCCTGGTCGCTGCCGGCTACACCCCCACCGACTCGCGCACGCAGGAGATCATGGACCGCTGGAAGGATCAGCCGGCCGGCGCCTGCACGATCAGCAAGAGCGCTGCCTACCTGACCGCGACCCGGCAGCTCGAGGACCTGGATTTCGTCCTGTCCCACGTCAACGATCTTGACGCCGTGCTGGTGCTCGAGGGCGACGAGATCGTGACACCTCTCGATCCGCTGCGCACGGTCAAGGCGGCGACCGGCTCGCTCGCTGCCGTCCATCCGTCAGAGGGATTGACGGCGGCCGGGGCACGCGCCTTCAACCCGGTTCGGCCCTAGAGCGGTATTCCGTTCCTGAGGGGCGGCGCTTCCTTCTTGGAGGAGCGGAATCCGCTGGCGCCGTGCGCGTAGCCCCGCAGCCGCCAGTCCGGGCTGCCGGTGGCGCCAAAAAGCTCGCGGGAGTGCGCCGGACGAATCACGTTCTCGAGCGCGCGGTAAGCGATCAGGAGATTGCGGGCCTCGTGGCGCCACTCCAGCTCGTTCTCGATGCGCTTGCGGCCAAACTCTCCCATCGCGGTGCGGCGCTCGGGATCGTCCAGGAGCTGCACGATCTTCACGGCGAAGTCGACCGGGTCGTTTTTCCTGGCATAGAGAGAGGCCTGGCCCGCCGTGTACTTCCCTTCCGTGAGGTCGAACTGCACGATCGGCTTGGCGAGAGCCATGTATTCCATGATCTTGTTCATGGTCGACTTGTCGTTCATCTCGTTCGCGACGTCCGGGTTGACGCAGACATCGGCGGTGTTGAGCATGGCGAGCAGCTCCGCATCGGGCACCCGCCCGGTGAACGTCACGAATTCCGAGATGCCGATGTCCTCGGCCAGCGTCTTCATCTCCTCGAGCGAGGTGCCGCCGCCGACGATGCCGAACTGGATATCGGTGCGTCCCAACTCGCCGGTGATATGCAGCGCCGCCCACAACAGCTGGTCCACGCCCTCCTGCTTGCCGATGACGCCCACGTAGCCGACGAGGTAGCGGCGGCCCTTCTTCAGCCGCTCGTCGGGCGGCAGAATCTCCAGCCGCTTGAGGTCCGGCCCGCTGCGCACCACGAACACGCGGTCCGGCGGCATCCGGCCGCGCTCGATCGCGATGCGCCGGTACGACTCGTTGGTGGCGATCGAGATGTCGGCGGTGCGGAACGTCCAGTACTCCAGCTTCAGCAGCAGCCGGTAGAAAAAATCGCGGCGCCCGAATTTTGCCTCGTAGAGCTCGGGGTTGATGTCGTGGTGATCGAATACGAAAGCGCGCCCGAACAGCTTGAACAGCCCTCCGATGAGAAAGAAGAGGTCCGGCGGGTTGCAGGCGTGCACGATATCGACGCCACGGGTAAACGCGACGCGCAGTGACAGCCATAAGGTCCAGAACAGCGCGACGGCGTATTCCACCAGATACCCGGTCGCGCCGCTGCCTTCGACCGGCAGGCGGTAGCGCCAGATGTGAATGCCATCGATCACCTCGAAGCGCTTCTCGTAGCCCTTGCCCGTCGGGCAGATGATCGAGACCCCGTAGCCGGCGTCTCGCAGCGTGGTGGCCTCCTGCCAGACGCGCCGGTCGAACGGGCTGGGCAGGTTCTCGACCAGCATCAGCACATTCCGGGGGCGCTTCATTGCACACCTCCCCCGACTGCCCGGGCTGCAACCGGCGGCCGCTTGACGTGCCGCATACCGTTGCCGTCCTCGTGGAAAGCGGCGAGTTCGAAGGCATGGAACTTTCGTTCCTCGTCAGCCCGCAGGTACACCTTGGGAGGGGAACTCTCAACGGGCAGCCCCAATGCCTCGCCCAGAAGCTGCTGCAGGGAGCGCGGCCCGCTCACGATTCCCCCCTGCTCGCCGGGCAGCCGGACGGCGAACAGCGTCGAAAACGAATCGTTGAAATCCGAGCGCGTGAGCCGTTCCGCGTTCAATGTGACGGGCACATTGCGCATGATGCGCGAGCCGTGGTCGCCATGCACGATGATGATCGCCTTGTTCCAGAGACCCGACTTCTTCATGCTCTCGAACAGGCGGTCGAGCAAGGCCTGCTGGCAACCAATCTGCGCGAAGTAGCGCCGGTAGCGCTCCGCCCACGTGGCTTCGGTATTCTGAACCAGCCTGCTCGTAGGCACTGGCGGCACGTTGTACAGCCATTGGCTGACTTCCCTGCGGATCTCGCAAGATTCGTCGAGCACGTACGGATAATGCGGTATCAGCAGGTGCGCGAAATACGCGTTGCCCGGCCCCGCGCGACTCAGATCCTCCTCCAACCGCCGCAGGACCGGAAGCACGGGCAGCGGGCCGACGCGGCTGGCGCCCGGGGTCCAGGCCGGGAGGTGCCAGCCGGGGAGCGCGTCGCGCAGCTTCCCGTACTTTTCCCGGAGGCGGCCGATATAGCTCGAGCCCAGCATGAAGCCATTGAAGATAAATCGAGCGCGCTCGATCGTCCCCGTGGGTGTTTCGTAAAGAGGAGCGATATGGTGAGCGCTGTAGTCAAAGCAGGCTGCGTAACGCACTCCCGGCACACCGCAAAAGTCCATGTGATCCGACTGATAAACGTGCAGCCGGTAGCCCATACGCTCAAGCCTCTGGAAGTACGCGCTGTCCTTCAGCAGGTACGGCTCGGCCTTCCCTTCGACGAGATGCGCCCAGCGATCGTCGCGCGACGAGAAATTCACGAGATTGGCCAGGGAATTCCGGGTGTCGACATACTCCGAATAAGCGCCGGTGTTGAGCCGGAATCCCCGCTCAAGGTAGTACTCCGTCAGCCCACGCGCGACTGCCGCGCTCTCGGGAAGCGCCGTAGGCAAACCGTCGATGCCGATGTGCTCGTCCAGTATGAGATGCACGAGCGTCGGAACATCCGACGCGCCGGCAGCTCCCTCCCCTGCCACGACGTTCGTTCGCCTCACATCCCCCGGGCCCGTGCCCGGTATGACCACGGTCGTCACGAGGAAAACCAGGGAGGCGGCAGCTACGACCAACGCTATATGCTGGCGCAGGATCCAGGCGAGCGCGAGACTGGCGACGGGAACCAGCGCGAGCAGTAACTTGGAGGGCCCCAGATCGTACATGAGGTCGATCGACAACGCGACGGCGGCTCCCAGAACCAGCGCGGCGACCGTCGTTCCGAGCTTCGCCACCAGCCCTCCCACGAGCCCCGCTGCCACACAGGCCAGAAGCAGGAGTCCGACTTCCGCGGTCGCGAGTGGATAGTGATTGCTGTGAAGGAAGGCTACGAGCGGTGCGGCCGCAAGCAGCGCGATCGCCAGGGCATGGACGGCGCTGCCGTCCCCCGGGCACGGCTCCTTCATCGCTCGATCGTGCTTCACCTCAGTCGCGCTCGAACCAGTAAAGTTTGCGCCCCGTTGCGGAAACCTGCTCGACCTTCCGGATGCGCGCCACTGCCGCCAGACTGCGTTCGAAATTCTGCTCGTTGTAGCCGGCGAATATGTCCGCGCGCAGGCGCAGCAGCTCGCTCACCATAGGGTCGTCCTTCTGGACAAATTCAATTACGCCGGTGCGCGCGAGCCCGACCAGCCAGCCGACGACGTAGTCGAGCGGTACGTTTTTCGCGACCGCCAGGTGGTGCACGAAAGCCAGAGCGAGAATCGCATCGGCCGGAGCACGCTCGCGCATGCCCTTGCGTTCCTGCTGCGCCCAGCCCTGGCTCGGCGACGGATTCATCGCGTCAAGATGCAGGGGCAGCAGGTTCAGCTTTTCCGCCTTGGCCCGCAGGTACGCCCGCTCGAGCGCTCCGGCATCGAAGTCAAAGCCAATGGATAGCAGCGCCCCGCCCTCGAGCGCGGCCTTGGAATACTCCCCGGTATTGCAGCCCAGGTCCCACAGCAATGATGGCCGTGCGGCCGCGGCAAACTCTCTGACGAACTCGGCCTTCTTCCGCGCCTCGTCGCTGGAGTATGAATTGATTTCCGCGTAATCGCGCCAGACGGTCTTCTCGCCGTCCTTCGGCTCCAGCGTAGCGATCCATTCCTTGAGCCCGGTCAGCATCGCGCGAAAGGCGGCCGGCGGAAGCTGGATGTCCTTGACGGCGCCACCGGGCTTTGCACCGGGCTTTGCGTGGGTCGAAAGCTTTTCGAACCACGCCTGCAGCACGACATGCTTGGTGACATTCCAGGAAAGCCGGGCCGACAACGGCAACAGCCGGGCAAGGTGCTCCACGGGAATGCCTTCCATGTTTCCGCGATACCACGCGTTGTGAGGAATGCCGAGCAACGCCCGCAACAACAGCGGATTAAGAAACTGATCGCAGAACTGACGGTGGCCCGTCCAGATTTCACCGTGCCGGTAGGGCCGGAAGGACAGCGTGTCTATGAATACCGGCGTCGCCCCCCGGAATTGGATGTTGTAAGCGGATGCATCGGACAGCGTGACGCCTCTTTCCAGGCAGCGCAAGTGCACGTCGAGGTGCAGCAGGGCGGCGTCCTTGAGCGCATGGAAGCACCATTCATATGGATATGATATGAAGGGAAGCTTCGGGTGCTCCACGACATACGACGCGTTTTCCCCGGCGGCGCCGAGCACATCCCGGTCGACGGGACGCTCGTCGATCACGAGCCCCATATTGACGAGGTCCCCCAGAATGCCGGTTCGCCGCGTGCTCTCGTAATCCGTGGCCGCGAACGGCATCACCGTGCGGTAGACGTGTTCGCCGGCCATCATCACGGTCCCGCTCGGATCGCGGAAGGAGCCCGCGTCGCGAGTTGCGGCAATCACTGCTTGCCCTTCTCGACGATGGCAGGATCAATGGGCTGCCGGCCCAGGCAGCGCCTGAAGAAGGCCTTCAGCCGGCCCCAGTACAGCCGCAGCACGACCATCAGCCCGGCGATACCCGCGAGCAGGCCCTGCAGGAGAACGCTTCCCGTGGCCGGGTCCAGATAGGCGTAGGCCGGGGCGCTCCACGCCAGCATGACTGCCGCGGCAATGGCTGCCCGCGTCAAGAGCGGCGATGGCTTCGTATGGGTGAAAAGATGCATGATCGACTCCTCATGGTTGGCAGGCATTTCATCCGACAGGCGCAGCCTTGTTCCGTTTACGGCTCCGCGCCTACCAGCACAAACCTTCGTACACACCCGCGGTGCTACGCAACTCGCATACACGCACGAAATCAATCACGGTCTGCCCGCTGGAGAGCCGCGCCGGGATGTCGCTGAATTCAGGCGCCCCGTTGCCGATCACGATGGTGCTGGCGTGTTCGAGTACTTCCTCGATGGTGGACACCATCAGCCGCGAAATGTGCGGTATGTGATTCAGGATGTAATCGCGGTTGGCGCCGCGGATGCTCGCGAGGCTGACGTTCTCGTCGTAGATCCGCAAATCGTAGCCCTTGCCGATCAGGCGCTCGGTCAGCTCGACGACCGGGCTTTCGCGCAGATCGTCGGTCCCTGCCTTGAAAGCGAATCCCAGAATGCCGACCTTGCGGCTGCCCTTCTCCATGACCGCCCTCACCCCGCGCTCGATCTGATGCGCGTTGCTCGGGAGAATTGACGAGAGAATCGGCAGCTGCACGTCCAGCGACTTGGCCTTGTACAGCAGCGCGCGCAGGTCCTTGGGCAGGCAGGATCCGCCGAATGCGAATCCCGGTTTCAGGTAGTAGCGGGACAGGTTGAGCTTGGTGTCCTGGCAGAAAATGTCCATCACGCGGTGACTGTCGACGCCGAGGCCCTTGCACAGGCTGCCGATCTCATTGGCGAACCCCACCTTCAGCGCATGCCACGCGTTGTCGGCGTACTTCACCATCTCCGCGGTATCAATGTCGGTACGGATGAGCGGCGCGGAAATGCGCCCGTAGAGACCCGCCACCAGGTCCCCGCTCGCGCGGTTGAGTTCGCCGATGACGGTTTTCGGCGGATGAAAATAGTCGTGCACCGCCGTGCTCTCGCGCAGAAACTCCGGATTGATGCACACGCCGAACTCGACCCCCGCGCGCCGTCCCGAAGCCGATTCCAGTATCGGGATGACCGTTTCCCGCATCGTCCCCGGCAGCATGGTGCTGCGCATCACGACCACCGGCGCCCCGTCGTGCGCGCGCAGCGCCTCGCCGATCTGCTCACAGACGCGCCTGACATAACGCAGGTCAATGTCGCCGTTGGGACGGCTGGGCGTCCCTACGCACACCAGGATGAGATCGCTCGCCGCGACAGCAGCGGCGACATCCGTCGTGGCGGACAACCGGCCCTCCTGCACGTTGCGCTCGATGATGCCGCCGATGTCCTTCTCGATGATCGGCGTCCTGCCCGCGTTGATGAGTTCCACTTTCGCCGGCTCGGAATCCACTCCGATCACCTGGTGACCTTCGCGCGCCAGGCAGCCGGCCGACACGGCCCCGACATACCCGAGGCCGAATACGCTGATTCTCATGAAGTGACGCTCCTTGCCCTGATCAAATGCAAGGATGACGCACGCACTTGAAGCAGGTGTCTAGGCGCGACGCCAACAAGTAGTCCGTTCGGGACGGGGTGGTCCATCTGGACCATGCACTTCCGGGTCGGCATGGGCGGCCGGACGCGAGCCGGATTCAGGGACAATCGATCTCGGTGCGCAGCACGGTGGTCCCGACCAGTCGCGCCTGCCAGACGATCGTCGGGGCCGGACACTTGTCGTCGAAGCGACGCGACACCCAGCCGGCAATCGGTGCCTCGCTCCCGGTGTAAATTGTGCAGGCGGCGTTGGCGGCTTGCGGAATACGGAGCGCGATGGACGTTCCACCCCGCGCGATTCGATAGCCGGGCTTCGCGCGCTCGACGGTACAGCGCTCGTCGCAGTGGAAGAACAGTTCTACGAGGTGCTCGCCGGCCATTTCGAACCGGTCCTCGATGACCACTCGACGCATCCGCCGGTCGAGAGTGATCCGCCGGCGGTGGATCACCGGGTCGGGCCGAGAGGCGTAGCCGTCGTGCCAGCCTTCGAAGACCTCCTCGTCCGTGCCCGATTGCCACAAGGTGCGAAAGGCCTTCGCCTTGCGCAGCCAGAGAAAATGGCCGCCCGGCTGCGACTGGTCGACGCCGTCCACGCGGGCCGTGTTGTGCGCGCCGGTGCCGCGAAAATAGTGACGCCACGGCGCCTGCGTGTGATAAGCATACGTGCCGGGATCGACCAGGAATTCCAGTCCGCCGGCGGACAGCGTGAACGACAGGGCGTCCGCGTGCCCGTGGGCGGCGATGGCCTCGTAGCCGAGCGGGCCGGCGTCGACGACGAGTCGAAGCTCCCGCGGCGTCTCGAAGTCGCACCCGAGAATGTAATAGCCCCCCGACGGGAAGCCGCGTTTGACCGGCAGCAGGGCGCCGCGCGCGTCGATCCGCTCGAACGCGGCGTCGGCGCCCTCGCCCATCAGCCAGCGCGTCTTGTCGTCGAGCGCGCCCGCCTTGGCCTTGAAGTCCCCGCGCTGGAACAGCAGCGCGCCGGTCGCCAGCAGCGACCGGTAGGGACAGAACCCGGCGGAGTGATCGAGCTTCAGCACGACCGCGTCGTCGGCGTCTCCGATCATCGGCACGTTCCCGCCTACGTCCATGATCGACGCCAGGTACTCCAGCATCGCTTCGATGCGCCCGTAGTAGACCGCCGAGAAACCCACGCCATTGGCGCGCCCGGCGAGGAGCGGCAGGATCAGCAGGTCGAGCACGAACTGCTGATACGAGACCGCCTGCTCGAGGTTGACGCCGTCGTCGCCATTCTGAGCAACGGCTTCGCGCTCGAGTACCGCGCGCGCCGTGTCCACCCACGTCCGCGAGCGCGGCCAGCATGGCCAGGTGATGCCGGCGATCACGAGGCCCGCCGCCTCGCCGATCAGGTGATTGTTGGCCGAGGAATAGCGGGAGAAATTGCCCTCGATGAATTCACAGTGCCGGTAGACGGAATCGAGCCACCGCCGGCGGAAGCGCGAGCGCTCGGCGCCTTCGAACAGCGGCGAGCCGGCGCCGCCGAGCAGCTGCCAGGTCACGGACCAGTTGATGAGCCGGATGCCCGCTTCCAGCGCGCTCGCCCAGTTGGGCCCCAAAGGGTACGGGCACGACTCGAACCAGCTCTCGAGATGCGTCTGGATGATCTCGAAGTAGCGGACGTCCCCGCTGAGATCGTAGGCCTGGGCCAGCGTCACGAGGTGCAGGTGGCGATTCGGCTCCCACAAGTACTTGATGTCCCCGACCACGCGCGCGTCGCGGTAGTCGAGTCCCTTCCCATAGCGCAGCGGCGCCTCGGTGCCGGTGCGAGGGTCGCGGTTCCATTTCGGCGGCGATCCGAGCTCCGCGCCGCGCAGCGAGAAGATGTCGAACCGCCCCGACGCGATGCGGTCGGCCGCGTCGAGACAGCCCGCGGCGCGCTGCGCGGACGGCAACCGCAACCACGGACACGAAACCCGCCTGACATCCGGAGCCGGCACGGCGGGCGGACCGAACGGACGCATTCTGCCGAGCGCCGTTCCGACGGCCTGCTGCACGCGCCAGCACACTTCGGCCGGTCTCATCGCCTGCAGCCGCTTCAGCTTCCAAGACAGCGTCGCGCTCATCGGGTTTCCCGGCTTCGAATCGAAGCTCGCCGCTTCAACGCGGTTCTCCCAGCGGTTGTCCCGGCACGGTCGAGGCGGCGCCGTCGGCGGGCGCAAGGCCGAGCTCCGAGTAAAGCTCGTTCAGGCGCGCGATCACGCGGTCGGCCGAGTAGCGCCGCTCGATGGTGCCGCGCGCGGCGGCCCCCAGGCGCGCAGCCAGGGCCCGGTCCCGCAGCACGCTGCGCAGCAGCGTCTCCAGGGCGGCGCGGTCACCGGGCGTGAACAGCAAGCCGTCCTGACCGTCGCTCACCACGTCAGGAATGCCGCCCACCGCGGTCGCAACGACCGGCAATCCCGCCGCCATGGCTTCGAGCAGGCTCATGGGCATGGCTTCCGTATAGGACGGCAGAACGAACGCCGCCGAGCGGTCCATCCAGGCCCGCATCTCCGCTGGCCCGATCCATCCGGTGAACAGCACGGCGTCCGCGATGCCGAGTTGTTCCGCGTGCCGCAGCACCGCGGCCATCTCCCCTTCTCCGGCGCAGACCAGCCGCAGCCCGGGCATCTCCGGCCGCAGGGCGGCGATGACCTCGAGGAGATCGAATATGCCCTTCGCGCGCTCGATGCGCCCCAGGAACAGCAGCGTGTGGCCTGCCGGAGGCGCGCGCCGCGCCTCGCCGGGCAGCACGGGATTGGGGATGCACTCGATCCGCGGGTTCGACGTGACGCTCGCGATCCAGTCGCGCCAGTGCCCGGACAACACCACGATGCAAGCCGCGCGATCGAGGAAGCGCCGGATGACCCAGCGCCGCAGCGGACCGCATTCCTGCTCGTAGAAGCGCGCGAACCCGCCGCCGTGCAGGTGGAAGATGATGGGGCAGCGCGCGGCCTGCCCCGCGGCCATGAATATCGATTTGCGCCAGAAGCTCCACCGCGACGCGCTGTGCACGTGCACGATGACGCGTCCATGGCGCGCCAGCGCCGCCAGGAACAGGAAGATCGCCCGGATACCGGCAACGAGCTTGCGCAAGGCGCCGCCGTCGCAGTGCGTGGCGATGTAGTCGATCGGCCAACGCTCGAAGTGCCCGTGCGCTCGATACACCTTGACGACCGCGGCAATGCCCCCGCGGGTACCGGGCGCGGTGCCGAGCATGACCAGCCGGCCGTAGCCGCGGCCCGCAGTCACGTCCGCGTCCTCAGACATTGCAGACGACGCCTTTGAACTTGCCATTGCGCGTGCGGGGAATCGCGTCGACGAGCCGGATGTCGAGCTCGATGCCATTGCCGAGGCGATGGCGAGCGTTGCTCTTCAGGACGTCGCGGGTGCGGTCGGTATAGGTCGGCGCCGCCACTATCAATAGGGTGACCGCGTCGAGCCGGTCCTGCCGGATCTGCGCCTCGAGAATGCCTTCGACGCCTTTGAAGAGATGGTCCAGCCTTCCCACCGAGCGGCCATCAGGCAGCTTGATGCTGTCGTCGACACGCCCCAGGACCTCCTCGATGAGCGGAAACGAGCGCCCGCAGGCGCAGCGCCGGCCTGCAGGAGCAGGCCGCACCCGGTCTCCGCATCGATACCGGATGAGGGGCATCGACAGGTTGTTGAAGCCGGTACCGACGATCTCGCACAGCCCCTCGTCGGCCGGCAGCAGCTCGACATAGGAGTAATCCGTAATCAGGTGGCGCCCGCCGCGCTCGCACGTGCCGATGGCCGCCACGCGCTCGAACTGCCCGTACCAGTCGAACACCCGGCAGCCGAACGCGCGCTCGATGTCGCGCCGCTGGTTTTCGGACAACGTTTCCGAGGACGTCACGATGCCGCGCAGCGCGCGGCCGTGATATTGCGCCCGAGCGCCGAGCATCCACCCCGCCAGAAAGGCGATGGACGACGGATAGGCCTGGATCACCACCGGATCGAAGCGGCCGAGCGCCTCGACGTAAGCGCGCGCTGCCCGATCGGACAGGTGATAGGAGGACAGCATCAGCATGTTCTCCGCGCGGTTGAGGCGCCAGAACGGCGGATGGCGCTGGCCCGCCGGAACAATCATGTCGCCGCGTATCCAGGCGCGCCGGTCGCCCCGGCGCATGCCGGCCCACGCGAGCTGGCGCCAGATGAACGCGTTCTCCCGGGTAATCGCATGCAGATCCTGGTAAAGGCTCAGCGGCGCGCCGGTCGTCCCGCTCGTGCTGCCCGCGAACAAGGGACCGCGCTTGCGCTCCGATATCAGCGCGCGGCCCGCTTCGCGCACCTCGTTCTTGCCGATGATGGGCAGGCGCTCGAGCAGCTTCAGGACGTCCGCGTGATCGGACTCGGCCGCCAGCCGGCGGTAGCGATCGCGGTAGTACGGCACATCGCGCAGCGCCGCGCCGATCACCCGGTGCAGCTCCCGTCTCTGGAATTCCCGCAGCCGCGACTCCGGCCACCATTCGCTTTCGCGCAGTTGCGCCGTCATCGCATCGAAAGCGCGGCCCTCGCGCATGCGGTTACGCACGGCCGACTTGGCTGCCAGAATCAGCTCCTGCGCCCAGACGGGATGCAGCCGGTAAACCAGGGAACCCAGCATGGTTGCCCGCCTCAGGAGCGGTTGAGCGCTTTCACCGGGCGGCCCCCGCAGAGCTCCCGGTAAAGCCGGAGAAAATCGCCCGATAGCCGTTCCGCGGAATAGCTGCCGGCGATGCGCCGACGGCACGCGTCGGCCATGCGCTGGAGCAACCCGCGGTCGGCGGCAAGGCGGTGGATGGCGCGGGCGATCGCGAGCGGGTTGTACGGCGGCACGAACAGCCCGTGCACGCCATCGACAATCACGTCAGGTATGCCGCCGACCCGCGTTGCGATCACCGCGGTCCCGCACGCCATGGCTTCGAGAACCGCGCCGGGCATCCCTTCCGAATAGCTCGCCAGGATCATGGCGTCCGATTCTGCCAGCAGGCGCGCCGCTCTCGCGCCCGACACCGGCCCGGTGAACGCCACCTGCCCCGCCAGGCCCAGCTCGCGCGCGAGCCCTCGCAAGGCCTCCTCGTCCGGACCGCTGCCGGCGATGAGGAGATTGGCGGCGACGCCCGCGTCGCGCGCCAGGCGCAAGCCGTGCAGCGTCTCGAAGAGTCCCTTGGCCCGCGTCAGCTCGCCCGCGTAGACAAGCCGCAGCGGCGATCCCGGCGCGGGCCGGGCGCGCGTTGCAGGCGGCAACTGTCCCAGGCACGGCGGGATGGCCACTACGCTGGCGGCGCCCAGGTACTTGCGGTACGCCCTCAGCTCCATCTGCGTCGAGACCACGATGACGTCGGCCAAGGGCAGTGCGCTGCGCAGGAACGAACGCAACAGGCGCCGGCCGCGCAGGACGTGCATCGGCAGGGCGCCGCCATGCATGTGGCAGACCACCCGGGCGCCGCACAGCCTGGCAGCCGCGACGCACGCGAGGTCCGACAGCAGCGTGCGCGCGGTCAGCGCGGTGTTGACGTGGACGATAGCCGCACCGCGAATGAGCACGGCGCCGCTCACCGCCAGCGCCTGCAGAGCGGCCCGGAGCGCCGCGACCGCGCCGCCCCCCCCGGAGCCGTCGCTTCCGCTGCGCAGACGGATCAGCGAAAACTCCTCGGCCAGCCGCGAGTCGAACAGGAGGTCGAGTTGCGACCCCGCGGCGCCCTTCGCGCGGTGCGGGCCGATCACGAGCGCTGCGGGTCGTTTCATCCGGTGCCGTTCCCGCTCTCGAGGCGCTGTCCCGTCTGTCCGTGTCTGGTCATCGCTGGCAACTCCCGGGAAGAAGCGCAACGCCCGATCGCGAATTGGAATGCGGCGAGTATGCGCCGGCGGTTCGCTGAGGACGTCGAATCCCTGTAGTCCACAAAGACCATCGAAAATCGGGCAAGACGGACACAGTCGGGACGAAGAATACGCTCCTTCGATAATGCTTCCGGACGACGCATGCGCATCCTGTATGTCATCAGTGGTCTCGGCCTCGGCGGCGCGGAAAAACAGCTGGTCGGGCTGGCCCGACAGATGGCGGAGCGCGGTCACGACGTCGCGATCTACACGCTCAACAGCGACGTGTCGAGAAAGGCCACCCTCGACGGCTCGTCGGTCTCGCTTATCGTCGACCAGAAGCGGGCACGGCTCGATTTCGCCGTGCTGAAGCGCCTGCGCGCGACGATCGCGCGCTGGCAACCCGACATCGTTCATGGCTTCCTGTTCGACGGCGATCTGTATTCACGCCTGGCCGCGTTGGGCACCGGCCTCCCGGTCCTCAACTCGGAGCGCAACGATGACTACCGCCTGTCCTGGCCCCAGTCGCTCGCGCACCGGCTCACGCGCCGGCTCGCGCGCGGCGTCGTCGCAAACACGCATTCCGGCAAGGCCTTCGCGCAGCGGCGCTACGTGTTGCCCGGCGAACGGGTGCACGTCGTCTGGAACGGGATTTGCCTCGACGAGCTGGCGCAGCAGGCCGCGGCGCCGACGATCGACGTGAGAGCGGACTTCTTCGGCGATCCTCGCGTGCGGGTGGCCTGCCTCGTAGGCTCCATCAAGCCGGGCAAGGACTACCACCTGGCGCTGGAAAGCGCGGCGGAGCTGCTGGCCGCCGATCCCAAGTGGCGCGTGCTGTTCATCGGGGACCGGCTTGCCGCCCCTGGGACAGGCGTGCCGGGCCGCTCTTCGGACACCAGCGCCTACAAGTCCGAGATCCTGGAGCATTACCGGCGCGTGGGACTGCCCCAGCAGATCAAGTTCGCCGGCCTGAGAACCGATGTGCCAGCGCTCGTCCGGCAGTGCGACGTGCTGTTTGTGACCTCGCTGCACGAAGGCTTTCCGAACGTCGTGCTGGAGGGGATGGGACTTGGCGTGCCCGTGGTCAGCACCGAGTACTCCGACATCCGCCGCATCCTGCCCCTGCCCGCGCAGGTCGTCCCCGGCCGCTCGCCTGCGGATGTCGCCCGCGCGATCGTCTGGGCGCATTCCGAGCGTCATGTCATCGCTTCGCGACAAAAGGACTGGGTGCTGGCGAACGCGACGATGGAAAAATCGGCGCTGGCGCTCGAGCAGGTTTACCGCCAGTACCTCAAGGCGAGCCCTCTCCCCCAGCCGGCGTGACCGCGCTCCATCCGGACCATGCCCCGGCGCTCATGCGGGACACCCCGGTTTTCCACAATCGGCAGGATGAAAGTCCTCGTCACCGGGGCGGCCGGGTTCATCGGCTGCGCCGTCGCGCTCCGGCTGCTCGCCCGCGGCGATGAAGTCACGGGCGTCGACAACCTCAATGATTACTACGATGTGCGGCTGAAGCAAGGCCGGCTCGACCGCCTGCGCGGGCTGCCGGGCTTCCGCTTTTCGCGCCAGGATGTCGCCGACCGGCAGGCGATGGCGAAACTGTTCGCCGGCGCGCGCTACGACGGGGTAGTGCATCTTGCCGCACAGGCGGGCGTGCGTTATTCCATCGAGAATCCGTTTGCCTACGTGGACTCGAACCTGGCCGGGTTCGCGCACATCCTGGAAGGCTGCCGGGGCAATGGCGTGCGCCATCTCGTGTTTGCATCCTCGAGCTCCGTGTACGGCGCCAACACGCGACAGCCGTTTTCCGTGCGCGACCATGCCGATCACCCGGTTTCGCTCTACGCCGCGACCAAGCGCGCGAACGAGCTGATGGCCCACAGCTACGCCCATCTCTACGGCCTGAGCTGCACCGGATTGAGATTCTTCACCGTTTACGGCCCGTGGGGCCGGCCCGACATGTCCTATTTCAAGTTCACGCAGGGCATCCTCGCCGGCCGGCCGATTCCAGTGTTCAACCACGGCGACATGAAGCGCGACTTTACCTACATCGACGACATCGTCGAAGGCGTCGTGCGGGTGCTGGACCGCCCTGCCGAGCCGGATGCCGCGTGGCGCGCCGAGGACCCCGATCCCGGCGCCAGCAGAGCGCCGTACCGCATTTACAACATCGGCAACAACCGGCCGGTACGGCTGATGCGCTTCATCGAAGTGCTGGAACAGTGCCTGGGCACGAAAGCCGTGCTGGATCTCAGGCCGATGCAGCCGGGAGACGTGCACGCCACGTGCGCGGACATCTCCGCGCTCGAGGCCGCGGTCGGCTTCCGACCCGCCACCCCGATCGAGACCGGCCTCGCGCGCTTCGTTGAGTGGTACCGGGATTTCTACGGCATTGTCCCGTCCGGCGGCGCCAGGCGCGCACCGGACCGGCAGGAGGAGCTTCCCCTTTGAAAATCAGCGTCATCGGCACCGGATACGTCGGCCTCGTGACCGGCGCGTGCTTCGCGGAAATGGGTAACACCGTCATTTGCGTGGACAAGGACGCGGCCAAAATCGTCGCTTTGCGGTCGGGCGTCATGCCCATCTCCGAGCCCGGCCTGCCGGAGCTGGTGGTCGCCAATTCCCGCGCCGGCCGCCTGCAATTCACGACCTCGCTCGCCGGCGCCGTCGCCAACGCGCGCCTGCACATCATCGCGGTCGGAACCCCCGCCGGCGAGGACGGCTCGGCCGATCTCACGCATGTCCTGGCGGTGGCGCGCGATATCGGGCGCCTGGTCGAGGGGGGGCCCCACCTCGTTGTCACCAAGTCGACCGTTCCCGTCGGCACCGCGGACCGCGTGCATGCCGTGCTCCGGGAGGAAGCGGAGCGGCGCGGACTGGCACCGCAATTCGAGGTGGTAAGCAATCCCGAGTTTCTCAAGGAAGGCGACGCGGTCAACGACTTCATGCGACCCGAGCGCATCATCGTCGGCGCCGCCTCCGACTCGGCGATCGAGCAGATGCGCACGCTCTACGCGCCGTTCAACCGCAATCGCGATCGCCTGCTGGTCATGGGCGTTCGCGATGCCGAGATGACGAAGTACGCCGCCAATGCCATGCTCGCCACGCGCATCTCGTTCATGAACGAGATCGCCAACCTCTGCGAGCGCCTGGGCGTCGACGTGGAGAAGGTGCGGGGTGGAATCGGCTCCGATTCGCGCATCGGCCACGCGTTCCTCTATCCCGGATGCGGCTACGGAGGCTCGTGCTTTCCCAAGGACGTGAAGGCGCTCATCCACATGGCCGAAACGAGCGGCTTCACGCCCCACCTCATGCGCGCCGTGGAGGCGCGCAACCAGTCCCAGAAACAGCGGCTGTTCGAGAAGATCGCGCAGCGATTCCACGACGGGCTCGCCGGGCGGGTCATCGCGTTGTGGGGCCTGGCCTTCAAGCCGGGCACCGACGACCTGCGCGAAGCGCCCTCGCTGGCGCTGATCGAGCGGCTGCTCGACGCGGGCGCGCATGTCCGCGCCTACGATCCGGTCGCCATACCCCATGCGCGGGCGGCGTTGCCCCCAGTCTACCGTCGCACCGACAAGCTCGAACTGGTGGAAGACCAGTACGAGGCGCCTGCCGGAGCCGATGCCCTGGTGCTGGTGACCGAGTGGAAACCCTTCCGCAACCCCGACTTCTCGGCGCTGAAGAGGCTCATGCGGTTGCCGATCGTGTTCGACGGACGCAATCAGTACGACCCGCGCGGTGTGCGCGCCGCCGGCTTCGAATACTTCGGGATCGGCCGGGTCGCCCCTGCCGTCTAGGACATCGCCGCCGCGGGGCTCGGGTTCAGGGTCCAGGCGTCGCCGGCGGGCGCGGCGGCTGTCTCCGGCCGGGCCCACTTCTCACGCCACATTTCGAATGCAAGCAGGAGCCAGACCTTCTGCACGTCGAGACGATCGTTGGCTTCCCCGCCCTCCCGGAAGTTGCGCAGCGCCCGCGCCACCGAGTCCGGATCGAGGATGCCGGCCCCGCGTATGCGCTCCGGAGCCAGAAAGTCATCGAGCAGCGGCGCGAGCTCTCCCCGCAGCCACTTCGACATGGGTATTGCGAAACCCTGCTTCGGCCGCTCGAGCATCGAGCGGGGAACGTAGCGGTACAGCACGCGACGCAGCAGGTGCTTCGTGCCCAGCGGACCGCGGCGCAGCGCCAGCGGCAGGCGCAGGGCGAATTCGACGATCCGGTGATCGAGCAGCGGCTCGCGCCCCTCGAGACCGACAGCCATTGTCGTGCGGTCCACCTTGGTCAGGATGTCGTCGGGCAGGTAATGCCGCAAATCGCTCAAGCTCATGTGATCGGCGAAGCTGCGTGCCTGGCCGTTCAGCACGGGCCGCGCCGCCACCGGCCCGCGCAGCAGCTCCTCGCGCTCGGCGGGGGCCCAGAACGAAAGCCCGATGTCGTAGATCGTGGCCGGATCGGCATCGGGCAGCACACCGCGCAGTTTTTCCAGGCGATCGAGGATGCGGCGACGCGCCGAGTGGCGCATGCCCGCAGGCAGGCTGTCCGCCAGGCCCTGCAGTGACCCGCTCGGCAGCCAGCGCAGGGCGCGGGCCGCCGCGTGCCGCGCGGGGCCGGGCAGCCGGCGCAACGAGCGCTCGCGGGCCAGCATCGCGCCGTAATGCGAGTAGCCGCTGAACAGCTCGTCGCCGCCGTCGGCGGAGAGCGCGACCTTCACGCTCTCGCGCGCCATGCGCGATACGAGGAACGTCGGCACGCCAGACGGGTCGCCGAACGGCTCGTCGAACAGATCCGCCCACCGCGGCAGGATGCGCGCCATTTCCGCGGGGTCGAGTATCCTCTCGGTGTGCTGCGCGCCGACATGATCGGCGACCTGCCGCGCCCATCGCGATTCGTCGAAGCGCGGATCGGTGAAGCCCACGGTGAACGTGTGCACGGTGCGGCCGGTATGGCGGGCGAGGATCGCGGTCACCAGCGACGAATCGAGGCCCCCCGACAGGAATACCCCGACCGGCACGTCCGACACCATGCGGTAGCGGAATGCGTCGATAAAGAGCGCCTCCAGCTCCTCCTCCAGCGCCTGCTCCGAGCCCATCAGCGCGGCGCGCGGCTCGAAGGGGGACCAGTAGCTGTTCGTCACGGGATCGCCGCTTTCGCCCAGTTCCAGCCAGTGCCCTGGCAGGAGCTTGAACACCCGCCGGTAGATGCTCCGCGGCGCCGAGATGTAGCCGAACTGAAAATACTCGCCCAACGCCTCCCGGTCGATTTCCTCGCGCCAGGCCCCGAACGCGCGCAGCGCCTTCAGCTCCGAGCCGAACCAGAAAGCTTGGCCATCCCAGGCGTAGTAGAGCGGCTTCACGCCGAGCCGGTCGCGGATCAGCCAGAGCCGGCGCTCGCTTTCCCGCCACAGCGCGATTGCGAACATGCCGATGAAGCGCTGTACCGCGGCCAGGCCCCACTGCCGCAGCGCCGCGAGAACGACTTCCGAGTCGCCGCTTCCGCGGAAGCGGTGGCCACAACGCTCGAGATCGGATTTGATCTCGGCAAAGTTGTAAATCTCTCCGTTGAACACCATGACGGTGTCCCCGTCGTCTGAGATCATCGGCTGATGGCCGAGCGGAGACAGGTCGAGGATCGACAGGCGCGTCTGCCCGAAAGCGACGCCGCCGGCGTTTCGCTGCCAGGTGCCGCTGTCGTCCGGGCCGCGCTGCCGCAGGCTGTGCACCGACCGCGGCAGATCGCGCAGCCACGCGTCCTGCCCGCCTTCACGCACCCAGTATCCCGTGATGCCGCACATGGCCGCTACGCGACCGGCTTGGGCGCGGGCTTCACCCACCCGCCCAGCCGGAATATCCAGTAGAGCAATCCGTATACGCCCGCCACCGTCGCCGTGCCGACCGCGAGCCGCACGATGGGACCGTGCGTCGCAAAATAGACGGAAACCAGCTCCCAGGCGAATGCGGCGCCGATCGCGGCGAACAGCAGCAGGGAGCCTTGCGCGCGCCAATCCTGCAGGTGCCTCCATCCGACCCGGCTGCGCACGGCAATGCGATGCAGGGTGGCGATCCGGTCCAGGTAAATGGCCGTCACGCTGCCGACGGCGGCGCCGGCCGGTCCCCATTGATGCGCGCCCACCCAGCTCAGGGCGATCGAGATCATCAGCACGACGAAGCTCATGCACATCTGGAATGTGCCCTCCCGCAACAGCATCATGATTCCCGAGAAATGGATGACGAGCGCCGCCAGGCCAACGATATAGACCCGCATGACCGGCGCCGCGTCGATGTACTGGGCGGTATAGACCACGGTCACGACCTCTTCGGCGAATACGAACACGAACGCGAGCAGCGGGTAGAGCAGCGTGGCGACCATGACATTCGCACGGCTGTTCAGATCGAGCATCCCGCGGATGTCGCCGTCGGCCTCCAGCCGGCTCATCAGCGGCAGGAACACCAGGCTCACGGACTGGCGGCACAGCGTCACGAGCGGCGCCAGCACCGCCCCGATCGAGAAAGACGCGAACACCGCCATGGAGAACACGCCCACCGCCACCCACTGGTCGGCCTGGGCCTGCAACCCGTAGAGGGCAGCCGCGATCACGAACGGAGTGGCGTGTCGCAACTGATCGGAGAACGCGCTCCATCGCATCACCGGCCCGTGGAAACCGTGGTACTGCCCGATATAGACGAGCAGCAGCGCGAACTTGCACGTGACGAAGGCCAGCAGGACGATGAGCACCGCGCCCAGGTCGCCGGTCAGGACGGCAGCCAGCGACAGCGCCACGGCGCGCAGCGCCGACAAGCCGACGGTGGCCCAGGCCTGCCACGCGACTCGCTCCTCCGCGGTCGGCAGGACGTCCAGCAGGGAGGCGACGACCCAGAACAGCACGAATGCCGGAACGAGCGCCCCCTGGCTCGACAGGATCCCTATTTTTTCCGGCAGCCAGGGATTCCAGGGACCGACGATGCACGCTGCCAGCGTGCCGGCCAGGGCCAGGAACAGCACCGTCTGATTGATGTAAAGCCGCTTGTCCGCGCCGTCGGACCGCGGCAGGAAATAGAACAGGCTGCCGGGCACGGCCATGGTGATGACGGCCATGACCGTCCCGGCCACCAGCCAGAGCAGCCGGTACTGGCCGAACGACTCGGCATCGAGGCACCGCGTGAGCACCACGGGCAGCAGAAACTGCAGCCCGTAGTCGAAGGCCTTGGCGGCGCCAAGGGAAAGAGCGCGTCGCGCCAGCCCTCTGCCCATGCGGGACGGCGCTGCCGTGTCATTTCCGGCGCTCATCGGCGGCGCGCGCCCGTGCGCCCCTGTTGCCCGTTGCGCGTCAACCGTCGGGCCTTCGGGATTGCCCGTACATCATGCCGATAGCGAGCCACAGGAACGCCTGCTCTGCTTTTGGCGCCAGGCTGCTGTCCACGAGGCCCACGACCAGCATGCCCACCAGCCCGGCCGCGCCGCCCTGGTAGAAGCCGCGCATGGTCTCGCTCAGCGCCGGATCCTTCGCCAGCCGCCGAAAGCCTCTCCACACATGGAAGAAATAGGCGCAGAAAAGGATCAGCCCGACGAAGCCCATGTCAAGCACCGTCTGCAAATAGGCGCTATGCGGATGCGTCGTCGGGATTACGGTGACGCCTGCACCGGACCGCATGGCGTCCGACCAGAGGATTGATCCGATCCCGTTGCCGAAGATCGGCTTGCTGGCGACTTCCGGCAGGAGAGGCAGCCAAAGCCCGTCGATGCGGCCTGCCGTTATGGCATTCAACCCTTCGCCGACGCCATGAGTCGCCCGGTCATACACCACTCCCGGGAGAGCAAAAACGACGATCGCCACCAGTACCGCCGCGAAGATCATGGTCTTCGCGTTGAGGCGCCACAGCAAGAACAGAGCGTTCACTACGATGAAGCCTGCAAACGCGCTCCGCGAGAAGGTGAGCACCAATGCCAGCACGACGATCACCATGGAGGCCAGCAACCAGGCCTTGAGCCGCAGGTCCTTGGTCTCCGCCCAGGTAAAGAGAAGCAGAGCATAGGCGACCGTGTAGAGCCGCCCCAGCTCGTTGGCGTGCATGCCCAACGGCGTGAGGAACGCCCGCGCGCCGCTGTCCGCCAATTGCGCCAGCGACGCGCCGGACTGGATCACATAGACGATGACCAGCGCGCACATTACCCACATCGAGATGATCGTCGGCACCAGAAATTTTTCCACTCGCGCCGACTTCGCCACCGCCGCGGCCAGAATCAGGGCAAACACCACGAGCATCAGCGGCTTCAGCACGAACTCTCGCACGTAGCCCGCCCGGGTGCCGAGATCGAAGACATCGAGCATCAGGAAATACGTCGCGATCTCGGGAACGTGTCGATAGCCGATCGCGCCGGCCGCGACAAATGGGACCAGGTAGAGCCAGAACAACGGCGCGGGAAGAAAGCGTTTCAGGCTGCCGTCCGTCAATGACTGAAGCAAGTACGAGCCGAGCGTCGCAACCAGCAGGAGGTTGAGCGGGTTGAGCCCGGTAATGCCCATCATCGCGTGCGGAAACATGGCGCTGCGTGATATCGGCAACAGGAGCACCAACAGCACCACTCCGATGCGGAAGTCGAACAGGATGAAGATGCAACCGATGAGCGCGAGGGTCAGGTACAGCGCGTTGACCTCGGTCAGCGCGACGACCGCGCCGCCGATCACGGCGAGCAGCATGAATCCCAGGACCAGCGGAAGACCCGTCCCCAGGAAGGCGGTATCCATCCCGGGCAGGCGCGCCGGCGGCTGGCCGGCGGTTGTGGAGTAGGCGGCTTTCGTCATGGTGTCGACGGTGGTTGGTTACCTGGCCCCGCGTGTCAACCCGCGCACGCGGGAGAGAAGCCGCCAGGCCGGACGCGGCGCTCCGGCCCGGCCGTACGGACAGTTAGTAGGCGTTGAAGACCGTGCCGACGACGCGCGCGCCGGCGTCGTTGATCTCCCGGATGACCGCGTTGGTATCGGCGACCCGCGTCTGGTCCTTGCGGGCGAGCACGATCGCGCTCCCCGCGCGGAACGCCACGGTCTGCGCGTCGGCGAAGAGCGCTGCGGGCGGCGTATCGACGATGATGACGTCATACTCCGAGCGCAGCTCGTGCAGCAGAATGGAGAACACCAGCCGCGAGAGCAGCTCCTGCGGATTGGGGGGCGGCGCGCCCGCCGGCAACAGCGAAAGCCTGCCGAACTCCCGAACCGGGACAACCGCGTTGCCGTTGGCCCGGTTGGACAGCACCGCCGACAGGCCGATGCGGTTGGGCACATTGAAGATGTGGTGCTGGCGCGGCTTGCGCATATCCGCGTCGATGAGCAGCGTGCGCTCGCCGAGCTGCGAGAAAGCAACGGCCAGGTTCGCGCTCACGTAGCTGCGCCCTTCCCCGCTGCCCGCGCTGACCACGGCCAGGGCGCGCTGCTTGGTCTCGTTGCCGTTGGACCAGCGGATCATCAGCTGGGTGCGCAGCGCGCGCAGCTCCTCGGCCCGCCGGTGGAACGGCTCGTAGGCCACCACCAGCTCGCTGTTGACGTTCTGATTGCCCGGCAGCAAGTGCGGCAGCTCGTACTGCTTGGCGACCGCTCCGCGAAGGTCGTCCGCCGTGATCAGGCCCAGCCGCAGCGCGGCCTCGCCGAACCGCAGCCCCTCCTTCTGCTGCAGCTCCATGATCCTCCCGATGTCCCGGACGCCGAGCTTGCCGTCCTCCGAGAGTATGGTGCCGATGCGCCGGTCGTGGCCGGACGCCATGCGGCTGCTCTGCCCTTCGATCGCAACTACCGTTTCCTGTTCGCTCATGACGCCCTCGAGTCGGTTTTGGCTGGGATTGGCATTCATTGACTGCACGCGCGCCTCAGGCCGGTTTGGGCAGCGCCCGCATGCTCGTGGCCAGCGGCCGCTCGAGCAGCGGATGCACCACCGGCTGCTCGACGTTGAGCGCGGCCAGCAACGGCACGTTGTAGTCGTTGGCGAGATCCATGCCCGAGCGCACGCGGCGGTCGAACATTTCGATCAGCATCGCGAGTCCGAGACCCAGCATCGTCCCGACCACCAGCGACAGCGCAATATTGAGCCCCATTTTGGGCTGCGAGGGCTTGATCGGCACCGCGGCTACGTCGAGGATGCCGACGTTGGTCTGGCTGGCACGGCTCTCGACCTGGCTCACGACGAAGCGCTGCATCGCCGTCTCGTAGGTGCGCTGGGCGGTCTCGACGTTGCGCGTGAGAACCACGAGCTCGTTCTGGCCCTGCTTGCGCTCGAGCAGCCGCGCATGCTGCGCAGCCACTTTCGCCCGCAGCTCGGCCTCGCGCTGCTGGCTTTGCTTCCGGGCGTTCTCCAGGCCCTGCACGACCTTCTGCATCTCGGCGTTGAGCCGCGCGCGAGTCGCCTTGTTGTCCGCGACCTGGCGCGCATAGGCGGGATAATTCGGTCCGTACTGCGCGGACATCTCCTGCAGCCGCGCCTCTCCCGCGAGCAGATCGGCGTTCAGCCGCTGCACATACGGATTATTGAGCACATCGGGCAGGCCGGCCAGCGAGCCGGTGCGGATGGCTTCGCGGGCCTGCTGCTCGCGCGTCTTCCAGTCGAGCGCCGCGTCCTGCACGCGCAGCACCTGCGCCGACAGCTCGACCAGGCGCGTGCTCTCGACGTCGAGACGCTCGTCGACGGACACGATGCCGTGCTGCTTCTGGTAAGCCGCCAGCCGGGACTGTGCTTCCTCCAGGTTGGCGCGCAGCACCTTGAGCTGCTCGTCGAACCAGACGGCGTTGCGCTTGGTCGGCTCGACCCGCAGTTCGAGGACTGTGTCGATGTAGGTCTTTGCGAATGCGTTGGCGACCTGCGACGCCATGCGGGGCTCCCGGGCCGCGTAGGTGACCGAGATAATGTTGCTCTGCGAGGTCTCGACCTTGAGCTTCTCGAGCAACGCGGCGATCAGCCAGTCCTCGATGGAGCCGGGGAAATCGGCTTCCTCGAAAGCTTCCCGCACCTTCGGGTTGTCGGCGAGCTTGAGGTCCTGCACCACCTTGCGCGCGACCTTCTCGCTGGTGATGATGCCCATCTGGGTCTGCATGTAGCCCAGCCGCTCGCGCGGCGGCGCGAAGGCTTCGATCGTGCTCAGCGATTGCTGCTCGCGGCCGGGATCCACCAACAGCGACACGGTGGCCTTGTAAGTCTTCGGCATCACCAGGCTCACGACGATCGCGGCCAGGACAGTGACGCCCAGCACCAGGGCGAACACGCCGAAGCGCGCGCGCAATGCCGATAGAAAGAGATTGAGATTCATGCGGGCTCCTAGAAAAGGCTTTCGCGGACGTAGATGACATCATCGGCCTGCACCTTGTCCGAAAGGCTCGCGTCCACCTGCCGCTCGGTGCCGTCCGGCATGCGCCGCTTGATCTTCAGGCCGCGCTCGGTGCCGCGCGGCGTCAGGCCGCCCCCCAGCGAGAGCGCCTGCATGACCGCCATGTTGGGCTGCAACCGGTAGGCCCCGGCGCGTTGCACCTCCCCGTAGATGTAGAACACGGGGGCCGGCTGCACGAAGATCGTGTCGCCGTTTTCCACCTCGAGGTTGCCCTTGAGGTTGCCCGTGCGATACATCCCCGGAAGGTCGACCTGGTGCTTGGTGACCTTGCCGCCGCGCGTCAGCATGACGGTAATGACGTCATCGCCCGTCGTGGCCACGCCGCCGGCGAGCGCGAGAATGTCGGTGAGCCGCGCGCTGTCCTCCAGCGTGTAACGGCCCGGCCGCGCGACATGGCCGAGCACCGACACCTGGCGGCTGCGAACGGTGGTGAGCGCCACCGTGACCTGCGGGTTCTTCAGGTACTGGCCCTTCTTCAGCTTGTCGGCGATCACGTTGCCCGCGGCGGCCGGCGTCTTGCCTTTCAGCGAAGTCTCGCCGATCAGCGGAAACACGATCGTGCCCCGCTCGGAAATTCGCGCCTCGGTCGTGAGATCCGGATTTTGAAAGACCGTGATGCGCACCGCGTCCCCCGGCCCGAGGGTCTCGCGCGATTCGTCGCGGGCCGCCTGCTGGCCCGACGCGTGCATCGAAAACGCGAGCAGCGCGATTCCCGCCAGCGCGGCAAGGCTGCGCGGCGCCTTGTGCTGCGCCGGTCCTGCTAGCCACCGTAATTCGAGTTTCCGTGTCATGTTTGCTCTCTCCAGTTCGTCAATACCTGAGCCCTGCTATCCCGGGCGCCCCGCCCGTATAGCCTGTCCTGCGCGCCTCAGCCTGCGCCGCCGGCGCGGCGGGCGCCGCCGCGCGAGCCGGCTCGAAGGCCGTGCCGTACTCGATTTGCGCCTGGCCCCGCAGCCTGCGAATCTCCGCAACCCCGAGGGCGAGCCGCCTGCGGTTATGCAGGTAGCGCTCGATGACCGGCGCGGCCTCCGCCTTGCGCAAGGGCACCTCGCTCGAGCGCAACAGCTGCACGATCGACGCTCCCCGCGGGGTCGGGAAGACCGCGATCTCCCCGGGACGCATTCCGTAGACCTCCTGCAGCACTTCCAGCGGGATCTGCTCCGCCGGCTTGCTCGCGGTCGCGGCATTGAACGGCAGCCGGCGCGACTCCAGCCACGCAGCGACGTCGTCGATGCCGTCAGCCTCGGCCGCGATCCGGCGGATTTCCCCGAGACGCTCGGGGGGCGAAGTCACGGCGAGCTCCAGCACCCGGTAGAGGCGGCGGCGCTGGAACAGCGCCGGATTCTCGCCGTAGAACTTTTCGACCTGCTGGAGGCTCTCGGCCGGGGCCGCCGAAACCGCCTGGTCGAGCCACGCCTGCGCCAGGATCTGGCGCGTCGCGACTGCCACGGCCTGCACCACTCGCGGATCCCGGTCGAGCTTCGCCTTGCGCGCTTCCTGCGCCAGCAGCTCCTGGTCAATCGTCCGCTCCAGCGCTCGCGCCTGAGGCCGCCTGCCCTGCTCCTGCATCGCCGGACCGGCGGCACTCTCGACCTGCTGCACCGGGATGCTTTCGCCGTTCACGATCGCGGCGATGGGCCCGGCGTGATCGCGAATCGGGAGACGGTCGTGAAAGGCCGCCACGGCCACGGCGATGAGGGTGAGCGGGAAAAGGAAGCGTGAAAACATGCCGGCACAATACGGGCGGGAGGTTTAGAGGTGATTTCCGGGCGTAATCCGTTCGGACCAGCCCGCTCCGGACACGATGCGCAGCTTTTTCAAGGCGATGTACGCGACGACTGCCAGCGCGCACAGCAACGCCCATGGATCGGCCGGGGCCGGCGGCCCCGCTGTCGAGAGACGGGGTCGCTCTCGTTGCAGCTGCGGCGTCGTTGCGACCCGTACCGGCTGGCTGGTCGCGACTTGAGAACTCGAAAGCTCGACGAGCGTCCCGTGCGGCGCCGGCGTCCCTCCGAGTGCGGAGGCGCTTTTCTCGGCGGCGGCGATCAGCGCTGGGGCGGGATCCGGCACCTGGACCGGGCTCACCGGGATGCCGGCGACCCAGTCGGCGCTTGCCTTGAGAACGGGCCGCGACCGTGCCGCTTCCCCTGATACCTGAGGGATCGTGTCACCCGCCCACGCCGCAGCACTGCCGGCAACCGCGGCGAATGCAATGGCGAATAAACCTGCACGCTTGCTCATGTCGTCTCCAGAAACGGAACTTGGAGAACCTTAAGCAAAGGCTGTTACAGGGACCGTGTCCCGGCGCTTCGCCACGGCGGCCGATTGGACTAGCGCCCGCCGGAGCTGAGGTTTCGCGAGCGAATACAGGCTGCGCGCCCCCTCGATCGCCAACTTGCAATCCAACCAGACTAGCAGCCGGCGGAACGCGGAGTGACGCCAATTCACCCCCGGTCGCTAACGTCAACGCGGGTCCCAATGCTTCGCGGCGACACTGGCGGCCCGGGTGCCCCAATTCGCCGCGACCCGACAAGCTACGAGATTTGTCCCGGGAAATAACGGCGGGGACGCCATTGAGCCACGACACGCTGTCGTATATGGGCTACAAGCTGTCTCCAGCCGGCGACACCGCAGCCAGCCGTCGGGGCTGGCCTAGATAGCGGAGGCCCCTTGCGTCAGCGCCGGTCCAAGCTCACCGACGAGCAAAGCATGCGGCTCATGGAGCACTTCGTGGCCGGCACGCCGGCGCGAACGGCTGCCCAACTCGTAGGCGTAAACCGCAACACGGCGACGCTCTTCTACCATCGCGTGCGGGAGTTGATCGCCGAGCACTTGGCCGAAGAGAGCCCTTTTCGGGACAAGGTGGAAGTCGACGAGCGGTTCGTCAAGAACCCTGAGCACAAGCCGTCCGGCAAGCTCCCCGTCTTCGCGCTCCTCAAGCGAGGGGGCAAGGTTTATACCGCGATGATGCTCGACAGCCGGCGGGAAAGTCCCGCCCGGCGCACCGTCCAACCCGACTCGATCGTGTACGCCGATCCGCCGGCCGCGCCTTCGAGCGTACTCGACGTGTCCCGTTTCCAGCACCGGCGCATCCAGCTGCCGGCCGCGGACGCCGAGGCGGGCGGTCAACCGATCGACAACATCGAGAATTTCTGGAACCAGGCCAAGCGCCACATGCGGCGCTACAACGGCATCCCCCGGCGTCATTTCCACCTGTTTCTCAAGGAATGCGAATGGCGCTTCAATTACGGCTCGCCGCGGGAATTGCTGACGAATCTCAAGGAATGGGTCCGGCGCCGGCCCCACTGATACACCGCCCGCAGCGCATCTAGGCCAGCCCCGGCGCGGGCCTCCCGCCCTTTTGCCACCGAATCGCTACAAGACGTCGTTATAGAGCGACGCTTTGGGGCCTTTCCCTGGGGCGCTGTCCCATTAGTCGCTTGATTTCATTCAAGTCAGGGTGCTTGGCACATGGCTTGCGTAGTGGCCCCCGTGCCCGGGGCCAGACCGGTAGCACCGCTTTTGGAAAATCGGCTGGCCCGCGGCTTTCACTACAGGGAGAGAGCCCGTGCTGCCAAACCAAAATCCTTACGCTCATTCGCGTACCCAGAGGACCCTGCCCGCGGCACTGACGACCGATTGCTGCCGGTCATGATAGATGCCGGCCGCCGTTGCCAAGCCGTCCCGCTCCCCGGGACCCCGCTTCCGCATACTCAACGGCATTTTGGGCCCGCTGCGCAGCCCCCGCTGGAGCGCCTTGAAGCCATGCTGCTGGCACCAGCCGAAGCGATCGCAGCTCCGGACCTCGATCTGGGTCAGAAATGTCCGCCGACGCTCGAAGCGCGTGTTTCTTTGCCGCTAGGGCGCGCAGCGGATTCGTCCGTCACCGCTATTCCCGATTTTTCACTCAGGGACTATTCGATGCCAAGAAGAGAAGCCGTCATTTCCAGACACCACGCGCCTGCCCGGCAGATTGTCAGCGGCGCCGGCACCGCCCGCACCCGGTCCCGCGTTCAGGCGTCCACCATGGTAGCGCGCCGCCGCGCCAATGACAGCCTGCGCCGGGCCTCCTTCGTCTTCCTGCTCGGCGCGGCCTTCGGGCTCGCGGCAGGCATGCCGCTGAAAGCCAGGGCGGCGGACACCAGGGCGCCCACTGTTCCGACTGGCCTCGCGGCCAAGGCCGTTTCCGGCAGCCAGATTCAGCTCTCCTGGAACGCCTCGAAGGACAACGTCGGGGTAAAGGGCTATTACATCTATGTAAACGACGCCCCGCTGACGACGACGACCGGCACCTCCTTTACCCACAGCGGCCTCACCGCAGGCACCACCTACAACTATCGTGTCAGCGCGTTCGATGCGGTGCCGAATCACTCGGCCTGGACCGCGGCCGTTGCGGCCGCACCGCTCGCAACGGCCGACACGCAGGCCCCGTCCGTTCCGACCGGGCTGAGCGCAAAAGCCGTTTCTTCGAGCCAGGTCCAGCTCAGCTGGAATGCCTCGACGGACAACGTCGGGGTCACGGGCTATTACGTCTACCTGAACGATGCGCCGCTCACCACGACGACCGGCACTTCGTACACCTACAACGGGGTGAACGGCAGCAGCACCAGTTTCCGCGTCAGCGCCTTCGACGCGGTGCCCAACCATTCCGCGTGGACCGCCCCGGTGGCTGCCCAGGCGCCGGTCGCCGACACCCAGCCGCCTTCCGTACCCACGGGCCTCACCGCGACTGCGGTCTCGAGCACCCAGAACAAGCTCAGCTGGAACGCCTCGACCGACAACGTCGGGGTCACCGGCTATTACGTGTACCTCAACGACGCGCCCCTCACCACGGTCACCGGGACTTCCTTCACCCACAGCGGGCTGACCGCGGGCACGACCTACAACTACCGCGTGAGCGCCTTCGACGCGGTGCCCAACCATTCCGCGTGGACGGCGGCCATTTCCGCCAAGGCCGCCGTGGCCGATACCCAGGCGCCCTCAGTGCCTTCGGGCCTGACCGCCACCCCGGTTTCCGGGAGCCAGATCAAGCTCGCCTGGAATGCTTCGACCGACAACGTCGGCGTCACGGGCTACTACGTCTACCTGAACGACGCGCCCCTCACTACCACGACCGGCACCTCCTTTACCCACAGCGGGCTGACCGCGGGCACGACCTACAACTACCGCGTGAGCGCCTTCGACGCGGTGCCCAACCACTCCGCCTGGACGGCTACGCCGGTGTCGGCGAAGACGACCACGACGTCGTCGTCCAGCTCGTCACCTTATTCGGGAACGCCCATCCCGGTTCCGTCCACGTTCGAGGCCGAGAATTTCGACGCGGGCGGAGAAGGCGTTGCATACCACGACGCCACCACGGGCAACCTGGGAGGCCAGTACCGAACGAGCGAGCACGTCGACATCGTCATTTCCGGCGATTCTGCCGGCGGCGGCTACGCGATCAACAACTTCACGACCGGTGAATGGCTGAATTACACGGTCAACGTGGCGACGAGCGGCGTCTACAACATTGAAATTCGAGCCAGCACTACCTATTCCAACAGCGCATTTCGTGTGGAGGTCGACGGAGTCGACGTGACCGGCCCGATCACCGTTCCCAATACGGGCAGCTGGACCGCCTTTCAGTGGGTGGGCAAGAAAAATGTGTCACTCACCGCGGGCAAGCACGTCCTCAAGGTGCACTCCAGCCAGGCCTATTTCAATATCAACCAGATCCGCGTCCTGGCCAGCACCGCCTCGGATACCAGTGCACCCACGGTGAGCATCACTTCGCCGGCAGCGGGCGCTGTCGTGTCCGGAACGATGAGCGTGACAGCCAGCGCCTCCGATAACGTCGGCGTCGTCGGGGTGCAGTTCAAGAACAACGGCGTCAATCTCGGGGCGGAAGACACCACCAACGCCTACTCCGTCTCCGCGGACACCAAGACGGTACCCGACGGCACCTACGCGCTGACAGCAGTCGCCCGCGATGCCGCGGGGAACGTCACGTCCTCGGCGCCGGTGTCCATAACCATCAAGAACTCCACGACCGCCGTTACACCAGGTGGAACCGTCCTTTACTCCTGCATGTTCCCGGGCGCGTGGTCGACGTGCGGATTCTCCGAGCAGGCGAAGGTCTCCGGCCGGGCCACGGTACTGAGCTGGGGGCGCGGGGGATCCCGGGCCGTGCGCCTGCACACCGAGCCGGGCGACAACAACGTCGCCGGCAGCGGCACGCACGAGCGCGATGACCTCTCGAGCGGTGGCAGCCAGAGCACCGTGGGTGCCGTGGGCGAAGGCAAGTCGTACTGGTGGGCGCAGTCGGTGATGTTCCCCAGCGACTTCTACAACCCGCCGATCAGCATCGACACGTGGAACTGGTACGCCATCTTCGGGTGGCATCACACCGGCAGCACGGGACAAGGCAATTTCTCGCTCTTCGCCTATCCGGACACCGCGACGTCGTCCGACCGTCCCACCGGCCTCGTCTTCCGGATCTGCGGCGGCTCGACCGTGATCACCGACGCGCTCAAGTGCAATCTGACGCCCATCGGCAAGCACGAAAAGAACGTGTGGTACGACTTCGTCTATCACGTGAAGTGGTCCTCCGGCACCGACGGCTACATCGACGTGTGGCTGCGCAAGGGCGACGAGAGCATCGGCCGGAAGGTCGTAACCTACCGCGGCCCAACGCTCTACACGGGAATGTCCGCCTACCTCAAGCTGGCGAACTACCACACGCCTCACAATATCGCGACGTCGGTCATCCACAGCCGGGTGATCCGCGGCACGACCTGGAACGCCGTATCCATGATGCCGCTGGAAGGCATCTCTTATTAAGCCTGGAAGTCCCGCGGCGCCCTGGCGCCGCGGACGCCCCCCCGAAACGGAGGTCTGCGCTCATGCGAAATAAAAGTAGAGGTTTCCCCGCGGCCCGCGGCTTCACCCTCCTCGAGCTATTGGTCGTCATCGCCATCATCGGCCTGCTGGTCGGCTACGTGGCGCCGCGCTATTTCTCGCAAGTGGGAAAATCCGAGGTGCAGGTTGCCAGGGCGCAGATCGACGCGCTGGAAAAGGCGCTCGACCAGTACCGCCTGGATACACGGCGCTACCCCACGGCCGAGGAAGGACTGCAGGCGCTGGTGATCCGGCCGGCCAACGGGCAGAACTGGGCAGGCCCGTACCTCAAGAAGGCCGTGCCCAACGACCCCTGGGGCCGGCCCTACGTCTACCGCAACCCGGGACAGGGCAGCGAGTTCGACGTGCTGTCCTACGGGCGCGACGGCAAGCCCGGCGGCAGCGGCGAAGACGCCGACATCGGGCCGCGCACCTGATGCAATTTCAGATCAACGCGGTCAATGCCCGCCAGGAGGTCGTCGCGCTCGCGCTGAAGGCGGAGAGCGCTGCGCTGGCGGCGGAGGCGGCGCGCAAGCAGGGGCTGACCGTCCTGTCGGTGCGCGCGCAGGGCTGGGCATTCCTGACGGCCCGCTCCTCCCGCTTCCCCGTCACGCTGTTCTCCGTCGAGCTGATGTCGCTGCTCGAGGCCGGGCTCAACCTGGTCGAGGCCCTGCAGACGCTCAGCGACAAGGAAGCGCACGGCGAGCGGCAGGTGGTGCTCTCGGGCATCGTCGCGGCGATCCGGCGCGGCGAATCGTTCTCGCAGGCGGTGGGACATTTTCCGCAGCACTTTCCGGCGCTCTACGTGGCGACCCTCAAGGCCGCCGAGCAGACCGGCAACGTGGGCGAGGCGCTGTCGCGCTACATCGCCTACCAGGAAGAGCTCGACCGCGTGCGCAAGAAGGTCGTCGCCGCGACGATCTACCCGGCGATCCTCAGCATCGTAGGCACGCTCGTGCTCGGCTTCCTGACGTTCTACGTGGTGCCGCGGTTTGCGCGCGTCTATGAAGACATGTCCGGGAAGCTGCCGTTCTTCTCGGAGCTGCTCCATCATGCCGGCCGCGCGGTGCACGACCACGGCTGGGCAATCGGCATCGCCTGCGTGATCGCGATCGCCGCCGCCGTCTACAGCGCGTCCCAGGAAGCCGCACGGGCGTGGATCAACTCGCGCCTGTGGCAGATCCCGGGCCTCGGCGAACAGATGAAGGTCTACCAGCTGGCCCGCCTCTATCGCACCGTGGGCATGCTGATGCGCGCCGGCATACCGGCCGTGCGCTCGCTCGACATGGGCCGCGAGCTGCTCGCCTCGCACCTGCGGCCGCATCTTGCGCAGGCTCGCCGCCTGATCGAGGAAGGCCGCCTGATGTCCGCCGCGTTCAGCGCGACCGGGCTCGCCACGCCGGTGGCCGCCCGCATGATGGTGGTGGGCGAGCGCAGCGGCGAGATGGGCGAGATGATGGGCAAGATCGCCCGCTTTCACGACGAGGAGGTCTCGCGCTTCATCGACTGGTTCACGCGCGTCTTCGAGCCCGTGCTGATGGCCATCCTCGGTATCGCGGTCGGCGGCGTGGTGGTGCTGATGTACATGCCGATCTTCGAGCTGGCGGGGAGCATCCAGTGAACCGGCTGCCCGAATCCGCCGTGGTCATTCCCGCCGAGGACCTCCGCTGGGCTCGCACCGAGAGCGCCGCCGTCGGGAAGAAGGTGGTGGAGCTGCTCGAAGAGCGCCTCGGGTGCGGGCCGCCCGAGCTGATGGCGCGCCTCTCCTCCACCCTGCGCCTGCCGCTTTCCACCCTGGAAGACCTGCGCAGCAGTACGCCCGCATTCGATCTGATCCCCTATGCCGATGCCATGCGGCGCTGCTGCCTGGCGCTGCGCGCCGCCGACGGCGAGCTCGCGGTGGTGCTCGGGGATCCGTTCGACCTCGACGCCCAGGACTGGATCGAGGAATGCCTGCGCGTGCCCTTCGGCTACCGGATCGCGCACCGCGTCGAGCTGGCATCGTATCTGGCCGCCCAGCAGGATCGCCTGCGCGCGCTCGACGGCGTGGCCGAGGGATTGCGCGACGAGCATGCGCGGGAGGACACCGAGGAGCTCTCGTTCGAAACGATCAGCGAGACCGGCAGCACGGTCGTCAGGCTGGTCAATTCCACCCTCTACGACGCGCTGCAGACCGGCGCGAGCGACATCCATCTCGAGTCGACCGCGACGGGCCTTGTCATCAAGTATCGCATCGACGGCGTGCTCACCCCGGCCAAGACGATACCCGGCGTCGAGTTCGCCGAGCAGGCGATCTCGCGCGTCAAGGTCATGTCGGAGCTCGACATCGCCGAGCGCCGGGTGCCGCAGGACGGCCGCTTCAAGGCGCGCCGCAACGCGCGCGACATCGATTTCCGGGTATCGATCATGCCCAGCGTGTTCGGCGAGGACGCGGTGCTGCGCATACTCGACAAGCAGGCGCTGTCCGACCAGCTGGACGGCCTCACGCTGGAGCAGCTCGGCTTCGAGCCGCAGCTCATCAAGCGCATCCGCCGGCTCGCCTCGGAGCCGCACGGCATGCTGCTTGTGACCGGACCGACCGGAAGCGGCAAAACGACGTCGCTCTACGCCGTGCTGAGCGAGGCCAACAAGGGCCGCGACAAGATCATCACCATCGAGGATCCCGTCGAATACCAGCTGCCCGGCGTGCTGCAGATCCCGGTCAACGAGCAGAAGGGGCTCACCTTCGCCCGCGGCCTGCGCTCGATCCTGCGCCACGATCCTGACCGCGTGATGGTCGGCGAAATCCGCGACCCGGAGACCGCCGAGATCGCGGTGCAATCGGCCCTCACCGGCCACCTGGTCTACACCACCGTGCACGCGAACAACGTGTTCGACGTGCTCGGGCGCTTCTCGCACATGGGCGTGGACGTCTATAACTTCGTCTCGGCGCTCAACGGCGTCCTCGCCCAGCGGCTGGTGCGCCTGATCTGCCGCGAGTGCGCAGCCGACGCGCGCCCCGACGGCGCCCTCCTCGAGGAATCCCGCATCGATCCCGTCGCAGCCGCCGAATTCCTCTTCATGCGCGGGCGCGGATGCGCGTGCTGCCGGGGAACCGGCTACCGGGGACGCAAGGCCATCGGCGAGCTGCTGGTGATGAACGACGACCTGCGCGAGCGCATTACGGCGCGCGAGCCCGTGCGCTCGCTGCGGCAGGCCGCGCGCAAGGCGGGCACCGTGCCGCTGCGCGAATCCGCGCTCGCCCTCGTGAAGCAGGGCATCACAACGCTGGAGGAGGTGAATCGTGTCACGTTCGTGGCCTGAGCGGCTGAAGGCATTTTCACAGCGTCTGCAGTCGCGGCGGCTGCGCATCGGCCTCGCGCCCGGCGCTCTGCTGGTGGCCGCGTACGCGGGACGCCTGCGAAGCGTCCTGGCTTCGGCCGAAAGCGTGGCCGTGAGCGGTGGCGCGGGCCCAGCCTGGCGGGCCGCCGTCGATGCCCTGCCCTCGGCGCTCGCGCCCCATGCAGCCGCCCGGCCGGAGGTGACCCTCGTGCTCTCGAGCCATTTCGCGCGCTACGCGCTGCTCGGCGCCGATCCCGCGCTGCGCACCGCCGAGGAGTGGCTCGCTTATGCGCGCCACCGGATGGAAAGCGTGCACGGCCACGCGGTGGCCGACTGGGAATTGCGCGTCACCGAGACCGGCGGCAACGGCCCGCGCCTCGCGTGCGCCATCGACCGCGCCCTGATCGAGGCGGCCGAGGCCCGCGTTGCCGAGTGCGGCGCCGCGCTCGTCTCCGTGCAGCCTTACCTCATGACGGCATTCAACCGGGTCCGCGCGCGCCTCGGCGGCCGTCCCTGCTGGCTGGTGATCGCGGAGCCCGGACGACTTGCACTGGCGCTGATCAGGGGCGGCGCCTGGCACTCGATCCGCTGCCGCAACACCGATGAAAGCTGGCGGCGGCGGTTGCCGGACATCCTCGCGCGCGAGTCGGCCGCTCTCACGCTCGAACAGCCGTGCACCGATGTGGTCGTCATGACGCCCGAAGAGCTGGACGGCGAGCCCGGGGGAGGCTTGCAGATCCGCGATCTTACGTTGCCGCGCGGCGCGGCCGGCACGCAGCAGTTCCTGGCGATGGTGCTCCCGTGATTTCCAACCCATCACGCATGAAACCGCTGGACCTGGACTTCCGCCGCCCGCGCGCGCCCTCGCTGCTCGGCTACGCGCTGCTCGCGCTGGCTCTGATATTTGTCGCAGATCTCGGCCGCTCGTATTACGCCGAGCGTCAGGCCATTTCCGTCGCCGAGGCGGGTCTGGCTCAGCAGGCCCGGGCGCGGGGCGCCACGCGCCCCCCCTCGACCGGCCGCCTCACCGCGACGCCCGAGGAGATCGCGCTGGCGCGCGAGACCGTGCAGCGATTGCGCATGCCCTGGGACGCCCTGTTCGGCGCGCTGGAAGCGGCGGCGAACGACGAGGTCGCGCTGGCCGGCATCGAGCCCGATGCGAAGGCCGGCACCGTCCTCGTGACGGGCGAGGCCGCGAGCTACCCGGCCGCGCTCGATTACGTCGTGCGGCTGCGGGCAGGCAAGACGCTGGCAAGCGCGCATCTCGTCAAGCACGAATTACGCAGCGGCGCGCGGCCGGTCTCGTTCACGGTCTCGGCATCCTGGGGAGAAACGAAGCCATGACGACGACACTGCTCAAGCGCGCGCGCGAGGAACTCGGCACGGCTGGCCTGCTAGGGCTCGTTCTGCTCACCGCGGCCGCCCTCTTCCTCCTGCTCAAGCTCGAGCCGCTGGAAGCGCGCCGGGCGGCCCTGGACGCGCAACTGACGCGGGGCGACCGCGGCGGCAACGCTGCGCCCTCGCGCGACCGCGCATCCGAGAACGCGGCGCGACTGGCCGCGTTCTACGATTTCTTCGAAACCGGCGAAGCCGCCACCGGCTGGCTCGCCCGGCTGCATGCGGCCGGCGCCGCGGCCGGCGTGGAAATCCGCTCCGCGGACTATACGCTGCACAAGACCGGCACCCGCCTCGCCCGCTACGAGATCGTGCTGCCGGTGACCGGCAGCTATCCGCAGATCCGCGCCTTCCTCAGGAATGCGCTGGCCGATATTCCGGTGCTGTCGCTCGACCAGGTGCAGATCAAGCGCGAGCCGGCCCAGGGAGGCAAGGTGCAGGCCGAGGCGCGCCTGACGCTGCACCTGCTGGCGCCGAAATCTGCGGAAGGCAGGAGCTGACCAAGTGAAACCATTGCTCGGGCGGAACGTATCACCTCGCGCCGCGGTGGCGGTCCTCGCGCTGGCGCTGCTCGCTTCGGTGGTGAGCGGACGGGAAAAGCGGGACCTGCCGCCCGAGCCGGCTGCCGTTGTCCGCGCCGCGGCGCCCGCCGCGGCGTCCGCGCCGGTCGCGGAATTCGACCCGCATCAGTTGGCGCGCGCCCGATCCCAGGAGCCCATCGCGGACCTGTTCGCGCCGCCGCAGGCCTCCGCCCCGGGGCGGCAGGCCGGCACCGAGGCGGCGCCCAGCTCGGCGCCGCCGCTGCCGTTCCGCTATGTCGCGAAGATCATCGACGGCGATCGCACCGCCGTCTTCCTCATGAACGGCGACGATCACTACCAGGTCCAGCCCGGCCAGGTCATCGACAAGACCTACAAGATCGAGCGCATCACGGAAACCGCCGTCACGTTTACCTACCTCCCGCTCGGGACCCGGCAGGTGCTGCCGGTCCCGGCGCTGAACTAGGAGCTCCACTCCATGCAACGCACCCCCTTACAACGCACGCTGGCCCTGGTGCTCGCCGTCCTGCTCGTTGCCGGCTGCGCCGGCCCCCAGCCCATGTCATCGGGCACGCAGGGACTGTTCGAGGAAGGCCGCGCCATGATCGCCGGCGGCAACGTCGAGCAGGGACTGTCCCGGGTCGAGGAGGCCTCGAAGCTCGAGCCGGGCAACAACGAGTACCGCGCCTTCTACTTCCGGCAGCGGGACGCCACGGTGCAGCGCTATCTGGCGTTCGCCGACAACGCGCGCGCCCAGAACCTGTTCGACGAAGCGGAAACGGCCTACAAGCGGGCGCAGGCACTCGATGCGACGAACGCCCGCGCCGCCGCCGGCCTCGAGGGGCTGCAGAAAGACCGCCGCTACCGGGCGCTGCTCCTCGAAGGCGAGGACCTCCTGAAGCAGGGCAACACCGACGCCGCGCTCGCCAAGGCGCGCGAGGTGCTGGTCGAGAACTCGAGCCACCGCGACGCCCAGGCCCTGCAACGCCGGGCCGACGACCGCCGCGCCCGGGCTGCCGTGATTGCGCCGCCGAAGCTTTCCGCGGCGCTGCGCAAGCCCGTGACCCTGGAATTCCGCGACGCGCCGCTGCGCGCGGTGTTCGAGATCATCTCGAAGAACAGCGGCCTGAACTTCGTGTTCGACCGCGACGTGCAGCCCGACGTCCGCACCACGGTGTTCGTCAAGAACACCACCATCGAGGACGTGATGCGCTTCGTCATGACCACCAACCAGCTCGAGCACAAGGTCCTGAACGAGAGCACGCTGCTCATCTATCCCAACACCCCGGCCAAGGCGCGCGACTACCGCGACCTCGTGGTGAAAAGCTTTTACCTCGCGAACGCCGACGCCCGGCAGACCGCGAACATGATCAAGTCGGTCGTGAAGACGCGCGACCTGTTCGTGGACGAGAAGCTCAACCTGGTCGTGATGCGCGATACCGCCGACGCGGTGCGCATGGCGGAGCGGCTGGTGGCCAACCAGGATCTCGGCGAGCCCGAGGTCATGCTCGAGGTCGAGGTGCTGGAGGTCGGCACGACCGAGCTGCAGCAGCTGGGCGTGCAATGGCCGAGCCAGGCCAGCATCGGCATCATCGGCTCGGCGGGCGTGCCGGGTACCGCGACGCTGGCCGAGGCGAAGAGCCTGGGCTCCGGCCTCTACCGGCTGGGCGTGAGCGACCCGCTGCTGGCGGTCAACCTGCGGCACCAGGACGGCCGCACCAACGTCCTGGCGAATCCGCGCATCCGCGTGAAGAACAAGGAAAAGGCGCGCATCCACATCGGCGACAAGGTCCCGGTCATCACGACGACGACGACCGCGACGGGCTTCGTGGCCGAGGCGGTGAATTATCTCGACGTCGGTCTCAAGCTCGACGTCGAGCCGATCGTCTATCTGGACAACGATGTCGGCATCAAGGTGGGGCTGGAAGTGAGCAACATCGCGCGCGAGATCCGGGGCCGCACGGGCTCGGTGACCTACCAGGTCGGCACGCGCAACGCGGCCACCTCGCTGCGGCTGAAGGACGGCGAGACCCAGGTGCTGGCCGGCCTGATCAGCGACGAAGACCGCAGGAGCGCCGAGCGGGTCCCTGGACTGGGCAAGCTGCCGGTCATCGGCAAGCTGTTCTCCAGCACGAACGATACGGCGAACCGGACGGAGATTGTCCTGCTGATCACGCCGCGCGTCGTGCGCAACCTCACGCGGCCCGACGCGCGGCTCGAGGAATTCTCGGGCGGAACCGAAGCGAGCCTCGGCGCCGATCCAGTGAGCCTGCCTTCGGTTTCCCCCGCTCCCGCCGCTCCGGGCTCACCGCCTGCCGGCGCGCCCAAGCCCGCCGCGCCGGCGGGAGCAGGCCAGCCCCCGTCACAAGGCGCGGCCGCGCCGGGGGCTGCAATTCCCCCGCCCGCGCAGGGCGGCTATCCCCCCTCTCCGCCGGCGGGTGCGCCGTCGCCGCCG
>Ga0247825_10000050_pt1 | contig 64338 bp, 61 predicted proteins | sample 13C_Vanillin_Day_FD_194413 | JGI IMG/M metagenome (GOLD analysis project Ga0247825, IMG submission 194413) | Soil microbial communities from agricultural site in Penn Yan, New York, United States - 13C_Vanillin_Day48 | ecosystem: Environmental > Terrestrial > Soil > Agricultural land | place...
TCGTCATCCTCGGCATCGACGCGGTGCTCGACATGCTGCGCACGTCGGTCAACGTGCTTGGCAACTGTCTCGCGACAGTAGTCATCGCGCGCTGGGAAGGAGAGTTTCCGTCGCGTGACGCAGAGCAGCCAGCGCAAGCAGCCGAGTCGAGTCGAGAGTTGGCAGTGGAGAATTCGCGTCGTTCATGATGAGCGGAATCTCCGTGCAGCCGAGGACCACGGCGTCACAACCCTCGCCTTTCATTCGCTCGATGACGCGCTGAAAATACTCGACTGCCGCCGGCGTGAAGACGCCATTCACCAGTTCGTCGAAAATGATGCGATTGATCGCGTCGCGTTCATTCGCGTTCGGCCGCACGTACTCGAGACCGCGAGCCGCCAATTGCTGCGTGTAGACCTCGCTCTCGACGAGCGGACGAGTACCCGTGAGGCCGAGCCGCCGGAAGCCCCGCCCGACAGCGCTCTCGGCGACGACGGCCGCGATGTGCAACCAGGGCAGCGGCGATCGCGGCTCGACGTGGGGCAGTGCCTGATGAATCGTGTTGTCGGGACAGATCAGAAAGTCGGCGCCGGCTGCCGCCAGCTTCTGTGCCGACGACAGCATCAGCTCGCCCACACCCACCCAGTCGCCGCGATTGACACACCCCATGTACGTCGCGAGGGAGTGCGTGTGCATCGAGACCTCGGGATGGCCGTGTGTTCCGAGGACCTGAGCGCCTTCAGCACAGACAGTGCGATAACAGAGCGCCGCGCCTTCGGCGGAACACGCCACGATTCCAATGTGACGCGGCACGTCGCTACCTTCGCGCATCAGGCCACAGCGCGATCGCGTCCGGGAGCAGACGTCGCGTCGCACGCAAGACGGAGAGGAGCCTGGCGACGATTCGATCCTGTCGAGGTGTCCACGTCATTCCGTACCGCTCACGCACTTGCGAGGGAAGCAGGCCGACAGTGATCGTCCGATTGATCCAAGTCGCTGGAGCGACCAGCCATCCACCTGAGGGTGAGAGCACCGCGTGAGCCAGTTCGCGCCCCTGCGTCCCGACGGCGATTGCATTCGACGAGTACGTGCGCTCCAGGTAACAGCGCAGGTCCCTCCACGTCTTCGGCACTTCCTCTTCGCGCGCGGCGAGCGCGAGCGCGATTGGAAACGCTTCGAGGCAATACTCGTCTCGATCTGCCTCGGTCAGCGGAGCGACGAGCTTCTCGTAGACCAGAAGGACGGACTCAATCAGCGTCGTGTGCACCCAGAGCACGAGCGCTGGATCTTCGGCAGAGTAGCGTGTGCCGGCCGCATACGGGCCAGTGGTCTCCTGCAGGACGCCGTTCACCCGGCGATGAATGGCGCGGATGCCCTCGATTGTTCGTTGGCGGGCGGCCTCGTCACCAAACGTCAGCGACAGCATCGCGTGCACCGTGTGATACAGCCGCGAGGCGGCCGCGTAGGGTGTCCCTCGAAAGCCGCTGTGATCGAATACGCCCGCGGCGACGAGCGGATGCGCGAGCTGCAGCAGGATCGCACGCGCCCATCCGAGCAGCACGATGCGCTCGGCGTTGACCCGCCAGGTGATCGACGTCACCTTCGGCGTCACGGCCGGCGCTGATTCGTGGTCTCGTCGTCGGTGGTCTGCGCGTCGTCGGCGCTCGAGCGATTGTTCTGCCGCCAGATCCATCCAGCGATTCCAAAGAGGGCAAGGCCCATGGCGCCACGGCGGATCGTTCGCCATTTTCCGCCCTGCGGCTCGGGGTGAAGCATTTCACGATACGCACCGAGCGCCTCAGGGCTCGGCGGTTCCGTGGCTTGTGCGCGTGTCTGTGGTCGATCGGGTCGATCGGGAACAGGTACCCAGCGGGTGATGAACGCGAATGACTCGGACGCGCACTGAGGGCACTGCTGCGCGTCATGAACCTCGTCGCAATCCAGACAGAGGCGGGCGGACCGCAATTGCATGGATCAAGTGTACCCGGTCCACGGTCTTCGGTCCGCAGTCCTCGGTCATGACTGAAGACCGGAGGACCGTCAACCGTGGACTGTGGACGGATGCCCCTACGCGACGATCTGTCGTGTGGTACCCCACCGGAGCCTCGAGCGCTTGTTCAACGTATTGATGATCATGCGGCGCATCGTGCTCGAATCGTCGACGCTCAAAAAGCGCATGTTGATATCCTGAGCGACTGTGAATCAGCTGTGTCATCGGCTACGGTGGATGAAGGTTTAGCGGAATGTCGAATCAAACTGCGAGAACGCCCGGTCCGACCGATCTACTAACGCTCAATCGCGCCGCTACCGTTGCTCGCCTGCTGGCCGGCGTCGCGCACGAGGTCAACAACGCCCTTCAGGTCATCGGGGGGACGACGGAACTGATGCAAACCACTCCCGGTCTCCCCGCATCGGTCGCCGACGGATTGCAGCGAATTGCGGTGCAGAACACCCGCGCCGCGGCCGCCATTCAGGAAGTGATGCTCTTCGCGCGGCAGAAGGATGCAACCGGTCGCACGAACCTGCGCGAGATTGCCAGTCGCTCCGTCGCGCTCCGCTCGTTCGCGATCGGACGCGCACGCCTGACGATTGCGCTGGACGCGCCGACCACGGGCCGGTTTGTCGTCAACGGTAACGCGGCGCTGCTTCAACTGGCGGTGCTCAATTTGATCGTCAACTCCGAGCAGGCGCTCGCAGGCCAGAAGGGTGGCGCCATCCGAGTGGAGCTCGAAGAGGCACCGGGCTCGGTAGTTCTCCGGGTCACCGACAACGGACCTGGAGTCGATCAGGCCGCGCGCGCCGAGTTGTTCGAGTCGTTCTTCACGACGCGATCGCGTGATGAAGCCAGTGGACTCGGACTCACAGTCGCACGGACCGTTATCGAACAGCATGGCGGCACGCTGGCGTTGAAGGAACAGGACGCCGGCGCGTGTTTCGAAGTGCGTTTGCCGGCGGCGTGATCTAAGAACGACCCAGTCCTCGGTCCTCAGTCTCCGGTCCAGCCGTGAAAGCCGGGAGTGTGGACGGTGGACTTGGGAACGTGGACCGAATTACGCCGCTCCCCGCTCCAGATTCAGGCGGTGCAGTTTGTCGATGAAAGTCGTGCGGCTCAAGTTGAGCAGCCGCGCGGCCTGGCGCTTGTTGCCACCGGTCTTCTCGAGGCAGCGCAGAATCAGCTCGCGTTCGAGCTGTGACACGAGCGACGTGAAGTTCAATCCCTCATCGGGAATCGCGACCGTCGGTACGAGCATCGATCCCGCGCGCTCGCGCACATCATCCGGCAAGGTCTCCGGACCGATCTCCGGCTTGGTCGCCGCCATCGCAACGGCATGCTCGACGGCGTTCTCGAACTGACGGATGTTGCCTGGCCAGTCGTACGCCATCAACGCGCGCAGCGCATCCTGCGTCACGGTCTTGAGAGCGATGTTATTTTCCGTGCATGACTTGCGCACGAAGTACTGAGCAAGAAGCGGAATGTCCTCGCGACGCTGCCGCAGAGCAGGAAGCGTCACAGGGATGACGTTCAGGCGATAGAAGAGATCCTCGCGGAACGTTCCCTCTTTGACCAGCTTGCGCAGGTCCGTGTTGGTAGCAGCGACGACGCGGATATCGAGGCGCATGGGCCGCGATTCGCCGACTCGCTCGATCTCGCGCTCCTGCAGCGCGCGCAGCAGTTTTGCCTGCAACGGCAGCGACATTGACGCCACTTCGTCGATGAAGAGCGTGCCGCGGTGAGCCAGCTCGAAGCGGCCCGCGCGCGACGCGATGGCGCCGGTGAATGCGCCCTTCACATGCCCGAAGAGCTCCGCTTCGGCGAGCGTTTCTGGAATCGCCGCGGCGTTGAATGCGACGAAGCGTTCATTCGATCGCGGGCTGTTGTGATGAATCGTGCGCGCGATCAGTTCCTTACCCGTGCCGGTCTCACCGTGAATGAGCACCGTGCTGTTCATCGGCGACACCAGTTCGAGCGTGGTGAAGAGCGCCTGCATCGTGCTGTGGCGGCCGATGATGTTCTCGAAACGGAACTTGCCTCTGAGCTGCGCCTTGAGCTCGGCGTTCTCCTCGCGCAGACGCTGCTGCTCGAGCCCGGCCGAGAGCACACGCGAGAGCTGTGAGAGCTGGAACGGCTTGATCAGGAAATCGACGGCGCCGCGCTTGATCGCGGTGACTGCTTCGGCGACGCCACCGAACCCAGTCATCACGACGGCCCGGATTTCCGGGTAGCGATCGAGTGCTTCGTCAAGTACCGTCATGCCGTCGGCATCCGGCAACCGGAGGTCGACGACGAGGCCATCGTAGGCAAAAGAGCGCAGCCGCTCGATGGCATCCGCGGCATCGGCGGCTTGTGCGGCCACAAAGCCGCTGGATTCCAGGCTGGCAACGATGGTCTGACGGAGGTCCAGGTCGTCTTCGACGACAAGGATGGACGGCAAGGCTCGCTGGCTCATAAGTTCGCTTACGGCAAGTTATCGTCGGATCGTCGGTGGCCCGACATACCCAACGGAACGTCCGAGGGGGAGGGCCTCGGAGTTGGTTAACGATTGCTGAAGTCTCCAGCCGGTTCGTCGATTGATCGACACACCGACACTGTGGACGGCGCGGCGGGGGAGCAACTCAAGTGCCATCAGTGCAGCTGCCCAAAAGGAGGCGCTCATTGTAGACGACGATGTAGCGCGAGGGAACTGCTTTCGGAGTTCTGTCACGGACAAGGGCTTCGAGGTGGCAAGGGCGCATGACGGCAGGGCGGCCATTGGCTCTATCGCGGGAATCCGAAGCAATTTGCCGTGATCGACGACTGCGGACCGAGGACTGAGGCACTGCGGACCGATTAGACCGTCAATGTCCCCGCAATGAACGCCGACGTGCTGGTGAATCCCATCTTGTCGTAGAGCGCACGAGCGTTGGTGTTGCTGTCGGCGACGAGCAGTGTGGCCTGCTTGACGCCGCGCGCGGCGGCGGCGCGGCACGCTTCTTCGACGAGTCGCTCCGCGAGACCTTCGCGGCGGCGAGACGGATGAACGGCAACCTGTGGCAGGTGCAGCGTCCCGGGTGCAATCCTCGTTGCCAGGACCAGGGCCTGAAGATCGCCGCCGTTACGAACGACGCGAGTCACTGCAGGTTCGATCACGCCGCAGCCCGGTCGTTCCACCAGGCTCCGCACGTATTGTTCCCATTCCTCAGGCGTGCCGCGCGGAGCGAAATGTTGCCCTTCTTCTCCATACGACGCACGAAGAAGGGCGGCGGCAGGAAGCAGATCGCCGGCGGTCCATGACTCCGCGTGAGCAGTGTCGTTGCCGGCGGAGACGGGCCGGCTCAGATAGCGATACTGCTCGCACGCGAAGCCGCGCTCGCGAAGCGCCGCCTCGAAACCTTGAGCGCGAACCGGCAGAAAGCACGAGACACGCGCGGGACGAGGTGGCCGCATGGCGGATTCGAGGCACGCGTCAAGAAGTCCGTTGGTGGCTTCGCTCGTGTCCGCGACCACGCCGCCCAGATGCGCCGTCTCGCCTTCGGGCAGGAAGTACGCCCAGCCACGTACCGTGCGGTTGGCGTCGATCGCGATGAATCCGGGCAGACCCCAAGTGACGCGCGCCTGCTCGATCTCGCGCCACGCGGTCGACGCATCCCACGCCAGCTCGCGAACCCAGTACTCCTGTTCGCGGGCGTAGAGCACTTGTGTGTCTGAAGGGTCGGCATCACGCCAGTCGCGGACGATCATGGGTCTCTCGGCTTTGGGCTCTGGACTCTGGTGCATTTTGGCTTACGCCGTTGTTCCCTCAGTGTACCGCGGTTCTCCGGTGCTACAGTTCTCGACTCGTGCCTTCGGAGCCCGGAGTCCAAAGTCCAGAGCCAAAAGCCAAAGATGCCTTGCTGTCGCGCGAACTGGGCGTTCGACAGCTTGCCGCGGTCATCTTCAACTACACGGTTGGAAGCGGCATCTTCGTTCTTCCGGCGGTCGTCGCCGCGCAACTCGGTGCGCCCGCGATCCTCGCGTATCTCGCGTGCGCGTTCATCATGGCGCTGAGCGTGATCTGTTTCGCCGAAGCAGGGAGCCGCGTGTCGTCCAGTGGCGGCCCTTACGCATATGTCGAGACGGCGTTCGGACCGCTCGCAGGATTCATCACAGGTGTGCTCAACGTCCTGAGCGCACTGGCTGCCGCTGCCGCCGTCGCGTCGGCGTTTGCGGCGTCTGCCGCCGCATTGATCGGCACATCCTCTTCTTTCGTGCAAGCGCTGTTCATGGCCGCGGTGTTGATCGCGGCGGGGGCAATCAATATTCGAAGTGTCGGCGGTGGTGCCCGTCTGGTTGAAATCGCAGTCGCGGCCAAGCTCGTACCGCTCGTGCTCTTCGTCGTTATTGGTGCAGCGTTTGTGCGCCCGGAGTCTCTGTCCTGGTCGTCGAGTCCATCGCTGCTCTCTGTCATGAGCGCATCGGGCGTCCTCATCTTCGCGTTTCTCGGCATCGAAGGCGCCCTGCAACCTAGCGGTGAGGTACGCGACCCATCTCGCACGGTGCCCCGCGCCGTGTTTCTCGCGATCGCAGGTGTCGTGGCTCTGTATATTGCGATTCAGGTCGTTGCGCAGGGGCTGCTCGGATCGGCATTGCCGGACGATCGCGTCGCCCCGCTCGCGCAGGCCGCCGCGACGGTTGCCGGTTCGGCCGGTCGCACGCTCATGTTGATCGGAGCAACGGTCTCGATGTTCGGCTTTCTCTGCGGCACAGTGCTGACGGGACCCCGATCGCTCTTCGCGTTTGCGCAGGCCGGCCTCGCCCCGCGAGCATTGGCCGGCGTTCACTCATCGCGCCACACGCCTCACGTTGCCATCGTTGTTTACGTCGCGATCTCTCTCGGGCTCGCGCTGTCCGGATCGTTCGAAGGCCTGCTGATCCTGACCAACGTCAGCGCACTGCTCGTCTACATCGGTGTTGCGATCGCGGCATGGGAACTGCGGCGTCGCGACGTCCGCGCGCACGGGACGCCGTTCATCGCGCCCGGCGGGGCAGTTATTCCCGTTCTCACGTGCGCAATCATCGTCGGGGTGCTCGTCGCGACGGTCACGCGGACCGAGGTCGTCGCCGTCGCCGCGGTCATGGCGGTATCGGCGGGCTGGTATCTTCTGAGGAAGTGATTCCGTGCGGTCCATGGTCTCTGGACTGGTTTCCAAACAACGCGAATGACTGTCGATCCGGTGCGTGAAGCGACCGGGGAACCGACAGTGCGGCCGGTTGGCCGACACCTAGCGCGACGAGTCGCACCAAAATTCCCAGTATTTGAAGGGGATGGCCGCGGCAATGACCGGGTATCTCCGTTGCACAACATGGCGCGCCGTTGCCGACACGGAGACGCAGGATGCTAGAGACGATTGAATCGTCGGTCGCACCGAACGACACGCTTCACAGGTATTCCACCCTCGTGGACCGGATTCGACCACTGTCCGGCCAGGGAGCGGTGTTGGTCATCGACGCGGCTCGGTCGCCGCTCACACGCTTGCCGTTCCAATCCGGATCGCTGCCCGCACTTGTCGTGACCGGTCTACAGGACGCTGCACCCGATGTCCTCGAGGTCGCGCTCGCGGAGCTTGCGCGCGTGGCCACGCGATACGTCTTCGTCACCGCGGAGACCGGCGACGGGGAGCCATGGGCATCGACGTTCCCCGGTCGCGATCGCGCGTGGTGGGAAGCGAAGTTCTTCGCCACCGGATTTGGTAAGCACCCACGGTATCAACAGCTCGTGCCGTACGCAGCGATCGAGCATGAAGGACCTGACGTGGTGATGGCGTTCGAGCGGCTGCCCGAGGCAGGCACGACGCTCACGTGACGTCACACGCCGAACGTATTCTCGATCGCGTTTCGCGAGGTTGCTCGCTGAATCGCGTCTTCGTCGCGGGCGAGGACACCGCTGCGCTCGCCGACCTGTTGCGCCTCCGAGGTGCGATCGTCGAGGAGAGTCGAGCATCGACGATCGCCGAAGTGATCGACGACCTTCGTGCGGCCTCGACATCGTTCTCACTCGCGATCGTCTGTATCAGCGCACCAGATCTCGGCGATGAGGACGCCCGGTATCTGTGTGCCGCGCTTCGTCGCGCAACCTCGACCGCCTACCTGCGAATCACCGCGGGCACGAACCCGGGTCATCTGGAAGACATCGGAAGTCGGCCGTGGTGGGAGCGTCACGCAGTGGCGTCCGGGTTCCGCCGGCATCCCAGTGTCGCGCATCTCGTGACATACGAGCAGCTCGACTCGCGCGGCATGACACCCTGGCTTCTCATCGAAGCAGTACCGCAGCGATCCGAGTCGCCGCTCGACGAGCTCAGGCAGATCACTGCCGACACAGACGCGGCGATCTGGCGCTACGCGCGCGCGGCGCAGTTCGTTCGCCGGCACGATCGTGTGCTGGACCTTGACTGCGGTGTCGGCGCCGGTACCGCGATTGTGGGACCTGCAGCGCTCGCCGCATCGGTCGTCGGATTCGTTCGCGATCAAGCCGCTCTCCAGTACGCGAAGGCGCACTACGGGTCCGGTCGCGGTGCAGTTGAATTCCGCGTCGCTCAGCCGACGGACGTCTCCCAGTGCCCGGACGAATCCATCGACGTAGTTGTGTCGTGCAGGCCATTGCCGTCCACGTTCTGGACAGCCGACGTCATCGACGAGATCCGGCGGGTGCTGACGCCTGGCGGCCGCCTGATCTGTTGCGTGACCGAAGAGGATCTCGGGGTTCGCTATCAAATCTCCAGTGGCCTTCTCCTCGAGCACGTGCTTGGGCAGAGCGGTGCACACAGTGAATCAGAGTTACCACGCTGGCGCGAGGTCCAGATCAACAACCCTCACGAGAGGCCGGGCGTTGACTGGTGGTTCTTCGTCGCGATGAAGGATCCGTTGAGTGGGACGGCGGCGACAAATTCCTTCGAGAATCCCGGGCTGCACGCGAGCGTCTCCACCATCGGCGCCCGCGTCACAGGCGGAACGCTGCTGGAGCAATTCTGTTGCGACGCCATTCGGGAAAGCGCGAGCTCGCCGGATGCGGCAGGCGCGTATTGCGTGCTCGGCTATCAGCTTCTCGAGGCGCCGCGGCCCGATTCCTATTTCATCCGAGTGTGGCTCAGTGAGGTTGACGCATACTTGCGTGCGCTACTCGACGACGAGCCGGCAACCTTGCAATGGCGTGTCTTGCTGCTCTTCCTGGCTGGTCGTCTGGCGATGCGGCACGCGAATAACGCCCAGGCGCTCCGATCCTTTCAAGCCTGCATGTCTGAGGACGCGACACGAATCTCGTCGCTAGTTGCGACGAAGACGATCGAGGCGGCGTATTGGGCAGGATTGTTGTGCGCGCGCAACGGCGACCGCGATGCGGCTCGAGAATCGTGGTCACGTGGCGTCGAGATCGCGAAGAGCTGCATCGCCGCTGAAGCCGAATCGCCACGCAATCTGCGCGAGTCGATGGAGCTGTCTGGCTTCAGAGAGTTCTCGCACGTCTTCGACGTCGCGGGAAGATGCGCAGCTGGGCTTGCGGCGCTGGCAGAAGGTCCGCGATGGGAGCAACGCCTCTCTGCGTTGCTGCCGCAATCGTCGATCGCGGCGGGCTGGTCGTCTGCTGTCAAGGAGTCACGCTGGGCACTGGAAGACGAGCGCTCGCGTGCGCGTGAGGCGATGTTCGCCTTCCAATGGCAACGCGATCTGCAACTCCTCGAGGTCAAGGCCTCGACGAATGACGCGCTCGTTCGCCAGATCGTGCATCGATGCCATGCAACGGAGCGGAGCGTTGTGGTGTGGGGGGCAGGCACGGCGGGCAAGCGGGTGCTGAATCTGGTGCTCGGCCTGGGTGGGACCATCGACGCCTTCGTGGATAGCAATCCTGCGAAGCACGGCACGAGCGTCGCCGGTCGTCCTGTGATCGCCCCGCGGATGCTGGCCTCGCCTGAATGGCTTGGCTCGTTTGTGTTGATTGGCTCGATGCACGCGGGCGAGGTCGAAAGCAACCTGCTCCAACTGGGTCTCAGCCGACACGACGACTTCATGCGCGTCGATCTGGACCTCATTGGGATTCCGACACACTGATCGGACAGTCGCGCCGATGGCGGACGAACTGTCGATAGACGTGAGCTGACAGTCACCTCATCGTTGGTCGACTATATCGGCTCGATTTTGCGATGACGCACATGGCCCCTGTGTCGGGGACCCGACACGGGTGACGGATGGGCTGACACTCCAGGCCGGGAAAGGCCTCGTTGCTGATGGTGTGCTTGCTCAGGCTCGGCGCCTGCTCGGACGCGCTCGCGGCCAGTGCTGCGAGATGTCGAGCGCGAGCGTTCTGTCGTCCGCGGCGAGGAACACGTCCTCTCGCATCACGCCTTCGAGCGCCTCGCGATCGATGCGCGACACGCCCGGCGTTCGAAGATCCTGCCGCGATGACCTGACCCATTCACATTCTTCCGAGGTCCGTCTCATGGTCGCGCTCCGTTCGAGATCCATACGCATGATGCGTGCCCGCGTGGTGCGCGGATCACGGCATTTGGTCGCCAAGTCATCCTTTGTCGAGGTAATCTGATCGCTCCGTCCTCTTTATCGGCTGGCAAGGGTTTCTCTATGCACCCAGGGCCAGCTGCCTGAGGCCGGTGGAGGTCAGGATGAATCGTCGATTCAAGGTCATCGTCACCGTTTGCGCCGTCGTTACCGTCTCGGCGTGCGCCGCGGCACCGCGTCAGCGGACGTTGCCAACCGAGCGTATCGAGGAAGGTCCGAACTCGACGACGGCCGTACGGAAGCAGTTCGAGGGCCGCTGGTCGCTGCTGTCGTTCAAGGTGAACGCCGAGGACGGACGGCAGGCGGACATCGACGCCACTGGTGATCTCACCTTCGATGGCTTTGGCGTCCTCGACGTCCGTTACAAGATGAGCGACGAAGGTCTGAAGCGGCTGGCCAGTGTGGGTGTGAACTCGCCCAATCCAGTGATCTCGACGACAGGTCGCGTGGTGATTGACACGCAGCAGCATCGAATCACCTATATCGGAGACGACTTCGAGGAGCGCGCGCTTGGGTTCGATCCGAAACTGGCCGCGCAGCGCGCCAACCCGTTCGCGCTCGAACGCATTCGCTACTACGAGTTTCGCGCCGACGGCACGCTCATGCTGAGCACGAAATACGACACGGGCAAGGAAGCGGCCGCGAGCATCTGGAAGCGCGAGTAGCACTCGACGAGATCACCTGTACAACTCTCATCAGAGCCCGCGCCCACTCGGCTTGACTTGTATTTTAGTTTAATCTAAACTAATCCCGACTCGAATGGATACGGCTCGTCTGGCTGCTGTCGCATCACCTCGCCGCCGCGAGATTCTCCGGCTGCTGTGGAATCAGGAGCTGACGGCGGGGGCGATCCGCGACGCGATGCCGGACGTCACGTTCGGCGCCGTCTCGCTCCAACTCAAGGTGCTGCTCGATGCTGGCCTCGTCGAATGTGAGGCCGACCGGCAATTTCGCGTCTACCGGATCAAAAGGGAAGCGCTCGGCCCCGTCGCGCCGATGCTCGAGCAGATGTGGAGCGACGCGCTCTGGCGTCTCAAGTTGCGCGCCGAGCTTGCAGAGACTCGTCGCGGACCGCGGCCGGCATCGCGCCGGCGTCCGCGACGCCGCAAGACACTGAATGGGGTCTGACCCCCTCGTTCACACGGGAGGACCGATGACTGCGCTCGCCCTCGCTCATCGTCTGGATCGCACGCTGGTGATCCAGGCGCGGCGTGAAACCGTCTTTCAGTTCTTCACCGACACGCCACAATGGGCCGCGTGGTGGGGCGCCGGTTCGACGATCGATCCGAAACCCGGCGGCCGCATGCTCATTCGGCATCCCAACGGCGTCGAGGTGTCCGGTCAGGTGCTGGAGATCCAGTCGCCTGAACGACTCGTGTTTACGTATGGCTACGCGGGCGGCAAGCCGATACCCGCTGATGGCTCGCGCGTCACGATTCGGCTCGATCGACATCCGAAAGGAACGCTGCTGCAACTGACCCACGAGTTCGCCGACGTCCAACCGCGCGACGAGCACGTGCAGGGCTGGCGCTTCCAGTTGTCTCTGTTTGCCAATCTGATCGCCGACACCGTGAACAAAGGCGCGACGCCGCTCGTCGATCGGTGGTTCGCCACGTGGAGCGAGGCAGACGCCGCTGTGCGAGAGCAAACGCTCGCATCGATAGCGGTGCCCGACCTCCAGTTCGGCGACAAATACAGTTGCATCGAGGGCGCGGGCGAACTCAGCCCTCATCTCGCCGCCGCGCAGCGCTTCATGCCCGGGCTGCGTCTTGAGCGGCGCGGGGCGATCCGTCACTGTCAGTGGCACGTGCTGGCAGACTGGGTGGCGGTGGGCAGCGATGGGCAGGAACGCGGCAGCGGTACTAACCTCTTCGTGCTCAACGGCGAGGGGCAGATTGCGTCAGTGATGGGGTTCTGGGTGTGAAGGGGTCAGACCCCTTCACACTATTTCACCTGGAGCCGCCCGCTATGGCAGACGCAGGACCTGCCCGGGTTTGATCAGGTTTGGATCGTTCAACTGATCGGTGTTCAACTCGAAGATCTTCATATAGTCGCTGGCGTTGCCGAGATGTTCCTTGGCGATCTTGCTCAGTGTGTCACCTGACTTGACCGTGTAGGTTTTCGGTGCGACCGCCGTGGCCGTCGCCGATTGCGTGCTGCGGGCTGGTGGGGTGGGCGGCGGTGCGGTTGGCGCTGCGGAAGCCGGCCCGCCGGTCACCCGAATGTCTGCATTGATATCCTCGCGCCACGTTGGAATCGTCTTGATCGCATTCCAGATGTCGTTCTTCTCGGCTTCAGTGGCGACTGTTCCCTTGAACTCCAGCTTTCCGCTGCGTTCCTCGATCGTGCCGTGGAAATGTCCTTGTGCGACTTGCTGTGCGTACGCGTACATGCCCTTCAACGACATAAGGTCACCTCGTCTTTCCCCAGTGCTCGGTGCTTTGAACATCTAGCGACTCTACTCTCGCGAGTGTGCTATGGCGAGCACAGCGGCACGCAGCTCGACGTTGAAAGCTGTACGAGACGCCTGTTCTGTCGAGCCCGAATCATCGTTAGCTCTGGTAAGCGCTCGCAATGTAACAGCCGTCGGACAAAGCAAACCGCGATCGGCATCGAACGCGCTCGACTACTCGCGCGCGCCGCTCTTCGACCTGGCCCACTGGAATCGCGCTGCCGCCAACGGGGCCCGGCGAGAACGACGATCTGCAGGATGTCGTCAGCCGGCACCTCGACGATCTGAAGGCAAGTGGAGGAGAACTGTTCGCGTTCGGCTCACACTTCCACGATCCTGCGCCGAAGCCCGGCATCGACGCGAGTTCGGAACGAAAGACGGGATGCACGACATCCACATGAACCAGGGGAACGCGCCGCACGAGCACGACGAGGACAACGGGGTGTTCAACGACGGCGGTTTGATCCTCCGGTTCCCCGATCACGTCACCGGACTCTTCTTCCGATTCAAGACTCAGTTTCTGCCGACGGACGCAAATGGTGATCGCATCCCTGGCGTCTCGAAAGAGATCCCGGCCGCTGCGACACCACCGGTGGAGCCGCCCATCCCGGTTCCCGACGAGCCGCAGCCCACGTTCCCGGCTATCTACGTTGAGCGCGCCCTGGTCAATCCAGCCGGCGACGATGTGCATACGGAGGTCGTGGTGATTGGCAACACGACCACCGTTCCTGTCAATCTGACCGGCTGGCGCATCGTCGACAAGAACGATCTCGCGGATACGCTCAACGGCGTGCAGCTGGAGGCTGGCGCGTCCGCGCTGATTGTGCTGACTGGAAGCGGCGCACAGCTGTCGAACAAAGGCAGCACCATCAGGCTCATGATCCGTCCGGCGTGCTGGTTCACGCCGTGAGTTACTCAACAGCCGACGCGGTGGACGGTCGCTATTTGCGATTCAACACCTGAGACGGTGGTGGCGACCGGCGTGTCACACTGAGGCGTGGCGCTGCCGCAGGGTTCACTCTTCGATTCGAACGTACCAGGCGGGTTTCTCTATCGGCCGAACTTCGTTACGCCAGAGGAAGAGACGGCGCTCGTCGACGACATCTCGCAGATCGAGTTTTCGACATTTGAAATGCGCGGCGTCGTCGCTCGCCGTCGAGTGGCGTTCTTCGGCCACTCGTACGACGCAGGTCGCGTGTCACCTCCGCTGCCTGCGTTTCTGTTTCCGATGCGCGTCAGGATCGCGCAGTGGGCGAACGTCGACGCCACCACGTTCGCGATGGCGCTGATCAACGAATACCCACCGGGCGCTCCGATCGGCTGGCATCGCGATGCGCCGCAATACGGCATCGTCGCCGGTGTATCGCTGCTGTCGTCGTGCCGCATGCGACTGCGTCCGTATGTCAGTCCTGGCGCGCCGAAGCAAGGTCAGCGTCTGGCGGCGATGCACGAGATCCTGCTGGAGCAACGGTCGGCGTACGTGATGACGGGAGAGTCGAGAAGTGCGTTCGAGCACCAGATTCCGCCTGTGACGGCGCTCCGTTACTCGATTACCTTTCGCACCCTGCGTGGCCAGGTTGAGGTGTGCTGACCGTCGCGGCCGCCATTCCGCTGCCATCACCACCGCAGCAGATAAGCCTCTCGCACCGGACTCGTCAGGATTCAGCCAGACCTCCGTCCTTGATCGCCTCGTCCGCTTGCCATAGGCTAGCCGAGCCTGCTTCGCCGGGTGCGGTCAGCGCTGGCTTGTCGAGTCGCTTGCGACCCGACCAAGCGAAGGCGGGCGGAACGACCGCACTACCAAGACGTGACGGAAAATCGGAGGCTATCGATGCGTGCCCTGGCAACCAGCTCTTTTGTCGTTGCGGTACTACTTCTTCTCGCCACGCCAGCATTTTCCCAGGGCGTCGCGGGCGTCGTCAGGGATACGTCCGGCGCCATCCTGCCCGGCGTGAGTGTTGAAGCGGCGAGCCCGGCGCTCATCGAGAAGTCACGCACCGTCGTGACGGATGGGAGCGGCCAATACCGGTTCGTCGATCTTGAACCCGGCACCTACAGCATGACGTTCACGCTGCCCGGATTCACCACGGTCAAGCGCGAGGGCATCGAGTTGACGGGCGCCGGCGTCACGACGATCAATGCCGACATGCGAGTCGGAGCAGTCGAGGAGACCATTACCGTCTCCGGCGCGACACCAGTGATCGACACGCAGACAAGCACAAAGCGCGAGGTCGTGCTCGCCGACGAGGTGCTCGCCTCGGTTCCAGTGACGCGCACCTACGGCAGTGTTCTGGCGATGGTGCCCGGGGTCCAGTCGTTGACCCTGGACGTGAACTCCACCCAGTCTGTTGGCGGGACCGCCACGAATTTCTTCTTCACGTCGCGGGGCGGACGCGGCAACGAAGGTACCGTGCAGGTCGACGGCATGAACGTCGGGTCTGCGTTCGGCGGGGGCGGTGTGTCGAGCTTTGCCTACGATTTCGTGAATGCGCAGGAAGTCCAGGTCACTGTTGCGGGCGGTATGGGTGAGGTTGATCGCGGGGGGCCGGCGTTCAACATCATTCCCAAGACAGGCGGCAACACGTTCAACGGCACCGCATTCTTCAGCACGGCCGGCGAGTGGTCGCAGGGCAGCAACCTCGACGATGATCTGCGGCGCGTTGGCATCACGGAGCCGCCGGGGCTCATCAAGAACTGGGACACGAACCTCGCGGTCGGCGGTCCGATCAAACGCGATCGGCTCTGGTTCTTCAACAACCTCCGCAGCTACGGGACTTACCAGGACGTTCCGGGTCGGTACGCCAATGCGAATGCTCTCGATCCTTCGAAGTGGAGCTATGTAACGGATCCGAGCGTCCAGGCGCGGTCGGCGGGGAGCAAGAAGATCGAATCGATCCGACTGACCGGCCAGCTCACACCGAAGAACAAGCTGGGGTTCTTCTGGGACTACCAGGCGAACTGCACCGGGTCGGCGCTTGTCAACACGGGCGATGCGTGCCGCGACCGCGGCGACGACTGGATCGCCCTCGGCACGACGACGACGTCACCCGAGTCCGGCAACATGTGGCCAGAGCGGGAGAAGATCACGCAGGCGACGTGGACGTCGCCGGCGACGAACCGCATATTGATGGAGGCCGGCTTCTCTTCGTTCAGCAGCAAGTGGGGTGGATATGTTCCTCCCGGGTCGCAGACGGGTCTTGTCGCTGTGACGGAGCAGAGCACCGCGGCTGGCGTCCCCACCCCCAACTTTGTTTACCGTGGCTGGAACTCGGCCGCCTCCAACAATCAGCAGCACAACATCTGGCGGGCGTCGCTCTCCTACGTAACCGGCGCCCACAGCTTCAAAGTCGGCTACCAGGCTGCGCTCGAGGTATACAGGCAACTCCAGAACGTCGACAATCAACTGAGCTACACGTTCAACAACAGCGTGCCGACGCAGCTCACCATGCGTGATGGCCCACACGGGCAAAGCAATCGCACGCGCTACGACGGCTTCTACGTACAGGATCAGTGGACGCACAGGCGTCTCACGGTGCAGGCAGCGCTGCGCTACGAGCACGCGTGGAGTTACTTTCCCGAGGGCGAGAACGGCATCCTCGCCGACAACCGATTCGGCAGTCGCTACATCTTCCCGCGACAGGATGGGGTCACCGGCTTCCACGACATCACGCCGCGCATGGGCGCGGCCTACGATCTGTTCGGGAACGGCAAGACGTCCTTGAAGGTGAACTTCAGCAAGTACCTGGAAACCGCACAGAACGGCGGCCTGTATACCATCAACAATCCGGCCGTGACGTTCCAGCAGACCACGAACCGGAGCTGGACTGACGGCAACCGCAATTTCATCCCGGATTGCGATCTAATGAACCCTGCCGCGCAGAACAATCTGGCGTCGGGCGGCGACAACTGCGGCGCCTGGAGCAACTCCAACTTCGGTAACCCCTTTGTGACCACGCGCGCCAACCCCGACGTGCAGCACGGATGGGGTGTGCGGCAATACGACTGGCAGTTCGGCGTCGCCGTGCAGCACGAGATCATCCCGCGTGTCGCGATCGACGTCAGCTACAACCGCCGGTGGTGGGGGAACCACTTCTTCACGGACAACCTCGCGCTCGGGCCACTCGACTTCGATCAGCTGACGATCACGGCGCCGCAGAATCCGAACCTGCCGAATGGCGGCGGCGACCCCGTGACGTTCCTGACGCGCAATACGCGATCGCCGCTGGGCGCGACCGACAACTACTTCACGTCCGCGAGCGATTACGGTGACGTGACGTCCTACTGGCACGGCGTCGACGCGCAGGTGAGCGCGCGGCTGTCGAATCAACTGTTCCTGCAGCTTGGCATGAGCGGCGGCAAGGGCGTGCGCGACTATTGCGCCGTGGCGGAAAAGCTCCCGGAGCTGTACGTGACGGCCGGGTCGCTCCTCGTCAATCAGCAGGTGGCATCGTGTGCGATCGACGAGGACTGGCTGACCAGCATCCGCGGCGCGGCGTCGTACACCATTCCCAGGATCGATGTCCTGGTGAGCGGCACGTTCCGCTCGACACCGGGCGTGGCGCCGGCCGGGAACGCTGTCGCGAGCAACGGCAACTCATTGTCGGCAAACTACAACGTCACCAGCGCGATCCTGTTGCCGCAGACAGGTCGTCCACTGGTGCCGGGCCTGCCGTTCCAGACGGTGAACCTCCTGGAGCAGGGGCACACGTTTCCAGATACGCTCAATTCGCTCGACCTCCGCGTCGGCAAGAACCTGAGGTTCGGCCGGACGCGGACGAACGTGGCGATCGATATCTACAACCTGTTCAACAGCAACACGGGAACCGTCTACAACCAGACGTACGACCCCGTGACCAACGGCGCGACGTGGCTGGCGCCGACGCAGGTGCTGAATGCGCGGTTTGCGCGGTTCAACGTGACCTTCGACTTCTAATCGCCGCGGCGCGCGAGACGGCACTCTCCGTCTGTCCAAGGAACACGAGCGCTGCCTTGCGGCGGCGCTCGTCCCGAAGCGTCATTTCATCTGTGGAGCAGCGTCACATCCGCGTCGATCGATTGCCGGCTACGGGTGCTCGTTCCTGGCTTGTCGCACCAGCGTGGGCAGCATGCTTCCGCCGGCGATGTAGTTGAAGTCTGACGCCTGTCCAGACACAACACCGACGGCGTAGGGCCCATCGGACCAGAAACCGAAGATCGGGCTGCCGGACTGGCCCGGCCAGTTGTCGAACGTGTTGCTTCGGATCAGGCGCGTCGACCCCGAGGCCGAGTCAAGCTCGTTCAGGCTGAAGTCGGTCTGCCACTCGGCGATCTCGCCGCTGCCGCTCCAGTCCTGCGGGTAGCCGATGTTGTGCCAGTACGCCGTGGCGTCGTCCCAGCTGTGGTCATAGGTGCGGCTCGCGAGCCATCCGTACGTCAGCCCGATCGGTTGATCGAGCACGATGACGGCGTAGTCCTCGTCCGCGATGTCGGCCGAGTAGCTGCTCGAACTGACCCTCGTCGCCGCGTACGCCCAGGTTCCATTGGCCGAGGCCAGCCACGAGGTATTCGAGTACATCACGTAGACCGTCATCCAACCGGGTGTCCAGTCGACGCAATGGCTCGCGGTCAACACATGGCGCGGCCCGATGAGCACGCCGCTGCCCGACCAACCGCGCGGCGTGACGATGCGAACGAGGCACCGCCACGGATAAGTCGTGTCGTAGTAGGCGCGCCGCCCGTCTGGCGAGAAGATGGTGGTCGGGTCGTAACGCAGTTTGCCGAACTTCATTTGCGGACGTTCCGGCACGCGTCGGGCGCGTGGTCGGACCGCGACCTTGGCGACGTCGGTCGTGGGTACCGACGCGGGCATGGCGTGGATGGCCACGCGTGCGAGTTGCCGCGTCGGAATCAGTCGCGTCTGAAGTGGCGGGGGCGGGACCGGGTGCAATTCGCGTCCGGCGACAACGAGTTCCACTTCCCACCTCGCTGCCGCGCCGCGTCCGTGCTTGGTCAGCCGGGTCTTGACCGGCGGCGGTCCGTCCGTGTCGCCCGGTAATGCGAGCACTGTCTTTCGTTCGGTGAACGCGTCGGGTCGAATGTCGTGCGTCGGTGGACGGATCGTTGCACGCCTGAGCCTTTTGACATCAAACGGTGGCTTAGACCGTCGTCGAACGCGCGTCTTCGTGGTTGCCATAGGACTCCCTCTTCCTGCCGTCTCTGTGAGTCGGCGGGCCACGTAGGGCCCTGACACACACGTAAACGAGGACGACAACCGGCTCGAACACCCGAGCCACGAGATCGGCGTCGTCGTGATGATGCAGAAGGTGCCAAGTAGCCGAGACCACTTCCTCATCGGCCAGCCGAACGGCCGATCGCGCCGCGAGCAACATTTTCGGCGTGTGGTTGCCGAGTGGCGTGTGGTTGCCGAGTATTGAAACGGGCACTCTAACGGAAAGAGAAAACGAACTTCTGGACGCGCGCGCCTCCCAAATCCTCGGCAACGTAGAGATTGCCCATCGAGTCGGTCGCGATGTTGTGCGGTGAAACGAATCCGATCTCAAACACAGAGTCGACCGAGGAGCTGGGTCTTCTACTTGTTTGCGTCGCGAACGCGCGTCGAGAACTGATCGACGTACTCGAGCACGTTCTTCAACACGCCATCCGCGTGCACCCCGGGGCCCCCGCCTGTAAGACCGCCCTTGTGCAGCAATTCCACCTGCAGCAGCACCGTCGATACGGTGTGCGTCAGTCGCGCCGTGGCATGTGAGTACAGTGTCACGTCGTAGCGCGACACACACAGGGCGGCCGAGGCCGTGACCGTGTTGATGTTCACATACAGATACGTGTCGTCGTCGGAGTCTCGAACGATACGAAGGCCGGCGTCCATCAGCCGCTTCGTGACCGCCGTCTCGAGTGCCTCCTGTTTCAACCCGCACTTCGCGGCATCCGCACCGAGGCCTTCCACCACGACACCGAGACGAGTGAGCCCCTTGAGGGCGGCGTCGGGACGCTGATCAATGGGTGCGGAAGCCGATGGGGATGACGCCGGAAATGTTGCCGGCGGCGGAGCAACATCACGCGGCGCGGCAGATGTCGAAGGCAGCGAGGCAATTGGTGCCTTTTCATAGACGCGCCTTACCCTGTCTCCGACACCCCTGCTGTCGATGAACTCGACGTCCACGATCAACGCCGTCGGGCTCTGGCCGGCCGAATAAGAGTAGCGAATCACTCGGCCGCCACCGGTCTCGTAGGCGATCGTCAGGCGGCTCGCGTCCCAGGACGCGTTCGTGATGGCCGTGATCGGGCCGATCTTCACCTCCTGATCGCGCCGGCCGGGTTGAACGGTACGTGGCGCCCCCGGATCTGGCGTGATCGTCACGAGCGCCGGGGTGACGTCGATGGTCAGTCGATCGGGTGGAAGGCGCACTTCGTCGGTGAGGAAGCGCCCGCGCGACGCGTCCTCCTGCGTCTCGCTCAGGACACCGCGGCGCCGGCCCGCGCGGTCGGCGCCGGCCGCCGGTTCCGTGGGGAGGAAGCTGGCGCTGAAGCCGACCTCCTTAGGAAACTGGCTCAATTGGCGATTGATCGTCCACACACCGACAAGGTCGGTTGGACTCTGCGCCGAGAGCCAAGGGCCGCCCAGCACGGAGAACGCGACGACTACGCCAGAGATCGCGGCGCGCAGGGAGATCATGATCGATTCTACGCTCTCGCGAAGGCTGACTCCCGGCCAGACTCGACCACGTGCGACCAGCTACAATGCGCCGGCTGGAGGGTTACATGCGCGTATTGATGGCTGGTTTCGTCGTGATCCTGACCGCGTCTGCGGTATTCGCTCAACAACCGCCAGCGCCGGCCGCGGCCGCCGCTTCGCGAACCATGGTATCGGCATCGGACGTGACGGCGCTCATCGCAAAAGCGAAGGCCGAACGCAAAGACAACCAGGCTTTGCTCGCGCAGTCGATGATTCAGCTAGCGCCGTACAACGTGGCCTCGAGTACCGCGCCGCCGTCGCCAACGCGGCGGTACACGAAACCGAAGCCGAGTTGTTCTACGTCATCGACGGGTCGGCCACGCTCGTCACAGGCGGCAAGTTGACCAACGAGAACCGTACGAACGCCGCGAACCTGTCGGGCAGCGGCATCGAGGGCGGGGTCTCACGCCGCGTCGCGAAGGGTGACTTCATCATGGTGCCCGAAGGCACGCCGCACTGGTTCAGCGCCATCGACGGGACCGTGGTGTTGATGTCGCTGCACCTGCCTCACTCGCCACAGCGATAGCGCCGGGGTGTGGCGCGCAGCGCCACTCGGGGATCTACGGTTCCGAGAACAACGATTGATAGTCGTTGCGATACATGCGCGCTGCCGACGTGCGCAGAGCGATGTTTCTCAGGAGCGCAGGAAGCGACCGGACGCGATCCCGCCGATGCGTGCGCTGCTGCACCCACTGGATTCGCGCCCGACGCCTCTCGGAAAACGCGAGCAGTCGATCGCCGCCGCGTCCGCCCGACGCGAGCATCTCGCTGAGGACGAGGGCATCCTCGAGGGCCATGCACGCGCCCTGGGCCATGTTGGGCGAGATCGCGTGCGCGTCTCCAATGAGCACGATCCGTGCTGTCGCACCAGGCTCCACGGTCACTTCTTCGATTGGCGCGAAGTGGACGGCGTCGTCGTTCACGAGCCGATCGAGGATCGCGCCCACCGGCGTAGCGAAGTCCGAAAACAGCGAACGCAAGGTCGCAATGTGCTCTCGGCTCTCGATGCGCTCGCACGTCAGGTCCGCGTAGCAGTACAGGCCGCCAGGTACGGGTACCATCAGGAACACGCGCCCGCGGCCGAGCATCACCGTCCAATTCGTGATGCCGTGTGCATACTCCGAGAGAAACCGCCAGCTGACCTCCATCGAGGAACAGGGAGTGCAAGTCTGCGCGTCGCATCCCGACGCATGGTCCGATCGCACCCCACACCGCATCGAGGTCGACCTCGGCAAGGAGCCGCCCGCGGTTGTCCAGAATCCGTTGATAAGTCATACGGACCGATCGAGACGTCACCGTTTCGCCAAGGCCCAACGACTGGAGCGCACGCACACCGTTGGCGGGGAGGTAGATGCCGGTTCCCGCCGGCGTCCAGGCCGTTATGCGCTCGCTGATCTCTGCTGAGATCCCGCGCGCACGCAAGGCGCGGCCAAGCGCGAGTCCCGCGATTCCTGCGCCCACGATCAGCACGGACGGTGGCTCGGACAGGGAGCGATTCGTCAGAAGCGCTGCCGGCATCGGCGCGGCCAGTCTACGCCAGCCGAGGTACTACGGGTGGGCTCGACGAGTGGTCGCATGTTCGAGTGGTCGCATGTTTGCGTCGATTTCTTCGCGCGGGAATGTTCGAAATGAAGAGTGCGGCGGAGCTTCGCACTGGAATCCCGACACACTTGTCACTCCCGTGGCTGTCGTTTGCGGAGCTAACTTGTTTCTCACGGAAGAGCAACGAGAACGAGGAGAGAGCTAATGGATAAGAACATGAAGACACCTCCGGTCGTGTCAGCGCAAGAGTGGGAGACAGCACGCCAGCAGCTTCTGGTTAAAGAGAAGGCACTGACGCACGCGCGGGACGAGTTGGCTGCTGAGCGTCGGCGGATGCCATGGCTGCCCGTGGAAAAGCCGTACGCGTTCGACGGGCCGAAGGGCAAGACGACCCTGCTCGACCTGTTCGACGGTCGCCGTCAGCTGATTGTCTACCGCGCCTTTTTCGAGCCCGGCGTGTACGGCTGGCCCGAGCATGCGTGCCGCGGCTGCTCGTTCGTGGCCGACCAGGTCGCCCATCTCGCCCATCTGAACGCTCGCGATACGACGCTGGTGTTCGCGTCTCGCGCGCCGCAGAAGGACATCGATCGCCTCAAGGCACGAATGGACTGGAAGATGCCGTGGTACAGCATCACGGACAGCTTTGACATCGACTTCGGCGTGGACGAGTGGCACGGCACAAACGCCTTCATCCGTGACGGCGACAAAATATTCCGCACCTATTTCATCAACAGCCGTGGCGACGAACAGATGGGAAGCACCTGGAACTACCTCGACATCACAGCGCTCGGCCGTCAGGAGAAATGGGAAGACTCGCCACAGGGTTACCCGCAAACAGAGCCGTACAAATGGTGGAACTGGCACGACAACTACGACGCCGAGGCCTCGCCTCACCCGAAGTGGGTCGAGGTGTCAGACGCTGGAGAGGCCGCCTTCCGAAAGCGCGACGCTGCGGCGAACGCATGACCGAGACCTGCTATTTGCCGCAATGCCGACTATTCGGCACCGTACCGATAAGTCAGCACCAACACGTCCGACACGACCGGGTGGCGTATTCCCGCACTCGTTCGGAAATTGTTGAACCGCCGCGACTTCTTCGATCAGATGTTGTCATGCGAACTGACGGCATGACGATGGCTTTCTCCGTGCCTGCGTCGAGCATGAAGATCCTGAGTGCTTCTAGCGACATTCGGTCGGCTACGTCTGCAGTCCTTCGCGCAATTTCACCAGCGCAACGAGTGACTGATTAACCGGCGTCGGGACTCCCCGCGAGGCGCCGCGGCGGACAACGAACCCGTTGAGCGCGTCGATCTCGGTCCTCGTGCCGCGAGCGAGGTCTCGCGCGGTCGAGGAATAGACATGCCCGTTGTCTTCTGCGAAGCGCAACACCATCTCGACGAAGTCCACGTCCGGCATCGACACACCGTCGGCGCGCGCCACTGCCACGCACTCGTTCACGAGCCGACCGACTGTTTCACGGGACTCTGGAGTTGCGACGACCCGGCCGTACGGGACCTGCACCACGGCGGAGATGGCATTGAGGGCCGCATTGACGATCAGCTTCGTCCAGAGATCGGCGTCGATATGCTGAGAGACGCGACATGGAACGCCCGTCGTCTCGAACCATTTCGCCACGCGAGCGATCGCTGCGTCACGTGCGGGGCCCGAGCGCCCCGGGAAGTCTCCGATGACGAGGTCCCCGCGGCCGGCGTGCGTGATGCGCCCCGGTGCGGGCATCGAGCTCGCGACGTACACGACTGCTGCGATCGGATCCAACGCGGCCGCGGCTCTGATGCGCTCGACATTGTCGACGCCGTTCTGAAGGCTGACAATCAGCGCGTCGCTTCCGACATGGCGGGAAAGCTGTCGTGCCGTCTCTTCGGTGTCGTGGCTCTTCACACTGAAGAGCACCAACTCCGCATCCGCGGATGCCGCAATGTCGGTTGATGCCTCGACCGAAATGCGCTCCTGGAAGTGGACGCTATCGATAGCCAACCCGTCGCGTTTCCAGACGTCCACGTGACTGGGCCGTCCGATCAACGTGACGTGGGCACCGGCACGCGCGAGCATGCCGCCGAAGTAGCCACCCACGGCTCCGGCGCCCACCACCGCGACGCGGGGCCACGACGTTGGATACATGCGTTCAGCTATCGCGAGCCAGCGGCTTCTTTGAGAAGCGCCGCAAACGCTCGCCGGTCGATTCCCGACGGGTCGTGAACCTTGATGTGGCGCACGTAGCGCCCTTTGCCCTCGAGCAATCCCTTCGGATTCTTCAAGGACGACCCGTTGAAAAACCCGAACTGCACGTATCCGGTATCAGAGTGCACGTATGCCACGGGCCCATTCCTGCCGATCCAGCACCCGTTTCCCCACTTCACCGCCTCGCGCAGCCCCGGCTCGACGCGCTTCACGAACGTCCGCAGCGCTCGGATGATTTCCTGATTCTTGACGCTCTGGCCTTCGAGGTAATCATCGAAGTCCGCGTACGCTTTCATCTTCTCCATAAATCGTGTCAGCTTCGCCTCTCAACGCTGCGCGTCTTCGAACACCACTCGGCCGCCCACCATCGTCAGCGCCGATCGGATGCGCTTGATCTCAGCGGCAGGCACGGTCATGTAGTCGCGATCGAGCACGACGAGGTCGGCCTGCTTGCCAACTTCGAGCGAGCCGAGCGCGCTCTCCTGAAAAAAGAGATACGCGTTCGAGCGTGTGTGCGCGATGAGAGCTTCCTCGCGCGTCAGCGTTTCGTCGAGCACGCGGTTGCCGCCGACGTCGAGCCCGCTGACGACCCAACCCAACGTGACGAACGGAGAGTAGTGCGAGACGATCGTGGCGTCCGTGCCCAGGCCGAACACGATGCCGCTGCCGGCAATCTGTCTCAGTGGCATGTGTGCGCCAGCCTGCATCGCGGCGCCGTGCACACCGAGCGTCATGCCAAGCGCTTTCGCGCGCGCGATATTGGTGGGTGAGATGTCGTAGACGTGGCCCATCGTCCAACGCAGACGATCGATGCGCTGGGTCTTGTTCACCTGCTCCAGCGTATCGAGCAGGTCCGTCACGGCGTTGTTGTTGATCACGTGTTGATGGACGTGCCAGCCACCACGCGCTGCTGCGCTTGCGAGCTTGCCGTACTCGTTCATGATCGCCGCGGGCCACGGCTCCTTCCGAGGGGCAAGATCGAAGAACGGCCCGTAGAGAACCTCACCGAGACCGAAGATGCCGAACTGGCCGTCGAACTGGTTCGGCCGGCTGCTCTCGATGAGCGCCGCGGCCTTGGTGGCCGACGCCGGGTCCGTTGCATTGAACGGCAACGTTTCCCACAGTCGAATCGGCAACGGACCCTTGGCGGCACGCGCGGCCAGGAAATCCGATTGGCCCAGGCTGTAGACACCCGTGAGTCCGACCGCATTGAGCGCGCGCATGAAGTCCGTGAGGTTCTGCTCGCGTTGCGCAGCCGATGTCTTGGGCATGGCGTCGTACAGCGCCATTGGCGGCTGGAACGATACGAGGCCCTGGGCGTTGCGGCGCGCGCCGTCGGCTGGGTTCAGGCCGACCGCTTTGAGCGCGAGGCTATTCGCGTAGACGACGCTATAGCCCTCCTGGACGAAGAGTGGATTCTTCGGTGCCACGCCGTCGAGCTCCTCGAGCGTGAATCCGCCTGGTGCGTCGGCGAACTGCCGCGGCGTCCACCCGCCCTGCACCATGATCCACTCGCCGGGTGACAGGCTCGCCGCGCTGGCCGCGAGAATGCGCAGTGCTTCGCGGCGCGAGTCAACACCCTCGAAGCGCGATTGCTGGTGCCAGGTGTCGGCGCCGCGCGTGAAGTGAAAGTGGTTGTCGATGAGGCCAGGGATCACGGTTGCACCGGCGACGTCGATGACCCGCGTGTTGGGACCCACGAAGCGTGCGACTTCCTGGCTCGTGCCGTGCGCTACGATGCGCCCGTCGCGGATGGCCAGAGCCTGGACGACGCTGAAGTCCGCGTCGACCGTGAGAATCTTGCCATTCGTGACGATCGTGTCTGCGTTGCTCTGCGCGAGCGCGACGGCGCTGGCGAGCGCGGCAAGGATGGCAAGAGCGCCGATAGAGACGACGAGGTTCTTCAGCGTTGGCATGGATGCTCCGCGGATCATATTCGACCAGGGCCGACTGGGCGGACTCTGAAAGAGGTTATCCCGATGTCCGTCTCCGTGACATCGTCCGCCAGCAGCCGTCTTGGTGCCGTCATCGGCGCGATGGGCATCGTGTTCGGCGATATTGCGACGAGCCCTGTTCACACTACAAGAGTGCCTCGCCGGTCCACATGGCGTCACCCCCCCCATTACAGCCAACGTGCTCGGCTGCGTCTCGTTGATTGTCTGGTCGCTGATCCTCGTCGTCACGGTCAAGTACGTCGGCGTGCTGACGCAGGCCGATAACCGCGGCGAAGGCGTTATCATCGCGCTGCTCGCGCTCGTGCCCTACACGCTGCGCGAGCGCGCGCCCGGCGTTCCGGGCACGACGACTGTGTTTGTGCTCATCGGCGCGCCCTGTTGTTCGGGGATGGAATCGCGGCGTCGCGATGCGCAGTCCTTCGACCGCGCTCAGAACGCTGATCGCCGGCGTGATCATTCGTTTGCGCCGCCCTAGTTTTCTACGGGCCGCGCAAACGCTGCTGAGCGTTTCGCTCTACATCGGATCGGTGTCGTCTTCGTTAACCTGCTACGCGGCCGCATGAATGGTCAGGACAACGCCCTGATCGATAACCGTCCAGCCGTTCTCACGCAGTTGCCTGGCCAACTCCGCGTGACGCAGGAGCCGGCGCCGGCGCGTCGAATCGTTCGATGACGGCGCTGAGCATCCACTCGTTAAGCCATGAACCTGACGCGGCGGAATTTTGCGGCCGCCGGGGAAATCACCGGCAGATAAATCAAAAATATCGCTGGTGATCGCGCTTCACTGACACCCGCACGAACTCGCCGCCCTTGAGCATTTCCACGCGAGTCCCGCTACGCACGGGAACAGAGGATGCCCCGACCGCAGGTAAATCGTCGTCGTGGAGGACTTTGGCGACTCACTGCGCGCACCGGCAGTGCTGGAGTTGACCGATGCGTGATCCTTCGCACGAGTTGCTGAATATCCCGCGCTGGTTCGATGTCGTGTGGTGATTCACGGTATCTCGTAGAAGCGCGGACCGTATTCGTGCCGGGTCCAATGACCCACGGGTCCGTAGTAGCAATGCCTCGAAGGCACGGTTCATGCTCTCGCTCCGCGTCGAGCCGCGTTACCCACGTTCGCCACGGCGCTCAAAGGAGATGGGGACATGAACGCGACACGACAAGTGCTTCGAGTGGCCTCGAAAATTTCGCTCCCGGCGATCACCGCAAGTCTTCTGCTGACCGCATGCAGCGCTCCGGCACCGACCCCGGCAGCCACGCCGCAGGCAGCAACTCCGCCGCCCGCTGCACCGGCCGTCACGCTCAACACGAGCTACAACGAGCTGATGGTGGCTTGGATCGACAACGCGAGCCACGTGTTGTGGGACGTCGAGAAACAAGGCTTCGCACCGAAGAACGAGGCCGACTGGATCGAGGTGCAGGATCACGCGATTCAGGTGGCCGCCGCCGGCACCTTGATTCAACTACCGGGGGCAGGTCCGCGGGATGCCATGTGGGCCGGAGAGGAAGGCTGGAAGACGAATGCCCGGTTGATGTCGGACGCGGGTAAGACCGCGCTCGCCGCTGCCAGGGACCGCAACCTTGCCGCGCTGATCGAAGCGAATGGCAAGCTCGTACAAACGTGCGAGGGCTGCCACAAGCAGTTCAAACCGGAACTGCCGAGTGAAGGAATCGCGCATCAGAGACCGCGTTCTGAGTCGCGCAAGAGCAAGTGAGCGTTTCATGAACATCAACATCCGACTCGCTGTCGCGATTCTGCTCATCGCCGTCACTGCAGGGCCGGCGCCCTCAGCACAGGCGCCGCGTATGAAGCAGGTCATGCGCGCCAAACTCGACCACTCCCAGATGATTCTGGAAGCGGTCGTCACCAGCAACTGGCAGCTGCTCGACCGCGAGAGCCGCGACATGGCGCTGGTCGTTCGTGACCCCGCGTGGCAGGCGCTGATGATGCCGGAGTTCACCCGGCACAGCGAGGCGTTTCTTCGTGCGACCGATGGTCTGACCGATGCGGCGCGATTGCGTGACCTCGAATACGCATCGCTCGGGCTGATTTCGCTGACAACGAGCTGCGTGAACTGCCATCGTTACCTGTCACGTGCGCGCATCGTGACCGAACATCCCTGACGGAGAAACGAGGTGCCAGATGTCCGTCATGAACAAAGTGGTCCAGCCGACAAGAAGACAAGCAAGACACGTCAGAGACGTGATGAACCCGGACGTCATGACTGTCGCCGACGACATGACCACAGATGACCTCCTGAAATACCTGAACGAACGGGAGATCTCAGGTGCGCCGGTCGTGGACGGACAGGGACACCTCGTCGGAGTGGTGTCGATGACAGACATCGCCCGCACTCTGGCCGAGCCCTCCGATTTCGCATCGGCGCGTCCCGCGTTTGACCGCGACACAGCCGATGCAGTGGCGCTGGAGGAGCTCGGGCAGCGCTACGTCGAGGAACGCGCGGTGATCGTGCGTGATGTCATGACGCCCGTCGTTCACCACGTGCCCGCGACCGCTCCGGTCGCGGAGGCGGCTCGAATCATGATCGAGCACCATATTCACCGGCTGGTGGTCACAGAGAACAGGGAGCCAGTGGGCATGATCACCAGCATGGACCTGTTGCGAGTGGTGGCCGACCAGTCGTAACGCGTGCAATGGAATTGCACGTCGTTGGCGCTGCCAGGGGAGTCGTCTCGCCGACCTCCTGGCCGCCAAGCCCGGAGGCTCGTCACCTCATCGGAGTCTGCGCCAAGACGCCGAGCGCCCACGTCGAAGCGTCACAAAGTCTTCTTGCCGTCGATCCATTCATGCGGGGCGTTTCAGCGCCCGCGGCGTATGCATGCACAGCGGATCTTCCGACAGCGGATTGCCGGTGGTCGCATAGGCGCGGGCGCGCGAGCCGCCGCAGACCGCACGATACTCGCAGGCGCCGCAGCGGCCAGTGAACGCATCAACGTCCCGCAGCATCCTGAATAACGGCGCCGTTCTGTAGATCTCAAGGACGTCCTCCCCCCGCACGTTCCCCGCGGGCACCTCCATGAATCCCGAGGGGCAGACGTCGCCGACGTGCGAGATGAAGAGGATGCCGTTGCCGTCACGGATGCCCGCCGCGTGCGAATGCCCTCGTGCAGCCATGCTGTCAGGAGCCGCGCGCCCTTCGCGCTGCTGCTGTAGTGCGATACGGCGAAACTGCGGTGCCTCCGTCGTCGTGACCACGGGGTGGCCGGGCTCGACGGGAAGGGCCGCCGCCCACGACAGGATTGCTTCGGCCTGCGAGGGCGTCACCGGCTGCAGCTCGTGACCGCGGCCAACGCTCACGAGAAAGAACAGACTCCAGCGCGCCGCTCCGAGGGCGGCGACCTCGTCATAGATGCCTGGAAGATCGTCTTCGGTGCCGGCGCAGACGAGCGTATTGACCTGGAACGGAAGTCCGATCTCACGCGCTATCGCGGCGGCGGCAAGCGTGCGCTCGAACGTTCCATCGATGCCACGAAGGCAGTCGTGGCGTATTGGTGAAGAGCCGTCAAGGCTGAGGGAGATCGCCTCGACGCCCGCTGCGTGCAGGGATCGGAGCGCCGCCGACGTGAGGAGCGGAGTTGCGCTCGGTGCCACGGACATTCCGAGTCCCAGAGCACGTCCGGCGGCAATCAGCTCGAACAGGTCGGCGCGCTTCAGCGGATCGCCGCCAGTGAGGACGACATGCGGGAATGGGGGCCCCACGGCGGCAAGCTGCGCGAGGAGGGACGTGCCCTCGCTCGTCGAGAGCTCGCGCGGGTCGGCCGACGGCACCGCTGTCGCCCGGCAATGTCGGCAGGCGAGGTCACAGGCGCGCGTCACTTCCCAGTAAACGCGCAGCGGACGCTCGTGCATGAAGGCGCTCATCGTCGCTGACCTCTGGGCAAGAGGCTTACCAGCGGAATCGGCACAATCAGCACTACATTCGAAACGGATACGGTCTTCAGTGGCGGCAACGTGCGCGATAGTCCACGCGGCTTGCGGATTATCTCGGCCCGCGCGTCGCTCGGATGGATTTCCTTCCTCTATCCGCTCGAAAGAGGAGGAGTCACGTTGGCACGCGGGTCGATCCAGCTGTCAAACGGAATCTTTGTAAGACGAGGACTGCGGCGCCGCTCACATGGCGAGCGATGAACCGACTTTCCCTCCGATCACTAGAAGTCCGATGAACAAGAAGCTGATGATGGTGCTCGCCGTATGCGCGGTCGCTGCTATGCCGTTGGTGTCAACGCAGGCAGTCAGCGCCCAGGGTGAGCCGAAGCCGAAGCAATTCTGGTGGCCTGACCAACTCGACCTCTCGCAACTTCGGCAGCACGACGCCAAGTCAAATCCGCTGGACAAGGATTTTGACTACGCCAGGGCTTTTGCCAGCCTTGACCTCAACGCCGTCAAGGCGGACGTCAAGACGGTCCTCACGACATCGCAGCCGTGGTGGCCGGCCGACTATGGGCACTATGGTCCGTTCTTCATCCGGATGGCCTGGCATGCTGCTGGTACCTACCGAGTGGGTGATGGGCGCGGCGGTGCGGGCGGCGGTCAGCAGCGATTCGAGCCCGAGAACAGTTGGCCGGACAACGCCAACCTCGATAAGGCGCGCCGGCTGCTCTGGCCAGTGAAACAAAAATACGGCCAGAAGATCTCGTGGGCCGATCTGATGGTCCTGGCCGGGAATGTCTCGCTGGAGTCCATGGGCTTCAAGCCTTTCGGCTTCGCAGGCGGGCGCCGGGACGAGTGGGAGCCCGACCTGGTCTACTGGGGGCCAGAGAAAAAGTGGCTAGCCGATGAGCGGCACAGTGGCGACCGGATGCTGGAGAATCCGCTCGCGGCTGTGCAGATGGGTCTGATCTATGTGAACCCAGAGGGCCCGAACGGCAAGCCGGACCCGCTCGCGGCCGCGAAAGACATCCGCGAAGCCTTTGGCCGCATCCGACGGACAAGAGAAGTTCGTGCGGGACTTTGTGCAGGCGTGGGCCAAGGTGATGGCACTCGACCGTTTTGACCTGCAGTGAGCGAGGAGCGGGGCGCGCTCCAATGGATGAAGGAGAATCCAGAAGAAAGCGCTGCGCTGGGTCGGTGCTGGTACGTCGATTGCGCGAACCGGGCCGCGGCTCGGATTAACTGCCGGCAACAGGCGCGCACTTCCTGCAAAAGCGGTGTGGACCCTTTCGAAGCCGCGATATGCTCCAGCCTGCGCTGCGGCGACCGCGAATATTCGTGGGGTGCGCTATCGATAGCCGCCGGGCAGCAAGCTGAACGAGACGGAGGCTGCACTCGCCGGACGCTCGACCCAAGCGGCACCTCATGAGATTTCTTTCGCGCGCACAAAGATGGGCCGTGTGGACGGTGAGCGGGCTAGCCGTCCTCGTCTCACTGTTCGTCCTGGTCCTTCCGTGGTCGACGCGATACCTGGTCGATCGCATCGCCGTCTTGTTGAGCGATCGCTACGACATCGACTTCAGCGCGGGCCGTGTCGAATTCGCATTGAGATCGTTGTCGTTCACGCTGCACGACGTCAGGCTTGCCACCCGCGCCGTGCCGGAGTCAGCAACCGTCGTTGCCAAGCGCGTGAACCTGGACCTTGCCACAGCCACACTTCGTGGCGCCCTCGCGTTCGATCGGATCGAGATCGTCGATCCCAGCGTGTCGTGGATCGCTGGAGGCCGCAAGCCGACCTCGCGTGTGCCGCGCACGACGCGCACCGACTCACGTCCAGTCATTGCTGTGGGCCGTCTCGACGTCGTCAATCTCGAGGCGACGGTGTCGTCGGCCTCGTCACTTCGCCTCACGGTACGGGGACTGTCCGCGTCGTTGCGGGGTGACGTGCAGGGGCGGCTGGTTGGCCAGATCCACGCCGATCGCGGCATCCGATTGGAAGCCGAAAGTGTCGCAGGGGTGCTCGACCGTGTAACAACGGATGTAACGGTCGGCAGCCAGACGCTGGTCATTCGATCGCTCGTCGCCGAATCCAGTAGCGGCGATCTTCGACTCGACGGCGCGCTCATGTTTGGCGAGAGCGGAGGCTACGATCTGAAATACCGCAGCACAATCGACCTGAGTGAGCTGCGAAAGTGGTGGGACCGCGCCCCTCCCAGTCGTGGCCGAGTCGAGTTGTCCGGATCGATCACTGGCCCGCTCACAGACCCACGCCTGACCTTCGATGTGAGGGCGCGCGAATTCGCAATGGGCGCTCTGTCAGAGGGGCAGCTCGACGCAACCGGCCACGCTTCCGTCGACTCGATCGTCATCGAAACATGTGCGCTGCGATCTGTCGAGGGCGTCTTCAATGGCCGAGGCCGCGTCGCGTTTCGCGATGACGACGGGCGAAGCCTGCTCGCTGGTGAGTGGAGTCTGCCACGGCCGCGCACGTTGGCCTCGCGGCTTAATCTCGATCCTTCGAGATTGCCAGCGCTTCCGGTTTCGGGATCCGTCAACCTCTCGTGGCCCGGGCCGAGTCCAGCGATCGGTACGCTGACCGGAGACCTCCACGTCAACTTGCCTCGACCGGAAGGGAACTCCTTGACGGTCGCGGGCCAAGCGGGGAGGTGGACGCTGCAGTACCGCCAGGCCCTCGCCGGCGAAACCCTTGCGGAACTTCGTCTGACAACGGTGCTGCATGAAGCCGACCTTCGCCGATCGACGCTGTACGGAGTTGTCGACGTCAGTTCACAGGACATCGCCGCTGCCTTGCGGCAGCTTCGCGAGTCGGTGATTCCTGTACCCGCCGTTGTGGACGTTGTGCGATCCGGACAGGTCACAGCCCGCGGAACTGTCGCCGGGTCGATCGGCGAGCCCGTCGTGGATCTCCTCGTCTCTGCAAGCGATGTGTCGGCCGGCGATGTGGACGCGATTCGGGTGGCCGGAGCGCTGCGCGCGGACCGGAAGCAAATAGTGTTGAAGCCACTGGCAGTAGACACGGCCGCTGCGCATCTGGAGATGCGAGGATCGATTGGCTTCGCACGTACAGAGAGCACAGGGGAGTTCGACGTGCGGATCGACGACCCCGGCAGGCTGGCGCCGATCGTCCCGGCCGAGTGGCGGCCCACGGGGTCGATCGCGGCCAAAGGGTCGTGGAGCGGCCGGCTCGATCGGCCTCGCGTGTCGGCGCGACTGACGGGTGAGGAGTTGATGGCCAATGGCCTCCACTTCGAAAGACTGGCCGGTGACGTCGAGGTCGTGGACGATGAGTTACTAGTGCACGACCTGCGTCTGTCTCAACGCAACGGTCAAATGCGCGTTGACGGCCGCTACAACATCCGCGACCGCACGTTGTCGACAACGGTCGAGGGACGCGGATTGCGTGTGACCCTCCGGCGACTGTGGTCACCTGCAAGCGACGACCCCTCAGTGGCTGACGCCGACCTGGAGAGTGTGTCGGTTGACATGCGTTTGGAAGGCCCGGTGCTACGGCCATCGGGAGAAGTGTCGCTCACCGCTGATTCAATGCGGCTGAGCGGTCGCGACGCTGGCGCGGTGGTCGCGCGAGGGCACGCGGCGCAAGGGCAAATAGAGGTCGACTTGGGAGCTCCGCGTTTAGGCGCGGAGGCGAGTGGATCTGTCACGCTCCAATCGCCGCGGCCCTGGACCGCACACGTGACGCTGAATAACGCTGATGTTGTTCAAGCCTTGACGCTTCTGGGCGTGAACCCGGAGACCGTGGCGGGCACCGCAGCGGCGCTGTCGGCGTCAGGTCGGGCGAGCGGGAATCTCGACACACGGTCACTCTCGAACGTGACGATGGAGGTTCGGGCGCTGGACGGACAGATGCGTGGCCAGCCCCTCTCGCTCGTTCAGCCTGCGCGTCTAAGCCTCGAGGGGAGCCGGCTTGCCCTCGAGCCGGTGCAGATCAGACTAGGGGATTTGTCGGTTCGCGCAGCTGGATCGTGGGGAACGGCTCGAGACACTCCCGCTGAAGGCATCACGGTAAACGTCGAGGGCCGTGTCGAGGATGTCCTCAAGTACTTGCCGCCGGCATCCCGAGACCGATTGAGCGCCGAAGGCCCGCTCAGGGTGGACTTGAGCATTCGCGGTGGCGGCGATCTCGCGTCGATTTCCGGCGATGCTTTCGCACAGTTGACGAACCTGGAGCAGAAAGCTCCCGAGCGCGCGGGCAATCGGCCGACGCGCGCACGGACTCTCTCTGGAGAAGTACGCCTGGCGCTGGACCTGCGCGCGACCGCATTCGATCTCGACGCGGTCGACGGAACCATCGTCGCGACAACGTTGACCATCTCGGCAGGGCAGATTCCGATTGCGCAGCAGGCACCAACCAGGCTGCGCCTCGAAAAAGGCCAGATACACATCGAGCAGTTCGACTGGAAATTGCCTTCGGGCGCGCTGGCCGCCTCGGGAACGATCGGACTCGGCCCCCGGAACGACAGCGACATGCGTGTCAGCGGCACGACGTCTCTCGGGCTCGCGGACGTCTTTCTGCCAGCGGGCGGCGCCGGCCAGGCGGCATTCGACATCCAGATTGCCGGACCGATCGACAGCCCACAGTACGAGGGGACTATCGATCTCACGGACGCACGCCTCATCCTGCCGGAGGGACGAATGTCACTCGCGGGATGGACCGGTCGGCTCGAGGTCACCGGAGAGACCATTGCAGCCTCAGCGCTTCACGGCCAGATCAATGGTGGCGACGTCTCGCTCAACGGGACGATCGCTCGACGCGGAACCGCGCAGACATCACCGCTGACCATCATCGCGAGGAACGTGTTTCTGGAGATCCCCCGCGGGCTGAGAAGCGAGCTCGATGCCGATCTGACCTGGCGCAATGAGAGCGGGCGAGCGGCACTGTCGGGCACCGCGACGATCACGGCCGATCCGTACAAGGAACCCGCGACCGCGATGGTCCGCATCGTGGCGGCGTTGACACGAGCGTCGAGCGACACGCGGCGAGCGCTGCCGCAGTGGCTGGGCGAGACGACGCTCGACGTCACGCTCCAGTCCAACGGTCCGCTGACGCTCGAGAACAGCGTTGGTAACGTCGATATGGTTCCGGATCTGCGCCTGACCGGCACGATGTCGGACGCCGCACTGGCCGGCTCGATCGCCATCGTGGACGACGGCCGCATTCGAGTCAGTGGGAGGTCGTATCGACTGAGGGAGAGCGCCATCGTGTTTACGCCCGAGCAGGGGCTGGTGCCGCGACTGAACGTCTTTGGTGAGACTCGAATCGGCGACTACGACGTCACGGTCAGGCTGTCCGGACCCGCCGATGCGATTGAGACGAGCCTGAGCTCCAATCCTCCGTTGAGCGACCGCGATCTCCAATCGCTGGTGGTGACTGGCCAGACTGCTGGCCTCACGGGTGAAACGGCGAACAGCGACGCGTTCGCAGTCGGCGCCGTTTCCGGAGACGTGCTGGGGTTTGCGGGGCAGTTTGTGGGGCTCGACTCGGTGCGTGTCGGCAGCAGCGATGATCTCGAGCTCGTGTCGAGCGATGTCGAACCCTCGACCCGGCTGACGGTTTCAAAACGCTTCGGCCAGCCCTTCGAGCTGGTGCTCTCGGAGAATCTGGATGACAGCGAATTGACGTGGGTGATCATCTATCGCCCACGACCGGGCTACCAGGTGCGACTGTCCTCGACCGAAGGCGAGGAGAACACCGTGGAATTCCGACAGGAAATCACCTTCGGGCCGGGCTCCTCGCTCCGGCCCGCCGTTGTTCGAGTCGAAAAAGTGCCTGATGTCGTGGCTGGGATCACGGTGAGCGGTGATCCAGGACTCAGTCCATCAGAAGTGCGCGATGCTCTCGAGCTCCGCGAGGGTGACCGCTTTGATTTTCACGAGTGGTCGCGGGATCGCGATCGCGTCCAACGCCTGTACTACGACCGGGGCTACTACGCCGTCCACGTGACGCCGACGAGGAAGGTGGGCGACGCCACGTCGAAGCGACGCGAGGTCACGCTCGACTATCGCATCCTCCGCGGTCCGCGCACCGAGCTCGAAGTGATTGGTTATCCGTCGTCCGAGAGGCTTGCGGAGATCCTGAAGAGCGCGTGGAACGACGCCGTCCTGCCGGAGCTCCTTGCCCAGGACCTGGAAAGCGCGGCGCGCGCTTACTTGAGTCAGGAGGGTTACCTTCGCCCGCGGGTCGACGTCGCAATGGACGACTCACGGTCGGGCGTTCAGCGCGCCGTGGTGGACGTAAGTCCGGGCGCGAGGATCGCAATCAGACACCTCGCCTTCGAGGGGAATCAGGCGATTTCTACGAGCGCACTGCAGACGCTTGCGAGTGAGGGCGCGTTGGCAGCATCGGTCTGGAACGATCCCACTCCGCTGGTCGAGGAAATCGTCGCCGAATATGCGTCGAGAGGTTACCTGGCGGCGACGGCTGCAGTGGGCGACCCCCTCCTCGACGGCGATCGCGCGACGTTGCCTGTTCTCATCTCGGAGGGACCGCTCGCCCACGTCGAGACGCTCGAGGTCGCCGGCGTGTCGGCCGTGCGCCAGCCAGGCGCACAGGCCGCGCTCGGTCTCGCCATCGGCTCGCCGTTTGCGGTGGGCGCCGAGCGTGCGGCACGAGTCCGACTCGAGCGCTACTACCGCGACCGCGGTTATCGCGATGCGCGCGTCGAGGCAGCCACCCGCGTGGCCGAGCGCGACGGACGTGTAGATCTGAGCTTCAGGGTGACGGAAGGACCGCTGTACGTCGTTCGCGGTGTTCGTGTCGACGGCGCGCAAAGCACGAGCGACTCTTTGGTCGATCGCGCGGTCACGATCACATCCGGCGAGGCTGCCGGACAGTCCGAAGCGGCCGAGACCGAACGACGTTTGTACGGCCTCGGAACCTTCCGCGCCGCCAGAGTTCGATTCGAGCCCGTGCCGTCCATGTCTTCAAAGGAGACGGTGGCAGTCGACGCAGTGGTCGAGGTGCAGGAAGCTCGCAGGTATCTCCTGCGATACGGCATCGCGTTGTCCAGCGAGTACGAGGCAGCGCTCGACGAAAACCTAGGCGCTGTCGGCGTCGCTGCGGATCTTCGCGATCGAAATTTCCTTGGCCGAGGCTTGGCCCTCGGGCTTGGCGCACGCGTCGACTCGGACATGGCGAGTGTCCGTGGTCTGTTTTCGATGCCGCGCCTGGCGTCGCTGCCGCTTCGCACGAACGTTTCACTCACAGCACGCACCGAGAACCAGACAAGCTCCGCGGGCACCCTGTATTCTGAGGATGAGACCAATCTCACGCTCGAACAGCGCTGGCGGCCTCGTGGCTGGCTGGATCTGGCATGGGGATACAGCGTCTCGGGTCGTGCCGTCTCGTTCGAAGTCCCTGATCTGCCGGCCCGGCCGATCGACTTCGATGGCCTCCTTGCGTCAATTAACGCGACCGCCGTCCTCGATAGGCGCAACAGCGTGTTCGACCCCACCCGCGGGTGGTTTTACTCGACGAGCCTCCAATGGGGGCTCCAAGCGGTCGGCTCGGATTTCGACTACCTGCGGACGTTGATTCGCGGCTCGTACTATCAACCGATCGGCCCGGTGGTGCTCGCTTCGAATGCCCGATGGGGCCATCTCCAGCCTCGTGGTGGCACTCCACCGCTGACCGTCTTCGACGTCTTCTTCAAGGCCGGTGGCACTCAGACCGTGCGCGGCTACAAGCAGGACGAGCTTTCGGCGTACAACGCATTCGGCATCCCGCTCGGCGGAACACGACTGGTGGTGTTCAACGAGGAGATCCGATTCCCTGTCTTCCGGATTGTGAAAGGCGTGCTCTTTGCCGACGCCGGCAACACGTTCGCCGAACGCGCAGGCTTTTCAATCTCGGATCTGGAGGTCGGGGTTGGATTCGGGCTCCGCATCACGACACCCCTGGCGCCCGTCCGCATCGACGTCGGTTACCCCGTGCCGGGGTCCGGGCGCGCGAGTCCGCAGTGGCACTTCTCGATCGGCCAGATGTTCTGAGGGTGCTCGTTGGCCGCAATCAGAACAGACGGCCGATGCCGATGTAATATCGCCACGCTCCCTGGAAATCGAAGCTGGTACCGACGATCACCGGACCAAGGATGGTGTCAGCCAGCGCACCAACGCTTGCGTTCGAGTGAAACCTCGCACTGTCGATGTCATCGAAGGCCGAGCCGTTTTCCAGCCAGCCGCCCAGATAGATCGAGCCCCCCAGAAAGTCCGGCAGGCGGCCGACGGCGCGCAGATAGCCTGCGGTCACGACGGCGTAGTGGTCTCCTCGAAACTCACCGGCGTCATAGGCGCCGAGCCGGAGCGGTGCCCCAAGCTGAAACTGTTCGGTCGGGAACGGGTGTCCCCATGTGGTGCCTGCGCCGCCCGCCAGGAACACGCGATCGCGACGTAGCACGGACCAAAAGACGGAGCTGCGAAGCTCCGCCTGTGTGACATCGTCGTTCGAGCGCTCCGTGATGAATTCAGGAGGCACATCCGGCGCCTCGAGAATGTGATCGAGCCTGGCCGTTGCACGGATGCCGCTCGACGGCGCAACTGTGCTGTCCTGTCCGTCGAAGCGCCAGGCGAGCCGCGCACGGTTCTCACGTCCGTTGAGCGCCGGGAGGCCGGGATTGCCAGTCTGGACGTTCGCGCTCAGGTCTCCCATCCACACGCCAACCCGCACGTCGCTGTCGCGTCCGAGGTTCGCACCCACAGCAAGTCCGACACCGACCCTGTCTTCGTTGTACCGTGCCGTCACGATATCTTCGCTCACAAAGCTCAATGTCTCGCGGCGCGCCCCTGCCGTGCCCACGACAAAGAGCGGCGTTCGTCCGAACGGTCGATAGAGCTCGGCGAAGACGCCGGGCTCAGCGCCAGCCGCCCCGTCCATTCTCAGCTCCGAGCCCGACCCGAACACGTCGAAGGCCAAGTACCGCGCGGCGAGCTGAAACGCGAAATCGTCGGTTGTCGTGTTTTGCAGGCTGACACCCAGCATCAAAAACGGGGGCGCATGGGATTTCGGTCGGGCCTCCACCCGGAGCCCTGGGCGTCCGCCGTTTTCGTCAAGTTCCCACCCTACGGTTTCGTATCGATCCAGTCCGGCAAAAGTCTCGAGCGTCGTCTCGAGCTTCTGCACGTCGAGCGTCTGCTCTCCGACAAAAGGAGCAAGCAGGGACTCCATGCGCGCGCGGTCGGACGGTACCGCGCCGACCACCGATACGAACTGTGGCGACGGCCACGCCGTCTTCCGGCGCGTGCGACGGGCCTCGAGGTAGGCCGCCCACTGGCTCTCATCGACTGCGAGGGGGAGCAACCGGTCCTTCATCGCTTCGGCCGCCCGGTATCCTTCCGCGGCAAGCTCTGGGCTCCGTCTCCAGTCGAGGCTCGCGAAACCTTGGAGGGGTGGATTGATGACGATGTCAGCCGCTGTCATGGAAGTACGAGTCGTGGCCTGCATCATGACGTCGATCGTCTGGTTCATCAGCCCCAGGATCGAACGATTGACCGTACGCGTGTCTCCCATGTACCCAACGTTGATGGCGATGACGACGTCGGCACCCATGCCTCGCACGACATCGGCCGGCACGTTGTTCATCGCGCCGCCGTCGACGAGCACCTTTCCGTCGCGCTCCACCGGTGGGAAGATCCCCGGGAGTGACATCGTGGCGCGCAAGGCCGAGGCGAGCGAGCCGTTGTCCAGAACGACCTGTTGTGCAGTGACGAGATCGACCGAGATCGCACGGAACGGCGTGGGCAGCTCGTCGAAGCTCGAGAGGCTGCCGTACGCACCTGCGATACGCGCCAGCAGGAAGTCGACCTGCTGGCCGTTGTTGAGCGCAATGGGTAGGGAGACGCCGCTCTTGATGCCGAACTCGATCCGTGATGGATACGCGCGCGCGTCCTCCTTGCGGCGCACGTTCTTGTACCGAAACGGCGTGAAGCCGAACATCTCGTCCCAGTTCACACCTTCCAGCATCGCGGCCAGCTCGCCCGAGGTCATGCCTGCCGCCACGCCTCCGCCGATGAGCCCACCCATGCTGGTTCCAGCGATCAGGTCAATTGGGATGCGATGCTCTTCGAACCAGCGCACGATTCCGACGTGCGCAAGACCACGTGCGCTTCCCCCGCCGAATGCCACGCCGATCCGCGGCCGCTGCTGTGCAGCCGGCTGAGCAACCGGGTCGTCGCCGCTGCGAGCCTGCAGAGGCGTCATTGAGATAAGGAGGCACACAACAACGAGCGTCCGCCACGTGAGGATCATCCGCGCCGGGGTCTTCCGCATGCGACGTGCTCGCACGTCACGAGGACTGTCGTCATACTTTCGGTCAGCCAGACATTCACCACGGAAAGAGCGGCCCATGCCCAATGCAACCTCACGATCTCGTACGTTTCCATTTGCGTTTGAATGCGCCTCAGCTGTCACCCGGTGAATCGAGCCGACTGCAGCGTCACACCCGTACGTGCGTCGCCCGTCTCAATAGTATGGGAAGAGTCGATGTCGCAAGGTCGAGGCTCAAAGTCAGACGCATCCGAGTTCGAGCAGATGAGCGGCGAGTGGTGGAGCGGCGCTCGAGGTCACGACATTTCGCGACGGGAGGCGCGGCCAATCGGGTGAGCCGCGGGTGCAGCATTACTCCGCATTGCTGAAGCGCACGAAAGCAGCCGCGGCACAAAGCATGCACACAGTCCAGCATGACTTTCAACTGCCTGTCCGCACGCAACTGTCGAACACTCATCATGGCCGCTCTGCTTTCCGGGTTCTTCTCCGGCACGGCAAGGGCCGATGGCCTCATCATTCCGTTCATCGGCGTCAACTTCGGCGGCGACAGTGGCGCCGAGTTTGGCGACTCCGTAGACGCGAGCCGCTTCAACTGGGGCGCCAGCTTCGCGTGGATGGGCGCCGGTGTCTTCGGTTTCGAGGGAGACTTCGGATACAGTCCCGATTTCTTCGGCAAGACCGACCTCGGCGGAAGCAGCGTGTTCACGGCGACCGGCAATGTGCTGCTGGGCATCCCCTTCGGCGGCCAGCAAGGCTTTGGTATTCGACCCTACGGCTTAGTTGGCATCGGACTGATGCACCCTGAGGGCGAGGCTTTCGACACCCTGTTCGAGGGCGAGAACAAGGTGTCGTGGGACTTTGGTGGCGGTGTGCTGCTGTTCTTCGGGTCGCGCGTCGGCATCCGCGGCGATATTCGCTACTTCCGGACGTTCGAAGCCCTGGAGGTCCTCGGCGTCGAGCTCGAAGACGGGCCAGGGGACCTCGACTTCACGCGGGGCTCGCTGGGGTTCGTGTTCAGATTCTGACGCGCGCTCATTCACCACGCGGCGGCCTTTCGACCGGACCCGCGCCGGACCTCGACGTTGGTGGCAAACTCTCGCGCCACATCCGTCCACCTTCTGTGCGTGACGCGCGGTAATGCCAACTCAGGCGATGTGTTGCCACCGGCGGTAGAGACGATTCGCACAGCATGGACTGGACCGCAGGCGCTCCTCGTCGCGATCCTTGTTCCAAGTCTCATCTCTTCCTCTGGCGTTCACGCGTTCAGCGGCCGCCGTCAGGCAAGCGAAGAGCCACATACGAATCACCCGGCTATCGCGCCGTTCGCCGGACGCGATCTGCGGCCTGAATCAGGACAGCATCTCTCGTAACGGGGGTTGTCACGTCCGGATGCCGTCGCTCGTCTCAGAGGTATGAAGAGGAACACACGATATGTGGCCCTCGCCGCTGTGGTTGTGCTGCACCTCATCGTCACGGCAGGTCATGGGTGGGCGCATGGCGCTGGCGTGGCCCTTGGTTGGGCTTCACTGGCTTTCGTCGTCGTGGTGATTCAAGCGGCACCGCTGTTCGGACTTGCATGGATGTTGTGGAACCCGCTCTCGGGTGCACGGCTGATGGGCATCGCGATGGCGGCCTCTCTGTTGTTCGGCCTGCTCAACCACTTCGTGATTCCGAGCCCAGACCACGTTGCGTACGTCGCTGCACAGTGGCGGCCGCTGTTCCAAACGACGGCGCTGCTGCTCGTCGTGACCGAGGCCGCTGGCGCGATACATGGACTCACGTATCGTGGCGCCTCACGGAGGCTGGCATGAACGTCTTCGTCGCGGGAGGAAGCGGAACAATTGGCGTGCCGCTGGTTCGCGGTCTGGTCGCACGCAATCATCGCGTCTTTGCGACCACGCGGTCGCCTGCCAAACAGGCGATGATTCGCTCACTGGGCGCAACGCCGGTCCTGATCGACGCGCTGGATGTCGCGGCGCTCGAGAGGGCGGTGCGCGACGCAGCACCAACCCATGTCGTGCACGAACTGACGGCCCTGCCGCGAACAGCCCCCCGTTCGGCACGCGACCTCCAGCCGACCAACAGGCTGCGCGAGGAAGGGACGCGCAATCTGCTCAAGGCCGCGATCGCGGCCGGGGCACGCCGAATCATCGCGGGGTCCTTTGCGCCGATCGCCGCAGCGCCCGCACAGCAGGCTCCGGATCCACACATCGATCGCGCCGCTGAAGCGGTGCGGTCCATGGAGTCGCAGATCATTGATGCGAGCCGCTGCGGGGCGATCGAGGGCATCGTGTTGCGATACGGCTTGTTTTACGGACCGGGCAACCCCGCGACTGATGAACTGATCGCCCTGGTTCGCAAGCGACGGCTGCCGCGCGTTCGCGACGATCGCGGCCAACTTCCCTACATTCACCTGGATGACGCCGTGACCGCGACCGTCGCCGCGCTCGATCGCGGCACGCCCGGCAGCATCTACGACATCGTCGACGATCATCCGACGAGCTTCAGCGAGATGGTGACCGAGCTGGCCAGGGTCGTTGGGGCGCGTCCGCCTTTGACCATCCCTGCCTGGCTGCTTCGGATCGCGAGGCCGTACGTGGCGCGACTCTTCGCGCTGCGAGTGCCTCTGTCGAATGCGAAGGCACGGCAGGAGCTCGGATGGGCGCCGATGTATCCGAGCTATCGCGAGGGCCTCCGTCAGACCCTCGCGATAGCGGCATAAAGAACGCACGTGGACATCAACGATTTCGAACAGCACCGCTCTGATCTGTTCGGCCTCGCGTACCGGATGCTGGGGAGCGCTGCGGAAGCAGAGGACGTGGTGCAGGACGCATGGCTCCGATCGCTGGAGCCGAAACATCAGATATCCGATCGCCTCGCGCGTATCTGATGACTGTCGTGACGCGCCTTGCACTGGATCGCCTGAAATCGGCCCGCGTCACCCGAGAGCAGTACGTAGGTCCGTGGCTGCCGGAGCCGGTACTGACCGACGGACGGGAGCAACCCGAAACGTCGGTGGCGCGCGCCGAGTCGCTGACGCTGGCATTCATGGTGCTCCTCGACACGCTCTCACCCGAAGAACGCGCGGTGTTCGTCCTGCGTGAGGTGCTTGACTACTCGTATGCCGAGATCGCGGCGGCACTCAAGAGCACCGAGACAAACTGCCGCCAACTGTTCCATCGCGCCAAAGATCACTTGCACTCGGCGCAACCGCGCTCAACGCGTACGCGCGAACAGAAACGACAGCTGGCCGAGAGATTTGTGAGCGCGATGCGCACCGGCGATGGGACAGAGCTCACTCGCGTGCTTGCCGAGGATGTCGAATTCTGGGGCGACGGTGGCGGCCGCGTTCCGGCGGCGAAGCGCCCGATCATGGGCAGAGACGCCGTCGTCCATTTGCTGCTCGGAATCCGCCGGTCGGCTACGGCCTCGGGTATCGATGCCGCGAGAATCTCCACCGAGATCGTCGAGGTGAATTACGAGCCTGCGATGCTGGTGCGCGTGGACGGCCGGGTCGATTCCGTATACGTCTGCTCGATCGTGGAGGAAACGATCGTTTCCATTCGCGTCATCCGCAACCCGGACAAGCTGGCGTATCTCGCACGCCAGTTGAACGCGGCTCAGCTGTCACCCGGTGAATCGAGCCGGACCCACTGACCGCTCAGGCTGAAGCCCCAGGCAGCTCTCGAGGTGAACAGTTCCATGACCCAGCGTGAGCACACGATGCACGCCGCTCTGACCGATCGGGCCCGATTCCTCCAATCGTGAAGCTACGGTGTTGGCGGAACAGCAGACGGGACTGCTGCGTCACACCCTACGTGTGTCGTTCGTCTCAATAGTATGGGAAGCGTCGATGGACAGCCCACAGCCGGAATGAGAGTGGGCTTTGTGCACCTCACGACGAAGATCGCGGGAATGGCTCTGGTGTTTGCCGCGGCCTTGTTCCTTATGAGGCGTGTGCCATACCGCCTCTTCCGACATGTGTGGTGAAGGGGTTCTCATGCTTCACGCATCAGGCGTTGTCCTCCTCGCGTGTCTCTGCTCGGTGGCGTGTGGCATTCGCACGGCGCCATTCCGCGATTCAGACGGACGACCTGTTCGGGGCAGTGTGGCCGTCATGGAGGACCACACGATTGGCGGTGTGAAGCAGCGCATTTGGTTTCGCGCAGTGAACACAGCCGCCCCGGCAGTGATTCTGCTGCACGGGGGGCCCGGCGCCAGTGAAGCGGCGCTCTTCCGTCATTTCAATGGGGCGCTGGAGCAGCACTTCCTGATGGTCTATTGGGAGCAGCGCGGCACCGGGCGTTCCTACCACAGCGACGTCACACCGCAGTCGATGACCATGGAACAGTTCGTGCGCGATCTCGATGATGTCGTGACTCTAGTACGGAGGCGATTCGATAAACAGCGCGTCGTGCTGCTTGGCCACTCCTGGGGATCGGCTTTCGGGCTGCTCTATACGGCGCGATTTCCCGACAAAGTCGCCGCCTACGTCGGGGTCGGTCAGGTGGCAGATATGCCGGCTGGCGAGCGCGACTCGTACGAGTTCGCCTGTGCGGAAGCCGCTCGACGCAACGACCGGGACGCGATGCGAGCGCTAGAACGGATCGGGACGCCGCCACATACGGTCGATGAGATGCTCGCGTCCAGGAAATGGGTCGAGCGGTTCGGCGGCTCCTTTCACGCTCGTATGTCGACTGGCACCTTGATCTGGGCGGCGCTGCGCACAGACGAGGCCAACGTGATCGATCTCGTCAAGTTCGGACAGGGCAACAGGTTTTCGTTGAACCACCTCTGGAACGAATTCCGGGAGTTCGACATCGATGACAGTCTGATCGCCTTCGAAACGCCGGTCATCTTCCTTCTCGGAAGGTATGACTGGCAAGTCCCCGCCGTGCTTGCAGCCCGTTACTTCGATCGCATCGAGGCGCCGCAGAAGCGCCTGATCTGGTTCGAGCAGTCCGCCCATAATCCACCCTTTGAAGAACCCGATGCATTCAATCGCACACTGGTGGATGTGCTGCCGCCGTTACTGAACGGCACAGGGAGCACGCCATGATCCGTTTCGCCGCTTACCCGCTGTTGATCGCTCTATGTGTGTCGGCCTTATTACGCGCTGAGGGCGAATTTCCTCCGAGCGAACTGATGGTGGAGGGCGCCGGGCGCCTCCCAACGGCCGCACACGCGCGACGGACGCACCTGCTCGGCGCAATTGAAATCTACTCGATAGCGGTGTACGTCGATGGCTCGATGCTCGACCTCGCCCGCCTCGCATCCCCGGATGTTGCCAAGGCGCTGCGCATCGAGATTGCGTTCGAGGAAGACCCACGTCGGCCGTTTCCGTTTGACTGGCGCCGCGAGTTGGTGCCGACCGTTGATGCCGCAGGGACCGCACACCTGCTTGGCAGCTTCGCGCCGTTGCGGCGAAGCGACGTGATTTCGATCGAGTACGTGCCGGGCAGAGGCACGAGCGTGCGGGTCAACAAGGCCGTCGTGGTCTCGGCGGCTCATCACGACCTGATGCTGACATTCCTGGATCACTGGCTTGGCCAACGTCCGGTGTCTGAGGAGATCAAGAAATCCCTGCTCGGGTCGTAACGCCAGATAACTACGGCGGCGTTCGGACCTCGCGTGTCAACGGCGGATCAGTCAGATGCGCTGGCGAACGGGGTGCGATGCCGATGTAGAGTTCGCTGCAGACGCCCGTCGATCGATCGCATCCTACACCCGTGCGCGTGACGGTTGCCGTTGTCGAGGTAGGAAGGGCGCATCGAGGCCTGTCGAGTCATGGTTCCCACCTTCGATGGACTACACACCTTTTCCTCAGAACTGATTGCAACTCGCTCACCCCGAAGCAAAGGCGGCCTCACCTGCAAATCAGCTTTCTCTAACGGTTTACTCACGGCATTCGAGTCGAGGAACGTCGTCTAAACACGCCAAATGGATACAGAAGAAGGGGAGGCGACGTGGAACCAACGACTGCCGGAACATGGGCCACGAATCGGGCTGAATGGAATGCCGTGATCGGCCGCTATCTGCCGCAATTGAAGCGGTTCGCTCAAGCGCATCTGCCCGCGCATCTCCGCGGGACGATCACCGCGGACGATCTGGTGCAGGAGGTCGTGTTAAGCGGGATCAGGCAGCTCCATCGCTTGGAGTTTCGCCACGAGCATGCGTTCCTGTCTTACTTGCTGACATCAATCCGCCATCGTATCGTGGACGAGATCAGAAGGACACGGCGTCAGCCGGCTCTCGTGCTGGTTGGTAATTGGAACGTCGATCCGAGCGTGTCACCGCTCCAACGGCTCATCACGCGAGAGAATCTGAGACGCTACGCGAAGGCGCTTGCGTGCCTGGCCGATCGTGATCGACAGCTCATCGTGCTGCGCCTGGTGCAGGGGCTATCCTGCCTGGATGTTGCCGACCGGCTGGGCATGCGCAGCGAGGCAGCAGTGCACATGGCTGTCAAACGCGCACTGCGACGCCTGGAAAAAAACCTCAACGAAGTGGACTCGCCTTCAATGTCTCAAGGCTTCGATACACGCCGATTGCCTCAGCATTCGTCTCCGCGCCTCGGCGCGTCGCGATCAACGCTACAGGGCTTTGGCCCGTCGTGCGGCCTCAGACCCGAGAGCGCTCACGCTGACGTCGTTTAATGCTGGGAAACGGATTGCCGGGCGAACACGGTCTTGCTCGCTGTCTTTGCCGTCGCCTGCTCTCAGGCGCCTCCTCCACCCCCGGCGGCCGCGCGTACCGTCGAAACTACGCGAACTCTCGAAGGCACTCACCCTAATACTCGGGCGAAAACCACGGCGGGACCGTGGCATTGCCACGCAGGCCAACGTCACGGCCCCTGAGACCGCCCTTATATCGACGGGTCGGCTCGGAGGAAGTGCGCCGGTATTTGCGGCTACGGCGGCGTGGGCGATCAGTGCGGTCGATTGCTCGCCGCTGTGGGCGCAGCCACACGACACTGAGGAGGTGGCTGACGAGAGATTCATCAGCCACTTCCCTCGGCGGGGATTGCCAGCGCCCTATGACTTCGGCGTTTACTGCTGTTGTCTGAGCCGCACGACTCCACTGACCGAACGAGGACGACCTGACCTGGGACTTGTGGAAGGGCATGGTGATACGCTGAGACCGCTGCTGCTCATGGCGCAGTTGAATCCGTGATCAGGAGAACAGCACATGGCGAAGATCAGGAAGGCAGCCGAGCAAGCCGTACGTCGCGCAAAGGCGGCCGGTGCGCAAGCGAGACGCCAAGGTGGACAAATGGCGACTCGGTTGGTCAGGAAAACTGTCAAAAAGGCCGGGAAGACCGTCGCACGAGTGCGGGGGCAGGCAGTTGCAGTGGCTACGAAGGTCGCCGGGAAGATCACCGGACGCACCCGGAAGCGGAAGAGGGCCAAAGTCGTGGCTGTTGTCGGCGCCGCCGCCGCGGCAGCAGCCGCTGGCGTGGCTGCAGCTAGCCGCCGCAGGCGGTAGAGCGCCGTCCGCATCAGGATTAGGCGACAACGACCCGATCAGGCAGGGCGTGTATTCACGGTCGCGCGGCAGTGCGGCTCTTACGCGGCCACCGCCGTGCTCGTCGTCGCGTCGCGATGAGCTTTCACGGAGCTTCCAGGCGCCAGCGGTAAGTCGGCTACCAGCGGAACGTCGTCTGTGCCGCCTGCGCCGAGAGGCGCTCGTGCAGGGCTTTGGCTGTTTCGCGCGCGAGGTAGGGAATGGCGACTCGGTGCGAGCGCTCGCTCGCCCCAGCGGTGTCCACCCGGACGCCCGCCATCATCGCTCGCCGGTCGAATGGTGACTCGGTGCATGTTACGGTCTGAATCTTCACGACCGGCGCAATTGTGACGTTGCGCCACAACCACCCGCTGCGAAAGACCACGGCATCGTCGGTCAGGGTCCACTGGGTGCGCTGAACCTGCTTCCATGCCACGACCGTCATCCACGCCAGTGTGAACGGCAGCACGAGGAGCGCGCGCCAACCGAACAGTCCGAAGAGGGGGAGGGTCATCACGGTGCCGATGGTCAACGCTGGCTTCAACGCCCTGGCGAACGCGCGCGGATGCAACGGACGCCAGTCGAGCATTTCCAGATGGAAGCCCGGAAGCACCTCGCGCACGAGGGCAGGCACATCGGACCCTCGAACGATCGGCGCGAGCCACTCGCGTGGTTTCTTCGGGCCTTGCTGCGGGGTGCTCTGGCCGCCTGCTGTTTCCACGCGGACCGACATCCGATGCAGCAGACGCTGAAGCGGCGCTTCGCGAATCGTCAGCGTCTGGACCCGCCGCAGCGGAATCGTCGCCGTGACTCGCGTCAGCAGTCCGTACTCCGTGCGCATGTCCTCACCGACGCGCGAGAGTCTGAACTCGTAGAGACGCATCCCGGACCAGATCATGGAGGCAACGCGCACCAGCACCAACAGGCCGACGAGGCTGACGAGGAGGATCGCGACTTCGCCCCACGGCACCTGACCACCCACGGCAATCTGCTCGATCGTGTCTTGCACGAGATCAGGCCTGTACCACCCGTTGGCCGCCCAATCCCATACAGGCTGCAACAGCCCGACCTGCCACAGCAGGCCGTACGCCGCAGTGATGAGGATCATGCCGCGGTTGTCGAGCATGCCGTTGAGCAGGAGCTCGGGCAGCGGCAGGTGCAGCAGCGTTCGTGATGCGAGCGGCGGTACTTCAGGTGCCGACTTCGAAGCCTCGGCCACGCCCGCGCCACTGACCGTCGCCCGGCCCTCGAAGATGCGCCGCCTCATCTCTTCGAAGACCGTCTCGTGAAGCACGCTGATCGTGGCTTCGGGCGCCTGGCCGCCGCCCGTCTCGATGCGGACCTCCGTCACGCCCAGGAGACGGTGCACCACGTTTCTTACCGCATCGAGGTTCTGTATCCGGGCATAAGGCACGTGGCGCTCGTTGCGGAAGAAGATGCCGGACCTGATGACGAGCTCCGTACCCTCGTAGTGCAGGCGAAAGGATAAGTAGCGCGTGATCGCGACGATGGTCGCGGGCACGAGGAAGAGCAGGATCCAGAACTGCCAATTGGCGATCTCGAAATCGCCTGGCATCCAACGGTTCATCCATCGCGCCGGTCCCCACCCCGGTCCCGCCGCAGGTTGCGGAGACGTTCTACCGCTTGTGAGCAGGACCACGACGGCAGGCAGCGCAAACGCTTTGAGGCTTCCCGCGAGCGCGAAGAGGATGGACGAAGGATGCAGGCGATGTTCAGACAGCATCGCTCTGGTCGTCGGGCAGCAAGTGCGCGCGAATGCGCCGCGCCACATCGAAAGCAAGGCCTGACACATTCACCCTCGAATGCGACGTCCCGGCGGTGTAGATGACAAGTGTGCCGAGGCCGAAGCGGCGTTCGAGCGGACCTTGTGACACGTCGGTGTGCTGCACCCGGGAGCGCGGAACATTGGTGATGGTTCGCCAATAGACGCCTTGACGGATCTCGATGCCGGCTTGGTCGACTCTGTACGAAGAGAACCGGTAGGAGACGGCTGGCCAGCGCTGCAGTTGCCAGGCGAGCGCCGCCATGAGCGTGGCCCACACCGGCAACAGCAGCAGTCCGAGCAGCAGGATCCCGCTGGTAGCCCAGAGCGACATCGCAAACACGAACGACACGCCCGCGATCATCACCGTGGGAATCGCTGCGAGAATCCGCTGGACGGGAATCCATCGGGGATCGAGTTGGCGCTCGATCCCATCGGCTATCGTCTCGGCTGTGCTCTGTTCCATCCTACGAATACATACACTCGTTGCGGTCCGAGCGCACCCAGAATCAGGCCGCTTTCCTCCGCCTGGGTGACTTCAACGAGCGTGTGGGCAATGGCCGTGTTTCTTCGTTCAACGCATCGCTAGCGGCTCTCGACCGAGAACGCCAGCAAGACGTTGCCGGGCATACCACCGCCGAACGCGTATTCCGAATTGACGAAGAGCATTCCTTGACCACTATACGGGACCGGTTCCGTCGACCGAGCCGCCAATGGCGGGCACGCCGTTGACGGTTGATCATGCGTGGGGACGTGGTCGAGGCACTCACGCGTTTGACACGCGGCTCACGTTGGATGGCGCCCCTACGGAGGGTTGGTTGCGGGGCTCGCAGCCGCCGTTCACGTGCAGCCGGCGTCCGGCCAATTGTGCTTTCAGCGTGCGATTCTCCTCGACGAAGGAACGCGATCGCATCACGTTGCTCGCGGTCGAGCCATCCGCGCAGCGCGACGAAGAGCATCTGTAACGGAAACACTGCGGTGAGTCTCCGTCAACGCGCCGCGCGAGTTTCCGCACACTACGCCATCAAGGCCTCCCGATCGCGAGCATCCGCCGTCTGCCGGCGGCCGCCTCGTAGTTACCAACCGCCAGGTGGGTCCGAAACGCCGCGGCGGTGTAAAGCAGCACGGTAGTGAGATTCGGGTGCTTCTTCCCGAGCCACCGGTACAGGAGCGGCGTCACCACGGCATCGATGCCCGCGCCAACCAATACTGTCGCGCCCGGTTTCCCCTCCGTGAATTGCCCGAGGGGGTTGCTCTCCGGGATGCCGACCTTCATCGAGTGGTAGGTGCTGTGATAGTCCAAGGTCGCCGCGCCGGCGTACAGGCTCAGACCGACCTTGTGCTCGGTCGGCATCTCTTGCGCGAACGCCGAGCTCGAGACAAGCAGCAGCACCACGGTTGCGATCACCACCAGGTACTGCACCATCACGCTACGATTCTTCTCGCCACGATCAACGTACTTGCCCATCTGCGGAACTCCGTCAGTGCTCTGCCCGAGATTCTTCACAAATAGCCTTCGTAATCGAGCTGCTGCAGAAGCCAGGTGGTTGCGAATGTCATATCGGCTAATGGAGACCACACGATTAGCGACTTCGTCCTCCGGGGTCGGAAATTGCAATCGCTGGTGCGCAATAACGGTGAGGCTACGGCTGATGACGGAGCCGAGCAAACTGCTGACTGGTCGAACAGTAGCAGCGCCGACCCGACAGCGCCGCGTCCCGAAGTGATGCTGTTCGGCTTCTTTGGGGCAGTCCTTCAACAGCACGTTGGAATGGGTCCGATGTGTGGGGTTGGTTGCCGGTGCGCAATCGATACTCAAGTGGTGTCGATTCGCGCCTGGCTACCGCGGGTCGAGTGGCGTAGGCCAGTGGCCTGAAACGCGGACGGCGTTTAGGCCGCCCATTGCGTTGTGCTCCGCAAAATTGCTGCCCGCCACGCGGCCTCCGGTACCCAGCGATACTCGTGATACAGCCATTGCGAATAGGCGTTGCGACAGCTCGATATCGCGCGGGGAAGTGTGACTCGCGGCAACCAGCCAGTGCCATGCGGCTGATGCCTCGAGGATTCCGGTCCCAAGCTGAAATGGATGGGCGCCAGCCGTAACAAACCGGTAACGTGATCTCAATACGGTATGAGCACGTACCGAAAAGCGTTGGAGGCAGCCCGCATGAGGCAAAAACTAGTGATGCTGGCAGTGACTCTCTATATAGCCACTCTGGCGTCTTCCGCGCACGCGCATCACAGCCACCCGTATTTTTACGATGAGTGCAGAAGCGTCACGATCGAGGGGCGAGTCGAAAGGGTCCCATTCAAGGACCCGCACACATGGATCATTCTCAGGCTGGACGACGGAACGGCCTATACCGTCGATTGGGCTCCGCTGAGCCGACTGACGAATGAACGCGTGATCGGCCCCGCGAAAGAATCGCTGGTGTTTGGAGCGCGCGTCGTGGTGACGGGCAATCGAATACGACCCGCGGCCCAGATACGGGAGCATTTCCCGGACTTCAAGAGCGAGGTGAATCCGAACACCGTCGACCCGATCTCGATACGGCGTGTGGGCGACAGTTTCAGCTGGGCGCTGCCCCCGAGAACGAACCCTCCGAACTGCGACGGTAAGTAGCGCGATAGTGTGGCGGATCAGATGAATATGAACGCATCTGTCTCACGTCGACGGACAGTCGGCGTGTTTCACCGTGGTCGCGATCGCACTCGTGACGACCTCTGTCGCCGCGGATCCTCAGCGGGAGACTTCTGCTGAAAGGCGGCTGGCGTTCGAGGCTGCGACCATCAAGCTGGCGGCGCCAGATGCGGTACGCAACTGGGTGATGCCGACCAGCCCGAATCGTCTGAATATCCGCAACATGACGCTGACGGCGCTGCGGGCCCCTCGTTGTCCACCGCTGTTCGAGAGCAATGGGAAGTACGGCTGGTGCCCAGCAAGGGGCCGCTGAAAGTCATCACGTCGAGAGCGCGCTGCTGCCGGCTGGCAACTAGCCGTTCGCTGTCGCGAGGATATTCATCGGGCCCCCTTCCGCTGCGCATTACCGCTTCGTTACCGCGTGCCTGATTGAAACGCGCGGGGCATCATTGAGAGACTCATGCAAGGCTCGGCACCATGACCACACGCCTGCTCGTCTTGCTCGTGTTGCTGACCGTGCTTCCCGCGATGGGCATGCTCTGGCTAATGAACCGGGCGGCGGCGATGGAGACGGCAGCAGGGCAGCAGCAAGTGCTCGAGGCGTATCGCGGCCAGCTGCGGCTGGTGCGATCACGGCTGGATCCCATATGGCGCGCCCGCGCCGCCCACTTGGAGGAAGGTGACGCCACGCCAGAGGAACGGTTTAACCGGCTGGTGACCCAGGAGCAGGCTGACGGTGTCCTTGTGCTCGGTGACGACGGGACGCTCCTGTACCCAGACCACGCCGCCAGGGATCAACTGCGCCTGATGGATCAGCAGCGGGCGCGCGATCGAAACGTCTGGCTGCCGACGCAGGCGGCACTGCAGCTGTCGATCGAACTTGCCGACGCGGAACGCACCACGCCGCTCGCCGACGTGATCCGCGAAACATCGCTGCCAGGGATCTGGGCTGTGTCGTCGCAGAAGGGCCGTGTCATCGCGCTCTATCGGACCGGACGCCTGGAAGGGATGATGCACGACTTCCTCCACCAGGTGGAGACGGAAGGCATCCGGTTCATCGCTTTTCCTCCCGATGAACCCGGCGATGCGGAGGCGATTGCCGCGGGCCCGTGGCTGCCCGGCTGGCAGCTGTCGTTCGTGGCGATGGACACCGATGTCCGCAACGCAGCGCTCGCCAGGCGCCGGGCGATCACGGTGTCCGCCGGCCTGGCCGGCTTAGTGGTGATCGTCTTCATCGGGATTGCCGCCGGACAGTCGATCCGCCGTCACTTGCGGCTGGCGGCGCTCAAGACGGATCTGGTCGCCGCCGCGTCTCACGAACTGCGGACGCCTGTGGCGGCCATAGGCGTTCTGGTCGACGGTCTCCGGGCCGATCCGCAACTCGAGCCGCGCAAGACCCGCGAGTATCTGGACATGATGGCCAGCGAGACGTCCAGGCTCCGGCGCCTCATCGACAGCTTCCTGACGTTCGCTCAACTCGATCGAGGCCGGCAGCAATTCACGTTAGCGCCGGTTCAACCGTCGTGGCTGGTCGAGACGGCCGTCGATGCCATCCGCGATCGGCTGCCCGCCGATTGCCGGCTCGATCTCGACATCGCACCCGGACTGCCGATGGTGATCGCGGATGCGGACGCCTTCAGTACAGCGCTCGTGAACCTACTCGAGAACGCGCTGAAGTACACCACCAGCGACAAGCGCATCAGCGTGCGGGCGTCCGCGGATGGCGCCGGGTTCGTCCGCTTCGACGTCACCGACAACGGCATGGGTATCCCTGCAAGTGAGCATCAGCAGATCTTCCGGCGGTTCTATCGTGTCGATCAACGGCTGTCGCGCGAGACTGCCGGCGTCGGCCTTGGCCTTAGCATCGTCGAACTGGTCATGCGCGCGCATGGCGGCTCGGTGGCGGTACAGAGTGCTCCCGGCGCAGGCAGCACGTTCACGCTGCGTGTGCCGTGTGCACGCCAGTCGTAGACGGCATGACCCACGGTCGCTTGCTTCTCATCGAAGACGAGCCCGCATTGGCGCGCGGCCTCTCGGACACCTTGCGCGCGCAAGGGTTCGACGTGACCATCGCGGCGGACGGTGCGCAGGGGCTCGACGCTGCGACGAGTGGTGCTGCGGACATGATTCTGCTGGACGTGATGCTGCCGAAGGTGAATGGCTATGAGATCTGCCGGGCGGTGCGCGCGCACGGGCTCGATGTGCCGATCTTGATGCTGACGGCGAAGGGACAGGAAGCCGACGTGGTGCTTGGCCTGAATCTCGGGGCCGACGACTACATCACCAAGCCGTTTCGTGTCGGCGAACTCGTCGCGCGCATCCGGGCGTTCCTGCGGCGTCGCGGGCCAGCTCCCACGCTGGTGGTGTTCGGCGACTGCAAGGTGGATCTTGTGGCACGACGGGCGACGCGCAAGGGCGCGCCCCTCGATTTGACGGCCAGGGAGTTCGCGCTGCTCGCGTACTTCGCCACTCGGCCCGGCTGCGCGTTGTCACGGGACGTCATCCTGAACGCGGTGTGGGGTCACGCGGTGTTTGTGACGCCGCGTAGCATCGACCGGTGCGTTACGACGCTGCGCGCAAAGATCGAGCCGAACCCGCACGCGCCCGTCTACATTCAGACAATCCGCGATGTCGGATACCGGTTCGATCCGGCGGGCCGCTCATCGTAGGGCGCTTCTGAATCGAAACCGTCGAGCGCCGCGTTGCATCGAATCTCTGGTTTGTCCCAATTGGGCAGATCACTGGGCGTGACGTCTTTTGAGGAATATCAGCGATTGGCCAGTGGTGTCGACGTCAGTTGCATCGGGGATGCAGTGTCGCAACCAAGTCGATCACTGTAAAGTGGTGAGCCGGCTCGGAATCGAACCGAGAACTGATACACGCGAGCTGAAGGCTGATAGCGGCTGGCGGGCGTGGCCATCTCGAGCGCCTGGTGCGGCCGTTCGTGGTTGAACTGGTGGACGAAGGTATCGAAGCGGGCCTGCTGCTGAAGGCCATTCATGGACGACGGGCGTGTCGCGTCGGTCATCAAGGTGAGATGCAGGCGCTCGTGCCGGCCATTCTGCTCAGATGACGCGCGCGCTTGCGGCCAATGAGACGAGCGGCTCCTGTGGCAGCATGCTGGAGAAACTTCGAAGTGCTGGAGCGTCCGGAAACAGTCCATGAAGCACTACTACGCTAACGTCCCGGGCCTCGGAAATGTGGCCGTGAGTCGCCATGCCCAGGACCGCCTCGCCGAAGACGGGATCTCGGAACGTGAGTTCGAGGCCGTCTTGCTCCGCGGTGACTCGGTGCCCGAGGGCCAGGACATCCTTTGGCGTCAGAAGGACGGCATCCGCCTCGTGATCCTTCTCAAGCCGGAACCCTTCCGCGCCGCAACCCTGGTGAAGACGGCATACCGCATCGAGCCCCAAGCCAAGGCGACCTCGTAAGAGGTCCAGGAGCCTAATTTCCGAGCTTAGAGTAGGAAGGGGTTCGCACCTTCGAGTGGGAGGACGAGCCTTGTAGCCGTCGCCTCAGAATATAATCCTGCCCGCCCCACACGGTTCTGCATTGCGAACTTCGATTGGAGGCGGTATGCCGCGACATGCGATGGCATTGGTGCTCACGCTGATGCTGTTCGCTGCCACCACGGCGGAAGCGCAGTGGCTGAACTACCCGACCGCAGGCATCCCACGTCTGTCTGACGGAAAACCCGATACCAATGCGCCTACGCCGAGAACAGCTGATGGGAAGCCGGATCTCTCTGGAATATGGCGAACACCCACTCAAAAATATTTGGAGAACCTCGCCGCCGATGGTGTAGAGGTTCTGATGCACCCGTGGGCCGAGCAACTATACAAACAGCGACTCGCGAATGCGGGGCGAGATCGACCATCGGCCGCGTGTCTCCCACACAGCGTCACAGATTTCGACGCGCATTTCACCCCAAAGAAAGTCCTCCAGCTTCCCGGCTTGGTCGTGATGCTGTTTGAAAGTTATCGCTCCTATCGGCAAATCCACACTGATGGTCGCCCCCTACCACCAGAGCCGCGGGAACCCTCATGGTTCGGGTATTCGGTCGGAACGTGGGAGGGCAATACATTGGTGGTGGAGACAATAGGCGTGAACGAGAAGACGTGGCTGGATGACTCCGGCCATCCGCATAGCGATGCCCTTCGCATCATCGAACGGTTCCAAAGGCCGAACTTCGGGCGCATGGACGTTCAAGTCACAATTGATGACGCGAAGACGTATGTGAAACCGTGGACTGCGCGGTTCTACTGGGAGTTCGTGGCCGATACCGAGCTGCTCGATTGGGTGTGCGAGAACAACAGATACTTTGACATCATCCCAAAGGCGCCCTCGTTAGCGCGGTAGTGGGTTCCAAGAGCCAGCGATAGGCCCGACCAGGTCGTCGGTCCCCAATTGAGCCCCGCTGCCTGAGTGCCTCTACGACCAAAGGAGGCGACTGTCCCGGGAGTTCCCAGATGTCCCGGGACTTTCACTTCATCCTGTATTTCTGTTCTCTGAATTCCACCGGGATAGAGATCACTCGGACACTTGAGCCTGTAACAAAACCCCGATCGGCGCGGACCCAGGCGCTTCGGCCGCCCTCACGACACCAGCTTCCGCACTTTCTGAATCGTCGCAGTTGAGCAGCCAACCCTGCGCGCTGCTTTTCGCACCGACAGACTAGCGCATTCGGCAATGCGTGTTCGCAAGCGAGCATCAATCGGTCGCCCGAGTTGCTTGCCCTGTGCCCGAGCGCGGTCAAGCCGAGCAAGGTTCGCTCTCGCAACCGCTCGCGCTCGAACTCTGCCGCCGACGCGGATCTCAGTCTTTCTGGGAGGCTCATCCACCAGCGCCGTGGTTCACCGGAGGCTTGTTGCGGCTCGACTTCTACCCAACCTGTCTCATCTGTGCCTGTGCGACGCGGCCAGTCTCACTGAACTTCTGACGCTACCGCTACAGTTCGCAGCCGCCAGAGCTGTCGGCCCGGCGCATCCTCGGTGTACCCTGCGGGTGGCTGGCTGCGGGCGTCTGGGGGGAATGCAAAGAGCAACCGCACTGTTCGCGCGGGCATTCTCTCGCAGTTCATAGACCTGCTGACGAAGGTTACGGCCTGACGATGACACCTCTCTTCTATCGTCCAATCATCGTAGCGATTGCGGTCAGTTTCTACCAATTCACGACCCCTCTTTTTCCCTACGATCGTTCCAATCCGGTGATTTATGACAACGACAATGCGCTCGACATATACACCGATGAACTTGTCATGGCGCTTGCCAGTGCCGGAGAGATCGATCTCAGGGGCATGATTAGTACAACGAGCATAGCTCCGTACAACCACTTATGTGACTTCAACTGTTCTGAAACCCTTGTTCGCCTCGCACGAATAACGGGCGTTACCAAGGCTCGAAGGAGTGGATTCAGGAATGCCCCCGATCCGGTTCTGGGGTGCATTGGCCATTTGGTCAAACCTGACTCTGGAGAGATCGCCGACACCAGACCTTGCGGCTCATGGGGTGCGTGGCTGATTGTCGACGAAGCGCGCAAGGCGTCTGTGACTAAGCCTTTGGTTGTCGTAGTCGGGGGACCACTGTCGACAGTCGCGGACGCGTATCTTCTGGATAACAGGATTGCCGAGAACATTGTGATCTCCTATATGGGCGGCGACAGAGATCAGCAGCTCACGATGCAAGATTACAATTCGTGGTCCGACGGCTGGGCGGCTCACATTGTGGTTCAGAAATTCCGCGTGATGATGTTTACAGACTTGGACAGTCCGACGGTCCCGCATGGTCGTCTGTCGGAGCTTCCCGATACGGAACTCCGTCAGTGGATGATCGACAAACCGCTCGCGCGCTACAGTATCGATCGCGAGATTGATGGAGACGGGTTGCCGGTTGTCCCTCTGATGCGTCCCGAGTCGATCCAGTTCAGCCGGCGCGTGTCATTTCGGGGTTCCGTCGACTTCGCGGTTGACGGCAACGTCCACGTAGTTCCCGTGTTGAAGGACGATCCGTTCGGCGCTAGTCTGATGGTGCGCATCGACGCAAGAACCGCCACAGACGAATGGTGGCGAGCGATAAAGAATCCCGTTGCGTGGTGGAAGGGCCGCGTCGCTGTCCCTCGCCAGCGACTAGGATCGATCGGCCACTTTTGAAAGTCGTAGACCACGGCAACCCATCAGTTGGCGGGAGGCAGTTGCACCGCTCACACCGCTGGAGACGTGCTGGCGATGCGGACGAATCCGTTCCCACCACCGGCAACTCGACCACAACAATCGCACTCTAAGAGCGCCATCCGCCCATCGTCAACATCCTTCAACATCACGCTGCCAAACCGTCAGTTTTGTAACGGTGTGGTTCGTGGGATGGGACTGCTCACCAGATGCTAGAGTTGGCCCGCGTGCTGTTAGCTCCCCGCGATGTCGAACAGTTGGGGCAATGCGTTCGGGCGGTGCCCATTGTTCGCGTCCTCAGGGCTGATGGTTTGGGAAGCAACGAGCATACACCCGATCCCCACATTCGTTTTCGTGTTCGGCCGCGACGTCCGCGCGGTCACGCACCCGGATCGCGCCACGCTTTTCACGCGAACCACAGGACGACCACGACGACGAGCGCTCCGAGGACAGGCCACATGGGACGTAGCGTCGGTGTGGCGCTCAGCTCTCGCGCGGTGGTTTCGGTGCAGGATTCGGTGGGCCGTCTGTGCCTTTTGCCACGTTCCACATCCGCTTGCAGTCCATGCAGTGAAAGTAATCGACGTCGGGCGAGCGTAGAACCGCGTCCAAGGTTTCGACGCGGAAGCTGCTGCACTGCGGACACTGTGTGCGTGCTGATGGGCAGCGGGTGAGCGCGGACGTTGGTAACGATCAACGCCGCAGTTACCTGCGAATAAAGATCAACGTTAAGTGCTCACCGACGCGCAGGTAATGAATGCGAGGATCATTTGTGCGATCGGCGATTGGCGCGTAATCGCCGCGTGCCCGCGCCTAGACCGAACAGCCCGAAGCTGAGTAGCACAAGTGAAGACGGCTCCGGCACCGACCTCGCAAACACGAGGTCGTCCATACCATAAAGCGCGTTTGCGGTGGAGCTGACCCTGACGCTGTTGAAGGGCTCATCGGAGATGAAGCCAGCGAATTGTCCCAGTGAGAATCCTGGAAAAAGCGGATCAAAGAAACTCGGGACGACATCGCCACGGTCCGTCGTCAACAAGTAGTCGCCATTCTGGACAGCAAAGGTGCTGCTGAACGTAATGCCAAAAGCGTGAATTGGCTGAGGGAATCCGAAGGTGAACGTATCGACAAGCGGGTGAAACGAACACGTCTGCGCCGTTGGGCAGTTTGTCATAAAGAGATTGTTCGGAAGACTCAGCGAAATGCCGCCACTCCCGACCAACGCCTCTCCGGAAGACACGTTGTAAGTGATGCCATTCACCGTCGAACCGTTTGGGAAGATCGTTCCAGCGGGATAGGTGTCCCAGCCCTCCACAGTTGTGACGACTGATGGATCGCTATCGAGTGCAAGAGCAAAAGCGACTCGGCCCTGAAACACGATGGGGTCAGCATGTGCTGATCGCGAAATAAGCGTCGCGGTGAGGGCTAGCACCGCGATAAGGATCGACGTGGCTCCTCTGGCACGCATGGTATGCGCCCCCTCCCTCGAAGACAGATTTCGGATTCTGGGCCGAATTGAGGCGCAGTATAGCACCGTGAAAAACACACCGGGTGCCAGTAGAACAGCCCGACGATGTCCATGGTTTGGGTTCTTGTGTTACCACAACGTCGGCCGCGTGCATCAGACGCTCCGCGTGAGGCCAGCGATGGGGCAGGGATAGCGGATCACGTCTGGAGCATCGATGAAATCGTCAATCTTCTCGCGTAGGGTGGCTCAATGCTGCAATGGGAAATGTTCCGACCGACAACAGGTTTTCGGTGTCTCGCGCAAAGGTGCCTGGTGGTTGGCTCGGCTTCACGAGGTGGGGATCTGACGCATCCGGGTTGACGTTCTATCCAGATCCGAACCATCAGTGGGACGGAACATCATGCTGACCATCACTGGGTCGGTAGCTCGTTCGTGGCGGGGTTCGGCGGCATCGACCGCTGGCCCCACCTATCGTGGCGTTGACGGCTTCATGGTCCCCGGCTACTGTTTGAGCTGCAGACTACCGAACCGCCGCCTAGACGCGATCCGGCTAAGTGCTTGATGGTGTGGGTGGTGAGCCGCCTCGGAATCGAACCGAGAACCCGCAGATTAAGAGTCTGCTGCTCTGCCAATTGAGCTAGCGGCCCATCTTTGAACGAACCACTTGCTTGTGCGCAAGTGGTGTGGCGCGCCCGGCAGGATTCGAACCTGCGGCCTTTGGCTCCGGAGGCCAAGAAGCCCAACGGTAACCTGTAGGGAAGTCAACTACTTCCTGCCGGTGCCACGCGCCCCTGCCACGCGAAAGGCTTTTTCGACTGCCACCGCGAGGCGAGGATCGATAACCACTTGAGTGTATATCATCGTTGTGCGGATGTCCCGATGGCCGCGAGCCTTCTGGACCAAACTGATGTCGCCGCCTTCAAGCAGCAGGGTAGTGCAGTAGGAGTGAACGAGGTCGTAGCTGCGAGTTGGAGCGAATCCGGCGCGAACCATCGCGGCCTTCCAGTCACGGTTGGCATTCGGGAACGTTCGCGTCTGCCGAGGACGACCTCGCCGATCCGTGACCTCCGGGCGCTTTTCCCTCGAATCCTGCATGTTCCGTAAACATCCGCCACCCCCGTGCCGTCGCAGCAATTCTTAAGCAAGCGGCCCGGCGTCTGGCAATTCGGGCAAAGTCGAAGCACCATCGCCGGCGTATGGATTGCCAATGCGTCTGCCCCAGCGAAGAGTGCGGGGGCCCCTTCAGTGAAAGCGCCCCGGCATAACCCCTCAGTGCGAATCGCAAAGAACATCTGCCGCCCGCCGGATTAGCCGACGGTGCGTGTATCAACCCTCGCCACGACGGAATTCAGTCGCGCCGACAAACTGATCCCGTCCTGTCCGCATCATCTCCGCGAGGACCACCGCTCGCCGATCGTCCTGCGTCGCCCAGTCGGACATGAACATCTCGTCAGCGGCCAAAGTCCAATGACACAGTTCAACTGCTCTCAACAATCCACGCTGCGCCAGCAGTCGCGCCACGCCGATGTTGAACGCCATGTGCAGCAGCACACGTTGGCGCACCCGATCGAGTTTGCGAAACGTGGGCCACTGATCTTCCAACTGCCTCGCTATCCTGCGTAGGTCGCGTTCCAGCGTCGTCGTTGCTGCCTCAGCGCGAACGGCACCTATGGGCCGCTGTATGGCCCCGATCAGCTTTCCGGCGGTGTCCTGGTAGTGGCGCAGTCTGAACCCTTCGTGTCGCGTCAGCTGCGCCAACAGATGGTAGTAATCCAGGTCGTCCATAGCCTGCCTCGCTTGCTCAGGATGAACGAATGGACGCGCGTCAGTTCGACGAACTTACGGATAGCAACCCATGGGCCAATGCATCCGCGTGCAGCCTCTTGGGTGCTCCCGCGTCCGCTATGACCAGTGCGGTCGGGTTTGGACGCAGCCGAAGGCAGACTTACAGGCACCGCCCACGATCATCGTCAAGAAGCCGGGTGAGGTGTAGCGGGCTTCGACAATCGGCAGGGTTCCACCCCTGACGACACATCTCGGCGACTCGCACTCACGACTTCGCGTCAACGACTGCGAGAGTGAACCAGGAGTCGCGCTGGTTATAGTCGTCTGGTTTGAACCAGCCGACCCCGGCTAAACGGCCGTATCGTCCAGCGGTGAGGCATTCGGGTCGCTGAGCACGCCGCGCGTGGCTGGCCCGTCTGCGCCTTTGGGCACAGACCACCAGCCCGAGCACGCGTGGCACCTAAAGTAATCGACGCGCGCCGAATACAGCAGATCAGCGAGATCCACGACGCCGGGGCTGTTGCACTGTGGGCACTGTGTGCGTGCGGATGGCATAGGGTTCCTCGCGGCCGTCAGAGCGGCTCAATGAGGAACCCACGCGACGGGCTGCTCAAAAGTCAGGTCAAACAAGGGGTGCCAGGCACTCTATCACGCGCAGCGAGTGAGCACGAATGAACCGGCCGCGCTCGTATTAGTCCGCAAACAATCTCGTGTTCGGCCGCCACTGTGCCCCAGTGAGGGAGGTCGGGGCCCCTTGGTGATAGCGCGCCTGGCGTGACCCCGTCGCTTCGACTCCATGATCGCGCCAGTCGCTCGAATGGATGGATTAGGGTCACCATCGATTCGCCGTGTGAACGCTCCAGCGTGGCCGAAGCAGAGGGGACCGGGGCCTTTGAGGTGATACCGCGCCCGGCGCGAAGGCGCAACGTTGGACAGCCGCCCGAGGGGAAGGGAGTTCTGTAAGAAAAGCTGTAGCTTCGCACCGACTGAGGACGAGCTAATCGCTTCGCCCGGTCAGCATCATCACAGCCATCCCTGTGGCCCGGCCCTTATCTCGGTGGGCCCACTGCGAAATCAGCATCTCTTCGGCTGCGGTGCGCCAGAAGTGGAGCTCGACTGCTGCCACGAACCTCCGCATTGCGAGCAGCCTTTTAACTCCCATGCTAAACGCCATGTCGATGAGGACGTGTTGCCGCACGGCATCGAGCTTCTTCACAACGGACCACAGCTCTTCGAGTTCCGGCACGATTCGCTGCCGTAGAGCATCCCGTCCATCGTCAATCACGATGGGCCTCCCTCAACCTTCTTATGCAAGAAGAGAACTCAGACGGCAACTGGTCACTGCTCACGTTTGGCCAGCGAGTCGGGGTGAGGCCCCCTTAGGTGTTACTGCGCCAACACAACCCTTCGCAGGTCGAGGTAGGTCAAGCCATTCGGCATGCGGTTTTCACGGCCGTCCACACGTTCGGTGATCTCGATTCATCGTGTTTGGATGTCTCGGCCTATTGGCCCAGGCGAGGCCACGAGGGCCCCCGGTCACATAGCGCGCCGACATGATCCACCGCAGTCAATCCCTGGTAGTGCCGTTCGACTCGTTTCGATGATGTCGGTCGTCGCTAACGACGTTGACTGATTCGACATGGCCCGAGGCAGGACGTGCGGCGATGACCCAAGCGAGCCGATATGACCGTCACCTGATGATACGCACGTCACGCCGTCAGGTCCGTAGACCGAGTTGCACTTGTTGTTGGTTATACGCTTCTGGCTGAATCACCCTCAACACGTCGTCTCGTCCCGTCCGTATCATGGCAGCCAACACGTTAGCGCGCCGTGGTTCCTGCTTCGCCCACTGTGAGATCAGCATTTCGTCGGCTGCTGTGTCCCAGACACGACACTCGACTGCCGACACGAACCGCAGCATTGCCAGTAGCCCCCTGATCCCCATGTTGAGCGTCATGTGAATGAGCACTCGTTTGCGAATCGCGTCGAGTTCGCCCACGGTAGGCCAAGATGCTTCGAGTTCGTGAGCGACCGCACGGATGTCCACCTCAACGACAGCCATTCCGGTGCCTGTGACTCCCATCCGCTTCACGTAGTGGTCAGGGGCGACGATGAGATTCCCGGCGGCATCTCGATAGGGAGCCAGCTTCGCGCCTTCAATCCTTATTAGTTGCTCCAGTAGTTTCCCGTAATCGACCGCGTTCATATGTCGTGAAGGGCTTCAGCATATGAACGACGACAGCACTGTTCTTGAACAACTGATTTGGGCACTCCCGCCGAGCATCCACACTAGCAGGGTGCTGAAAAAGTGACTCGCGAGGGATCGACATCGTGATCCTCTCGTACTACTATGCTCCCGACTCTTGTGAAGGGAGCGACCGCATGCGTGGACCCGACGAGCAGACCAGCGGCATGT